>ERZ773079.705-NODE-705-length-21467-cov-16.026574_pt1 | contig 21467 bp, 20 predicted proteins | sample MGYA00511355_ERZ773079 | MGnify/ENA primary metagenome ERZ773079 (study PRJEB29015, sample SAMEA2737979) | human oral metagenome | biome: human oral; feature: human-associated habitat; material: dental | place: China | collected 2117 ... | reverse complement strand
CCATCTCGACCCGAAACGTCGTGACGAGGGGACCCGAGATGTAGTCGACGACCTTACTCGTAAGGCCAAACTCCTCGAGCGTCCCCTGAAGGCGTGCCATGGTGTGGTCAAGCTCGTCTTTACTGCTCGCGCTCGAGGCGCTGTTGGGATTTGAGGAGAGCATCGAGAAGGGCGGCAGCTCGAAGTCCTCGGCAGCGTCACCGGGACGGGCGGTCGGCATCGCGGCTGTCGCGGCACGTCTCGACTCTCTTTGGGCACTCCCGCCATCCTTGTGGATCGGGTCGCGACGCCTTGCCTTGCTTCGCTTGGAAGACCTGCCCCTGGCAGCCTCCTCGAGGAAGGATGGGATCGATCCCGCGCGCGCAGCCTCGACAGGTGCATCTCTCACGCGCGTGGCATCCAGCGGTGGCGCCACGTCTGCCGGAGCAGGAGCCGTTTCGTCTCCATCGCGATGGCGCAGGCGCCCCAAGAGGCCCAATGGGCCGGACGCACGCTCCCGCAAGGGCTCACTCGCCTCTGCGGAATCGTCCTCCGCCTCCAAGTCGCGCCTCAGAACGGTCGTCTTCCTCGCCCCGAGGAAGGTCGTGGGCGCGGGATCTTCCTCCTTAACGGGTGTGGGCGTCCCCGTACCGTAGGCCCCAACCTGATCCATGCGCCTCTCGTGCGCGACGCTACGCGCCTCTCTCACCCCACGAACTGTCTCTCTGACCCTACCCGCCAGCCTCAAGACGGAGAAGTCGCCCACCACCGCACCAACGATGATGACGCCCGCAAGGATGATGTTACCGACAGCCCTGCCGACGCTCACGAGGAGCAGCCACGCGAGGGCACCGCCCACATAGCCGCCGTAGAGCTCGACCACGGGAGGGTTGACGACGGCCTCGGGATGAGACTCAACCAGCGGCATGTTGATGGAGAGCAGGCCGAGGATGGCCAGGATGATCATGCTCATGCCGACGATGGAGCGCTTGGAGATAGGTCCCCCCTCCTCAAAGAAGAAACCGAGCGCAAAGACGACAAGCGCCGTCGGGAAGAGGATCGCCCCCCGACCGAAGCAGAGCCTGAGGAGCCACGCCATCGTCCGTGTAACGATAGCACCCGAGGGCACCACGAGCGAGGCGACCATGGCGACGGCACACACGATGAGTGCGATGCCGACGATATAGCCCTTGATGGTCCCTCGAATGCTCCCTGCGGACTGTCGCGCCGTAGTGGAGCTTTTCTCGTCGCTCATTCTCCGTATTTGTGCCGCGTTTGATCTGCGTGGTGCAGTCATGTGCCACTAGACCTCCATGGCGATAGGTATGACCATGGGTCGGGTGTGCGTCTTGTCCCACAGGTAGTTCGAGAGCGAGTTCCTGGCAGCCTTTCTCAGGGTCTCCAAGTTGCCGCCACTCTTGCGGGAACTCTCCGACACCTGGTCTTTGACGAGCCTCTGCGCATCACCGATGAGCTCATCGGAGTCAAAGGTGACGCCCCTGGATGTTATGGCGACGTCTCCCACTCTACCCCCGCGCCTCGAGACGGTAACGACGCAGGTCACGATCCCGTCGCTTGCAAGCTTCTGGCGATCACGGAACACGACGGGGTCATCGCCGGTCACGGAGAGGCCGTCCACGTAGACAACCCCCGACTCAACAGGCTCGCCCCACCTGACCCTGCCGTTTGACATCTCGAGCATGTCGCCGTTATCGGCGATGAAGATGTGGTCCCTGGGGATGCCCAGGGCCTCACCGAGCTTGGCATGCGCACGCAGGTGTACGGCCTCACCGTGAACCGGCATGAAGTAGCGAGGCCGCGTCATCGCGAGCATAAGCTTGAGCTCCTCTTGGCTACCATGACCCGAGACGTGCACCACCGTCGTTGATCGGTCATGGATGGTGCAACCTATCTTGGAGAGCGCGTTGATAACGCTCTGCACGCTCTTCTCGTTGCCGGGGACGGGTGTCGCCGAGATAATCACCGTGTCGCTGGATGTGACCGTGAGCGACTTGTGGTCGCCGTTGACCATGCGTGAGAGAGCGCTCATTGGCTCGCCCTGACTACCCGTGCAGAGGACGACAATCCTGTCATCGGGGATGTCCTGGACGTCATAGGCGTCGATGAGATCCTCCGGAGCGATCTTGAGATAACCCAGATCGCGGGCGACGCGAGTTGTGTTGACCATCGAGCGCCCCGTCACGACGACCTTGCGGCCGACGGCGATGGCCGCATCGCACACCTGCTGCAGGCGGTGTATGTGGCTCGAGAACGATGCGACGAAGACCCTGCCCGTAGCATTCTTGATGATGTGACGCAGGGACGGACCGACCACCGCCTCTGACGGCGTGTAGCCAGGACGGGTGGCGTTTGTCGAGTCCGAGAGCAGAAGATCCACTCCCATCGTGGAGAAGCGGGAGATCGCCTGGTAGTTGGGCAACACGCCATCGATGGGCGTCTGGTCGAGCTTGAAGTCTCCTGTATGCAGGACCGAGCCTGCCGGAGTCCTCATGTATATGCCAAGCGCAGCGGGAATGGAGTGCGTCATCGAAAAGAAGTCAATGCTGAACGCGCCGAGGTTGATGTGGGCCCCGTTCTGGACCTCGCGAAACCTCGGAGCATTGAGCCTGTGCTCTGAGAGCTTGCCTTCGATGATACCGAGCGTCAGCTTACTCGAGTAGATGGGAACCTTGCGGCTCAGATCCATGAGCAGGTATGGGAGCGCTCCTATATGGTCCTCGTGGCCATGCGTGATGAGAATGCCCCTGAGCTTGTGTTCGTTTTCGAGCACATAGGAGTAGTCGGGCAGAACGAGGTCGACACCTAACTGCTCGTCATCGGGAAACATGAGCCCCGCGTCAACGAGGACCATATCGTTGCCATACTCGAAGGCAGTCATGTTCTTGCCAATGCCATCGAGCCCACCCAGAGGAATGATCCTCAGGGAAGTCTGATTTTTTGCCATGTCTGCGGGAAGTCCTTTCTCGATGCTTCGCCTCACGTGCTCTATATCCTCTAATGACGCTCGGCGGCGTCAAAAACATTCGCGTTTCGCCCATTGTAGCTCCTGTGAGCCCATCGATATCTCACATGACACTGGCTTGCAATTACTACAGAGCAGCGAGGGAGTGTCTTCGAGGCACACGGCACCCTCGCACGTCTTGATGCAAGGGACCTGATGTTTGCACAGGAGCCTGGCGTGAAGGAAATGGCACGACTCGTACGCCTTGGGCGCGATCCCTCGGCGCACAGGCTCGCGCCACACAGGTGCACCCCCCCACGCCGCTGAGCATAACTGCGCTTTTACGATAGGGGCACCATCCCCGACACCGCGCTGAGAAAGAACCGACTCGTTTGACTCCTGTCGATCAGCCGGCAGGCTGGGTGGGGACAGCCTGAGGCGCACTTGCCGGACCAAGCCTCGTCCCGCAGCTCATGCAGAACGTGTCACCACTCTCGACGGGAGCACCGCAGGACGGACATGCGTGAGCGGTGCCTGCAGGCGCCGCCTGTGGCACTGCCATCGTGGTGCTAGCGGCGATGACATCCGCCACAGGAAGGCCACAGCCAGCACAGAACTGGTTGGACGCCGGGACCTTGGTCCCACAACGCGGACAGGTGTAGGTCGCCATCTGCTGCGCCTGTGCCTCGATCTGAGCGATCTGGGCACTAACCTGACTGCGCTCGATATCGCACTGCGCAATGCCGTCATAGAGGGCCTCCCTCCCGGCACGCAGCTTCGGATCATCCTTGGTGACATCATAGAGGCTTGCACCAAGCTGAGTGACGAGACCCTCTCGACGCCTCTTGATCTCGTTCAGCTGGGAGTTAAGCTTCATCGTGCTCGTGGAGCGTCCAACGGCAGCCTTCGCGTCGCTGAAGGAATCGCTCAGATCATCTAGAAATCCCATCATCATCTCCCTTGCGTAGGTACTAGAGTGCCCTGTCCGGCATGCGAACCTCTGGTTGTCAACAATCAACCACGCTTAGCTCAACGCCGCTGCCTCTCGCCGATGCCAAAGAAGATGCTTCCCACCAGCCCAAGCCCACAGACGATGAGGGAGACGATGGCACCCCACGCCGGCGCAATGGCATTCTCTGGGTAGGGCAACTGAGCATAGCTACTTGATGAGCTGCTGTAGTGCATCCTCAGCTCACTGATGATGCTACCATTTGCCATGCTCACGCTGATGATCCAGAAGAAGGCGATCGCAGCCATGACACCCAGTGCAATCCGAAGGGGAAGGACCTCTCCCTTGTGGCGTATGGCGCTCACGACGCAATACGAGGTAAAAATGATAGACAACTGCCACACTACGCACACGAACGTCATGCTGCCACCACTGATGGTACTGTTGACCGACACAGGCACGCTACTACCTTGGAAAGCCTGGCCCAGCCACACGGAGTAGAGGTCGTTGAGCGAGACAATGGAACCCATGCGAAGAGACGAGGGGACGCCCGTAAAGAGACTCCAGTAACCAAGAGTCCTCGCAAAGGGGATGATAGGTAACTCCAGCCATGGAGAGAACACGAAGAGGAAGATTCCTGCAATTGCCGCAGTGATAGCGATGGGTTGAGAGAAGCTCAGACCAGAAGGCATGCCCCCCGCGCCGGCAAAACCACCATACGGTGGCTGCCCATACGGCTGGGGTGGCTGTACGTACGGCTGTGCGACGCCCTGGGGGGCGAACGCTCCGGACGGAGCCGTGGCCTGCGGAGCACCCTGAGCCACAGCGGCGGCTGTCTGGGAGGCCCCTTGGGCCTGCGTGGGCGCACCGCAGCTCGCGCAGAAGGCGACACCGGGCCGTAGCTCCTTACCACAATTCAGACAATACATCGAATGCACCGTTTCTCAGGTGAGTTGACTGACAAGGAGAGGATACTACAACGTCGAATTAAGTATCTGAAAAACTGCCATCTCGTCGGGCTCTTCGGGAATTTGTGCGGGTTGATCCCCCGGTGAAAATGCCAGCCTCGCAGCGGCGTCACATCTCGCGCAGGCTTTACTCGAAGAGATGTTGTCTCCTGGCTCCGACCACCCAATTGGAACGGAGGAGACACTCACCCCCTAAGAGGCCAACGACGTAACAAGCGACGACACCCCCGACGACGCAACCTACGGTGGAATACATACCCTGGCTTCCGCAGTACCCTGACTGACGCCGCCTGACCCGTCGCAGCTGGCAAAACGGAGCTGTCGGGTTGAGCGTTCCTCGTACGGTGCCTCAGGCCCAGCGGATCCTCTTCCCCTTCTTGAACAGGACCTTGATGTCCCTGGTGCGCGTCCACGTCACCGGCACGAGCGCGGCCAACGTCACGAACGGCCTCCCCGCGAGCGTACCCTCGGCGGACACGCGTGGCGTGCGGAGGCCAAGCTAGGACCTGGCATCGCCGAGGCGCTTCTCGATGGCGTCTCTGCAGCAGTAGGCGGCCAGCGCCCCGAGGGGCCCCTGCCGACGAGCCTTCCGCGCACGGCCCCGGGCGCTCGTGGGCCTGCCCCAACGGCCGCCTCCGCCCTCCCGCCGCCAAGGTACCACGTCGTGCATCACGATGCGCGACGTGATCCCGAGACACGAGGCACGGGAACCTGACGGACTCCCATGCGCAAATCACCCACATGACGTTGCGGCAATCGGCTCACGTCATACAAAGACGGGAATGCAGGAGACACGCCACGCTCAGTGCCGCTGCCTCTCTCCAAGGCCGAAGAAGACGCTTCCCACCAGCCCAAGACCACAGACGATGAGGGAGACGATGGCACCCCACGCCGGCGCGATGACCTGCTGAGCACTACTCTTTGAAACGACAACTCCAATAATCCAGAACAGAGCCGTCGCTGCCATAATGCCCAGCGCGACTTGCAGGAGAAGAGTTTCCTTCTTGCAACGGATGAGGTTCACGGTGCAGTACACGGTAAAGATGATGGAGAGACGCCACAGCGCGCTGATGAACACTAAACCAGCAATATCAAACGACTCCGACGGCATGCCAGCCCCGGAGTAGGCCTTAGACAATGCAAGGAGCTCGCTGAGCGCGACGATGACGCTCATGCGCAAGGACGAGGGGAGACCCTTAATGCCGAAGCTCTGAGCAGTGGTGACGGCAGGTAGATCAAGCCACGGAGAGAACATAAAAAGCAGAAGGCCAATGATCGCCGCGACGACGGCGATGAGCTGAGAGAAACTCAGACCGAAGACCGTACCCATCGAGCCGGCAACAGTACCCGCCGCGCCGGCAAAACCACCATACGGTGGCTGCCCATACGGCTGGGGTGGCTGTACGTACGGCTGTGCGACGCCCTGGGGGGCGAACGCTCCGGACGGAGCCGTGGCCTGCGGAGCACCCTGAGCCACAGCGGCGGCTGTCTGGGAGGCCCCTTGGGCCTGCGTGGGCGCACCGCAGCTCGCGCAGAAGGCGACACCGGGCCGTAGCTCCCTACCACAATTCAGACAATACATCGTTCACACCATCCCTCACTCAGCTAACGGACAGAGGATACCCCACAATGCCAGCTGCTACAACTGGCAAATATTGGTCCCTTGCGGTTGTTGGTGGGCGCTTCGACCTCACGAAAGCCTAGGGCGGGCACACCTCTGCCAGCGCTGCCAAAGTGCCCCTCTGAGCGCGCCCATCACTCCGGTCGCACTGCCACTCGGCCTTGAGCGTACTGCCCGCACTGCCACTCACGCCCGAACGTACCAAGGCGCACTGCCACTCGGCCTTGAACGTTTTGCTCAGTACGTTCACCGCCGAGTGGCAGTGTGAATCACACTTCCACTCGGCCCTTGGGGGTACCTGTCGCGCCGATCACACTGCCACTCGTCCCTGAGTGTACCAGTACGGTACGCTCGATACCGAGTGGCAGTGTAAATCGCACTGCCACTCGTCCCTAAGCACGCTTGACCGCGCCGATCATACTGCCACTCGCCCCTTGGGCGTGCCAATACGGTACATTTGATACCGAGTGGCAGTGTGCGGCGCACTGCCACTCGACCCTTGGGCGTACCTGTCGCGCCGATCGCACTGCCACTCGCGCCCGAGCGTACCAGCCGCACCGCCAGCCGCCTCGATCGCGCATTTTTGGGCGGATGGCAGGCAGGTGGAGCCTTCAGCAGGCCACCGAGGTCAGCCTAGCCTTCGTGGTGGCGACGCGGCTGGCGACCGTTGGCGCCCTTGTGGTCCATGGCCCCACGTCCCTTGTCGCCGGGACGGCGGCTGCGGTGCTCACCCGTGCGTTCGCGATGCTCGCCACGCTCGCCAGCATGCTCGCAAGCCCTTCCCGAGGCAGGGACGTCAGGCCTGTCAAGACGATCAAGGGAGATCTTACCCTTCTCGTCGATCTCGATGACCTTGACGCGCACCTCGTCTCCGACGCTGAGCACATCCTCGACCCTCTCGACGCGGCCCTTGGCAACGCGCGAGATATGGAGAAGGCCGTCCTTGCCTGGAAGCAGCTCGACGAAGGCCCCGAAGGGTTGGATGTTCACGATGCGACCGGTGTACTCCTCCCCCATCTCGGGGACCTTGATGATAGCCCTGATGCGCTCGGCAGCGTCTTCGTCAGACCCACCGGTGCCTGCGATGAAGACGGTACCGTCCTCCTGGATGTCGACTGTGGCACCCGTGTCGTCCTGAATACCGCGGATGACCTTGCCGCCAGAGCCGATGACGTCACGAATCTTGTCCGTGGGGATGGCAAGGCTGATGATGGAAGGTGCGCTCTTCTTGGTAGTCTCGCGCGGAGCCGGGATCTGCTCGAGCATCGCGTCGAGGATGTGAAGACGGGCCTCGTGCGCCTGCATGAGCGCCTCACGCAGGATCTCGGGCGTGAGACCCGTGGCCTTGTTGTCCATCTGCATGGCCGTGATGCCCTTGGCAGTGCCGCAGACCTTGAAGTCCATGTCGCCGAGGAAGTCCTCAAGACCTTGGATGTCGGTGAGAACGGCAGTCTTGCCCTCCTCCTGGATGAGACCCATCGCGACGCCCGAGACAGGACGCTTGATGGGTACGCCCGCATCCATGAGTGCAAGCGTCGAGCCACAGGTGGACGCCATCGAAGAGGAACCGTTGGACTCCATGACCTCGGAGACAACGCGAATGGTGTAGGGGAAGTCATCCTCGCTGGGAATCACCGGCAAAAGGGCACGCTCGGCCAGGTTACCATGGCCTATCTCGCGACGCTTGGGCGCACCCATGCGGCCGGTCTCGCCGGTACAGAAGGGCGGGAAGTTGTAGTGATGGAGGTAGCGCTTCCCATCGACCGGCTCGATGGTGTCGAGACGCTGCCACTCGTTGAGCATGCCGAGCGTGGCCACGGAGAGGACCTGGGTCTGCCCACGCTGGAAGAGCCCGGAGCCATGGACGAGCGGCAGGTAGTTTGGCTTCACCATGAGGGGGCGAATCTCGGTGGCCGAACGTCCGTCAACGCGCTCACCGCGCTCGACGACCATCTTGCGCATGGCGCGCTTCTCGAGGCCCTTGAGCTCAGCTGGGATGGCACGCTCCCACTGGAGCTGCTCCTCATCGCTGAACTCGGCCGCGATCGCCTCCTTGAGTGCCTCGACCCTGCCTATGCGCGAAGACTTGTCAGCGTGGCTGAGAGCAGCCTCCATCTCGCCAAAATGGGCGAACACGCGATCGTGAACCTCCTCGCTGGGCCCGTCGAGGAGGTACTCCCTTGTCGCGATGGGACCGTCCTGCGCCTCGACCTTGGCGAGAAACGCCTTCTGCTCCGCGCAGAAGGCGGCGATGGCCTCCTGGCCGAAGGCCATGGCGGCAAGCATGTCGTCCTCCGAGATCTCCTCGGCGCCCGCCTCGAGCATAGAGATGAAGGTCGCAGACCCCGCAAGCTCCAGGTCTAGGTCGGACTGGTCACGCTCCTCGTAGGTGGGGTTTACGATGAACTCGCCCGTCTGGCTGTCACGGCCGATGCGCACGCCCGCGAGCGGTCCCTCGAAGGGCACTCCCCCGACGCTGAGTGCAGCTGAGGCTCCCATGATCGAGATGGTGTCAACGGAGTTCACCTGATCGGCCACAAGTGGCATGGCGACGATCTGTACCTCGTTCCTGAAGCCGTCGGGAAAGGACGGACGAATGGGGCGGTCGATCATGCGCGCGGTGAGGGTCGCCTTCTCGGAGGGACGCGCCTCGCGCTTGAGATAGCCGCCGGGGATACGCCCCACGGCATACATCTTCTCGATGAAGTCGACCGTCAGCGGAAAGAAGTCGTAGCTCTTTCGCTCCTTGGAGACGACGACGGTCACGTTGACCGTCGAGTCGCCGCAGGACACCAGGCACTCGCCGGTTGCCTGCTTCGCGAGCTCGCCTGTCGTGAGGGCATAGTGCTTGCCGTAGAGGTCGAACTCGTGTGTGATCTTTGTCATTGCGTTTCCTCTTTATCTCCGTCTGCCCCATTGCAGACGGGCCGTCATGTGAGAGGAGCGCCCGAAGGCGCTCCCCAAGTTCGTCGCACGTTGCGCTACTGGATGTTGTCGCGGATGCCCAAGCTCCTGATCAGGCTACGGTAGGCCTCAACGTCCTGCTTCTTGATGTAGGAGAGGAGACGCCTGCGCTGTCCGACGAGGGTGAGAAGGCCGCGACGGGTATGATAGTCCTTCTTGTGAGCCTTCATATGCTCAGTCAGGCCCTTGATGCGCTCCGTCAGGATGGCAACCTGCACGGCGGAGGAGCCGGAGTCCCTCTCGTCCTTGCCATACTGCCTGATGAGCTCTGCCTTACGTTCCTTGGTGACTGCCATGTCGTAACCGCCTTTCGCGTGGATTCGCCCCGAACTGGGACGGCCGCCTGGCCAAGCGAGCCTCTCGGTACGGGGTAAGACGGAGGAAGGATAGCACGTGAGGCGTCGGCCTAAGACGCGCAGTGGAAATCTCCCCAGAATGCCCCTCTTCCTACGTTACGGGTTACTTTTCATGGGTGGGCCAGTGACGCCTTCTCAGGCCAATGCGGCGGAGCTTGGTCGGCGGGCAGTCCGCACGCCCCCTCCCGCCAGCTCGGGCGTCTTGTCGTGACCTTGCCTGAGGCGCCCCCGGGAGAGACGCGCGGAGCTCGGCCGTGCCACTCAGTAGTGCCGAGTGGCAGGACCGTGGGGCAGTGCGGCTCGGGGCATCGGGAGAGAGCACTACCAGACGGTAGCTCGACGGCCACAGGCCCCTCACGCACCACGATTCTCGACGCGATCGACACCCCCGATGAGGTCACGCACGAAATCCCCAACTGTCGGCAGTGGTCCTTTATGAGCACGAACTGCATCTCGAAGACCGTCTGAGCGATTCCGGCGTCTCTTGAGGGGGCTCGCCTTCGAGCTGAAGGGCCGCTCGTGGACGCTAGGAGCTCAGCATGAACTCGTAGGCGCGCAGGCGGCAGTCGAGCTGCGTCGTCGCCCAAACGTGCGCGAGAAGGACGAGCGCGCTCGAGGTCTTGAGGTCCGGTCCAGCCGCAAGCAGCTCGTCAAAAGTCGACGTGATGAGCGCTCTTAACCAGACAAGCTCCGAGCGCTCCAGCCGCCGCGCCCCAGGCACGTCCTTGGCGCAGCTCGAGCAAAGCGTGCCGCCCATCTGGGCCGAGAGGTAGCTGACCTCCGCATCGCCACAGGAGATGCACTGCGTAAGCTCGGGTCTCCAGCCACAGTGCGCGAGCACCTTCATCACGTAGGCAGCGACGATGAGGTCCAGCTGCCGTTGGTCGCAGGCCCGCTCAAGGCACGCGAGTGCCTTCGAGCAGATCGGATGCAAGAAGGGGTCCTCGCTGTTTTGGAGGCAGGTGAGACAGGCGAGCTCCGCCACGACACTCGCGGCACTCACCCGCGCGAAGTCTCCGCGAATCTTGGCGTGTGCGTTCACGAGCGTCGCCTCCGAGACGACCTCGAGGGCACCCCTGCCCTTGGCAAGGAGCAGGTCAACCTCGGAGAAAAGCTCGGAGCGGGAGGCAAGGCGCCCTCCCGGCCTACGCGCGCCCTTGGCGACGGCACGCACCTCCTCGCCAGATGCGGCAAGCATGGTTAGGATGAGGTCCTGCTCGGCGAGCTTGGTGCGCCTGAGAACGATGCAGCTGAGCCGACGCGTGCGCGAGGCCATGGCTAGCCCAGTTCCCCAGCGTTGTCAGAACATAGGCCGGGCGCATTGGTATCTTTCGTGCCCTGCCCTCTTGTGGCAAGCTCGCTAAGCCTCTTTACAAGCTCGGGGATATCTTCGAACAGCGCCTCTTCGACCAAACTCCAGTCAATGCCATCGTAGTGGTGGACCATGCGATGGCGCATGCCGGCAATCGTGGCCAAGTCAATGCCCTCGCCTAGGTCGACACCCTCCCTGTCGAGAAGCCATGCCTGTTCCCCGACAAGCTCTAGCGCCTTCGTGGCGGCAAGCTGATGGACCACGCTCCTTCCAAGCGACTCGCGGCTCACCTCACCTGACTCAACGAGCTGCGCGGCCTGCCTTGCATAGTCGAGGAGGAGCCTCAGGTGTCGAGGACAACTGTCAATGCCTGTGTCATTCCTCGTCATAGGTCGAGCTTCTCTCTTAGCACAGCCTCACGAAAGGGCCCCGGCATAAGCTCCGATATGTCGTAGATGTCTACGGTCTTGCCCGTGGCCCTCTCAACCTCGGTTCCCAGGCCCAGGATCCTCGTGAGCTTGCCCCCACCGCGATCGACCAGGATGTCGATGTCGGAGTCAGCATCCGCCTCACCTCGCGCATACGATCCGAAGATGCTCACCGAAGCGATGCGACGACGCCGGGCGAGCGGCACGATAATCTGCCTAAGCTCCCCGATGCCAAGGACGCGGGATACCCTGTGACCCAAGGTGTCAGTCAGGCCCTTCGGACCGACGCGCCCTCCCAGGGATGACTCGAACGAGTTTGCCATGATCCCCTCCCCTGACACACCACCCTGTGAGGACGAGTGTATACCATGCACGCCTTTCGGGTCAGTGGCGGACGGCACAGTCAGCCGACAGGCCGGCACCGGCACGCCAGGATGAGGTCCTGCTCGGCGAGCTTGGTGCGCCTGAGAACGATGCAGCTGAGCCGACGCGTGCGCGAAGTCATGGCTATTCGTCCACGGCAAGGCCCATGCGACGGATCTCACTCCGGTCGCGCCGCCACCCGGGACGCACCTGCACGCGCAGGTCCAAGAAGCAGCTCGCGCCCAAGAGCCTCTCGACATCTCGTCTGGCCTCGGTGCCAATCCTCTTGATCATGGAGCCCCCGCGACCGATCACGATGCCCTTCTGCCCCTCTCGCTCGACGATGACCGTAGCCGCGACAGAGGCGTGCCCGTCCTTCGCCCAGCTGATCTCGTCGCAGGTCACACCCACGGAGTGCGGCAGCTCCTGACGCAGATTGAGGAGGGCCTTCTCACGGACGAACTCGGCCACGAGCTCCTCGTCCGTGAGGTCCACGTCCATGCCGTCGGGAAACCACCTGGGACCTCGCGGCAGATGCTCACTGACGATCGCCAGAAACGTGTCCACGTTGAACCCCTCCCTCGCAGACACGACCAAGCTATCGTCGAAGCGCGTAAGACGAGACGCCCTCTCGAGCTGGGATGCGACCATCTCTGGCCCCGCGATGTCAGCCTTGGTCACGACGAGCAGCTTGAAGGGAGCCGCCGAGGCCTCGACGCGACCCGCCACCCACTCGTCCCCCCTGCCCACGGGCTTCGTGGCGTCAATGAGGAGCGCCACGACGTCCATGTCGGCAAGCTCGGCGAGCGCGGCCCTGTTGAGCTCCTTGCCAAGAGCGTCCTTGGGCTTGTGCAGGCCAGGCGTGTCCACGATCACGAGCTGCGACGTCTCCGTGTTCACAATGGCCCTCATGCGCCTGCGCGTCGTCTGGGCGACGTCGGAGGTGATGGCGATCTTGGCCCCGTAGCAGGCGTTGAGCAGGGTTGACTTTCCCACGTTGGGTCGGCCCACCAAGGCGACAAAGCCGCTGCGAAACGCCTCTTGGCTGCTCGGGCAGTGCGTCGGTGTGTGATCGTCACGTGACATTGCTCTCCTTAGCTCAAGAGTCTCATGAGGGCGTTTGCATACACGATGGTCCCCGCAAGGGCGACGAACACCGAGAGCGACCAGACGGCCGCCGCCGCGATGTCCTTGGCGCGACCCGCGAGCGGGTGGAACTCCGGGGAGACGAGGTCGATGATCGTCTCGACGGCGGTGTTCAAAAGCTCTCCGGCTATGACGACACCACAGCAGAGAAGAACGATGGCCCAGCTCAAGGGGTCGAGCCTCAACGCGATCCCAGCCACGATGGCCACTGCTCCAACACCGCACATGACCTTGAGGTTACGCTCCTGCGAGAGCGCCGTCCTGAAGCCCTGGAGCGCGAAGAGGAAACTCCGCTTGAACGAGGGATGGCGAAATCTCTTGCCAGGGATCATGGCAGCCCATCCTCTCCGTGACGGGTGAGCGTCACGTGAGCTGTGGGCGCGGCAGCTCCGATGAGGGCCAGCAGCTCGTCCTCACGAGCCTCCATGACCCCTGCCTCCTCGTCCGTAAGGTGGTCGTAGCCCAGCAGGTGCAGCACGCCGTGCACGAGAAGGAGAAGGAACTCGTCGGCGGGCGTCGTGCCAAAGCGAGCGGCCTGTGCCGCGACGTATGCTGGGGCGAGGATGACATCCCCCAGCTCGCAGGGCTCCCCAGACGCAAGGTTGGCGTCATCGGGACGCTCGCACTCAAGCGAGAGAACGTCGGTCGCCCTGTCCTTCCCACGCCACCTGTGATTGAGCTGGGCCATTCGTTCGTCCGTGACGACACTCACCGAGACCATGCAGGGTCTTTCGATGCCCTCCCGTGCGAGCACGAGGTCGACCACGCGGCAGATCTCGCGCTTTGGCACGGGGCTTTTCACGCCCTCGTCCACCGAGAAGTCCACGACGTTCGAGGCCACGTCATTCACCGGCTCTGGAGCTGTCACGCCTAAGGGCATCTTGACGCTCGCTCCTGCCATAGGCGTCCACGATCCTCGTGACGAGGTTGTGCCGCACGATGTCATCCAGACCAAGGTCGACGAACTCCACGTCATCCATGCCCGTAAGGACCGCGCGAGCGGACCCGAGTCCGTTCGAGCCGAGGAGGTCGCGCTGGGTCATGTCACCCGTGATGACGAACTTAGACGAGAGGCCCAGGCGCGTGAGGAACATCTTCATCTGGTCATGCGTTGTGTTCTGCGCCTCGTCGAGGATGACGAAGGAGTCGCTCAGCGTGCGACCGCGCATGAAGGCCAGAGGCGCGATCTCGATGATGCCCTGCTCAATGAGGGCGTTTCCCCGATCCCTGTCGCACATGTCGAAGAGCGCGTCATAAAGCGGGCGAACGTAGGGGTCAAGCTTTTCCTGTAAGGTTCCCGGAAGGTAGCCAAGTGACTCCCCCGCCTCAACGACGGGACGCGCGAGCACGATGCGACCCACCTCCTTGCGTCTGAGCGCGGCCAGGGCCATGGCCATGGCCAGGTAGGTCTTACCGGTACCGGCAGGCCCTATGCCAAAGGTGATCGTGTTTTGGGCGATGGAGTCGACGTAGCGCTGCTGACCCGCCGTCTTGGGCCTGATGGGGCGACCACGGTGAGTGAGCAGGATGTCCCGGGAGGGTTCCGGCACCTGGAGCGCGTCTCGCCTCACCCGTCCCACGAGAAGGTCGACGTCTGACTCCGTTGGCTGCTCTCCCGCCTCGATGAGGCGGATGAGGCAGGAGAAGGTCGAGGTCAGCTGATCGACCTCCCCTGAGGGACCGATAATCTGGATCTGATTGCCGCGAACGGAGACCATCGCGTCAAACGCCGCCTCGATCCTTCGCAACAGCGTGTCGGCAGGACCCATGAGCCGCAGGGGGTCTATCGTGTCCGGTATGGTCAGGCGCACCTGGGTAGGCTGCATGTACTGCGCTCGTCCCTTCTTGTCCCTCGCTCGAAACCCTTATCTTGCTCGCACCCATCATACCCAGAGCGAGGGCACACGTCACGCGACGGTCGCCAGGAGACTCCCGTCGTTGAGAAGCGAGTGGGGCGTCGCCCGCACGAGGGTGCCCACCGCCACGGTCGGATCGAGGCGAACGTCAAAGAGACCGCCCGTGACGCCCCGCCCTCGCCGTTCCACGACGACGAGCTGCTCGGTGCCAAGCAGCATGCTGGCCGCCTCAAGTCGCATCGAACGGGCGAGATCGCGCATACGTGCGCCCCTTTTGGCCGCAAGCCTCGGATCAACCTGGTCGGGCGCCGATGCGGCAGGTGTGCCCGGGCGCTTCGAGTAGCGAAACACGTGCATCCGCGAGAAGCCCATCTCTTGGCAGAAGGCAAGGCTCTGCTCGAACTCCCCCTTTGTCTCGCCGGGAAAGCCCACGATGACATCAGTCCCCAACGCGACGCCTGGGAGCATCCTGCGTGCCGTCTTCACGGCGCGGGCGAAGGCGGCACTGTCATAGGCCCGCCCCATGCGACTGAGCGTCGCGTCCGAGCCGGACTGCAGGCAGATGTGCAGGAAGGGCGCTATGCGTTCGGGGTTGGCAGCCATGACCTCAAGCAGCTCCACGCCGACGTCAGGTGGCTCGATCGAACCTATGCGAACGCGACGGACGTCGGTCTCGCGCATGAGGAGCGAAAGCAGGCCAGAAAGGCGAAGCCCGCCTGCCTCATAGCTGCCGATGTTGATGCCCGAGAGGACCACCTCGGCACAGCCCCGCCCGCTCGCTCGGCGCACGCGACGCACGACCTCCCCTGCGCCCACGGAGCGTGCGCGGCCTCGAGCCTTCCACACGATGCAGTAGCTGCACCGCCTGTCACAGCCATCCTGGATCTTGATGCCAAGGCGCGTGCGACCCGTTGGCGTGCCGCGAAGGAGGCCTGCGTCATCTATGCCACCTATGGGCGCACCCACAAGCTCCAAGACGCGAGTGGCGACTTGTGACTTGTCCCTGACCACGCTGAGGTTAGGCGCGAGGCCCCTCAGCTCGTCCGCAAAGAGGTTCACGGCACAGCCCGTCGCGACAACCTCAGGCGCCTGGGGAAGGGCTGCCATACGCCTCAGGAGCTTGCGCGTCTTGGCCTCGGCCTCGGCGGTCACGGCACAGCTGTTCACGACGACGGCATCCGCCTCGGCGCTCGGCGAAAGCTCGCAGCCGAGCGCAAGGAGCGTGTCCGCGATGTCGTCGAGCTCATCGCGGTTCACCCTGCAACCAAGGTTGACAAAGGCGACCTTGGGAGCGCTCACCGACGCTTCCTACCACGGAATCCGCGCCTCTTGGCACCAACGTTGTCCTCGTCGCCAACCTGGGACTCCGAAGCGCGCCCGGCCCTCCTCTCACCGACGATCTCGCGGATGGCACCGAGCTGCCTTTTCGTGAGTCCTTGAGGGGCGCTCACCTGCACGATCGCGATCAGGCTGCCGCGGGCGTGCGAGCCGAGCCTAGGCATGCCGTATCCCGTGACCTTGACCTGTTCGCCAAAGGAGCAACCCGCCGGCACCCTGACCTCGACCACCTCTTCGTCGAGGATGCCTGGGACGGTAAGCGTCATGCCAACGATGGCCTCGAGCGAGTCGATCTCCACCCTGCAGAAGAGGTCATCCCCCTGACGCTCGAAGCGTCCATGTTCCTCCACCTGGATCGTTACCACGAGGTCACCACCACGCTCAGCGCGTATGCCCGCCTCGCCCTTGCCACGCAGCGAGATCGACTGACCCGAGTGGACACCCGCCGGCACCTTGACCTCGACCGTCTCGCGAGAGGGCGCTCTTCCCTGTCCCGCGCAGGTCTCGCAGGGCTTGTCGATGACCTGACCAGAGCCCCCGCAGCTCGGACAGACCGACTGGGACTGCATCTGGCCGAAGATCGTCCGCTGCACCTCGATCACACGCCCCGTGCCCCCGCAGCGCGTACAGCTTGTGGCATGGCCGCCGTCTGCGGCCCCGCTGCCCCCGCAGTCGTCGCAGGGCGCAAGTCGATCGTAGGCTATGGTCTTCGTACAGCCCGCAGCCGCCTCCTCGAGCGTGACGCGCAGCGTGATGCCCATGTCACGTCCACGCGTCCTCGCCGCCCTGCCTGCGGCGCCCGTCGCTCCCCCACCAAAGAACGACTCGAAGATGTCGCTGACGCCAAAGCCGCCTCCGAAGATGTCCGACATGTCAACGTAGTCCGACCCAAAGCCGCCAGGGCCATCCGGCGTGCCAAAGCGGTCGTAGTTCGAGCGCTTGCGCTCGTCCGAGAGGACCGAGTAGGCCTCGTTGACCTCCTTGAACTTACGCTCGGCGTCAGGCGCCTGGTTGACGTCAGGGTGGAGCGTCCGCGCCTTCTTGAGAAACGCGCGCTTGATCGTCTTTGCGTCGGCGTCATGCCCAACGCCGAGGATCTCGTAGTAGTCAGGACTCGCTGCCAATCTCACCATTCTCCTGAAAGCTCAGTCTGCTGCCGTACCAATGCGTCTCGCGATTCGCCGTCGGGAAACGAGCGGCCCCGACGTCCGACACGCACCGCCTTCCTAGCCCATGTAGCCCCTCGTGCCGAGCGTCGAGCACGACTGCATCATCACCACGACGACAGCCATGATCAGCGCATTGGAAAAGCCGTTCACAATGGAGGCAAAGCCCCGCCTCCACCAGGCCACAGGATGGATGACGCCGTCCCTGAACGCGTTGATGAGTCCACCGACCACGACTAGGGCGATGAAGAGCCACATGCCCGAGAGGGTTCGGGCGAGCGCACCAAGCGCGATGAAGGGAAGCGCAAGTCCAAGCATGTAGAAGCCAAAGGCCTGCCGTCGGCTCAGGCGCTCGGAGGCGACGCCGACCCTGCAGACGAAGTCACCCGACGCCTTGCCGTTGGTACCGGCGTTTCCCATGTCCTTGACGCGCACCTCGTCACCGTCATGCGAATGCGCGGGCACGCTTACCACAACCTCGCTCGCAGAGAGCGTACGACCCGTGCCTCCGCAGCTGGGGCAGGGGTCTACGACCACCTTGCCCGAGCCCTCGCACTCGGGACACTCCATCTCGAAGACGCCAAGGCCAAAGATGCTGTTGAGGTCAATCCCGATGTGGCCGCTGCCACCGCAGGTGGGACAGGTCCCGGCGTGCTCGTGCTCGATCGAGCCCTTCCCGTTACAGGTCTCGCAGGCCACGTAGCGCTGGTAGGTAACGCCGCGCTGACAGCCCTCCTTGGCCTGCTGCTCGCTCAGGTCGAGCTCAACGGTCACGTCGGCGCCCACCTTGGGGTTGTACGCACGCGACGTGGATCGAGACCCCCTACGCGCGGCATAGCCACCAAAGGGAAAGCCCCAACCAAAGGGCGATCCGTCAAAACCACCCGCACCGTAGGGACTCTGGGACGCAGGACCATACCCGCCGAAGGAGGTGCTGGAGCGCATGGCGTCGTAGCGCCTGCGCTTGTCGTCGTCCGAGAGGACTGCGTAGGCCTCAGAGACCTCCTTGAAGCTCTCCTCGGCACCTGCCGCCTTGTTGACATCCGGGTGGAGCTTGCGCGCCTTCTGCTGGAAGGAGCGGCGTATCTCGTCCTTCGAGGCGTCCTTCTCCACGCCGAGGATCGCGTAGTAGTCCTTCTCGTTCATTGATGCCATACAGCAGTCCTTCGCAAAGAGGCATGAAAGCAGAGAAAATCACATGTCGTTTGATTGTATCCAAGGCGGATGCGGGCTATTCTCGCATTTGCCTCGTTGGCACATCTCGGCATATCTCACATGATTGAGCGGCCCCGACGCTTACATCTCCTGCCGACGCCACCTGACGGAGAGGGGCGCAGACGCGAGGCAGGGCCACGCGGGAAGGAGATGGTCGGCGCAAATGACCTTGCACAGACACGCCAGAGACTGACTCTCGCCTCAGTGTCAGCCACCTGCAGAGACCCCCCGGAACGATCGGGCGGAGCGATTGTTGGGTAGTTGATCCGTAATTCCCGTCTGAGTTTCTGACCACGCATAGCCTTGATAACAATATCATCAACACTGCAGGCAAACCAACATAGTTTTATATGTCCTTGCCGGAAGCACCATACGGCCAGGGCCGAAGCCAGCGCGCCCCAGGCGACCAGGACGGCGAAGGCCGCCGGGGCCCCGGCGTATTCCATGCTCCCCGCCTGCGCCATCCCCGAGAGCGTGTGTATCGCGGACGCGGGCAGGACGGGCACGAGCGCCTCCTGGACCGCCCTGGGGAAGAGCTCCGCGATGGCGGGGAGAAGCATCACTGCGCATGGCGCCACGATGCCGGCTGCCGTACCTCTCGAAACGAACGTGGCGCAGACCGCGAGCAGGACGTAGAAGAGCGGCATGGCCGCGCACCCGACGGCAAGCCGCCATACCTCCCGTACCGGGAACGCCCAACCGTGGATGGCCAGTAGGATGAGCTGCCCGTTGCAAAGGGTGACGAGGGCCACCATCGTCCCGACGGCTACGGACAGCAACCCGAACGTCAGGGCCTTCGCGATGAAGTACCGCCTTCTTGACGGTGTCACCGCAAGGTACGTACTTCATCCGTGCCAAGGACCAGGCACCCGGTCACGTGCCGCTTTCCCCTCGCAGCTGGGGGCAAACCCGCCTACCCCGTCAGGTCAGGTATGGGCAGGACGCACGCCGCGGTCGGCATCGAACGTTGCAACTCGACCAATGTAACCCCCCATCGCCCACAGCTGGAACAAAAACTCGTACGCTGACCTATCAGGGCGCCTGGGGACGAGGTCCTACGCTGACGGGAGGGTGACAAGCCCCTGGTATACGCTTTCTTTGCGGGACGCCAGCGCGCGAACCGGGGCAGGATCCCATGCGCTGGGGTGACATACGGGTCAGCGTACGAGATTCCATTCCAGTTCGGGTGGGCGCGCCCGCCCGGGGCCTCATCGTGCGAGGTTCCCCTACGGTCGTGCGAGGTTTTCTCGCAGCAGGTGGCCATTTGTTCTGGACTCAATAAACGGAGAAGGCAAGCGCCGTGCTCCCAATCATGCCGTCATGGCTTCCTTCCGTGGCCTACCCGCATGAATGGGCTCGTTGAAGCGTCGCATCACGCTGGCCGCATCGACCATATGAACCATGCCGACCTTATGCGAGACAAGTATGCCATCGCGAATCATCGCCCGTATGCGTGCGGGCGTGACGTCCAAGAGGTCTGCGGCTTCGTTGACGCTCATGGTCTTGTCCTCCGGGGTGTCCTCGTCGCACGCCACCACAATGCCCATGCGGTAGCCATTGGTGCCACACTCGTTTCCAAAGGTCGGCACGGGAAGCGTCTCGCCCTTCCGGAGCGCCATGACGATGTGGTTCTCCAAGAGATCCTGCGCCATGAAGGCAGCGTCCTGCAGGTCTTCCCCTTGTGTGATGATGCCAAGGTCGGGAAACCTCACCTCGAGGAACCGGCCAGCGGGCTCTATGATCGCCTCGTATACGTACTTCATGCTTCCTCCCGTCGAAGGTCGAGATCGGAGCCTATCTCATTCCCAGTTTCTCCTTGATGTCCCGCTCCACTCCCGAGCTCAGGTCCTTCGCGTGACGTGGCACCTGTATCTCCTTCCCGTCCTTGGTCTCGAAGGTGTCGTGCCTCGCCCCAAAGGAGGTTCGGAACTTAATTTCCACGCGCTCGCACAGGCTGCCCGTAACAGAGCGCAAGCTGCAATCGAAGTCGTAGATGTCCATCACATCTCTGAATGCTGTCCCTGGAATGAAGAAGCCGTCTTCCTCGAATGTCATCCAGTATCCACGAAGCCTGTAATAGTTGACCTCTGAGAGAACCTTCTCGACGGCTGTGCGACCATATCCTTCGAGGGACAGCCCGCGCTGAACCATGCGATCAGCTTGCTCGGAATAGGTGAGGGCAGGCTTGAGCGTAAAAAAGGCTCTCCGTCATTTCTGGTGGGTAGCACAACCACCGGCCCGCTACGCGTAGCAGGCGAGCGGCAGGTCGAGCTTCCCCAGCCTGAGGTATATCCTGGCGATGAAGCAGTCGGGGTTGGAGAAGCCTCGGGCCGCGGCCTTGATCCCCTGGATGATGGAGTTCAGGCCCTCGAGCGCCGCGTTGGTCATGCGGAGGTCGAAGTAGTCCGGGATCTCATCCATATCCTTCCTGAGGGTCCTCGCCACGGTCCTCGTCTCGGGGACGTCGGGGTGCATCATCCAGCTGGTGAGCCTCCCCAGCTCGGCCTCCGCCTCGCCGCGCGTCGGGCAGCCGTAGGCCGACTGCGGCGCCTCCCTCGTCTGGCACGCCCTCGCCGTCTTGAGATGCTCCCCGGAGAGGCCCCCCTTCTTGGCGGGCCGCCCGTCGGTGAGGCTGCCCTCGTTCCTCGGCCAGACGTACCTGGTCCTCCCGAGCAGCGCCCCCTTCTCCCTCGAGGACCTCATCCCGGCGTTCCTCACCCTGTCGACGGCCCTGGCGAGGAGCCGCGCCACGTGGAACTTGTCGATGACGCGGCGCGCGTTGGGCAGGCCCTCGGCGACGCCCCTGGCGAACGCGGGCGACATGTCGCAGGTGACGGCGGCCAC
>ERZ773079.702-NODE-702-length-21540-cov-4.063486_pt1 | contig 21540 bp, 18 predicted proteins | sample MGYA00511355_ERZ773079 | MGnify/ENA primary metagenome ERZ773079 (study PRJEB29015, sample SAMEA2737979) | human oral metagenome | biome: human oral; feature: human-associated habitat; material: dental | place: China | collected 2117 ... | reverse complement strand
TATAACAGTCTTGACCCTCGATTTAAGCAAACCGTTGCTTATCACAGCAGTAGTTGGAACGATGAAATACCATTTATCAACTTCCTTGAAGGCGGAGCCGAGAAATCAAAAATGGATCGCACGTGCCATTTGCTCCACAAGTGGGTTCCCCGCATACTGCATGTAAATGGCAGCAACACAGCCAATGTGCAATGGCCAGTGTTTAGGTTGGCAGAACTATATTTAAACTATGCAGAGGCACTTAACGAATACGAGAGTGCACCACCACAGGCAGCTTATGATGCTGTGAACCTTATTCGGTCGCGTGCGGGCATGCCCGATTTCCCTGCGGGAATGACGAAAGAAGCCTTCCGAACGAAACTTCGTAACGAGCGTTCGGTAGAGTTGGCATTCGAAGACCACCGCTTTTGGGATATTCGGAGATGGCGCATCGCTGGCGAAGAAGGCGTGATGAAGGGTAAGTTTTACGGCTTGAAAATTCATTCCACGGATGGAAACAAGACTCATATCCACTATGAGCCGTATGTGTTTGAGCATCGCTTTTGGAATGATAACTGTTATTTATATGCCATTGACCAAAAGGAAGTAAATAAAGGCTACCTCATCCAAAACCCAGGATGGTAAATATATGGTAAATAAATGGTACGTTATAGTATGCCTTAATGCAAAAAAGATAGAACAATGAAATACAGAGATTATATTAATATAGGATGTGCGCTCATGCTGTTCTGTTCGCCAGTAAATGCACAAAATGCCGCAGATACGGCGGCAACACAAATTGCATACGGCGCACAACCCTCGTGGGCACAAACGGCTGCCATCTCAACAGTAGGGGGCGAACGCCTAATGGAGATTACATCGCCAACGGTGGGCAATGCGTTAAAGGGATTGTTGCCGGGATTGTCGATGCTCCAGAAGTCGGGCGAGCCTGGTTACGACTTTTATATGGAGAACATGTTCACGCGTGGAGTGAGCTCGTTCAACGGCAAACAGCAAATGCTTGTCTTCGTCGACGGCTTTGAAACGCCGCTAGATAACATCTCCACAGAAGAGATTGAGTCGGTTTCTTTGTTGAAAGATGCTGCGGCATTGGCCATATATGGTTCGCGAGGAGCTAATGGTGTGTTGCTCATCACAACGAAGAAAGGCTTTCATTCTGCTCCGAAGATAGGGTTTCGCATGCAAACGGGCATTCAGATGCCTACAATCATGGACTCGCCGATGGACGCTTACCATTATGCAAGCCTCTATAATCAGGCACTTGCCAATGACGGAAAGGCTCCTTTATATACGGATGCGGCCCTATCAGCCTATCAGTCGGGCAGTAATGGTTATCTATTTCCCAATGTAGATTGGAAAAAGCAAGTATATAAAAGCAAATAGCAGCATAAGGCATTTTGTCTTTTTTGATATTTCGGGATATGACGGTCCCGTGGTTCTTTTGATACCAATTATATTTGAAATTTTAGTCTCATATAAAATGGCTTCCGTCTTTTTAGAATATAGGGTTATATCGTCATTTTTAAAGCATATATAGCACTTGCCGAAATTTGAAAATTTATTTAATGCTCTGAGCGGAAAATAGCAATCCAGCAAAACGAGAAATAAAATTTGCTGGGCGGAAAATTTACCGCATATCGCCATCAATATCGTAGTAATGATATAGATCGCGCCGATGATAGCATTTAAAATTATAGCGTGGTCTTTTATGATTATCGGCTCTTTGTCGTAATCACGAGTTTTAACGCCTCGCGATGAAACACCGCCTGTGTTTAAATTTTGAAATTTTACCTCGGCTTGTGAGTTTAAATTCGTGCTTTTTAAATTTGTATCTCGGAAATTTGCGCCGCAAAGATGATCGGCTTGCGATTCGGGGTTTGTTTGATTAAAATTCGTATCTTTAGGGCTTTCGCTATTCAAATTTGCATCGTTTAAATTTAATGATCTGCGATCCGCCGCATCGCTTAAATCCGCATTGTCAAAGATGTCGGCGCTAGCGCCTTTTCGCAGCTTTTGTTTTAAGTTCTGGCGCCCCTCGTTTAGAAGCTTTTTTGATTCCTCAAGCCGCACTTTATCCAAAAAATATCCTTAAGCTTAAATCGCTCGTATTTTATAACTTTGGGCTTAAATCGCAATAAATCGCGTTCATTTCGCGCGTTTTTGCATTGCGCCGCATGCGCGAAATGACGGCAACAAGGGCGCGACAAAAGAAACGGAGCACATTTTCGGATTGATTCATTTCTTAAATTTTCTTATGAAATCGCTCGCGTCCCGCGCAGCCATCGCAGAGCTCATAACGGCGATCCTGTCGGCTCCCGCGCGTAGGACGGAGGCGAAATTGCGCGGCGTTATGCCGCCCAGCGCGTAGATTTCGCCCGCGAAAAACTCCCGCACGGCGCGAATCAAATTTAGCCCCCTCGGCGCTAGCCCCGCCTTGCAATCGGTCGCGAATATATGGCTCAGACAGATCGCACTCGCGCCCAGTTCCAGCGCCTCGCGCGCCTCCGCCTCGCTGTGGCAGGAAGCGACCAGTTTTTTGAAATTTGCGCGCAAAAACTCCGCGCCGTGCGCCGCGCTGAAGCTCCGCAAAACCCCGAGCGGCAGCCATAAATTTCTCTCGCCCTTGCGCAGCGTAAAATCTGCGAAATTATGCACAAAGATCGTAGGCGGGCGCCTTGCCCTCTCTGCGCTCTGCGTGCCCTTCGCACCCTGCGAGTTTTCCGCCTCTTTCACGCTCTCTGTGCCGTTTGCCTTTTCTGCGCCATACGCACTTTCCATGCTCTCTGTGTTTCCTCTGCCCTGCGCGATTTCGGCGTCTTCTGCGCTCTGTATAGTCCCATCCGCGGGTTTTGTTTCGCTTGCGGCACCACGAAGCGAAATTTCGCCAGGCGCGCTATCGTCCGCGCAGTTTGCGGTACCGGTAAAATTTTCAGACAAAATTTCATCTAAAACGCAAGCGGAATTTTTAGGCCGTGTCTCATCTGTAGCGACACCGTACTTGTGGGCCGCATCCGCGCAAATCTCGCTCTTGCCGCCGCCCAAATGGAGCTTTTTTGGAGAAACTTCGTCTGCGTCGCGCTCGCAGAGCAAAATTTTATCAGCGTAGGCCGCGCTCACGTCTAATTCGCCCTCAAGAGCTTGGATTTTGCCAAATTTAGCAGTGCAAGCTTCATCTGCAAAAATCACGTTTGCAAAAGCCTTATCCGCACAAAATCCGCTCTCGCAGGCGAGTAAAATTTTACCAAACAGCGCTGCGTAAGCTTTCTCGCTCAGGTCTTTTTCGCGTACGACGATCTCGCCTACACCCGTTGCGGCAAAATCCGCTATACGCGCAAGCAGTGCCGCCTCGCCGCCGCAGAGCGCGCGATTTGTGATGATCGTAATGCGCGAAGCAAGCTCAAAATCTAGCATCCGCTTGCCCCCTTTAGCCCAGAATCCGTACGCGGCACAGCACTGAGGCTTAAAATTTTGCCCGTAGCGCTAGGAATTAAAATTTTACTTGCTAGGGCGAGCGCCGAAATCCCCGCCGTCACGCCATATTTCAAAATTTCGCCCGCCGAAACAAGGGCCGAAATTCCCACCGCAGCGCTAAAACTCAAAGCGTTCGCCCGGCGCCTCGACTTTAGCGACCTTACGTTGCCGCTGCATAAGAACCCAAAGCTCACGCCGTTTTTAAATTTAAAATTTACGTCACCCGCGGGCTCGAAATTTGCGCTACCTTTAAATTTTAAATCCTCGTATGTGTTCCTAGGCCTCAAATTTACACGCGCATTTTTGAGTCCAGAATTCCTAACGCCCGCTAACGCGGTGCCTAAAATTTTATTATCCGTCATGACGCCATAAATTTTATCGCCATGTGCGGCGCTGTGGAATTTGATCTCATATTTGACGCTATAAATCTCGCGTCCGGCGCCGTAAATTTCATCCACGCACGCGGCAGAATTTCGCGCCTCACACATAGATATACTCGCTCATCAGCGGCTGCAGCCCGCCGCCGCGGATCGCCTCGCAGACCTCGCTTACGCTGCGCGCGTCGCTGATCTCGAACTGCTCGTCGCCCCTCTGCTCGCTGTGCCCGCCGATACCCACGCTCACGCCCGCCGAAATTTTGCTCGCCGCGATCCTGATCGCATTGTCGCGGAAGCCCGCTCTCTCGCGCGTGGAGATCGTGATCTGCGCACTTGGCAGCAACATTCGATACGCGCACATGACCTGCAGCAGCTCGCGCTCACCGACGTCCTTCGGGTTTATTTTGTCGTTGTTGATGATCGGGCGCAGGCGCGGCACCGAAAAGGAGATCTCGGCGCGCGGGTACTTGCGCTGAAGCAGCCATGCGTGCACGCCCGTGGCAAAGGCATCGCGGCGGAAATCCCCGAGCCCCAAAAGCGCCGCGAAGCCCACGCCGCGCATACCGCCTCTAATCGCGCGTTCTTGGGCTGCGAAGCGATACGCAAAAACGCGCTTATTGCCCGCAAGATGCAGCTGCGCGTAGCGTGCGGGATCGTAGGTTTCTTGAAAAACGGTGACGAAATCGACGCCACAAGCGTGCAAATAGGCGTAATCGGCAGAGTTTAGCGGATAAATTTCAACGCCGATTACCTTAAAATACTGCCGCGCAAGCTCGCAGGCGCGCCCGATGTAGCGCACGGGGCTGTTTTTCTCGCTCTCGCCGGTGAGGATTAAAATTTCTTCTAGCCCGCTTGCCGCGATCGCCTCAAACTCCGCCTTTAGCTGCGCCTCATCGAGCCTTGCGCGCGCGATTTTGTTTTTGCAGTTAAAGCCGCAGTAAACGCAGAGATTGTCGCAGTAGTTTGAAATGTAAATCGGCGTGAAAACGGCAATGTTGCTGCCGAAATGCGCCGCTTTTTCGCGCGCTGCGGCTTGCGCAATCTGCTCCAAATGCTCGCCTGCGCGCACGCTTAGTAGCGCCGCAAAATCGCGCAGACTTCTATTTTTCGCGCCGATCGCCCTTTGCACGTCCACCTCGCTCGCCTCCTCGCAAAAGCCCTCGCGCAGAGCAAGCGTACGCTCCATTGTCTCGCTTCCGATATCCTCCATGCCCGCTAGATAGCCGGTTCCCATCATCTTTAAAATTTTCCTTTTAAATTTTCATTTAAATTCCACGCGGCACGCTTTTGCGTGTAAATTTAGGCGCCGCAAAGTTTCTTTTCGTTTGGTTTAGAAGCGCATTTTAGCAGGATTTCGGTAAAAAATTTTAAAACGGAGCGCCCCGTTCGCATTTTAAATTTTAGTGATTATTAAAAGATGAAAGAATATACTTTCGTAAAATTTAAAGGAAAAGTAATGAAAAAAATCATCTTAGCTTTAGCCCTGTTGGGCTCTTTGGCTTTTGGCATAACTTTTAGCAAAGAGCAAGTTAAACAATTTGAGCAAAATTGCGAAGCAGGCAATATTGAAGCTTGCGGTGACGCCGGCGCTCTTTATGAAAATCCGACCGTATTCGGGGGAAACGCATCCGATAGAGACTATAAAAAAGTGCTTTACTACTTTAAAAAAGCTTGCGATGGAAACGATTATGCAGCTTGCTCGGATTTGGGAGTAATGTACTTCGACGGCAAAGGGGTAAAAAAAGATTATAAAAAGGCTGTCGAGCTATTCGATAAAGCTTGCAATGGCGGACTTGCGAACGGCTGCAACAATTTAGGTCATATGTATGCGCATGGCAAAGGGGTAAAAAGAGATATGACACGGGCTATGGAATATACCGGAAGAGCTTGCGATGCGGGGAGCTGGGTAGCGTGCGGGAATTTTGCTTCAGGTCTCGAAGCCGATGGCGACAAAGCAAGAGCGGTGCAATACTATCAAAAAGCCTGCGAAATGGGCAAAAAGGACCCGGTGCTATTAGACTATGAAAAAGACTATTTACGAAAATACTGCGACAAATACGACATACTAAAATAGCCCGCTGATCGATCTAGCTCCTCTTAATCGGGCTACTTTCAGCCCGATTAAATTTTAAAATTTCATCGCCGAGCTTGCCGCGCATTGTACCGCTACCAAATTACTTTTCGCCGCAGTGCTTTAAGACGCCTAGCGAAGTGCGGAATTTACGTCGTTCGACATAGGGCTTAACAAAGTGTGCTGAGATTTAACTCACATGGCGCAAATTTGCACGGCGCGAAATTTTAAAATTCCACGCCGCATCTATCGGCCGCTACGCCGAGCCTGCGCGATATGTATCTATAGCTCAAAAATGCAAATTCCGCACAAAAAAACACGGCTCGCGCAATCAAACGCGCTTAAAATTCTAACCGCTATCTCAAAAATCCCGTTAGCGGTGAGCTTGCGCTGGCTGTCTTAGAAACGGCGCCGAGCCCCGCCAGATAGGCATCGCGCCCCGCCTGCACGCCGAGCGCAAACGCCCGCGCCATCAGCGCCAGATCCCCGCTCGTGGCGATCGCCGTATTTACCATCACCGCAGCGCAGCCCATCTGCATCGCCTCGCAGGCCTCGCTAGGCGCGCCGAGCCCCGCATCTACGATGATCGGCACGTCGATTTCGCCCAGCAAAATTTCGATCATCCCGCGCATCATCAGCCCGCGATTAGAGCCGATCGGCGCGGCCAGAGGCATCACGGCGGCAGCCCCCACGCTTACTAGATCGCGAGCTACGCACAGATCGGCGTGCATGTAGGCAAGCGGCACGAAGCCCTCGCGCGCCAGAGCCTCGCAGGCCTTGATCGTCTCGGCATTGTCGGGCAGAAGGTATTTGCTGTCGCCTATGATCTCGATCTTTACGAAGTCGCCGCAGCCCAGCTCGCGCGCGAGCCGTGCGATCCGCAGCGCCTCCTCGGCGTTTCGCGCGCCGCTGGTATTCGGCAGCAGCGTGACGCCGCGAGGGATGAAATCCAAGATATTGCGGCTCTTGCTTTCGTTCACGCGACGCAGCGCAAGCGTGACGATCTCGCAGCCCGCGTGCCGCACGCAGGCGTCGATCATCGCGTGATCGAACTTGCCAGAGCCCATTATCAGGCGCGAGCTAAACTCCCTGCCGCCTAAGATCAGTTTATCGTCCATTCTATCCTCTTTAGTTTAAATTTTCGTTTTTATGCGCAGCGCAAAATGGCACATATCGGCGCACGGTGATTATACACAGCGCGAGATATGCGCGCTTTGCTTGTTTCTATTCGTCGTTTTACGCGCTGCACGACGCCGCGTCCAAGCTTTAAAATTTCTCGTCAAATTTTATGTCGCAAACAAACGGCGCAAATTTCAAAGCGCTGTTTAAAATTTTGCGGCGGAGCAACGGCTTTAAATTTATACGCTGCGGCTAGATTTACGCGGCGCGCAGTAAATTCCACACCGCTTTTAAACGCGCTGTATGCCGCCGAAACGCCCTATACTTTTCAAAAATAATCGCGCAAAGCTAAATTTAGCGGCAATGCACAAAGGCGCGTAAATTTAGAAATGCAGGCGCGCGATGAGCGGCCAGGCTTAGCCCTCCTCGCCCAAAATCAGTCTAAGCGCGACGTTTGCCTGATGTGCGGCGCAGATCGCCACGCGCGGCGCGAGCAGCCCCACGCCCTGAGCCGCGGCGCTTTTGCGGTCACCGCAGACGAAGACGTTTTTGCCGAGCCGCGTCGTGCGGATCTCGTTGGCGTCGCCGCTGCCCGCCATGCCGCTAGCGCAGATCAAAAAGCGATCTGTGCCGCTGAGCGCGTCGAAAATCATCGCCTTCGCCGCCGCGTCGTCGAAGCACTCGCAAATTATACGCTCGTTTTTTAAAATTTCGGCTACGTTTTGCGCGGTAAGTCGCTCGTTTAAGGTTTGCACGCGCACGAACGGGTTTATGCGCGCGATTTTTTCGCGCAGAGCGGCCGTTTTGGGCTTGTAGAGATCGCCGATCTCGTACTGCTGGCGGTTGAGGTTGGTCGGTTCGACGACGTCAAAGTCGATCAAAAAGAGCTCGCCCACGCCTGCGCGCGCAAGCAGGATCGCGACGTTGGAGCCGAGCCCGCCGAGCCCGCAGATCGCCACGCGCGAGCCTTGCAGCGCCTCGTTTACTGAAGGAGCGTTGCGAGCAAGCATCAGCTCGCGAAGCTCCTGAGGCGCCAGCTCCGCTCCGCGGGCAAGCAAAAAGAGCTCATCGCCCGCCTTTAGCTCGCAGTTCTGCGTGCTCGCATAGCCGTTTATCACGGCGATCTCGCCGCTAAATTTAACCTCGCGCTTCAGCCCGTCAAGATCGCTCGCGGCTGTTTCGTAAGCTTTGCCGTTTAATTTTATCTGCATTTTGATCCTAAATTTTATCTTTTTGCCGTTTAAATTTATCGCGCAAATTTAAGCGCGCGGCGCCTTGCATCTGCGCGAACATAGCGCGCATTGATGCGGTATTGCGGCGCGGTTGCGGCAGAAATCTGCGCGGCTACTACGCACCGCGCAAACGCTCGCGTGAATTACGGCGCAAGCGGACGTACCTGGCGCATCGCACGCGATTTTGATCTAAAAATTTCATCTTGCTTTAACGCGTCATGTTTCAAGCCTACTGCGCGCATTGTATTCAGCTAATACGGCGCGTCGTAGAGGTCCCGTACGGCAGCGCAATGCACACTAAATCCGTTAAATTTTAGCGCATTAACCCAACTTATCGGTTAAATTTAAAGCCGCGAAGCGCTAGAGCGATCCGCCGAATTTAAAAGCTTAAACGCACGAATAAATCCATGCTGCAGCTAAATTTAAAATTTCAAGCCGAACCGAACCGACGAAAAAGCGGCACGCAGCAACATACGTCGTAGCGTACATAGCGGCAGAGATCTCGGGGTAAATTTTAAAACCCCGCGCCCAGACCCCGCAACTTCGGCGTAAATTTTAATGCTCCCGCGCTCAAGCCTACGGCGCCGATGCGGTTTTAAAGCCCATATCATGCCACCGCAGCTGGCAACGCAAATTAGCGTTCCATTACCACAATAAAAATTTAAACTCTATCGCCGCGGAGCGAATTTTAAAACTCCTGCATTCGGTCGCCGCGGCTTCCTCATAAATTTAAAAATCCCAAACACGCTATGTCCCTGCGCCGCCGTATCGCTTAAAATTTTAACGACGCGCGCGCAAATTTTAAGCCCCAGCCGCTGTGTCGCCATGCCGCTTAAAATTTAACGGCTTCCTTAGTGACCTTCGCGCAGATTTAAACCTAGGCTGCCGTAATTTAACATAACCCGAAGCTCCGACCTTAGCCGCCGCCTACGAACTCGACGATCTCATATTTTTTGCCGCTTGAGATCTGCGTGCGCTCCCACGCCTCTTTTTTTAAAATTTCGCCGTCGCGCTCGAGCGCCACGAAGCGCAGATCGTGTCCGCGCGAGCGCAAAAACTCGCTCACGCTCATATCCTGCGCCAGCTGCAGAGGCTCGCCGTTTACGCAGATCTCAATCATCGCTCGCCCCCAAGCTCTCGCGATACTCCTCGTAAGTACCCCTAAAATCGACAATTTCGCCGTCTCCTTTGAGATGCAAAATTCTATTTGCAAACGCGTCGATGAGCTCACGGTCGTGGCTCACGCAGATCGCGCAGCCCGCGAAGTTATACAGCGCCTCGCCAAGCGCGATGATCGCCTCAAGATCGAGGTGGTTGTTGGGCTCGTCGAGCACTAGCAGGTTTGGGCGTTGCAGCATTAGCTTGCTTAGCATCACGCGGTGTTTCTCGCCGCCGCTTAGGCTGCCCACGCTTTTCTCCTGCTCCGCGCCGCTAAAAAGCATACGTCCAAGGCATTTGCGAATTTCATCCAGATCCCTATTTTGCGGGCTTTGCAGATATTCGTAGAGCTTGAGCTCGCCTGAAATTTTATTATTCGTATCCTGCGCAAAGTACCCGGGCTCGATCGTGGCGCCCATGTGCACCTTGCCGCGCTGCGGCGCGAGCTCGCCCATGATGATCTTGCAAAGCGTACTTTTGCCCACGCCGTTTCGCCCGATAATCGCGATCTTATCGCCGTGAGCGAGCTTGAGGTTAAAATTTTTCAAAATCTGAATATCGCCGAAGCTCATATCCACGCCGCTTAGCTCTAAAATTTCATTGCCGATCTCGCGCGCGGGCTTGAATAAAATGCTAGGCTCTCTGCGCGAAGAGGTCGCAAGCTCGCTAAGATCGAGCTTGTCGAGCTGTTTTTGACGGCTCGTGGCCTGCTTCGCTTTGCTTGCGTTGGCGCTGAAGCGAGCGATAAATTTTTCAAGCTCCGCCTTTTCTTTGAGCTTTTTCTCGCGCTCAAACTGCGCCTGTTTGGCGATGAGATTGGATGCGATGAACCAGTCGTCGTAATTGCCGCTAAATTCGCGCACCCGCCTAAAATCTACGTCGAGGATGTCCGTGCAGACGCGGTTTAAAAAGTGGCGGTCGTGGCTGATGACTACGAGCGTGCCGGCGTGGCGATTTAGCTCAAACTCAAGCCACGAAATGGCGTCGATATCGAGGTTATTGGTCGGCTCGTCCAAAAACAGCACGTCGGGGCGCGGGAAGAGCACCTGCGCGAGCAGAACCTTAAATTTATCGCTCGTCTCGATCTCGCTCATCTTTTTATCAAAGTCGCTAATCCCCAGCGAGCTTAAAATTTTCTCGATCCGCGTTTCGTATTCGTAGGCGGGGTCCTCCTCCGCACAGATCATCTCAAGCTCGCCGAGGCGCTCGTTTATCTCGTCGTTAAACTCGCCCGCTTCGTAAAGCTGCGTCTTTTCGCGCACGGCGTCATAAAGGCGCTTGTTGCCGTAGAGTACGGCGTCTTTGACGCTGAAGCTTTCAAAGGCGAATTGATCCTGTCCCAAAACGCCGATTTTAAGCCCGCTTTCAATCAAAATTTCGCCGCTGCTAGATTCGATCTGCCCGCTTAAAATTTTAAGTAGCGTCGATTTGCCCGCGCCGTTTGCGCCGATGAGACCGTAGCGCCTGCCCTTATCGAGGCTTAAATTTACGTTTTCAAAAAGCAGCTGTTTGCCGAAGCGCATCGTTAGATCTTTGATTTCAACCATATTTTTCCTTTTAAATTTCTATTTGCATTGCCTTGCGCGTAGGCTTCTGCTAAGTTTTGCGCGTAAATTTCATCTCGCGGTTTATTGCAGCTTTTGCGCCGCGCGGAGCCGCGATAAATTTCTCCTATTGTAGCTTAAAATTCTGAAATTTCGCCGAAGAGGTGCGAGCCGGCGCGATTAAATTTAAACCGCTAGAGCAATTTAAATTTTAACCGCTGTAATCGCTATCGCGAGTGATGATGAGCGTGTAGTTCGGATACGCCGCGCGCACCTGCTTGCAGACCGCGCGAAACGTCGCCTCCATATCGGGTGCTGCGAAATCGACGATAACGTCGAAGCTGATCGAGCGCTTGCTCTCGTCGAGATAAAATCCATGTATCTGCGAGACGAACTCGTGCGAAAACGCCATCTGCTTGATATGCTCGTAGATCTCGGCGGCGCGCGGATCGTTTCTGTTAAACGCGTAAATTCCTACGGCGTCTAGGATGATATTAAATTTCGCAAAAACGGCGTTTTGGATGCGGCGCGTAAGAGCGTCGATCTGCGCTGCGGTGGTGTCGCTTGCGACCTCGATGTGGATGCTGCCGACCATCTTATCGGGCCCATAGTCATGAAACATCAGATCATACGCGCCTATGACGCCCTCAAAGCCGCGCACGACATCGTAAATTTCATTCGTAAGCTCCAAGCTCGGGCGCGAGCCCAAAAGCTTGCTGATCGTATCGCGCAGAATTTCATACGCCGTTTTGATTAAAAGCGCCGAAATTATCGCGCCCAGATACGCTTCCAAGCTCAGTCCGAAAATAAGCGAAATCAAAGCCGCTACGAGGGTGGCTAGCGATACGAGCGCGTCGTATTTGGCGTCAACGCCGCTAGCAATGAGCGAGTCGGAATTTACGCGCTCGCCCGTCTTTTGCGTGTAGAGCCCCAGGCTAAATTTCGCCGCGACCGCCACGGCGATGATGGCGAGCGAAACCGCATTATAATTCGCCGCTTGCGGATGGATGATCTTTTTGATCGATTCTACTAGCGAGACGCCGCCGGTGTAGAGGATGATGACGGCGATTACGATCGCGCTTAGATACTCGATCCTGCCGTGCCCGAAGGGGTGCGCGCGATCGGGCTGCTTGCTAGCAAGATGCACGCCCACGATCGTAATGACGGACGAAAGCGCGTCGCTTAGGTTATTTACGGCATCAAGCACGATCGCGATCGAGCCCGAAATCAGTCCCACGACGCCCTTAAATGCTGCTAAAACTACATTTGAAATGATACCGATCACACCGGTGCGAACGATAATTTTATCTCTGCTATACGCCGCTTGAGGCACTTCCATTATTTATTTCCTTTGAAATTTTATTCTAAGCCGCAATCGCTGCGCGTGTAGGTCAGATCGGCGATTTTTTCGCCGCTTTGCAGAAATTGTCGCACGCCTATGCGTTTTAGACCGCCCGCTTTCATCATCGCGCAGACGTCCTTTTGCCTGTTGGCGCGCAAAATGCTTTCAAAATTTTGCTTGATTTTGGGATCTACTTTGTCCCAAATTTCATTTTTTAGAATCGTGGGAATTACAAATTTATCGCCCTCGCATGTAGCCGCGCTCAACTCTATATTTTTAGTCGCGGGGTGACTGTGCCCATTTACGGCGTCCGCCAAAGCCTTGCAGCGCTCGGCATCTCCCGCAAGCGCTGCGCTGCAGATAAATACGCCAAACAGGGCGAGTATAAATTTTTTCATTTTTATCTCCTTATTTTTATTTGAAATTTATCATATTCAAATTTTAAATTCAATCTATTTTTGAAATTTAAAGACCTATTTGTGCGGCGCAAATCCGCGAGCCGCCAAAATTACTTACGTTAAAATAGCGGCGTAAATTCCATAAATCACCGCTAGAAATTTTCTAAATCGCGGCAAAAATTCTTTAAATTCCGCGCAAAATTCTATGAGCGGAAATTTTGTGGCGGATCGCATGCGCTCGCTCAAAGCGGCGTGCGGCGAGATCGTCCGTATCTTTTTCAAACTCGCCGTTTAAGTTATAGATTTAACGCAGCTTAAAAAAGCTCCAGCCGATCTGCGCCCGCATTAAATTTATAAATTTAATGCAGTTCCGCGTTGAGTTTGATCGCACGCTTGCTAATGCTTGCCGTAATCTGCCCGCTTTGGCTGTTTTGTCGGAAGTGCAGTCCGCTAAGCCCGGCAAGCTCAAGCCCTTTATAAATTTCACGATCAAATGCAAAGCCCGCATTTAGCGCTGCTAGCGCCTCGCGATCCTTTTGCGCGATGAAAACCTTCGTGCCCTCAAGTACCGCGATGCCGGCATCCACGATGCAGCGGTCGCCTAGCGGAATACCCGTTACGGAGTTTGCGCCCAGCAAGCAGTGCTTGCCGATGCTCACAGCATTGCCATTGGTGCCGCTTAGCACGCCCAAAATCGACGCGCCGCCGCCTATGTCGCTGCCCTCGCCCACGACGACCGAGCTGCTGACGCGCCCCTCGATCATAACGCTGCCGGTCGTGCCTGCGTTGAAATTCACATACGCAGCACCCGGCATCACGGTCGTACCCGCAGCGATATGCGCACCCAAACGCACCTTCGCATCGTCTAAAATCCGAACGTTTTGCGACGGTACGACGTGGCTTAGGTAGCGCGGAAATTTATCAACGCTGATGATACGCGGATAGCGGCCTTGCATTTTTAAATGGATTTCGTTTTCACGCAGCCACCAAAGCTCGATCGGGCAGGCGTTCTCGTCCCATGCGACGTTCGGAAGCACGCTAAATGCGCCGTCTAGATTGAGCGTGCGCGGCTCGCAGAGATTTAGTGAAAGCGCATAAAGCTTAAGATAGACGCTCTCGACGCTTTTTGGCGCGGCATCCTCAAAGATAAAACTAGCGCAAAAGCTCGCGTGCTCGTCCGATTTCATCGCCTCTTTAACCGCAAGCAGCACCTGCAGATTTTTGTGCGCGCCCTCTTTGGCGTCTGGCTGTAGAAATTTTAAAGCCTCGATCGCCTTTTTTAGGGCTTTGTACGTTAGCGGAAGGACGCACTCACTACCGCTAAAATCCACGACCTCGCCGCATTCGGTTAGAGCATGAATTAGCACTGCTGCGCTTGTTAGCCCATCTTTAAAATTTACGTGCGCGTAATTTACGCTTAGGCTTTTGTGCCCCTCTGCGCACCCCTTAAATACGCGCCCGACCGCCCACATGATCGGATCGCGATAACCCTTGGCTGCTCGCACGCCCTGTATAAGCTCATTCAACTCCTCTATCGTTTTAAATTCTTTAGACATTCTTACTCCTAAAATTAATTAAAAATATCGTTTATTTTACCGCCTTTTAGGCACTTTTCACGATCGATTTCGATTTGTTTTTTGAGCTCGGCGTCCTTGGCAAACACACTTTCATCCACCAAAGTACTCGGCAAATTTATCATAATCGCGTCGTGAGAGCCGCTAAAACCGCTTAAATTTTGTCCAAAATCTTTTTTAATGAGCTCGTTTTTGCTACTTATATCTCCGCCATCGCAGTGAAAGTCCGATCCGCCGCCAACACAATCGCATCTTATTTTGGTATTATCATCGTATACACGATTCACCAAATAAACGTTTTCTTTCAAATTTATACTGCTTATCGGATTAAAAACGAGTACGGCTAGAATTTTATTATTATGCGGATTTGACACCTCCCAGCGTACGGCACGATATGAACTTAGCATCACTACAAGCGGCTTTTTCGATTTTTCTAGCGCGACGACTACTTTATTATCATTCGCATCACTTTCGTAAATGGCAGCTAGCCATATATCGAAATTTTGACCTTTTAGCTTAGCAGCTACCTCGCTTTGTTTATAAAAATTTGGCTCATCCTTAAAATCCACCAAAAGGCTAGTGGTATGCCAATTGTTGGCGAACCAAACCTCGATCTTGTGGTGCCCTTTACTAAATTTATGTACGACGGCTTTGTTTCTAGCATTTTCGGAGTCGTATATCTGCTCGCCGTCTATCGCAATACGTAAATTCGCCCAACTAAAATCCGCCAAAATCATCTGTTGCACATCCTGCTTGAAGTCGAAATTCCCGACCCAATAGGCGATAAATTTTTCGGAAGGTATTTTGTGGAACTTGTCGTAAGCGAAATTTAAATTTATATTTTCGACCGTTTCAGAGAAAACGACGGTTTTAGGATCGTCTTTATTTAGGTAAAAAGCCAAAAACTTATCCGCCGGGATCTGCTTGCCCGCCGTGATCTCATTCGCCCATTTTTGTGTGTCGTTAGCGTTTGCACAAGCAAGAAATACGCAAAAAGCCAGTAAAAATACTCTTAAAATTTTCATTTTTTCCTCCAAATTTTAAATTTCATCCTATCTAAACACATCATCCATCGGCGTGCTTTCGCATTTCTTGCGGTCCGCTTCTACAGAGAGCAGGCGAGCTTTGCTTTCGTCTAAAATTTTCGGAGTAATAACAAGCCCCGGCAGATCTAAGGAATTTACGGCGTGCTTGCCGGCAAATGCCCCCAGGCCTCTGCCAAATATCCCGTTTACGCGCCCGTTCATATCATAAATCTCGCTGCCGTCGCAGTGAAAGACATTGCCGGAGATGCACTCGCATTTAAGCCCATCCGCAGCCTCTGTGTATCTGTAGTCCTCGACGTAAAGCGCACCGCTTACGCCACGGACGCTACTTATGGGGTTGTAAATTAACACGGCTAGAATTTCATTCTTTTGCGGATTTGAGATCTCCCACTCCACGGCGCGATATGAGCTAAGCAGTAGCACGATGGGCTTATCGGATTTGGCTAAATTTAGCTTGACGCGATTATTCATCTGCGCGCTTTCGTAGATCGCGCCCAGCCACAGGTCGTAGTCCTTATCCGCAGGGATCTTGGCTACGGCGTCCTTTTGACGATAAAATGGCTCTACATCTTTAAAATCCACGAAAAGCTCGCTGGAATGCGCGTCGTTTAGAAACCACGCCTCTATTTTGTGCTTGCCCTTGCTAAATTTATACGTAAGCGGGCGCTTTTGATTGCTAGATGTTCCGCCTAGCACGTCCGTGCCATCCACGGCGATTACCAGCGTAGACCAGCCGTAATCTCCTAGCACCATCTTTTCGATATCGGCGTCAAAATTAAACTCGCCGACCCAATACGCCATAAGATTTGGAGATGGAATTTCATGGAAGGAATTTCCTTCGTAATTGACGCTGATGCGATCGACGTTTTCAGAGAAAACCACTTTCTTAGGCTCATCTTTATTCAGATAAAACGCCAAAAACTTATCCTGCGGGATCTGTGCGTCCGCAGTAATCTCTTTCGCCCATTTTTGCATATTGCTCTCTTGCGCGAACGCCGCAAATGCAAGCACCAAAATAATCAAAAACCTCATTACCGACCTTTCTTATTTCGTATAAAAGTAAAATCCCTAAACCTAAAAGCCCTAGGCTTAGGGATTTTGCCGCCTTGGCTCCACAGCCTATACGAATTAAATTTCAGCTGCTTAAATTTCAGCTGCGCGAGAAATTTACTTCCGCAATCACTACAGATAAAATTCCATCCCAAATAAACTCTACAGAGGCTTTCGCAGATAAACTCCACCGCCATAAGGCCCGGCGAAATAAAAATTTTAAACTAGCGCAATGCTGTGGCTACCGCTAAAAAGGTAGACGCGATAAAATTTCAAGCCAGAAATTCATCGCTAAAGCCCTATCTTAAAATTTTAAAACAGAGCTTTAGCAATAAAATTTCACATTTTAAAATTCTGCGGCAAAGCTTTATGCTTAAAATTTTACATTTAAAACTCCAAGGCGGAATTCTACGGCAAATTTTACCTCGCTGAATTGCGCGTTTGGAATTTAACTTCCGCCGCAAAATTTCACGCTTAGAATTTTATCTAAAATCTCACGCAACGAAGCTTGGTAAAATTTTAGCTCGAAATTCCAAACTACGAAATTTCGTAGCGGAATTTTTACCAGAAATTTCGAGCTACAAAATTCGGCTCGAAATTCCGAGCCGCGAAACCCGCGTGAAATTTTGCCCGCTAAATTTACGGGCAAAATTCTATGACGGATTGCATACCGAAATTTTGCGAGCATTATAAAATTTGCAGCGAAATTAGGCGTAAAATTCCAAATTATGAAATTCCGCGTTGAATTTCAATCTGCAAAATTCAAGAGAAATTCCGCGCGAAATTTGACGCTGTGCCCGCCAAAGCCCTAATTCGAGCAGGCGCTCTTGCCGTCCATCACCGGCTGGATTGCGGAGTTGTCCGCCAGCTCCTCGCGATCGATCTTCTCGATCTTTTCCCACAGCTTACGCGCGGCATCTTCGTAGCGCTTCGCGCTCAAAGAACCTGGCGCATAGAAGCTTACCGGCTTGCCGCTGTCGCCGCCCTCGCGGATAGCGATCTCGATCGGAATCTCGCCGATTACTTCGGTATTGTATCGCTGTGCCAGCTTTTGCGCGCCGCCGCGACCGAAGATGTCGTACTCTTTGCCGTTATCGGGGCAGATGAAGCCGCTCATATTCTCGATAAGACCTGCAATCGGGATGTGGAGCTTTTCGAACATATCAAGCCCGCGGGCGCTGTCGTCCAGTGCGACCGTCTGCGGCGTCGTAACGCACACGCCCGCCGTCACCGGCACGCTCTGAGCGAGCGTAAGCTGCGCATCGCCCGTACCCGGAGGCATATCCAAAAACAGCACGTCCAGATCGCTCCACGCCACGTCTTTTAGCAGCTGCTCGATCGCTTTCATTATCATAGAGCCACGCCAGATAAGGCTCGCGCCCTCCTCCATCAGCACGCCCATGCTCATCATCTCCACGCCGTGGCTTAAGATCGGCTTTAGCTTCTGCCCCACGACGCTTGCTTGCGTTTTGTCTTCGCCTAGCATTCGCGGCAGATTCGGTCCGTAGATATCGGCATCCAAAATCCCTACTCTCTTGCCGAGCTTTGCCGTGCTGATAGCTAAATTTAGCGTCGTCGTGCTCTTGCCTACACCGCCCTTGCCGCTGCTGATCATCACGAAATGCTTGATCTGCGGCGCGATATTTTTGCCACTGCGAGAGTTGCTCTTTTCCTCGGCGATCTTGGGCTGTTTGATTAAAATTTCTACGTCCGCGCCGAGCGCCTTTTGCACCGCCGATCTGAGCTCTGCTGCGATCTCCGGCTTGGCGCTGGGGATTTCGATCCCTACGAAAATTCTATCGCCGATCTCGACCTCTTTTACAAATCCAAAATCCACGATGCTTTTAGAAAAGCCCGGATAGATCACGCTTTTAAGCAAATTTAAGACTTCGTCTTTACTCATTCTTTCTCCTTATTTTCGGTTAAATTTCTACTGATTTTATATGCGCAAAATTTCGGCCCGCACATCGAGCAAAACTCCGCGCCCTTGTAAATTTCATCGCCCAGGCTCTCATCATGCAGCTCGCGCGCATGCGCAGGATCGAAGCTAAGCTCAAACTGCCTGTTCCAATCAAAATTATACCTCGCATCGCTCATCGCGTGATCGCGCTCTATCGCGCCTGCTTTGCCTAGCGCGACGTCTGCGGCGTGAGCGGCGATTTTGTGCGCGATGATGCCCTCTCTGACGTCTTTTGCATTGGGAAGGCCTAGATGCTCCTTGGGCGTTACGTAGCAGAGCATGCTGGCGCCGCAATACGCAGCCATCGTCCCGCCGATAGCCGAGCTGATGTGATCGTAGCCCGCGCCGATGTCGGTCGGAAGCGGCCCCAGCACGTAAAACGGCGCGTCGCGGCAGAGCTTGCGCTCTAGCTGCATATTAAGCTCGATCTCATTAAACGGGATATGTCCCGGCCCTTCGATCATCACCTGCACGTTTTTTTCATTCGCGCGCAGGGCTAGCTCGCCTAAAATTTCAAGCTCGCTAAGCTGCGCCCTATCGGTCGCGTCGTATAAGCAACCCGGGCGCAAGCCGTCGCCCAGAGATAGCGATACGTCGTAGGCGGCGCAGATATCGCAAATTTCATCAAACGCTTCGTAGAAGGGGTTTTGCTTATGAAATTTCATCATCCACGACGCTATCAGCGAGCCGCCTCTGCTTACGATACCCATCTTGCGACGGGACAGCAACGGCATAAACTCGAGCTTAAAGCCCGCGTGGATCGTGAAATAATCCACTCCCTGCCGCGCCTGCTTCTCGATCGTACTAAGAATAGCGCTCGTTTTTAAATTTTTAATATCGCCCAGCTCATGAATCATCTGATAGATCGGCACCGTGCCTATGGGTACGGGCGAGCGCTCGATTATCGCGGCGCGGATCTCGTCCAGATCGCCGCCCGTGCTTAGATCCATCACCGTATCGGCGCCGTACTTTAAGCAAGCTTCAAGCTTTTCCAGCTCGCCCTCAATATCGCTCGTCGTGCCCGAAGAGCCGATATTGGCGTTGATCTTGCACCGCAGCGCGCGCCCGATACCGACGGGCTTTAAGCTTTTGTGATTAACATTTGCGGGGATGATCGCTCTTCCTTGCGCGAGCAGATCGCACAAAGCCCGCACGTCCATGCGCTCGCTTTGCGCGACCTCTCCCATCTGCGGCGTCGGCTCACCTCTTTTTGCAAAATAGATCTGTGATACGCAGCTTTCGGTCATTTTCGCCTCGTTTCTTAAAAATGCGCGTATAATATAACAAATTTCATTAATCCTTACTTTTCTTTTGCCGTTTATTTTCGTAACGTAGGATGAAATTTTACCGCCGCACCGCGTAAATTTACACCTAAGCTTAAGATAATTTAGAGTGCAAGCCGCAATTAATTTTGCTTTCATTTTTAATACGTATAATTTCGTAACAAAATTTCAAGGATAAAATTTGAAAGATATATCGCTGATTTTGCTCGCCGCGGGCGATTCGAGCAGGTTTGAGCTGAGCGTCAAAAAGCAGTGGCTGCGCGTGGGAGAGCTGCCGCTTTGGCAATACGTCGCGCAGAGCATTGCGCGGGCGCACCCATTTAAAAAAATCATAATCGCCGTAAACGAGGAGGACGTGAGCTATTGCGAGCGCCTCTATGCGTGCAGCTTGGCCTCGGCGCGCGGCAAAAGCGCGGAGTGCGACACGAGCGAGCATAAATTTCAAAGCGAGCGAGGCGGGATCGAATGCAACGCGTATGAATGCGGCTCTGCAAATTTAAAATTTCACTTCGTCCCGGGCGGCGCAAATCGCCAAAGCTCGCTAAAAAACGCGCTACGGCTCGTAGAGAGCGAGCTCGTGCTCGTAAGCGACGTAGCACGCGCGCAAATTTCGCCAGAGCTAATCTCCTCGCTGATACGAAATTTAGGAGGCGCAGACTGCATCAGCCCATATCTTGGCGTAAACGACACGACCTATCTCGGCGAGGACGTAGTAAAGCGGGAGGAGCTGCGCCTCATCCAAACGCCGCAGCTTTCGCGCACGGCGCTACTTAAAAAGGCGCTTGAAGGAAGCGAAATTTTTACCGACGACAGCGCGGCGATCGGCAGCGCGGGCGGACGGTTGGAATTTATAAAAGGCGAAGCGGGCGCGCTTAAGATCACGCGCGCAAGAGATCTGGCGGCGCTAAATTTAAAACCATGCTCGCGCGATATTTTTTGCGGTACGGGTTACGACGTACACGCGCTTGAAAAAGGCGCGGGCATCGTGCTCGGCGGCGTGCAAATTCCATGCGAGTTCGCGCTGATCGCGCACAGCGACGGCGACGTAGCAATCCATGCCCTAATCGACGCTATTTGCGGCGCAGCGATGCTGGGAGACATCGGCGAGCTTTTCCCCGACAGCGATGCTCAATTTAAAGGCGCGGACAGCAAGGAGCTGTTACGAAATGTAATGCGGCGCGTCAGAGACTACGGCTACGAGCTCGTAAATGCCGATATTACGATCATCGCACAACGCCCGAAGATCGGAGCCCACAAAGCGCAGATGCAAGAGGCTTTGAGCGAAATTTTAAACTGTGCCCGCGTCAATGTCAAAGCGACCACGACCGAAGGGCTGGGATTTACGGGCAGAAGCGAAGGCATCGCCGCGCAGGCTGCGGTAAGCTTAAAATTTTACGACTGGCAAAAGCACGCAGCAAAGGCGCAGGACGTATGAAAATTTTAATAATCGAGAGCGAAAGCTATCTCGCCCAAAGTATCGCAAACAAGCTTGGCGCGCTGGGGCATGAATGCACTAACGCGGCGAGTTTAGCAGCCGCGGCGGGCCTTGCGGAGGAGTTTGAGGCGGTGCTACTCTCTACGAGCTGGAGCGGCGCGAGCTTTTATCCGCTGATCGAGCAATTTAGGCGCTCGATCATAATTTTGATGGTCGCCTACGTCGATAGCGAAACGGTGCTAAACCCCGTAAAAGCGGGCGCTACGGATTATATCCAAAAGCCTTTTATGATAGAGGAGCTCATAAAAAAGATCGAGCACTACGCGCAGTTTCGCTCGCTAAAATCGCAAAACGAAGCCTACGAAGCACTGCTTAAAGAAGCCTCCCTTTCGTGCGAAATACCGCATACGCGTTTGGCGCAGATAAAATTTCCGCTTCTTTTGCGCGGCGATGCGGCAGCGCGAGCTGCGACGGTATTTA
>ERZ773079.693-NODE-693-length-21733-cov-14.226543_pt1 | contig 21733 bp, 16 predicted proteins | sample MGYA00511355_ERZ773079 | MGnify/ENA primary metagenome ERZ773079 (study PRJEB29015, sample SAMEA2737979) | human oral metagenome | biome: human oral; feature: human-associated habitat; material: dental | place: China | collected 2117 ... | reverse complement strand
ACCCATACCGAACACAGAAGTTAAGCTCTTTAGCGTCGAATGTAGTTGGGTTTACGCCCTGCGAGACTAGAACGTTGCCAGGCAACTGAGAGAACCTTCCATCCGGAAGGTTCTTTTTTTATACCTATTAAGATTAGTAAACAATCCTAACTAACTTAAGGTTAGCTAGGATGATTGTTTTTTATTTTTTTGTTTGATGAATAAAAGGTAGGCGTTCCGCTGGTTTTATTTCTCCCATTATAGAGTATATATAATCTTTTGTGGCTAGTAACGCATGTCCACAAGGAGCTTCAAAAGGTATTTTATCTAGTTTATACCAAGTATTTTCTTTTAGATTATAAACCAATTCTTTTTTGTTCCAGTTGAAATCTTTAACAGGGCGACGGAAGTAATCATTACGGTAGTTATCTTTTTCTTCGCCTATTAAAGTACTAAGATTAAATACTGCTTCTTTCCAAACATCTTTGTCAAAACCACCGATAACTAGCATTTCATTTTCATTAAGAGGAGCCCAATCTGCCCCTAGTAGAGAAATTTCTTCATTATCTATAACGACATCAGCAAGTTTTTCCCAAGTTTTAGTTGTTAAATTAAACTTATAACCGTCATTGAAAGTTACATCTGCGCCTCCACCATAAATATATAATTCGTTATTGTAAATACAACTAATAGTTTGTGAGCGTAATTTTCCAGGGAATTCGCCAATAACATCAAAATCTTTAGAACTTAGATTATATGAATAAAGTTCATTAGTATTTTTTCCATTAATAGAGCCAATACCAAAGTAAAGGACGTTGTTATCTACCTCGGCAATAGTATTTTCTACGGTAAACGGTAATGTACCAAATACATTAACAACAAGTTTGTCATCAACTACAGTGAATACTAAAATTTCAGATAAATTTTCTTCTTTTGTAGCAATATAATAAAGTTTATTATCAGCAACAGCAGAAGGACCGTAAGCAAGAGGATAATCATATTGAATTTGATCTACTAGCGATAAATTGCCATTTACCTCTTTATATAGATAAACGTCTTTGTGATTGATTTTTACACCTCCATCAACAGGTAAAATACCATCTTCAAAATTTGCGCCACCACCGAAAATAAGGTATGAACCTAAAACACCTTTAACAAGACCGGCTGTACCTAAGTTTTTGTCGTAACCTTTTTGAGGAGCGACAGTTGCTATATTTTTCCACGTTAATTTTGTACTCATAAAGTACCCCCCTTTAGAAAATTAAATTTATTAAATTATAACGCTTTCATTTGTATATTTTACAAAAGACTACCCATAAAGGTGAGTAGCCTTTTTATTGTTATTTAAAATTAGCTTCTTTATCAACTAAAACATAAACACTTGGGTGATTTTTAAGAATTGTACAAGGAATATTTTCAGTTATTTCTTCTCCTTCTACTAAACTTCTAATAGCTTCGCGTTTTTCTTTACCAAAAGCTAATAAAATAATATGTTTAGCACGCATAATATCTTTTATTCCCATTGTCATAGCTTGTTTTGGAACAAGATTTATATCTCCATCGAAAAATCTAGAGTTAGCTTTTATTGTTTCTTCTTTTAAATCTACAACATGAACTCCCGCATCAAATGGTGTTCCTGGCTCGTTAAAACCAATATGACCATTACCACCAATACCAAGAATTTGAACGTCAATTTGAGTATTATTAAGTTCTTCTTGGTATGTTTTAACAGCTAGTTTTAAATCAGCAGCAGAGGCATCTGGAACATGAGTATTTTCTTTGTTAATGTCAATGTGGTCGAATAGATTTGTATCCATAAATTTGTGATAACTTTCTGGATGATCATAGCTAATACCAACATATTCGTCAAGATTATAAGATTTGATATTTTTATAGCTGAAGTTACCTGCTTTGTAATCAGCAATCATTTCTGCGTAAAGATCAGTGGGAGTAGAACCTGTTGCTAAACCTAATGTAGAGTTTTCATCAATTAAACTTTTTAAAATTTTATAACTTTCGACTGAAGCTTCTTTTTTAGTATCAAAAATTAAATATTTCATATATAGTTCTCCTTTATTTATACATTTTCTTTTTTATAAACCTCTTTACCACGTGCAAATGTGTGTAATACTTCGTAGTCACGACTAATAACAACAAGGTCAGCATCGTAACCTACTTTAATACGACCTTTGCGGTCAGCAAAACCTAACATTTCTGCTGGATTTTTTGTACAAGAGTTAATAGCAGCATCGATAGGAACTAGAGCATCTTCGATTAAGACACGTAAACCATCGATAACACGTAGTGTAGAACCAGCTAAACGACCATCGTCGCGATGAGCACTACCATCTTCATAGATTTCCATATTTTCCCCACCAAAGATGTAAGAACCACGACCACAACCTTTTGCACAAAGTGAATCGGTAATCATAATTGCATGGTCGCGCCCTTTTGCTGTGAAATAAGTATTTAAAGCATCGGTAGTAGAGTGAATACCATCACAGATAACTTCACCATAAACGTCACGTGCACGAAGAGCAAAACCTACTTGACCACCATCACGATGATGGAAACCAACCATACCGTTATAAACATGAGTTTGAGATGTTGCACCATTAGCAAAGGCTAAATAACTTTCTTTGTAGTTACATGCAGAATGACCAAGACTTACACGAATACCTTGACTTACCAAGTATTTAGTAAGTTCGTAATCAGCATCTTTTTCACAAGCGATAGTAATAAGTTTAATAAGATTATTACTAGCTTTTTGGAATTTTTTAAATTGTTCAACGCTTGGTGTTTGGATACAACTCAAAGGTTGAGCACCACGTTTTTCTTCATCTAAATAAGGTCCTTCAAAGTGAATACCAAGAATTTCTGCTCCTTCGTAACCTTCATCATAAACTTTTGCAACATTAGCAACAGCTTTTAGTAAAACTTCTTCTGTTTGAGTAATAGTTGTTGGTAAAAATGAAGTTACGCCTTCAGAAACAACATTTTTAGTCCAATTACGAAGTCCTTCTTCATTAACATCGTTAGTATCATAACCATAAGCACCATGAGTATGAACATCGATAAAACCAGGAAGGATGCGTTCATCACCAAAATCGTAATCAACTTTATCGAAATGATTGTAATCATAAATGGCAACAATTTTATTATCTTCGACTTCAATAGTAAGAGGAAGAAATTGGCTACTAGACCAAACTTTTTTACTTCTAATAAGCATAATATTACCTCTCTTATAATTTATTTATAAAAACATATTCACGTAAAATTTAATGTGTTAAATATTATTCACCTTAATGTTAACATAAAAAAAGGCATTTTGTAAAGGGGAAAAGTAAAGTTTTTAAATAAAACTTAAAGATTTAATAAAAATATTTTTTGAATATATAATGAAATTAATTTAAGGTGTTAAATAAAAATAATTTTCTTGACTTTAATAAAAAGAGGTTTATAATGTATATAGAAATAAATTTATAGAAAATTATAAAAAAGATGGAGAGATTTATTATGGAGAAAACAAAATTCTCTTTTTTAGGAGTAATAATGACTATAGGAATAATTTTTGGGGATATTGGAACCTCAGTTTTATATGTCATGAAATCTTTTATAAAAACAAGTGGAGATAATATGAATGAATTACTTGTTTTAGGATTTGTAAGTTTAATATTTTGGATAATGACATTACAAACTACAATTAAATATGTATTAATAGCTCTAAAAGCAGATAATAAAGGAGAAGGTGGGGTATTTTCTCTTTATGCATTAATAAAAAACAATACGAAAAAATTTGTTGTTTTTTTAGCCATGGTTGGGGGAGCTACACTTCTTGCAGACGGGGTAATAACACCAGCAATAACAGTAACATCAGCTATAGAAGGATTACATAATATTTTCCCTAATTTATCAACAAATGGAGTAGTTTTAATTGTTCTTGGAATATTCATTTTTATTTTCTCATTTCAACATTTAGGTACTAAGAAAATAGGAGGATTATTTGGACCAATAATGACGTTATGGTTTCTATCATTATTATTGTGGGGAGTACGAGCCATTACAACTAATTTAACAATTTTAAAAGCAATTAACCCATATTATGCATTAAGTTTAATAAGAAGCTATCCTGGTATTTTCTTATTACTTGGTGCAGTATTTCTTTGTGTTTCGGGAGCGGAAGATCTATATGTAGATTTAGGTCATTGTGGCAGAAAAAACATAAGAGCGGCGTGGACTTTTGTAAAAATATGTTTATTAACTAATTATTTTGGTCAAGCGGCATATTTACTATCAGAAAATTATAATCCTACAAAAAATCCATTTTTTGCTATAGTTCCAGAAAATTTGGTAATAATTCAAGTACTACTTGCAACACTTGCCGCTATTATAGCAAGTCAGAGTTTAATAACCGGTTCTTTTACGTTGGTATCAGAGGCAATTAAGTTAAATCTTTTTCCAAAATTAGTAATAAAATATCCAACGGACATAAGAGGGCAGGTGTATGTTTCGGCTGTCAATATAATACTTTTTATTTTTAGTAGTTCAGTTGTAGTATTTTTTAGAACAAGTAGTAATATGGAAGCCGCTTATGGTTTAAGTATTAGTATAACAATGTTTGTAACGACAATCTTACTTAGCTTATATTTATATAAAATAAAAAATCAAAAAATTATGGCGTTAATATTTTTTATTGTTTTTGGATTAGAAGAAAGTTTATTTTTATATGCTAACAGTTTGAAGTTTATTAGTGGAGGATATATTACGGTAGTAATAGCAATATTGATTTTTGGTATAATGTTTATATGGTATAGAGGTGTGGAAATTAAAGAAAGAGAAAGTCAATATTTACCAGTAGAAAAATATAAAAAACAACTATTACAACTTAGTAGTGATAAATATATACCAAAATATGCAACAAATCTAGTTTATTTAACAGGAGCAAAGTATGAAAGTGATGTAGATTATGCAGTTTTATATTCTATTTTAAATAAGCAACCCAAAAGAGCTAATGTCTATTTTTTTGTCCATATAAATGTAGTAGATGAACCGTATAAAAGAGAATATAAAGTTACGAAATTTAGTGATAAGAAAATCTTTAAAATTACCTTTAATTTAGGATTTAGAGAACATCAAAGAATAAACATGTTTATGCATCAAGTAATAGATGATTTGTTAAAAAATAAAGAGCTAGATTTACAACCAACAAAATATAACTTGCGCGGAAAGGTAGAAAGTGTAGGAGATTTTAGATTTGTATTAATAAATGAAGTATTAGGTAACAATAATGGATTGACTTCTTTTGATAGTTTTATAATGAGTTTACGATTAAAACTTAAGAGAATAACTGTTACCCCAGAAAAATGGTTCGGTTTAGATACAAGTATTATAACTAAAGAAGCAGTACCATTAAATGTTATACAAATAAAAGAAAAAAAATTAAAAAGAATAAACTAAAAAATATAAGTTTTATATAGTTGTAAAGTAGAAGTTTATTAACTTATTATTTTACAACTATAAATTCTGTATAAGGAAGATAATGTCATTATTATATATTGTCACTTGTATTTTGAGGAGTATAAGCATATATTTGATTTTTATTTGTGGAGATTTTATTATGTAGCAGTTATTATTTTTTATATTACTTTAATTATAGTACCGTGATAATACAGTATGCGCCCCCTCTTGAAAAAATCATATAAATATAGTAAGATAGTAGGGTATATAACGTTTTTTATATGATAAAAAGACGTATATAATGGAAAATAAACAAAGATTACTAAAGAAAAGAAAGAGAGAAAAGACAATGGGTCGTAAATGGAATAATATTAAAGAAAAAAAAGCGGCAAAAGACGCTAATACTAGTAAAATTTATGCAAAATTTGGACGTGAAATTTATCAAGCGGCAAAAAGTGGAGAACCAGATCCAGAAAGTAATAGAAATCTAAAAGTAGTTTTAGAACGTGCGAAAACATATCGTGTTCCTAAAAACATAATAGACCGTGCTATTGAAAAAGCAAAAGGTGGAAGTGAAGAAAATTATGACGAATTACGTTATGAAGGATTTGGAGTAAGTGGAACAATGGTAATAATCGATACACTTACTAATAATGTCAACCGTACTGCAGCAGAAGTACGTACGGCTCTTGGAAAAAATGGTGGGAATTTAGGAGTTACAGGTTCTGTTAACTATATGTTTGATAATACAGCTGTAATTGGTGTAGAAGGAAAGAGTGCAGATGAATTGTTAGAAATTCTTATGGAAGCAGATATTGATGCCAGAGATGTTGTGGAAGAAGATGAACTTGCACTTGTCTATGGAGATCCAGAACACTTCCACGAAATTCAAGAAGCATTAAAAGCAGCAGGTATAGAAGAATTTGAAGTTGCAGAAATTTCTATGATTCCACAAAATGAAGTAACATTAAGTGAAGAAGATAAAGTAAAATTTGAAAGAATGTTAGAAATGCTTGATGACTGTGAAGATGTTCAACAAGTATATCATAACGTAAACTTAGATTAAGGAAAAAAATATGGTAAAAAAGATAAAGAAGAGTAGATCATATAGTTACAACGATAGAACAATAAAACCAAATGTAAAAGGAAAAGGAATTCCAACACCAGAAGATAATGAAGAAATTTTGGATTTTGAAGGAAAAGATGCTTCTTATGTAAAAAGAATACTTGCTTATGCGATAGATTTAGCGATTTATATCCCAATAGCACTTGTTTTTCAACACACAACGGTAACTCTACGTGCAACTGGAGGTACCGAAAACGAACGTAATGCTTTATATATGACTATTTCTATGATTATTTTTGCAGTTTTATTATTTGGTTATTTGCCCAATAAATGGAAAGGGCAAACTATTGGTAAAAAATTATTGAATATAAGATTAGTACCAACAGATAGAAAGAGAATTGATATTTCTAAATATTTAGTAAGAGAATTTTTAGTAAAAGTAACATTATGTTGGATAGTAACACCGATAGTAGCAGCTTATGGGTTATATAAAATATATGTAGAAAAAGAAAATAATCCAATATTAATTCACGATAAATTGGCAAATACAAGAGTAGTAGAAGTGCAAGAAATAAAATAAAAAAGATAAAACATAGTTCTTTTATTGATATATATCCCTTATACTAGTCAAAGGGGCACATATCATTTTATAAGAACTATGTTTTTTTGAAAAAATAAATGGATAATTATTAATAAAATAGCAATATTAGTTTTATATTTTAAGTAAAAATGATAAAATAAAATAGATAACTAATAAAAATAATACAGGTGAAAAAATGTTAAAAATAGATAGACATAGTTATATATTAGAAGAATTAAAGAAGAAACATTTGATAAGGGTGAGTAAATTAGCTAAAGATATGAAAGTAACAGAGATGACAATTCGTCGTGATCTTCAAGAATTAGAAGATTATGGGCATTTAACTCGTATTCATGGGGGAGCAAAATTAAAACCTAAAAACTTTTATCAAGAAGATAATTATAATAAAAAAATCTCAGTTAATGTGGAAGAAAAAAAACAAATAGCACGCAAGGTTGCAGAATTAGTAAAAGATAATGAAACGATATTTATAGGAGCGGGGAGCACAACGAGTTATTTAGCAGAATATCTTCAAGATCGTAATATAAATATTGTAACAAACTCAATGATAGTATTTGAACAGTTTAAAGATAATTCATCATGTGATTTAATATTTATTGGAGGAAGATATCGCCCTAAAACAAAAGGTTTTGTTGGATATTTTACCCAAGATACATTAAGCAAAATAAGTGTTAATAAAGCTTTTGTAGGGGTAAATGGTTTGGACTTGGAGAAAGTTACAATATCAGATGAAGAAGAAGGTCGTTGTAACGATACAATATTAAATAATGCAACAGAACGTTATGTTCTTGCAGACCACAGCAAATTTTCAACGCATGCATTTTATACGTTTTATCAATTAAAAGATTTAACGGCGATTATTAGTGATGATGTTCTTGATGACAATATAAAAGAACAGTATAAAAAAGAAGTGGAGATTTTATAATTAAATTACTTAGTAAAGAGGTGAAGTATTATGGCAAGACCACAAACAAAAGAAGATTTATTAATAGCTGCTAAGGAAAACTTTAAAAAATTAAATACATTAATCTCAAAAATGTCTGATAAAGAATTAACTACACCTTTTGATTTTTCAAAGGATGAAAAGAAAAAAGAAGCTCATTGGAAAAGAGATAAAAATTTAAGAGATGTTTTAATTCATCTTTATGAATGGCATCAGCTTATTTTGAATTGGGTAGAATCTAACCAAAAAGGAGAAGAAAAACCATTTCTTCCTGAACCATATAATTGGAGAACTTATGGCGATATGAACGTAGAATTTTGGAAGAAACACCAAAATACATCTCTTGAAGATGCAACAAAAGCTTTGCAAAAATCACATAAAGAAGTTTTAAAACTAGCTGAAAACTTTACAAATGAAGAATTATTTTCAAAAAAAGTTTATAAATGGGTTGGTGGAAGTACACTTGGATCATATTTTGTAAGTGCTACTTCTAGCCATTATGATTGGGCTATAAAAAAATTAAAGGCTCATCAGAAAAATTGCAACTAAGATATAAATATATAACTATGAGGAAGTAAAAGCAGATTAGCGGATACTTCCTTTTATTTTTATAGTAAAAAATAATAACTAAAGTTGGAATAGAAGAAGATAAGGCAATTTATTTATTGACTTGAATAAAAATATTTGATAAAATATGAATGAATAAAAAATAAAATTCATTCATTTTAAAAAGGAGGATAGAAATTGGATAAAAAGCAAGTGTTAAAACAAGCGGCTTATGATGTTTTTTCAAGAAAAGGCTATAAAGCAACAGCTATTTCAGAAGTTGCCAAACAGGCAGGTATGGCAGTTGGCTCTTTTTATAATTATTACGCAAGTAAAGAAGAAATTTTTCTAGATGTATATATAGATGAAAATAATCGTATTCGACAAGTTATAATGAATGATATAGATTGGCAAGGGGATGTTGTTGAACTTATAGGTCAACTTTTTGGTCAATCAAGAAGTTTGGTTTCATCTAATAAAATTTTGGCAGAATGGTATAATCCTGCTATTTCTAACGAGTTGCATAGCTATTATTCCTCAGAGGAAGGTAGGGAGTCGAATCCATTCCATCAGTTTTTAATAGAAACCTTTACTAAACGTATGATGATGGAGGGGTACTCTCAAGAAAAAATCCAAGAGGTTTTAGAAGTTTATCATCTTTTTTACTATATAGATATGAATATTACAGAAAAAGATGTACCAAATGTTAATCAGACGATAGAAACCTTAGCAACTTATTTTGTAAAAGGATTATTTAAATAAAGAATAAAAATTCTTTATTTTTTGAACAGAAATGAATGAATAATAAAATATATTCATTCATATACATAAAAATACTTTATTTACAACTATATAAAAGTATTTTATTAACCATAAAACTGTTCTTGATTTAGCTTTATAATTTTTTAAAAAAAGATAAACGCATATATTATTAACTATAAAATTTTTGAAAGAGGAAGAAAATGAAAAGAGGTAAAAAAATGTTAACTATTATTCTTATTACAACAGTAGCTCTAGGGCTAATAACGTGGGGAGTATTTGTATTTCTTGGACGTAGTCAAACTTTATCGGTCAAATCAATAGAAAACGCTAGCGCTGATCTATATGTTGTTCGCTTGGAAAAACCAGATAATATGACTTGGGAACCAGGGTCTTACGTGAAAATTACTCTACCTGATGTAAAGGATAGCAAGCAAAATAACAGATGGCTTACTATTGCATCTAATCCTGAAGAAAAAGAGATTATGATTTTAACACATAATAGAGGGAGTGTTTATAAGAAAAATTTGACTAGTTTGCAGGTGGGAGCAAAGATTGAGGTGAGTTGGTTAGGTGGTAACTTAGAGATTGCAGATAATCAAGAACCTATTATTTGTTTTGCATCTGATGTTGGTATTGCTGCGATGAGACCAATCGTTAAAGAATGGAACTCTAAACGTACAATTATACTTAACCATCTAGATAAAGGGGTGAATATTTTTAATAACGAACTGATAGAGTTATCAAATAAAGGAAAAGATTTTACTTATGAAACTAGTGAGAGTATAGAACAAAGTCAAGAAAAACTAAAAAAAGCAGTGAGCATGTATGGAAACAATGCTATATATTTATTGTCGGGCCAACCTGATGATGTTAAAATTATGGAAAAATTTTTAGAAAATAACGGAATAAATAAGAAAAAAATAAAAACAGATAGTTTCAGAGGTCTGAAGTAAAGATTAGAAAAAACTCCCGAAAACTTGTACATTAAGTTTTTCGGGAGTTTAATATATTTAAAATATAGATTCTATTTTATTTGAAAATAGATGTTTTAAAGCTATCTGTTTGTTGTAGAAGTTTTTTATAAACAGCTTCTTTTAGTTTCAACGTATTGTTCATTGACACTGATTTATTGCCATTTTTATCTGCTTTAAGAGTTTGTGCATCTTTTGTAACAGCATCTTTAAACAATGCAAGAAGTTCATCATAAGATGAAACAGAAGTACCATTTACTTCGAATGTAGTTAAACCTACTTTAGCTTTATCTTTTACTTCTTGGAAGTAAGCTTTTTTGAATTCTTCTAGTGTAGAGAATCTGCCACCAGAAATTTTGTTGATTATATATTTGTCGCTTAGAACAGTGTTACCATCTGCTTTAGAAGCTTGTTTAAGCTTGTTAGAAGCATAACCAAGGAATCCATTTTCGTAGCCGTAGTAACCCCATAGTCTAAAGGCATTATGTTTGAATGAAACTGCACCTGGAGCTCCATCACTAGTATTACCTCCATAAATACCAGTCATCATTCTAACACCTACATAAGGTGATTGATCGTGGTAGCTAACTACTTCTGGTTTATAAATTCCATTACCTGGATTACGATTAGTCATTAATTGTTGGTCGACTAAATCATTAACAGATTGGATATTTAGACTATCTTTTTCTTCTTTTGAAAGATAGCGAATCTTATCCCAATGGTTAAGGTGGTTGTTATCACGATATTCTTTATCCATTTTCTTGAACCAAGCACCATTTAAATCTTTATTTTGTTGAGAAATAACAGCTTCTGCTTCGATTTCATCAAGAAGAGTTAAGGCATCGTTATAACCTTTCATATAACGGTCGATATCTTCTCTTGTTTTTAGAGTTTTCGGATCGGTGATATACCATTGATTTCCATCGTTTGGACGTTTAAATACCATATTGATACCTAATGAACCAAACTCATCAAAACCACTACCAGCTACTGGAGTTTGTAACATACCTTGAGCAAAAGCCTCAAAGCTAGTTCCTTCGCGACGACCAAAACCACCAAGGTAGATGTGACCATCGTTAACATGTGTTGTTTCGTGAGTATAAACAGAAATACCATATTCATCAATCATATTTAAGTAAATGTAGTTTACTTCTGTTCTAGTGTCATTTGGATTATCATAAATTACAGCATAGGCACCAGCACCGTTATTTCCGAAGTATTTTCCAATAGGTCCAAATAATTCGCGAAGAGGTGCATATTCATTTTGTTGACCGTATCTACCATGCTTATCAACCCATCCTCCAGGAGCATTATAACCTTCCCAAAGAGGAATAACAGAGTCTCTTAGTAGACGATTTTTAACATTATCTGCAGCTAGACGATACCAGAAATCATAGTAGTTTCTATAGCCATCTGCAGCTTTGTCTATCGTGTCTTTAATATCAGCAAATGATTTTTTACCTAATCTTTCTGCACTACCAAAAGCTATTGAGTTATAGTTAGAAATCAAGTAAATATGTGATTTTTCAATATTAAGTAGAGGAAGAAGAGTTTTTCTAAGGTGAGCACGTTTTAAATTATCGAATGCTCTATACTTAGCATCTTTAATTGCATCTACTTCTGAAGCACGTTCAGCTATATATACTTTATCTTTAGTTGCATCGATAAACCAATCATTCATATCTGTAAAGTTTGTAAACAGGCTACGATTATAATTTAAGAATGCTTCTAGATGTCCTGACTTCGTAGATTTTGCAAGGACTTCGCCAAAGGCATCGAATGTTCTTCCACCGCTAATATAACTTTCTTTAGAACCCATTTCGATAAGTCTATCTAGAACATCAATATTTTTACCATAGAAATCAGGCTTAAACAGCATAAGTTCTTTAATATTTACATCGCCAAACTTAACCCCGTAGTAACGGTTTAGATAAGTTAAACCTAGTAATAGAGCAGCTTTATTTTTCTCAACTTTATCAAGAATCATCTGTTGAGCTGCTATAGAATTATTCAATTGATGATCTTCGTTTTGAACTAATTTTTCAACAAATACATCAAGATTTTTCTTAACATAATCAAAACTTTCTTCTAAATAAAGGTCTTTAATTGCATTTACTCTATTATTACCAGTTCTATTTAAATGTTTGTAAATAGGATCCGATTGAAGTTCGATTGGACTTAAAATTGCTTTTATACCATTAATAAGATTGCTATGGTCTTTTTGAACGATATTAGGTGTATATTTAATTCCAAGATCCGTTATTTCATATTCTTTAACATTAGTTAAGCCATCGTTACTTTCAGACAAGCTGAAGTAGTCTTTAGTTCCGTCAGCATAGTGAACGACAATTTTATTTGCAGCACTAAGATTAGTGATGAAATCATTGTTATTCATCGGTGTAACAGAAAGAACTTCTTTTGTATTTAAGTTATGATCTTTAGCAAGTTTATTCGCTTGGTTAACGATATAATCTTTATTATAGAATGGTTGCAGTTTTTCAAGATTTTTGTAAGCTAAACTGTAGTCAGCATCGTAATCTTGAATATCAGTATAAGTTTTGTCGCTAGGAGTGATATTATTGATAGTGTTCATATCATAAGCTTCACTTGTCAATGTGTCAGCAGTAATATTGAAACCAGCAACTTTTGCATCAGCCTCAGCTTTAGATAAGTGTTTTAATTTATTTTTGTTTTTATTATCTCGACCAGTTCCATCTTCACCAGAACTATATCCGATAACTCCAAATAAGTTTGATACAAAAGGATTTGCATCTTCATCATTAACGTCATTTGAACCGAATATTTCCTCACCTTTAATCACTTTAGCATATGTTACATTATTTTGAACGGCTCCATATGGCCAAGTTTTAGCTGTTATTCCACCAACATTTCTAGTATTTTTAACATCAAGAATACCTTTTGCTACAGAGTTTGTCAGTTTTCCTTTTGTTCCCGATAGCCAACTATGAGCTTTATATTGAACGAAAGGAACAAGCATACTTGCGTTTGCATTACTTGCTGTAATAGTAGCATCAACGTAAGCTCTATTAACAAATCCCATATAGTTAGAACCTGCAATACCGGCTACTGTAGAATTATTTCCGACAGAATTTATTTTACCGATAAATGCAACATTTTCAACCTTGCCATCTTCATGTATATTATTAACAACTCCGGCAACATTATTTCTACCAGTTATAGAACCTGTAATCTTAACATTTTCGATAGTCGCTTTATTTTTTAAGTTATTCCCAACAGTAGCGATATTATCTTCGCCAGGTCTATCTATTGCAACATTTTCAAAGTTAATATTTTTGATTATTGCATTATTGATATCGTTAAATAACGGATGCTCTAAATCATGAATAGCATAACGTTTGTCACCGTTGCTTAGAAGTTTACCTGTAAATTCCGCTGTAACATAAGATTTGCCAGCAGGTACAACATTTTTAGCGCTCATACTTTGACCAAGAAGGAATTCTCCAGCTGGATTTGCTTGCATAGCGCTTATCAATTCTGCAAAGTCATAATAAACATTATCTTCTTTAGCTTTTGGTTTTTCTATATAGTAAGTATAGACTTCGTTAAGATTATTACTTGCGTTACGTTGTACTAAATTTTCAGCAACAGCAGTCACTTTGTATACTTTTTTGCCATCAACATCTGCTTCTTCAATATTTTTAACAGCCAATAATGTTGTTTTATGATCGTTTGATGTAACTTTTAGATAATAATTAGTTAAATCTTGAGGAACAGATGTTAGTCTTGTAGCATCTGTTTCTACTTTGTTTTCATACTTGATTAAATCTGTACGTTTAATATCTTTAACTTCTATTTTTTTAGGTTCTAGTAGAATTTTTTCATCAGCAAGAGTTTCTGATTTTTCTCCATTTCCTTGGTTATAAACGATTGTTGTAGATAATGTATATTCTTTATAGAAGTCTAAGTCGCTTAAAACAGCATCTAAATTATCTTTTGTTAAATCTACAGTTTTTACAATTTCGTTACCTTTTTTAAGAGTAGCTGTAATAGATTTTACTTCTGCATTAGTAGGATTTTCTAACGTGTATTTAGCTGTAGTACTATGCTCTAATTCGTTTTTATTAGTGTTAACAAGTTTTAATACAGGTTTATCAGCAAGTTTTACTAATTTTTCAATAGCTTTTAGCAAGTTTTGAGTAGCTTCGTTTACCGCGCTTTGAGTAGTGTTATTGTCGTTGTTAATAGTATTAGCTGCAGCTAAAGCAGTAGTCAAGTCTGCCCAAGATTGAGTAGTGTAATCATCTTTGTTTTTGCTATTAGCCGTAGCAATAGCGTTTTGCAATGCAGTCTTATCTACAGCTGGTGTTACTTCTTTTGTACCGACAGCAACAATTTTATTAACTGGTTGAGTCGTAATAGAATTATCGATAACCTTGCTTGTTTGTACTCCGTCAATAGTAGTAACTTCAGTTAGAACAGTACGCTCACCATTAACACCTTCTTTGATGACTTTCGTTTGACCTTTAGGAAGGGTATCGTCATTTTGTTCGATAGTTTCAAAAGGTATAACCTCTTTAGTAACTTTTAATTCAGGTTTTTCAACAATAGGAACCTTAGGTCCTTCATCTGGAGTAGTTTTGTACTCAGGTTGGGGTTGTGGATTTGGTTGTGGTGTTGGATTGTTTGGGTTTGTTGGATTCGTCGGTTTTTCAGGAACCGTTGGATTTACTTGATTAGGTAGGGTTTTTAAATCACTTTGTGTGAAATAACCAATATAAGAGTACCCATCGATTTTTATTACACCATTTGCCAATTCGTTAGAGTTAGCTATAGTTTTTTGAGTATTATAGCTTACCAACTCTTTATTTTCAAAGGCAAACGATTCAAACGGCATAACAACACTTTGTCCCATCGCTCCGATTAAAACAACACTAAGTACTTTGTTTCTGTGTTTTTTAGATACTAAAAGAACTACAAGAACAGCAGTGCCCACAGCTAAACCTGTTAAAGGAAGAGAGCTTTGCCCTGTATTAGGTAAAGTCTTAATTTCTGATGTAGGCTTAGAGTCCTTTTTATAAACCATGTAATATGTTTCGTTTTCTTTAATATTACTAGGTATACTTTTCTTTATTAAACTTTTTTCTGCATCTGTTAATTCATTTTCAGCTAAATATGTATAATTAACAGTTGTATTTTCATTTGCTAAAACTTCGCTTGGCGCATAACTCCCAAAGATTAGAGCACCGATAACGACAGGTGCAGCACCAAGAGATAATTTTCTAATAGAAAATTTTAAAATCTTATTGTTATTTTTATTTTTTATTTTCATAAAAATTGTTCTCCTTTCTATAAATGTATAGACTATATAATTCTATCAAAAAAGCTAGTTTATTACAATTAATTAAAGAGGGGGAATGAGTTTATCTTTTGAGGTTTTATAGCTAAGAAATTATAAATATGTTTGATGATTTCAAGTAAAAGTTATAATGATTAACCAAAAAATACAACTGTATTATTTTCGCGTGAAACATGGGTAGTAATATTTGTTACAACTTAATATTTATATCTTCTAAGAAAAAAGCATTAATAAAATTAATGGATATTTTATTTAACAACGATTATAGTGATTTATTGTTTTATAAAAAGTGCTAACAAAGACGGCGAGGTTCTTCTGTAAGAGTTCGGAATTATTGAAATAGTTGCGGTGATAAAGAAAGTGTGATATAATGTAATAAACAGTTGTAATAGTACAGTTAAAATAAGTAAAACATAAATTATAATTAAAGAAAGGATGATTTATTATGGATGGAGACAAGACCAAGCTTAAAATCAAAAAAAAGAAAGAGGCTACAGTAGTTAAAAAAGCAATAAGCCTAGAAACATTTGTCTTTTTAGCAGTATTCTTTTTAATCTTCGGTTTAATGGCGCGTAAGATGGGAACACCGCTAATGTTTAAAACAATGATGGCAACGGCTCACGATTTACTGTTGAATACAGTGTTTTTCATAATGGCGATGGCTGTTATTGCTGGAGCGATTAGCGCACTGTTATCAGAATTTGGAGCAATAGCGCTTATCAACAAAATATTTGCTCCGTTGATGAGACCTCTTTGGGGTATGCCAGGTGCTAGTGTGACCGGGGCAATAGCGACTTATTTATCAGATAACCCAGCTATTATTCCTTTTGCCAAAGATAAACGTTTTGTAGCGTTTTTCAAAAAGTACCAAGTACCCGCACTTTGTAACTTAGGGACAGCGTTTGGTATGGGTCTTATCGTAACGATGTTTATGATGGGGCAAGGAGCTGGCTTCGTAAAAGCAGCAATTATAGGGAACGTTGGAGCAATTATAGGGAGTATAATAAGTGTTCGCTTGATGTTAAGACATACAAGAAAATACTACGGGGATGAAGCGGATGAACCGATGGTAGAATCAAACGGAACAGACGAATCGATGGATAAAGTAAGAATAATCCGTGATGGAAATATGTTTCAACGAGTACTAGATACAATATTAGAAGGTGGAAAAACTGGGGTAGAAATGGGGATGGCAATTATTCCGGGTGTACTTATCGTTTGTACATTCGTTATGATGTTAACGTTCAAAATGCCTGCTGACGGATATACAGGAGCAGCGTATGAAGGTGTAGGATTCCTACCTTGGTTAGGAGAAAAATTAACATTTATTCTTGAACCATTATTTGGTTTCAAATCTGCAGAAGCAATAGCTTTCCCAATTACAGCTTTGGGAGCAGTAGGGGGAGCAATTTCTCTAGTGCCAGAATTTTTAAAAAATGGTCTTATTGGACCAAATGACATTGCCGTATTTACAGCGATGGGTATGTGTTGGAGTGGATACTTAAGTACGCATATCGGTATGATGGATGCTTTAGGAGTGCGTAAACTTTCATCAAAAGCAATAGTATCTCACACTATTGGGGGTATCGTTGCGGGGATTGTAGCCCACTATTTATTCTTATTATTGGGATAGATAAAAATAATTAAATATATTAAAAAAGGCCGAGTACAATACTGTACTGGGTCTTTTGATAGCTATATATCAACCTATAATAAAAAACTAAATTTTGATAAACACTAAAATTTATAGTATAATTAACAAAAATTAATAAAGAAAAATATTAATCTAACTTTACTACAGAATGTTAGAGAATAGTTTTCAAAAGAAAGTAATTTAGTTGGGAAAAACTTACAAGAAAGACAAGGGGAAGAAGATGGAAAATTACAATAATGATAAAAATACATATATTAAACGTATGAATAAAACAGCCCTATCAAAATTTGATGTACTAAAACCATATTTAAAGAAAAAAACTAAAGTGCTTGATTATGGTTCAGGAATATCGCCCGATTTTATTAGAAGTGTTCAGCAAACAGGTGCAAAATATTATGCTTATGATATTTCACCAACAGTACAAAATGAGTTAGCCAATTTAAATATAGATGTTATAACAGATGAAAATTTAGCGAAAAGCAAAGAGAAATATGATATTATTTTTATGTCAAGTGTATTTCATGAAATAATAAGCTATATGTCTCGACCTGAAAGAACAAAGGTATTAAAACAAATACATCGAAATTTGAAAAAAGATGGAAAACTTATTATAAGAGACTGGGCGAATAAAAATTCTGATATGCCATACACATTACACGTAAAAAACGAAAAAGTTAGTAAAGAAGTAGATAGATGGATAAAAAAACTTAAAGAAAATTCAATTATACAAAATGTTGAAAAATTTGATAATAAAGAATATCAAACAACAGAAAAAGAGGCTTATGAATTAGTATTTCATGTAGTATGGGGATTGCAATCTCTAGAAAGAGAAAGTAAAGAAGAATATAATATCCATGATTATTTGGAAAAATGGTTGCTCAAACCGTTAAATTTTAAAGTTTCTAGTATAATAGAAGAAAAAGATGGGAGTTATCTACAGTATTTACAGAAATATTTTAAATTAAAGGAAGTACCTTTTTATACAAAATGTATACTAATATTAGAAAAAGAAGAGATATAATAGTAAATAATAAAGGGTGTAAATTAATTACACTCTTTTTTGTATAATTATACTTTTTTTATAAATATATGTTACCTCTAGAACAAAATAAAATATTTTAAATATAGAAATAAAGAATATTATATCTGCCGTTGCATAGTAACTATTTCAGGAGTATAATAAAATTAGAAAAGTATAAGGAGATAATGCATGGAAAGATTTAAAAGTATTAGTTTTTACTATACGTTATTATTGATGTTTTTTGTTTCTATGGCGGCGAAATATCTAGCACAGGTTCCGACATTAAAATTATTTGGACATTTGGTAATAGCTTTAGTAATAGGAATGGTATTACAGATGTTTACTGGATTAAAGGAGCAGGTAAAAGGAGAGATTCCTTTTATCAGTAATAAATTTTTGCGTCTAGGAATTATTTTATTAGGATTCAAACTAGCTTTGGATAGATTGCTTTTGGAAGGTAAGAAAACTTTAGTTTTGGCATTTTTTATAGTCTTATTTATGATTTTATTAACTTATTATATGTGCCGCCTTTTCAAAGTGGATCATGAATTAGCTTTGCTTTCAGCATGTGGTTGTGGTATTTGTGGAGCGGCTGCAGTTATGGGCGTTAGTGGCCAACTGCGAGCAAAAACTGACAATAGTGTTCTTGCTGTTGCGGTAGTAGCGATACTTGGGACGGTATTTACGTTAATAGAAGTAGGAGTGAAACCGTATCTAAACTTGGAACCTTATAATTACGGTGTGTTTACCGGAGGAAGTCTTCATGAAATAGCTCATGCTGTTGCTGCAGGTGGGGCAGGAGGACAGGTTGCACTTGATACAGCTATACTGACGAAGTTATCTCGCGTTCTTATGTTGATAGTAGTAGCTATAGTCCTTGTTGTAATTAATCGCCGTTCAAATAGTGATGCTCAAGGGAAAATGCCGATGCCTTACTTTATTTTAGGTTTTATAGCCATGAGTATATTAGGAAGTTATGTAAGTTTCTTAAAACCATTAACCCCGTATTTAGTAGATGCAGCATATATATTTTTAGGTATGGCGATGGCGTCTTTAGGAATGAGTGTTAACTTCAAAGTTATTAAAGAACGCGGTTTGCGTGTTTTTACAGCGTGCTTTTTATCATCGGTTATTCTTATGATAGCATGTTATTTAGTAGCTAAATTTATGTTTTAACCATTAACCTTTTAGAATTAATTAGATTTATCTAAAAATGATAATTTAATATGAATTCTAAAGGGTTATTTTCTTATATCATTTTTAAAATAGCTAAATAATTGTTATAATATAAAGAAAGATAACGTTAACAAAATATCTAGAAAATAATAAAGAGAAAAAACATTTAACAAAAAAGGTGCTAAATTAAGGAGGACAAAGTTATGACAATTACACAATTATTAGGAATAAAATATCCTATTTTTCAAGGTGCGATGGCTCAAATCGCACGCTATGAACTTGCTAGTGCAGTTTCTAATGCAGGAGGATTAGGAATATTAGCTTCTGGTGGAATGAGACCAGAAGAACTACGTGAGCAAATAAAAAAATGTAAAGAACAAACGACAAAGCCTTTTGCGGTTAACTTAATGCTGATGATGCCTAATATCAATGAAATAATAGATGTTGTTATTGAAGAAGGTGTTAAAATAGTTACAACAGGAGCAGGAACTCCAAGAAAATTTATGCCACGTCTAACAGAAGCGGGAGTTAAAGTTATTCCAGTAATTCCATCGGTAAAAGCAGCAAAAAAAATGGAAGAATTAGGTTGTGCTGCTGTTGTTGTTGAAGGAATGGAAGCAGGAGGTCATGTTGGAACAAGCACAACTATGGCGCTTTTACCACAAGTAACAAAAGCGGTAAATATTCCTGTGATTGCTGCTGGGGGTATTGCTGATGGTCGAGGTGTTGCTGCTGCATTTTGTTTAGGAGCAAGCGGAGTTCAAATGGGAACAGTCTTTTTAGCTACGCACGAATGTCCAATTTCAATAGAGTATAAGAACTTAATTGTAGAAGCAGATGATACATCAACAACATTAACAGGAATGAAATTTGGAGCACCGGTTCGTGGTATAAAAAATGAATTGACAAAAAAATATCATGAATTAGAGGCACAATCGTCAACATTGATGGAATTAGAAGAATTAACACTAGGTTCTTTAAGAAAGGCTGTCTATGATGGTGATGTAGAAAATGGTTCAGTTATGTCTGGCCAAATAGCAGGACTTGTCGATGAAATTCGTTCAGTAGAACAAGTGATAGTCGATGTTTTAGAAGAAGCAAAAGCAACATTAGCAAATGTAAAAATAGATTAATAAATAGTTGAGTTTTGCAAAAAGATAGCTAGCCACAGGTTGTCTGAATAATATATTTGTTATATAAATTTATTGTGGAGGGGTTAGTTATGATAGATCAAAGAAATAAAGAAGTATCTTTTTTCTCTGCTTTTGCTGACTTTTTTAGAGGATTTGTAGACTTTAAAGGATATACATCAATAGCAGGGCATTGGTTTCCTGTAGGAATAATAGGGATACTTTTTCTTGTTATAGACGGGGTATTTACTTATGTTTTCTATTTTCCGTTTGTAGCGATAAAAGAACGTTTGGATGCAGGTGGAGATATAGGAGTCCCTCGTGAACAAAGTATTTTAGAATTAAGAGATATAATATTCTGGGGATTAGTTTTACTTGTAGTTTTAGTTGTTTTAGCTATTCCGATAACAGCGAGTTTTACGCGACGCTTGCGTGACGTTGGATTTACATCAACCTCTATAATCCTGTTAATTATATTGTTTTATACTCTGAATTTCTTTCCAATAGATATAATAACAACTTTTTATAATATTATATTTGTTTTTGTGATAATGTCTTTGAAAACTAATTTATTAGAAACAGATTCCGGTTCTGAATTTGTAAAAATTTTCTTTCGCTCAACAAATCAAAAAAACGCTCATAAATAAAAATAAAACCACTCAAAAAAGCAATTATTTCGCTTGTTTTTGAGTGGTTTTTGCTTGAGTTTGATTGAAAGACCGTTGTATATTAAGTATAATGAATTTGGGAGTCAAGGAGAAGAAAAAATGGTAAATGAAAGACAGAAAAGAATTTTAAACTTGTTAGAAGAGCGAGGATCACTTAGTCTACATGAACTTATAGATTATTGTGAGGTATCTGAGGCAACAATCAGAAGGATTTAACAAGATTAGAAGAAAAGAACTTATTGTATAGAACTCATGGTGGAGCGATGAAGCGTACTTCTGCTCGAGGAAGTGAAATAGGTGTTGAAGCAAAACGTACGGAGTTTTTACCAGAGAAAAAAGAAGTAGCAAAGTATCTTTGCAAAAATGTAGTTCAATCAGGTCAGACTATTTATCTTGATGCAGGGACATCTACTTATGAAAT
>ERZ773079.683-NODE-683-length-21936-cov-11.325716_pt1 | contig 21936 bp, 16 predicted proteins | sample MGYA00511355_ERZ773079 | MGnify/ENA primary metagenome ERZ773079 (study PRJEB29015, sample SAMEA2737979) | human oral metagenome | biome: human oral; feature: human-associated habitat; material: dental | place: China | collected 2117 ... | reverse complement strand
CCGCCCCGGAGCCGGAGGCGGCCGCCGGCAATCCGGACTGACGGCGGCGGGCGCGCCGCGGCTCAGGGCACGTCGGCCTGAACGAGCGACCCCTCCCCCTCGACGGCCAGGGCGCGCTCGTCGGCCCCCACGAACAGGGCCCGCCCGCGGGACAGCTCGGCGCCGCCCGCGGACGTGGTCACCGTCGTCGTCCCCTCCAGGCCCAGGAGGATCCGCGGGCCCCGCCCGGGCACGGGCACGCGCCCGTCCCGGGGGACGACGTCGGTCACCAACAGCTCGAAGTCGTCCACGGGGGCGTAGTAGGCGCGGGTGGCCCGCGACAGGTACTCCGGCGCGGGCCGCACCGGCGGGGCGGCGACGTAGTCGACGCAGGCGAGCATGGCGGGCACGTCGACGTGCTTGGTGGTCAGTCCGGCCCTCAGGACGTTGTCGGAGGAGGCCATGACCTCCACCCCCAGGCCGCTGATGTAGGCGTGGACGGACCCGGCGGGCACGAACAGCGCCTCGCCGCGCCTGAGGGTGACGGGGTTGAGAAGGAGGGCCGCGGCGATCCCCGGGTCATGGGGGAAGGCCCGCGCCATCTCGACGACGTTGGCGTCGACCCGTCGCGACGGGGAGCGCCCCTCGGCCAGGCGCCGGGAGATCTCGGCGACGAGCTCGGCCATCTCGGAGGCCTCCGGCCGGGTGTCGGCGCAGACGAGCTCGGTGAAGGCCTGCCGGATGCCGAACCGCGTGGGGTTGAGCCGCAGGGTGCGCCGCATGCGCCGGGCCGGCGGGCTGTCCAGCCCCCCCAGGACCTCGGCGGCCCGGCGCGGGGCCCGGAAGCCGGCGACCGCCTCGAAGCGGGTCAGCGCCAGGACCATCTCGGGCTTGTGGTTGGAGTCCTTGAAGCTGCGCACCGGGGAGTCCGGGGCGACGTCCGCGGCGTTCTCCCGCTCGAATCCCCGCACCGCCTGCTCCAGGGAGGGGTGCACCTGGAGGGACAGGGCCCGGTCGGGGGCGATGACCTTGAGGAGGAAGGGCAGCTGGGGGCCGAAGCGCCGCACGACGTCCTCGCCCAGGAGCCGGCCGGGATCGGAGGCGAGCAGCGCGGCCAGCGTGCGCCCGTCCGCCAGGCGGGTGGGCCCGGCGGGGTGGGCGCCGTACCACTGCTCGGCCCACGGGGCGCCGTCGGACTCCAGGCCCAGCATCTCGGGGATGGCCGTCGTCGAGCCCCAGTCGTAGGACTGCCGGGCGCCGTTGAGTCGTTCCATCGCGAAGCGGTCCTCCGGGGTCGGGTGCGGGCTCGAACATGCGGCAGGGTACCGCGGTCGGGCCCGCACTCCGCGCAGGCCGGTGTCACAGGGAGTCGATCAGCTCCCGGACGACCTGGGAGGCAGTGGTGCGCCGCAGTCGGGCGACCTCGTCGAGTTTGGAGCGCCGAGCGGCGTCGAGGCGGAGGACGAGCGGGCGATCCCGGCCGCCCGCGCCCGCCGGCCGACCGGGCGAGGTCGGGCCGAGGTGCGCGCCGCCGTAGGGCTCCTCCGACTCGGCCTCCTCCGCCCAGCGCTCGAGATCCGCGTCGGTGAACTGCGCGCCGTCCACAGCGGTGTACTTCTTCATATCGCTCCTCATCTGGCCAAGCCGAGCTCTCTGAGAACCTTCTTCGTGGCAACCATTGCATGGAACACAAGCCACCGATCGGGCCCCGTCTCAATGGCGATGAACTCCAACAGCCTGCCTCTCGCATCCAACCCCACACCGACCCACTGCACGGGCTCAGTGTTCCTCGCCCGGGAGCACAGCGCCGCCGAGAACGCCCTTTCAACGTCGACGAACGCAACCTCCGGGTGTCTAGTCGAAACACGGGGATGGACATGCACTTCCATACATCCGACCTTTAACGATGCTCACATCGGCCTTGTAGCACAAGGGTAGCGCAGCATTGGGGCGGCATGACGTTCGTCACCCGGAGAGTCGGCGCACGGTCGTCCGCGGGTCGGCGCAGCGCGATGAAGACCGGCCGCCCGCGCCCCGCGGGGCGGGCGGGCGCGCGGGGCGGGCCATCGGGCCGAAGCGCCGCCCATGCGTCAGACTGTGCCCATGCGAGGCATCATCCTGGCCGGCGGATCCGGCACGCGACTCAACCCGATCACCCTGGGCACCTCCAAGCAGCTCGTCCCGGTCTACGACAAGCCGATGATCTACTACCCGCTGAGCACGCTCATGCTCGCGGGCATTCAGGACGTGCTGGTCATCACCACCCCGCACGACGCCGAGAGCTTCCACCGCCTGCTCGGCGACGGCTCCCGGCTCGGCGTCGACCTGTCCTACACCGTCCAGGAGGTCCCCAACGGCCTGGCCCAGGCCTTCGTGCTCGGAGCCGACTTCATCGGCGGGCAGAGCGCGGCCCTCGTGCTCGGCGACAACATCTTCTACGGCCCCGGCATGGGCACCCGGCTGCGGCGCCACACCAGCCCCGACGGCGGCGTCGTCTACGCCTACCGGGTGGCCAACCCCAGCGACTACGGGGTCGTCGAGTTCGACGAGGACTTCAAGGCCGTGTCCATCGAGGAGAAGCCCGCCCGCCCGAAGTCCGACTACGCGGTGCCGGGCCTGTACTTCTACGACAACGACGTGGTCGGGATCGCGCGCGGCCTCAAGCCCTCGGCGCGCGGGGAGTACGAGATCACCGACATCAACCGCGCCTACCTGGAGGCCGGGCGCCTGACGGTCGAGGTCCTGCCCCGCGGCACGGCCTGGCTGGACACGGGGACCTTCGACTCCCTGGCGAACGCCACGAGCTTCATCCGCACCATCCAGCACCGCCAGGGCCTCAACATCGGCTGCCCCGAGGAGATCGCCTGGCGCATGGGCTTCATCGACGACGACGGCCTGCGGGAGCGCGCCGAGCCCCTGGTCAAGTCCGGCTACGGGCAGTACCTGCTCGACATCCTGGCCCGGGAGCGGCGCTGACGCCGACGTCACACCGGACACGACCAGACGGGCGTTCAGTCTCTGCTAGTCTTCCGTCTCGTTCGAACGACATGGAGTTATCCGCGATCTGAACGGACGGTTGTCCAATGCCATCCCCCGCACTCACCGAATCTCAGTTCACAGTGCTTCAGGCGCTCCACAACGCCGATGCGGCCCTGACCCAGCGCCGGATACATGAGCGCACGGAGCTGTCCCTGGGCACCGTCAACGCCACCGTGCGCGAGCTCGAGGCCCGCGGTTACGCCGTCGACCGGCGCATCACGGACGCCGGCCTGGAGGCGCTGGAGCCGTACCGGGTGAGTAACGCCGTCATCATGGCCGCGGGCCTGTCCAAGCGCTTCGCCCCCATCTCCTACGAGCGCCCCAAGGGGACCCTGCGCGTGCGGGGCGAGGTCCTCATCGAGCGTCAGATCCGCCAGCTCCACGAGGCGGGCATCACCGATATCACCGTGGTGGTGGGATACAAGAAGGAGTACTTCTTCTATCTGGCCGAGCAGTTCGGCGTGACGATCGTCGTCAACGACGCGTATCTGACCCGCAATAACAACAGCTCCCTGTGGAGGGTGCGCAAACGGCTGGGCAACACCTACATCTGCTCCTCGGACGACTACTTCACGTCCAACCCGTTCGAGCCCTACGTGTACAAGGCCTACTACTCCGCCCAGTACGTCGAGGGCCCGACGCAGGAGTGGTGCATCTCCACCGGCCCGGGCGACCGCATCACCGGCGCCACCGTCGGGGGGCGCGACGCCTGGACCATGCTCGGCCACGCCTACTTCGACCGCGCCTTCTCCGCCACCTTCACCCGGATCCTGGAGGAGGTCTACGATCTGCCCCGGACCGCCCCCCTGCTGTGGGAGTCGATCTACCTCGACCACGTCAAGGAGCTCGACATGGTCATCCGGCGCTACCCGGCGGGGATGATCAACGAGTTCGACTCGGTCGACGAGATCCGGAGCTTCGACCCGATGTTCATGGAGAACGTCGACTCGAAGGTGTTCGACACCATCTCCTCGGCGCTGGGCTGCGCCAAGTCGCAGATCCGCGACTTCTACCCCCTCAAGCAGGGCATCACCAACCTGTCCTGCCACTTCGCCGTCGACGACCGGGAGTACGTCTACCGGCATCCGGGCATCGGCACCGATAAGATCGTGGACAGGCGGGCCGAGACCGCCGCCCTGGAGCTCGCCGGCAGACTCGGTCTGGACCGCACCTTCCTGACCTCCGACCCCGCCGAGGGCTGGAAGATCTCCCGCTTCATCCCCCGGGCGCGCAACCTCGACGTCACCAGCAACGCCGAACTCGCCCGGGCCATGCGCATGGACCGCGCCCTCCACGACAGCGGCGAGCACCTGGACCGGGTCTTCGACTTCGTCACCGAGGGACTGAGGTACGAGTCCATCCTCTCCCGGTCCGGCCCCATCGACGTGCCCGGCTACGCCGAGCTGCGGGACAAGGTCATGCGCCTCAAGGAGTGCGCGGACGCCGACGGCTTCCCCCGCGTGCCCAGTCACAACGACTTCTTCCACCTCAATTTCCTCGTCGGCGAGGACGGGGGTCTGGACCTCATCGACTGGGAGTACGCCGGCATGTCCGACGTCGCCGCCGACTTCGGGACCATGGTGGTGTGCGGGGAGCTGTCCGCCGGGCGCGCCGACTCCGCACTGCGCGCCTACTTCGGGCGCACGCCGACCGAGCGGGAGCACCGGCACTTCTGGTCCTACGTCGTCTTCGCGGGGTGGTGCTGGTACGTCTGGGCGCTGCTCAAGGAGTCCGAGGGCGACGACGTCGGCGAGTGGCTGTTCATCTACTACCGCCACGCCGCGGACCACGTCGATCGTCTGCTGGCCGAGTACGAGTCGGCCGCCCGCGCGACCGCGAAGGGGGCCCGGGCATGAGGTACGGCATCTTCTCCGGAGCCCTGTGGGGCCTGGACACGGTTGTGCTCGGCATGGCCCTGGCACTGGCGCCCTTCCTCGGCGCGGGACAGGCCTCCCTGGCCAGTGCCGCGCTCCACGACGCCGTCTGCGCCCTCATCCTCCTGGTGTACATGACGGCGCGGGGGCGCCTGGGCGACACCCTGGCCGCGATCAGGACGCGCTCGGGCCTGGCCGTCGTGGTCGGGGCCCTGCTCGGCGGACCGGTCGGCATGACCGGCTACCTCATCGCCATCAATAACATCGGCCCCGGATACACCGCGATCATCTCCACCTTCTACCCCGCCGTGGGGACCCTGCTGGCCTTCCTCCTGCTGGGGGAGCGGATGCGGCTCCGCCAGATCATCGCCCTCCTGGTCGCCCTGAGCGCCATTGTGCTCATCGGCTGGTCCTCCTCCGCCGAGCAGACGCGCGGCTCGGCCCTCGTGGGCGTGCTCGCGGCGCTCGGCTGCGTCTTCGGCTGGGGCTCGGAGGCCGTCGTCCTGGCCTGGGGCATGAGGGACGACAAGGTGGACAACGAAACCGCCCTGCACATCCGGCAGACCACGTCGGGACTGACCTACCTCGTCGTCGTCGCACCGGTCTCGGGGGCCCTCGGCTTCGCCGCCCGCGCCGTGCCGACCCCCGCCACCGGCGTCATCGCCCTGGCCGCCCTGGCCGGGACCGCCTCCTACCTGTTCTACTACAAGGCGATCGGCACCATCGGGGCCTCCCGGGGCATGGCGCTCAACATCTCCTACTCCGCCTGGGCGGTCGTCTTCGCCCTGGTTCTGCTGCGCACCGTGCCGAGCCCGCTCCAGGTGGGGTGCTGCGTCGTCATCCTCATGGGCACGGTGCTCGCGGCGACCCCCCGCTGGGAGGACCTGCGGCCGGATCGGATGCGGCGCGCCGCCGGCGACGACCTCGGCGGCGGAGGCGTGACCGTGACGTGATCGGTGCGACGCGGTGACGCGTCCCGGTCCGGATCGACCGGGGCGCGATGCCCGGGCATGATGGGAGCCGGACGGAACGAGCACGACGGCGGGGCGGGACGCATGACACGGGCGATCATCTACTTCCACTACGACGCGCGCGGCCGCGTGGACGACTACGTCCTGCGGGCGCTGCGCTCTCTTCGCCCCGAGGCGCAGCGCCTCCTGCTGGTCTCCAGCTCACCCGTCCCGGAAGGGGCCGGGAGCAAGCTCCATCAGGTGTGCGACGACGTGCTGCAGCGCGAGAACACCGACTACGACGTCGGGGCCTACCGCGACGCGCTTCGCCACATCGGCTGGGACCGGCTCCCGGAGTACGAGGAGGTGATTCTCACCAACCACACCTTCTACGCCCCCGTCCGCCCGTGGAGCGGGGTCTTCGACCGGGCCGACTCCTGGGACGACGTCGACTTCTGGGGCATCACCGAGCACGCGGCAATGCGCCCGCACCCGTTCCTGGCGCGCCGTGAACTGCCCCGCCACCTCAACTCGCACTGGATCGCCGTGCGCCGGCCGGTCCTGCTCCACCCGGATTTCAGGCGGTACTGGGAGTCCATGCCGGAGATCGACTCCTACCGCGCATCCATCCAGTGGCATGAGAGCAGATTCACGGAGCACTTCGGAGCACTGGGATTCCGCCACCGCGCGGTCTTCCCCGTGGACGGGTACCGCCGCGACAATCCTGCGGTCGAGGAGGCCCTCGCCCTTCTCGACGACGGCTGCCCCCTGCTCAAGCGCCGGGCGCTCTTCCACGACCCCGTGCACCAGGAGGCCGTCGGCAGCATCGGACGGGACGTTCTGGACGCCGCCTGCAGTCAGGGCTATCCGCGCGACGTCATTCTGTCGGACCTCGCGCGCACGGCCGTTCCCAGGGATCTCGTCGCCAACGCCGGGCTGACCGAGGTCCTCCCCGAGACCAGCACACCGGAGCGCGCCCGCGAGGAGCTCGGGGAGGTGCGGGGGTGCATGGTCGTCCATGCCACGACGGCCGCCGGGGCGGCCGCTATCGCCGAGCGGCTGAACCGTCTCGCAATCGGATGGCCGGTCGTGACGACGGTCCCCGCGACGCTCCCCCCCGGGGAGCAGGAGGAGATCGAGCGGCTGCTCGGCGTGCGCGAGGGGATGCGGATCCGCCGGGTCGTGGACGACTGCGCCGACGGGGCGGCGGCGCTCCTGCGCGACTGCGCGGATCTTCTCGAACCCGGGCGCTACGACCTCTTGCTGCATCTCGCGTGCCCCTCGCCGGAGGAGGGCGCGAGCGCGCCCTTCTCCGGCCGGCGCGCCCTCGACTGCCTCGTGGCCTCGGCGCGAATCCTCGCCGCCGCGTGCCGCCTCTTCGACGAGCACCCCGCACTGGGCCTGGTGCTGCCGCCGATCCCCCAGGTGGGCGCGGCCATCGAGGGACACGGCTGGGACGGGCTGCGCCCGGAGGCCCAGCGCATGGCGAGCGCCGCGGGGATCTCGACGGTCTTCGACGCGAGCACGCCCCTGGCTCCCTACGAGGGCGTGTTCCTCGGCCGGCCGCAGGCGCTCGCTCCGCTCGCCGGGCTCTTCTCCGCCTCGACGGGTCGCGCGGCCGCGCCCCCGGACGGGGTCCGCGCGCTGGGCCGGCTCATCTGCTACTCCGCCCTGTCGCAGGGGCTGTGGTGCCAACAGGTGACGACCGCGCGCTGGGCGTCCATCGACTACAGCCTCCTGGAGAACCGCTCCCAGGCCATCGCCGCCCTTCTTCCGGGCCCGGTCGAGGAGCGGCTCCCCTTCCTCGCGGCGAGGCTCGGCGACGGCGCCTCCTTCGGGGCCGCCGTCCGCACCTCCCTGGTGAGTTCCCACCCTCGGCTGGCCGATGCCCTCAAACCCGTCTACCGCTTGCTCGCGGGTGCGGGCGCCCGTATCCGGCGCCGTCGGAGGGGCCGTTGAGGCTCCCGGCCACTTGCCGGCGCGCCGGCCCCGCCCCGCCGGCGGTCTATGGTCATCATCACCGACGGGCCCCTCGCCCGCGCCAACGCGCCGAAAAGCCGCAACATCAGATGACTCCGCCAACTTTGCCGATCTCCTGCGCGTGTGGCATAGTGATTCTTTGGATGAGGACCCGCTGCTTGAGCTCACGCTCTCGACGAGGCTGCGCAGTCGGTCCCGGACAGCACGTGAAGGAGCCTCCCCCAGTGGCGTCGAAAACAATCAGCGTCGTCATTCCGAGTTATAACGAGGAGAAGAGCGTTCAGGCGATGTACGACCGCTTGACGGCGGTCTTCCGCCAGAGCCTTCCGGCGTACGATTGCGAGATCATCTTCGTCGACGACTTCTCCACCGACGGGACTCGGGCGGAGGTCCGCCGCCTCTCCGCACTCGACCCCCGCGTCAAGGGGATCTTCAACGCCCGGAATTTCGGGTTCCACCGCAATGTCTTCTCCGCGCTCACATACGGGAGCGGAGACGCCACGTTCATGCTCTTCGGCGACCTCCAGGACCCGCCGGAGAACCTGCCGGAGTTCGTCTCCCGCTGGGAGGCGGGCGCGAAGGTCGTCATCGGTCAGCGCCGCTCCTCGGACGAGGGGTGGTTCATGACCGCGTGCCGCCACTTGTACTACAAGCTCATAGACTGGTTCGCGGACACTCCGCAGATCGCGCGCTTCACCGGCTACGGCCTCTATGACCGGGACTTCGTCGAGGTGCTCAAGGAGATAGACGACATCCAGCCCTTCCTCAAGGCCGTCGTCGCCGAGTACGGCATCGGGCTCGAGATCGTCCAGTACGACCAGGCCCAGAGCTCGCGGGGCAAATCGAACTTCAATTTCCTCAAGAACTACGATTTCGCCATGCAGGGGATCACCTCCTCCACGAAGCTCCTCATGCGCATGGCGACCTTCATCGCCGCCCTTGTCGGCATCGTCTGCCTCGGAATCGCGATCTTCGTCTTCATTCAGAAACTCATCGACTGGGACTCCTACCCGGTCGGCGCGGCCTCGCGCTCCGTGGCCCTGTTCTTCCTCGGCGCGGTTCAGCTGTTTTTCATCGGAGTTCTCGGCGAGTACATCCTCAATATCAACGGCCGGATCGTTCGCAAGCCCAGAGTCGTTGTCGGCGAGAGGGTCGGCTTCGGTCCCACGACGCCGACGCCGCTCCCCCCGGCCGGGGCGGACGCCACTGAGCAGGACGCCCTCGGGAACGCGCGGACGGAGTCCGACTGACCCATGGAACGCTACCGTCCGCTCATGGCGCAGCTCGTCAGGTTCCTCGTCGTGGGGGGCGTCTCCTTCACCATCGACTACGGCCTCTTCACCCTTCTGTACGCCGTCGGCGTTGCGCATCTTGCGGCCAGCGCGACGTCCTTCACCGTATCGCTGTTCGTCAATTACGCGCTCTCCCGGAAGTACGTCTTCGACGTCAACGAGGATGTGAACATCGTCCGCGAATTCACCGCGTACGTCGGACTCAACGTCATTGCGCTGGGACTCAACACCGCGGTGCTGTACATCTGCGCCGACATCATGGGCATGAGCCCCTTCCTCGGCAAGATCGCGGCTACGGCGATCGTGCTCGTCTACAATTTCATCTCCCGCAAGCTGCTCCTCGAGCGCATGGGCCCCCGCCCGCGCTCCGAGAATTTCATCTGAGGCAGGCCTACGTGACAGACGACACACACCTCTCGTCGGACGACGTCCTTTCTTCGTCCTCCGCCTCCGACGGCGCGGCGGATCCCCCTCAGGGCTCGCGTCTGGACAGGCTGAGCGAGCGCGCCGCCGCCCGCTGGGCGCGGTTGTCCAATACCGTGGTCGCGAGCCGCGCCGGTCAGTGGTGGACGAGGACCAGGACGCCCGGCGCCGTTGACTGGGCCCTTCTGGCCGCGCTGCTCGTCCTGGCCTACGTCGTCTTCCTCTACGGGGACGTGCGGGCGACCTTCGAGCACTCCTTCAATTTCCTCGACGCCGTCTTCAGCGGACGTCTGCGGGACTTCTACACGATCTCCATCCAGCACACCTCGACGGGGCATCCCGCTGTCTACGATGTGCCGCTCTACGCGGTCTTCGCCCTGTGGAACCTGCCGACCTATGTGATCTATAAGATTACGGGCTTCGGCTACCTCAACTCGACCCCCGCCGAGCTGTGGCTCAAGACGATGATAGTGGTGGCCGCGCTGGCCTCGGCGAAGGTGCTCGCCGATTTCGCCCGCGATCTCGGCGTCGAGCGGCCGCGGACCCGCTGGGTGGCCTTCTTCTTCCTGTCGTCGATGAGCGTTTTCATGCCGGTGTTCGTCGTCGTCCAGTACGATATTGTGCTCGTGCTCGTCATGCTGCTGGCGATGCGCGCCTACGCCCGGGGGAGTCGGCGCGGGTTCCTGGGCTGGTTCCTCTTCGCCAACACGCTCAAGCTGTTCGCAGTATTCCTCTTCGTCCCGCTCGTCCTCCTGCGCGAGAAGCGCATCCGCGTGGCGATCGCCGAGCTGGCGACGGGCATGCTCGGAATCCTCGCCTGCCGTCTCCTCTACCGCGGCGATCCCGGGCACGAGGCGGCGACGGGCGGTTTCACCGACGGCATGATGGACCGGCTGAGGGCGACGCACATCGGATGGATCGGCGGAGAGGCGCCGCTGATGGCGATACCGCTTTTCGTCGTCTTCGTCATCGGCCTGGTCGTCTTCGCCTACGCGGTCCGCCCGTCCTCGGAACGTGAGCGCAACGTCCTCGCCGTCTACCTGGGCATGGCGGTCTATCTCGTCTTCATGGCGCTGGTCCCGCTCAACCCGTACTGGCTCGTCCTGGTCGCGCCGTTCACGGTTCTCATTATCTTCCTCAATCCCCGCCACTTCGTGCTCAATTCACTGCTGGAGGCCGGGTTCGCGAGCTCGATCGTCCTGATCTATAGCCGAGTCGGGTACTCGATGTACAACCATGAGATCTTCGAGTACCTCCTGCTCCCCCATATCACCGGGGGAGCGGCCAATCCGCGCTACGCGACCCCGAATAACGTCCTCATCGCCGCGGGACTCGGCGGCGGGAACCCCTTCATTATCGGTTTCATGGTCGCCTGCGGGCTGGCCCTGCTCATCCTCAACTACCCCAGGGCGGGGTTCGGCGGTGCGACCGGCAACACCGAGCGCGTGCCCCGTTCCGTCGTCTGGGTGCGCCTGGCCCCGCTCGCCGCCTTCATGGCTCTGCTGCTGGCGACCTACTTCGTGCCGGCCGTGCCCGTGGCCTACACGACGGCCGGGGGGCAGACGATCGCGGGCACGACCAATATCCTCGCGCCCGGCGCCTCGGTCACTGAGACCCTCGAACCGGAGCGCACCATCGAGGCGTCCTCGATCGGGATCGGCTTCCTGGCCTCCTCGGTGGTGTGGCTCGACTCCTCCGAGATCACCATCTCGGTCCTCGACGAGGCGGGGACCCCGCTGCTCTCCACGGTCACCCCGGCCAATGAGCTCGGCGACGGCATCTTCGAGTTCTCCGCCAAGGGACTCGTCCTCCAGGCGGGGCGCCATTACACGTTCAGCATCACCGCCTCGAACGTGGAGGGCGGCACGGCCCGGGTGATGATCAACCCGGACGTCGACCGCAACCCGACGACCGACTCCGGGACCGTTGTCGCGGGCGATCTCGTCATGATTATCAACGGTTCGACGCGGTAGCCCCGGTGAAGACGTCCTGTGGACCGGGACACGGAGCGCCTGGAGAACCCCTTCCGCTGCTAGAATCTGGAGCCATGGGTAAGTCTGTTCTCGTCACCGGAGCCGGTGGTTACATCGGTCGTCACGTCGTCACCGAGCTTCTCGAGCGCGGCTTGCGGGTCAAGGCCCTCGATCTGAGGATGGACGGCGTCGACCGGCGGGCGGAGAGGATCTCGATCGACCTCTTCTCCGGGGACCCGGACATCTACGAGGCGATGGGCCGCCCCGATGTCGTCCTCCACATGGCCTGGCGCGACGGGTTCAAGCACAACTCCCCCGCCCACCTCGACGACCTCGCCAAGCACTACCACCTCATCGACAATCTCTACGCCGGGGGCCTCAAGCGGCTCGCCGTCATGGGCACCATGCATGAGGTCGGCTACTGGGAGGGGGCCATTGACGAGTCCTCACGCTGCGCGCCCGCCTCCCTGTACGGCATCGCCAAAAATGCGCTGCGCGAGGCGACGCGCCTGTCCGCGGCCGCCCATGACGCCGTCTTCCAGTGGATCAGGGCCTATTACATCGTCGGCGACGATAAGTTCGGCGATTCGATATTCTCCAAGCTCCTCGCCGCCGCGGAGGAGGGCAGGAGCACCTTCCCGTTCACCACCGGCAAGAACAAGTACGACTTCATCTCCGTGGACGAATTGGCCACCCAGATCGCCGCCATCGTCGACCAGGATGCCGTCACCGGCATCATTAACGCCTGCACGGGCCGGCCCATGACCCTCGCCGAGCGCGTCGAGGGGTACATCGCGGAGAACGGCCTCGACATCGCGCTGGACTACGGGGCCTTCCCCGACCGGCCCTACGACTCCCCGGGCGTCTGGGGCGACGCGACCAAGATCCGCGCCATCCTCGCCGCCGACCGGCGCTGACCCCCGCGGGTCCGGGCTCACTCCCTCATCCCTCCTTCTTCCTCATCCTCCTCGAAGGGACTCCCATGATCCTTGATGACACTCCGAAGCGCCTCGGCATCTTCTTCTTCTACGACGGCGACGGGGTGGTGGACTCCTATGTGGAGGCCATGCTCGCCGATATGGTGAAGAACCTCTCAGAGCTCACCATCGTCGTCAATGGGGACCTGTCCTCGAAGAGCTACGCGAAGCTGGCCCGCTTCACCGACAAGATCATTCTGCGCGAGAACGTCGGCCTCGACGTCTGGGCGTACAAGACGGCCATGGAGTCCTACGGCTGGGAGCGCCTGGCCGAATTCGACGAGGTCGTCCTGTTCAACGCCACGATCATGGGGCCGGTGTACCCCTTCGCCGAGATGTACGCCGAGATGGCCGGGAGGGACGTCGACTTCTGGGGGATCACCTGGTTCCACAAGGTCGACTTCGACCCGTTCGGAACCACGCCGGAGGGCTACATACCCCGTCACATACAGTCTCATTTCCACGCCTACCGCCGTTCCCTCGTCACGAGCAAGGAGTTCCAGCAGTACTGGGATAAGATGCCCGAGATCACGAGTTACACCGAGTCGGTCGGCATGCATGAGGCGCCCTTCACCCAGCGCTTCGAGCGCCTCGGCTTCACCTCCGACGTCTACGTCAACACCGAGGATCTCGAGGGGTACACCTATCAGCCCATTCTCTTCGCCCCCAAGAAGCTCATCAAGGAGAAGCGCTGCCCGATCTTCAAGCGACGCTCCTTCTTCCACGACTACGAAGACGTCCTCGACCAGTCCGTCGGCAATGCGACGAAGGATCTTTACGAGTACCTCCGCGATCACACGGAATTCGATACGAACCTCATCTGGGACAACGCCCTGCGCTCCATGAACATGGCGGATCTGGTGAAGAACCTCCAACTCACCTACGTCCTGCCGACCGGCGCCGTCGTCACCGAGCCCAGCCATCCGAGGGTGGCCCTCGTGGCCCACCTCTACTACATGGACCTGCTGGATAACATGCTCACCTACATTAAGAATATGCCGGAGGGGTGCGATATCATACTCACGGTCGGCGGCGAGGAGAAGGCCGAGCAGGTGCGGAAGGCCTGCGAGGACCTGCCCTTCAACGTGGAGGTCCGCCTCATTGAGAACCGGGGGAGGGACGTATCGGCGCTCCTCGTCGGGCTCAAGGACATCATTATGGACTACGACCTCGTCTGTTTCATCCACGACAAGAAGGTCACTCAGCTCTCCCTCTACAGCAAGGGCGACGGATTCGCCGTCAAGTGCTTCGACAACCTTCTTCCCACCAGGGAGTTCGTGTCGAACGTCATTGCGACCTTCGATCGGGAGCCGCGCCTGGGTATGCTCATGCCGACACCCCCCAATCACGCGGACTACTTCCCGATCTCGGCCTTCGGGTGGGGGCCCAACTTCGTGCGGACCCGCAAACTCCTCGCCGAGTTGGGGATCTGCGTGCCGATGGACCACGACAAGGAGCCGATCGCGCCTCTGGGCACGATGTTCTGGTTCAGGCCCGCAGCGCTCGCGCCGCTCTTCGATCACGATTGGAAGTGGGAGGACTTCCCGCCCGAGCCGAATAATATCGATGGCACCATCCTGCACGCGATCGAGCGGGCCTACGGCTACGTGGCCCAGGGGTCGGGATACTTCTGCGGATGGCTCTTCTCGGATTCCTTCGCCCGCATCGAGTTGACTAACCTGAGTTATTTTACCCGTGAGCTCACCATCGCCGTCGCCAGTCACTGGACGGCGGACACGGAGAGCCAGATGATTCGCACCGTTCGTACGGCCAAGACGCCCCGGCAGGCGCTGAAGGCGGCGGTCGCGCGTCGGATTCCGAGGGTATTCCGAGGGCCCGCGAGGCTGGCCTACCGGGCTGCGCGGCGGGTCACTCGATGAGCCAGAGGAGCACCGCGGATCCCGTGCGGCCCAGGCGGCCCCGCCTGTTCTACCTGGATCTGGTGCGGGCGCTGGCGACCCTCATAATCGTTCTCACGCACTTTAATAACCCCTACCTCGCGGGCGGCGGCTACCTTCTGACGAACCAGCCCTTCGGCATCTACGTCGGCGGACTCGGAGTCTCCCTGTTCCTCATCATCTCCGGATCGGCCCTCACCTACACCTACGGCGGTGCCGGCGGCCTGGACCTCAAGCGGTTCTACTGGAAGCGCTTCAAGGGGATCTACCCGATGTTCTGGATCGCCTGGTTCTGCGCCGTCGTCTACTACTTCAGCGTCAACCAGGGGTTCCCGCCGATCAAGGCGCCCCTGAGGAACCTGATATTCACCGTCCTGGGCATGGACGGCTACCTGGCGAACTTCCACATTCCCACCGCTTACATTCTGGGCGAGTGGTTCCTGGGATTCATCGTCATGTTCTACATCATTTTCCCCGTGCTGCTGTGGGCCGTCGAGAACTTCCCCGTCCCGACCGCTGCCGTTCTGCTCCTGATCTACGGGGCCGCCCTTCTGGGCGTGCCCCCGGACCCCGGGTTCCCGACGTCCATCCTGCTGCCCATCAGGCTCCCCGAGCTCGCCTTCGGCATGTACTTCGTCAGCTACGTCAGGCGGGTCCCCCCGGCCGTCGTCGTCCCGGCCGCCGTCGTACTCGCCGTTTCGGCGCTGCTCCCCGTGCAGATACCCGAGGACCTGGCGACCACCGCCGTCGGCATCAGTTCCTTCCTCATCCTGGTCGTTCTCGGGCGGGTTGTGGCGATCGGCCCCGTCAGGGTGCTCGTCTCCCTGATCGCGAAATATTCGTACCCGATATTCCTGGTGCATCACGTCGTCATTATGGAGATGTACGCCAAGATCAATACGACGGGTTTTCCGCCCGTCCAGCGATGGGTCATGCTGGCCTCGGTATGCCTCATCACCTTCGCCCTCGCCGTGGCTTTGGAACGGGTGACGGCGACCGTGACCGCGTACTTCGGGCGCTCATTCAAGGGCGAGTGGTGGAAGCCACAGGCGGTGGATGCCGGACGCTGAGTCCGAGTTGTAATATGAGTCCGAATCGTGAACGCGGTTCGTGACACAGAGTATCGGAAGAAGGAAGGAACGATGACCCGCACCTGCCTCGTCACCGGTGGCGCAGGCTTCATCGGCTGCGCCGTCTCCGCAGGCCTGGCCGACGCTTTCGACCGTGTCATCGCCCTGGACAACCTGCATCCGCAGATCCATGCGGAGCGGCGGCGCCCCGCCGCCCTCGACCCCCGAGTCGAGCTGCGCGTCGGGGACGTCACCCGCGAGGACGACTGGGACGCGCTCCTCGATGACGCCCGTCCCGACGTCATCCTCCACCTCGCCGCCGAGACCGGCACCGGACAGTCCCTCACCGAGGCCTCCCGGCACGCCCTGGTCAACGTCGTGGGCACTACGCGCATGCTCGACGCCCTCGTCCGTCACGACGCCCTGCCCGAGAAGATCGTCCTGACCTCTTCGCGCGCCACCTACGGCGAGGGCATGTGGAAGGCGGCCGACGGCTCCACCCACTACCCGGGGCAGCGCACCCACGCCATGCTCGAGGCCGGTCAATGGGATTTCCCCGGACTCGTCCCGGTCGCCCAGCAGTCCGGGCGGGTCCGGCCGGCCCCGGCGAACGTCTACGCCTCGACCAAGCTCTGTCAGGAGAACCTCGTGGCCTCCTGGTGCGGCTCCTTCGGGGTGACCCCGGTCCTCTTCCGGCTCCAGAACGTCTACGGACCCGGCCAGTCCCTCATCAACCCCTATACCGGCATTATCTCCCTGTTCGTGCGCCTGGCCGGGGCGGGGGAGTCCATTCCCGTCTACGAGGACGGCGAGATAATCCGGGACTTCGTCTTCATAGACGACGTCGCATCCGCGGTCGTGGCCGGCGTCCTGATTTCCGAGGCGCAGATCGAGCCCTATGACATCGGCCTCGGCGAACGGACGACGATGCTGCAGGTCGCTCGGATCATCGCCGCCCGGTACGGCGCCCCCGAGCCCCACGTTACCGGGCAGTTCCGCGATGGCGACGTTCGCTCCGCCTGGGCGGACACTCGCGAAGCGCGCTCACGGCTCGGCTGGGAGCCGGAAGTGCCCGTCGCCGAAGGAATCACCAGGCTCTGCGCGTGGATCGACTCTCAGGAGGTAGCATGACGACGAATCGCTTGGCCCGGACTTCCGGGGATGATTGGAGACGTGTCCTGGATCTCACTCTGCGACTGACGCAGCGGTCGGTCTTCTCCGAGTTCAAGGGGACGGCGCTGGGGAGGCTGTGGTCGCTCATCAACCCGCTGGCGACGGTCACGGTGTTCGCCCTCATCTTCGGAGTCGTATTCCGCGGGGGTGTGGCGCCGGGGCGGAATTCCGGGATCGACTCCTTCGCCCTGTGGATCGGTATCGGAGTTCTGTGCTGGAACTTCTTATCCGGCGGGATCCTGAGCGGAATGAACGCCCTCGTGTCCAACTCGGGGCTGCTGACGAAGGTCTACTTCCCCCGGCAGGTGCTCGTGTACTCGGCTGTGCTCGCGCTCGCCGTGGACTTCTCCTTCGAGCTCTTTGTCCTGATCATCATTGCGATGGCCATGGGCGGCCTCGGCGTTCTCCTCATGCTTCCCTCACTCATTCTGGTCACCGTCCTGGCGGCCATGTTCTCCGCCGGACTGGCCCTCATCCTGTCGATTGCGACAGTATATTTCCGTGACATCGCGCACCTGTGGCAGATATTCAATCAGGTGTGGATGTACGCTTCCGGGGTCGTCTTCTCCCTGTCCATGCTGGACGACGTCCAGAACCGACTGTTCGATATGGGGTGGCAGATCAACGGTCACCCCATTCCGATCACGACCGTATTCCGTCTCAACCCCGCGGAGATATTCCTCGAGGCCTATCGTGCCTGCCTCTACGACTTCGCCTTCCCCTCCCTTCCCGTCATGTCGGCCTGCGCGCTGTGGGGATTCATCATGTTCGCAGTCGGCATGATTTTCTTCCAGCGGCACTCCGCCCGTATCGTCGAGGAGCTCTGATCGCCGTGCCGGCACCCGCGGTAACCGTTTCGAACGTCTCCAAGCGGTTCCGGATCTACAAGAACCGGAATCAATCCCTCAAGGGCACCTTCCTCCAGCGCAGTCGAGGCGTCCACGAGGATTTCTGGGCGCTCAGGGACATCGATTTCGAGATACCCGAGGGCGCGACCTTCGGGCTCCTCGGTCATAATGGGTCGGGCAAGTCGACGCTGCTCAAGTGCATCGCCAAGATCCTCGCCCCCGACAAGGGCTCGATCACCTCCCGGGGGCGGATGGCGGCGATGCTGGAGGTGGGCTCCGGTTTCCACCCCGAACTGTCCGGGCGCGAGAACATCTACCTCAACGGCGCTATTCTCGGCATGCCCCGCAAGGAGATCGACGCCAAGTTCGATGACATCGTCGACTTCTCCGGGGTGGGCGACTTCATCGACCAGCCGGTCAAGAACTACTCCTCCGGCATGTACGTGCGCCTGGGCTTCTCCGTGTCCATTCACATTGAGCCCGAGATCCTCCTCGTCGACGAGGTCCTCGCCGTCGGGGACGTGGAGTTCCAGGAGCGCTGCATGGCCAAGTTCGCCGAGTTCCGCGAGGCGGGTCGCACCGTCGTCGTCGTCTCCCACGGCCTGGAGCAGATGCGCACCTTCTGCGACGAGGCCGCCTGGCTCGACCACGGACGGCTGCAGGGCGTCGGGAAAGCCGCGGAGATTATCGACCGGTACTCGGTCGTGGCGCACGACGCCCAGAAGGTCGAGACCGGGGGGCGGCGTTTCGGCAGCGGAGAGGCGCGGATCGAGCGGATCGAACTGCTCGACGAGGCGGGGGAGCCCGCCCGACTGGTGCGCGTGGGTGACCAGGTGACCATCCGCATGCACTACCACGCCGATGAGCCGGTCAAGGGCGCGGTGTTCGGGACTTCGATCGAGACCCGCGACGGACTCTTCGCCTGGGGCATCCACGGCCTGGACGCGGGGTTCGTCCCGCAGACCCTGCCGAAGGGGGACGGCTACGTCGACGTCCTCATCCCGAGGATGATGCTCCGACCGAACCACTACCTCCTGTCGGCCTCGATCCAGCCGCCGCACCTGACGACCGTCATCGACGCCCTGCAGAAGGCCACGTCCTTCGAGATCATTACGAGCCCTCTCATGGAATCGGGGGGAGTCGTCGCGCTGGGCGCACAATTCACTCAGATCACACCCGCCATGCCCATGATCGAGGTGCCCACGAGGCAGGCGCCGCCCGTCGAGGCCGATTGACTCCGGGCCGGGGCGCCGCGCCCCGGCCCGGAGAAGAGGGTCCGCGCGGGTCCGCCCGCGGCCTGCGGTCATCTCCGCCAGGGGTGGGGCAGCGATTGGAACGCGCGCTTGAAGATGGAGCGAGGCGCCAGGGACGCGACCGTGTCGTTGAGGGCGGCGATCGCGCCGCCCAGATCGGTCAGGCGGGTGTGAACGCCCTCCAGCGACGTGCGGGACGCCTCCGCCGAGCGGTTCGTCGCCTCCTCGAGGGCGTCGATCCGATTCTCCAGGTGCGCGCTAATGAGCGCGAGCGCCTCGTGCAGGGAATCGGCTTCGCGGCGCGACTCGTCGAGCAGGCGCTGATAGTACGAGGCCACCTGGAGGGCGAGTCCCAGATCCGGCGAGCCGTCGGCGCGGGACACCGTCTCCCGGAGATACCGGTCCCGTACGGACATATTGTCCGCGAGATGGCTCTGCGCCGCCACGAAGATCGAGTTCCCCGCATCCCCGGTCGTCGACCGCCGATGATGCCAGTGGGCCAGCGGCTCCCCGGAGATGAATCCCGAGGGGCCGAGGGAGAGGAGCCTGAGGCTGAAGTCCCAGTCCCCCTGGGTCTGAAGCGACTCATCCCATCCCCCCGCTCGGCGTGCGGCGTCGGCGCGCACCAGCTCGGAGTTGATCGGGATGTAGTTCTTCGCCAGGATATCGACCAGGTTCCACGAGGACCACTGGGACGCGAAGGGTTGGCGCTCGAGCTCCGTCGGCCTCCCCTCGTCGTCGAGGGACTCCACGACGACGTCGGCCCGCGTCGCGACGGCGACCTGTTCGGGATGGGCGTCGAGGTGGGAGACGGTGGTCTGGAGGAACTCGGGGTCCCACGTGTCATCGTCGTCGAGAATGGCGATGAACTCGCCCCGGGAGGCGGCGAATGCGGTGTTTGTCGCAGCCTCCATGCCCGTGGACTCTTCTTTGTGGATGAGCCTCGTCCGGCGTCGTTCCGCGTCCGGCAGCGAGGCGATCACGTGCTCGACGGATCGGCGCTCACCGGCGTCATTGACGATGATGAGCTCGTAATCGGTGAAAGTCTGATTGTGGACCGAGGCCACGGCGCGTGCGAGGAGAACAGGGCGATTGCGGGTCCTCATCAGGACGCTGACACGGGGTGACTGGTGCGTGGAGTCAGATAGTGTCATCGGCATGCGATCACTCTAACGGGAACGCGACCCGGATGCTCCAATTGTACGGGCCTGGCGCGCACGGCGAATCCCGGCGACCCCCTGCCGCAGCCCCTGCATCACCGGGCCGCGCAGGCCGTGCCGGGCGGCCCGCGCCGTCGTGCGCGCCAGGGCCCGCAGGAGGACCGGCCACGGCGAGTGCTCGGCCGCCACGAGGATCCGGTTGCGGGTGTTGACGCGCACGAACATGGGGGAGTCGGCCCCGGAGGAGGCGGCGTGCTCGTGACGGGCGACGGCGCCGGCCACGAACTCCACCCGGCGTCCCGACTCCCGGATCCGCCAGGAGAAGTCCGTGTCCTCGTAGTACATGAACAGGTCCTCGCGCAGGCCCCCCAGCTCCTCCCACACGTCGCGGCGGATCGCGCAGGCGCCCCCGCACAGGCCGAAGACCTCGGCCGGGGAGTCGAGCCGGTCCGCCCGGACCAGCCAGTCGCGGTCGTAGCCGTTGCCGGAGGAGTCGACGAGATTGCCGGTGGAGTTGACGAGCACCTCCCCCTCGCCGCGCGCCTCGGCGTCGGCGGGAACCCGCGTCCACCGGCTCCCGTCCAGACCCGTGAGGAACGCCTCCCCGGCGCGGGCGGGGCACCAGCGGCCCGCCAGGAGGATGAGGGCCGTCGTCGCCGCCAGGGAGGGGTCCCGGCCGGCCCCCAGCGGGGCGGTCAGGGCGTCGAGGAAGCCGGGGGCGGCGACGGCGTCGTTGTTGAGCAGGACCAGGACGTCCTCGTCCAGGCCCGCCGCGCCGGCGTTGACCCCCGCGCCGAAGCCCAGGTTCTGCTCCGTCTCGACCACCTCGAGCCCCGCCCGGCGCAGGGCGGCGGCGGAGCCGTCCTGCGAGGCGTTGTCCACGACGACGAGCCGGTCGCCGTCCCGCAGCTGGGGGCGGATGGATGCGCAGGCCCGGATGGTCAGGTCCGGCCGGCGCCAGTTGACGATGACGACCCGCGCCGTCGGACGGGAGGAGGGGGCCGGTCCGCCCCCGGGGCCGGCGCCGCTCACCGGGCGGCCCCCTCCGCCAGCGAGGCGTAGACCTCGGCGTGGGCGGCGGCGCAGGCCTCCCAGGTGAAGGCCCGCGCCCGCTCCGGCCCGGCGGCGGCCAGGTCGTCATGGGCGTCCCCGGCGGCCACGGCCAGTTGCGCCGCGACCTCCTCGGGGCTGGAGGGGTCCGCCAGGAGGCCGGCCGGCCCGCACACCTCCTCCATACACGTGCCGCGGCTGGTGACCACCGGCGCCCCGTGAGCCATGGCCTCCAGGACCGGCAGCCCGAAGCCCTCCCAGATGGAGGGGAAAACGAAGACGCGCGCGCCCCGGTAGGCGGCGGCCAGCTCCTGGTCGGACAGCCGGCCCAGAACGTGGACGCGTCCGGGCAGGACGGCGGCCAGGGACCGCTCCTGCGCGTCGTCGCCCCAGCCGGCGGGGCCGACCAGCACGAGATCGAGGTCCGGGCGGTCCTTCGCCAGCAGGGCGAAGGCGCGCAGGAGGACGGGCAGGTTCTTGCGGGGCTCGCGCGTGCCGGTCCACAGGACGTACTCGCGCTCCAGGCCGTGGGCGGCGCGGAAGTCGGCGACCCCGGCGCCGGTGACGGGGCGGGCGCGCACCCCGTGGGGGATGACGCGGATGCGCCCGGCGTCCAGGCCCGCTGCGACGCAGTCGTCGGCGGTGGCCGTCGAGGGCACGACGACGGCGTCGGCCTCCCTGCGGGTGCGCTCCAGGGCGGTGGCGAAGTAGGCGTTGCCGCGGCGGGTGAAGTGCTCGGGGGAGCGCAGGAAGGCGACGTCGTGGACCGTGACGACCAGTGGCAGGCGCGTGCCCGGGATCGCCCAGGTGGTCGCGTGGACGACCTCCGCCCCCGGCAACGTCGACTCCGCCCGCGGCAGGCCCAGCCGGTTCCAGGACTCGTACAGGGCGGGGCGGGGCAGGTGGGCGAAGCGGACGGGCATGTCCGGCAGGCCCAGCTCGGCGGGGGAGGGGGAGGCGTGCCGGGCCGCCAGCCCGGCCAGGCGCTCGCCGCGCG
>ERZ773079.680-NODE-680-length-21950-cov-14.435488_pt1 | contig 21950 bp, 13 predicted proteins | sample MGYA00511355_ERZ773079 | MGnify/ENA primary metagenome ERZ773079 (study PRJEB29015, sample SAMEA2737979) | human oral metagenome | biome: human oral; feature: human-associated habitat; material: dental | place: China | collected 2117 ... | reverse complement strand
GTCGTTTCGATGGCCTATGCCTCTTTACACACCGCTTTGGGTACCGTACCTTCTCGGCAACCGGATTTATCCACATGTGAAGGGTGTTTATCCACAGGGTGTGAATGGCGGTCGACGGCCTGTTTTCGCCGCGTCTAGTCTGCGAATTGTGAAGGCGATCCGCGACGTCGAAGTGAAAGCGTGCGAGACGGTTCGGCGCGAAGGCCTCGATCCTCGCGGGAGGCCGGAGGCCTGAATTGGATCCTCGGTGAGTCGATCGCCGAGGACGAACGGCTTGCTGTGCGCGGCGCGGCCGAGGCCGTCGACGTCGTCCCGGTCGAGTGCGCTCTGCGCGCCGAGATCGGCGGAACGGGAATTCGGGTCGGCGCGAACCCGCGGGCCGGGCGGCGTCGCCGTGACGCTCGAAACGGATGTCCGCCTGCCCCTGCCCATCGACGGCTTTGGGCCGCGATCCGTGCGCATCGGCGCGACGAGCTCGGCCAAACTGCGGGCAATCGAAGCGCCATGAGGTAGCCTTGGGCCGTGGCAACCGATCATCAGGCAGAAATCGAAGCTCTGCGAAAGACCTTCCAGCAGATCTCCTCCGTGTCGAATCCGGAGGGGCTGCGCGAGCGCATCGCCGAGCTGACGGAGGCGTCGGCGGCTCCCGACCTTTGGGACGACCAAGACAAGGCTCAATCCGTCACGTCCAAGCTTTCGCACGCCCAGGCCGAACTGGACAAAATCAATGCCATGTCCGCCGCGTTGGACGACCTCGAGGCTCTCAAAGAGATGGCCGACGAGGAAGCCGGCTCCGACCCTGAGACGGCCGCGGAGCTCTATTCGGACCTTGAGCGCGAGCTCGGACAAGTCGGCGCCGACATGTCCGAGCTGGAGATCCGCACGCTGCTGTCCGGCAAGTACGACGAGCGCGAGGCCGTCGTGACGATACGTTCGGGGGCAGGAGGGGTCGACGCCGCCGATTTCGCCCAGATCCTCCAGCGCATGTACCTGCGCTGGGCCGAGCGCCGCGGCTACAGCGCCAAAGTGCTCGACACGTCGTACGCCGAAGAGGCCGGGATCAAATCGACGACCTTCGAGGTCGGAGCACCCTACGCTTACGGAACTCTGTCCGTCGAAGCCGGAACGCACCGCCTCGTGCGCATCAGCCCCTTCGACAACCAGGGGAGGCGCCAAACCTCCTTCGCCGCCGTCGAGGTCATCCCCCTCATTGAACAGACCGACCACATCGACGTTCCCGAAGCCGACATCCGCGTCGACGTCTTTCGCTCGTCGGGGCCGGGCGGGCAGTCCGTCAACACCACGGACTCCGCGGTCCGCATCACCCACATTCCGACGGGGATCGTCGTCTCGATGCAGGATGAGAAGTCCCAGATCCAAAACAGGGCCGCTGCGATGCGAGTGCTCCAATCCCGCCTTCTGCTCCTGAAACAGGAGGAGGAAGCCCGTGAGAAGAAGGAGCTCGCCGGAGACATCAAGGCCTCGTGGGGGGATCAGATGCGTTCGTACGTGCTCCAGCCTTACCAGATGGTCAAAGACCTGCGGACGGGATACGAGGCGGGCAACCCCGAGGCGGTGTTCGACGGCGACATCGACGGCTTCATCGACGCCGGCATCCGATGGCGGGCGACGGGCGTGAAGGCCGGCGAAGGAGAGTGACGACGGCGCCGGCCCCCGAACGGCAGGCGCTTGCAGGCAGCCCGGCGAGCCGAGAGCTTTCCAATTCGGCAGAGAGGCTCGGCCGGCAAAACCGGGAAAAGAAAAGCTTAGGGGTGGCCGCCAAAAGAGGGCTCAGGGCGCGGACGGCAAAGGGGAGGCCCGGCCGACGAGAGGCAGGTTCCGTCCGCAGGCGGTCTTCGCCCGGATTTCGACGTCGTCGGCGCGCCTAGGAGAGAAACCGCCCGTTGATGCGTAAGGTCTATGCGACCCATGGCGTTATCAATTCGGCGGTTTTTATGATCACATTCGACAAGGTGACGAAGCTCTACCAAAGAGGCGCTCACCCTGCCCTCGACGATGTCAGCATCGACGTCGAGCGCGGAGAGTTCGTCTTCCTCGTGGGCCCCTCGGGCTCCGGAAAGTCCACGATGCTTTCGCTCATCCTCGCGGAGGAGCGCCCCACGTCCGGCCGCGTCCACGTTCTCGGAAAAGACCTGTCGAAAGTCTCCCAGCGCCGCGTGCCTCTGCTGCGCCGCCAGATCGGCGCCGTTTTTCAAGATTTCCGCCTGCTCGGCGACAAGAACGCCTACGAGAACGTCATGCTTGCGCTTCAGGTCATCGGCGCGCCGCGCCACAGGATCAAAACCGAGGTGCCCGAGGTCATCGAGATGGTCGGCCTCGAAGGCAAGGAGAAGCGCTACATGACCGAGCTTTCGGGCGGCGAGCGTCAGCGCGTCGCGATCGCCCGGGCCATGGTCAACAGGCCACAGGTGCTTCTGGCCGACGAGCCCACCGGAAACCTCGACCTCGAAACGGGGATGTCCATCATGCGGCTGCTTGACCGCATCAACCGTTCGGGCACGACGGTGGTCATGGCCACCCACGATCAGAGCATCGTCAATCAGCTGCGCAAGCGCGTCGTCGAACTCAAAGACGGAATGGTCGTCAGGGACGAGGCGCGCGGAGTCTACGGAGGTGAAAAGGGATGAGGCTGCGTTTCATCAGCACCCAAACCCTCAAGGGTCTGTGGTCGAATCGGGCCATGGCGGTCTCGGTCATGCTCGTCACCTTCGTCTCCCTTCTGTTCATCGGGTCGGCGTCGCTGCTGCAAAAGCAGATCGGCGTGGTCCGCGATCAGTGGCTCTCCGACCTCGAAATCTCCGTCTTCATGTGCCCGGCCAATTCCAACAAGGCCGGCTGCGCCGACGGAGAGGCGACCGACAAGCAGATCGCGGCCATCCGCAAGGAGCTCACGGACGGCCAGCTGTCCAAGTACGTCGAGAAGTTCAGGTTCGAGACGAAGGGCCAGGCGCTCGAAAACTACCGCAAGCAGATGAAGGGATCGGGCTTTGAGGACGGCGTGACGAAGGAGGACATGCAGGTCTCCTTCCGCATCAAGCTCACCGACCCGAGCGACTACAAGAAAGTCACCGAGACTCTGACCGGGCGCCCGGGAGTGGAGACGGTCGAAGACCAGTCTCAGCAGGTCGATCCGCTCATCAGGGTCCTCGACAGGCTCAGCTATGTCTCCGCGGGCCTCGCGGTGGTCATGGTGGTCGTAGCCTTGCTCCTCATACCCACGACCATCCGCCTGTCGGCTATGTCCAGGCGCGACGAAACCGAGATCATGCGGTACGTCGGCGCGTCGAATTTCTTCATAGAGCTGCCGTTCATATTGGAGGGAGCGGCAGCCGCACTCATAGGATCGCTTTTGGCGGTAGGAGGCCTGTGGGCGGCCGTCGTCTACTTCATACAGGAGTGGCTGTCGGACACCGTCACGTGGATCCGCCAAATCCAAACCAGCGATCTGTTCGTCATCGCCCCATGGCTCGTCGTGGGGGCGGTGCTCGTGGCCGCTTCGGCTTCATGGATCACACTGCGTCGCTATGCAAAGGTCTGATTATGTCAATTAAAAGCTCCCGCTTCCTATGCGCCTTCGCGGCGGCAGCTCTCGCCCTCGCCGCAACGTCCCCGTCCCAGGCGGACGAGCGCGACGATCTGTTGAAGAAAAAGCAAGAGCAGGAGCGCCAGATCGAGAACTACAAGTCCTCGCTCGAAGGCGTGAACACGAATCTGCAAAAGGTCTACCTTGACCTCCAGCAGACCCAGGCTCAGATTCCCGTTGCGGAGGCCGAGTTGAAAACGGCGAAATCAGAGCTGGCTGCCGCCACCCGCCAGCAGGAAGTCGTGGCGGGCCAGCTTCAAGCCGCGCAGTCTGAGCTCAACTCGATCGAAAAGGAGGTCCGTTCGGGCGAGAAGACCATCGCCGTCACCCGCAAGGACCTGGGGACGGTCGCCCGCGCCGAGTACCGCGGAGACACTCTCCCGAGTACGTGGGACCTCATGGTCGGCTCGCGGTCCTCAGAGGACTTCTACAACTCGGTTTCGGCCACCCGCGCCGCATTCCGCAAGCAGACCGCGGAGCTCCAGAAGGTCCAGCAGAAGACGGCGATGGCGCGAAATCGCCAGGCCCGCCAGAGCGCCGTGCGCAAGAAGGTCGCCCAGCTGAAGTCTGAGGCGGACGCGCTCGTGGCCGACAAGACGAGCAAGCAGAGCGCCGCGGAGTCGAAGGCCAAGCAGCTGTCTGCCCTTAAAACGACGTACACCACCCAGTCCCAGCAGCTGGAGGCTCAAAAGGGCCAGTTCCAGACGTCGATCCAAGAGGTCAACACCGCCCGCGACGCCACGGCTTCTCAGATCGCGGCGATCGACGCCGAAAACCGCCGCAAGGCGGAGGCCGCCGCGGCCGCGGCTCAGGCCGAGGCCAGGAAGAACAGTGCGAAGAAAGCCCCTGCGGCGCCCGCTCAGCCCCAGCAGCCTGCGGGCGGCGGGGGAGGCGCGGGCCAGTCCGTCGTCGGCGGAGGCTTCCTCGTTCCCGTCATTCCGCGGCCCCTTCAGGTGACCTCGCCTTTCGGCATGCGTTACTACCCCTTCGGCGGGTACTACATGCACAACGGCGTGGACCTCAGGTCCCGCTGCGGGCAGGCGCAGGTCGCGGCCGGCGACGGGATCGTCGCGAAGACGGTTCCCGCCCCCGGCAACTCCACGCACGGAAATCAGGTGTTCCTCAACCTCGGAGTCGTCAACGGGCATTCGTGGGTCGTCGTGACGAACCACATGTCCGGTTTCGCCGTCTCCGCCGGCCAGACAGTCAAAAAGGGTCAGCTCATCGGGTGGACCGGCCAGACCGGCCAGGTCACCGGATGCCACGTCCACATGGAGGTGTGGCGCGACGGAAAGGTCATCAACCCGATGTCGCTTCCCGGTTTCTGACGTGCTCGCTTCTGTCGCTTCCCGGTTGTCTGACCGCTCTGGTTTCTGACCCTTTCCGACGGCTTCAGTTCACGGACTTCCAAGTTTCTGAAGGTTCCGTCAGGCTCCGCCCTTTTGCGGGGGAGCGTGCGTCCGATGTGTTTGTTCGGCGTCGTCCTTTTCGAGGGACGGCGTCGAACGTTCGGCTCGGTGCGCAACGTGTTTCGCATTGCCAGGTCGCCTCCGGCGGGAGGGTCGGCCGAATCCCCGCGCCGCTGGCCAGACGCCGGCGAAGGCGGTAGGATGGACGCCTTGTCGGCCGGGGCTAGCGAAGGAGGATCCCGTGGCTAAGAAGAAAGACGGGAAGCCGACGGCGGCCCAGAAGGCGAAGGCGCAAGCCGACGCAAAGCAGGTGATCGCGCGCAACAAGAAGGCGCGGCACGAGTATTCCATCCTTGACACTTACGAGGCGGGAATGTCGCTGACCGGCACCGAGGTCAAGGCCCTTCGGCTGGGGCGCGCCTCGCTGGTCGACGCCTGGGTCGAAATCGACCGCTACGGCGAGGCTTGGCTTCACGGCGCGAACATCCCGGTATACGCGATGGGGACGTGGACGAATCACGCGCCCACGCGCAAGCGCAAGCTTTTGCTCCACAAACAGGAGATCGGCAAGCTCATGCAGAAGGTCCAGTCAAAGGGGCTGACCATCGTTCCGCTCGAGCTCTACTTCCTGCGCGGGCGGGCGAAAGTCGAGATCGCCTTGGCCGAGGGCAAGCAGGAATGGGACAAGCGCGAGACCATCCGCCGTCGCGACGCCGACAGGTACGCGGAGCGCGCGATGGCCGCCGCTCGGCGCCGTTTGCGCTGAAGATTTAGAAGATGAGTCGCTAGCGATTCGCTTTACTGGCGCGGCTTGGCCCGCCTGCCTCGATGCCGTTCGCGTTGTCTGCAAAGGCGTCGCGAACTTGCCTCCAATGCAGGCGATAAGAGGCCTGAGAGGCCATCGTTTCAGTTGAACTTCCTGCGATAGTTTTAGTTCTCTTTCAACATTTCAGCTGAGCTGCTTAGTGCATACAACGGGCCGTGATAGAGCCTCGGTGAGGCCTCTTGCACCGTTAGGCGCAATACCGCAAATCGCCGGGGTCTGCGTGCCGAGCGAGAGGACCGGTTGAATCTGAAGCGCAGTTGCCCTCCAAAAACAAGACTCCGACATTGCGTAAGCCATTTCGAAGCAGCTGTTTGAGGAGAAAGGAGGTGAAGCGCTCTAGAAAGTCACATCATCGTCGACCAGCGGATATGGACTAAAGAATGTAGCGTTCGCAAAACCAAACTTCTGTTTTCCCGACTGCACGATGTATCCTGATTTATTACCGAAATCGTAGAGGGAAGAATCGTGACGGAAACGGGGAGGTTTCTGTGACGCGAACGATGACGCTCGCCATGCTGCGCGTTGGTCAACGTCTGCGCGGTTTGCTGCCAGACCGCGCGGTCACATTGCTTGCCGTCGACCCGATCGACGCCGAGCTGGTTGAGATCTACTACCGTGATGACTCGGGCAGCTCTGGCGCACGAACAGTCAGCAAAGCCGATGCTGCACGCTTTGAGATCGTGACTGCCGCTGATTCGGCTCCCGCATATGATGCGGATGCGGACGAATTCCGCCTTGCCGCGGAAGCACTGCGCATCAAGTACGCTGCTCTCTACGATCCGATGGCTGCGGTCAACAGTTCTGACGTCGATCCTTTGCCCCACCAAATCCGGGCTGTTTATGAGGAAATGCTGCCTCGCATCCCGCTGCGTTTCCTGTTGGCGGACGACCCCGGTGCAGGCAAGACGGTCATGGCGGGACTCTACCTCAAAGAACTCATCCTGCGTTCGGACTGCGAACGGGCGATTGTCGTCGCCCCGGGCGGGTTGGTCGAACAGTGGAGCGAGGAGCTGGCTGCCAAGTTCGACCTGCGCTTCGAAACCTTTGACTACCGCATGGTCGATATGGCTCAGGGTGCGAATGTTTTCGCCGATCACCCCTTCCTCATCGCGCGCATGGACCAACTTGCCCGGAACGAAGGGCTCATGGAGCAACTCGGCGATGTGGCGTGGGACGTCGCCGTCGTCGACGAGGCACATCGAATGTCCGCCCACTATTCCTCGTGGGCGGGCGAAGTTGACGAGACCAAACGGTTTCGGCTTGGGCGTCTGCTTTCCCAAACAGCGCACAACTTCCTGCTCATGACGGCGACCCCTCATGCGGGCAAGGAAGAGGATTTCCAGTTGTTCATGTCGCTGCTGGATCGTGACCGCTTCGAAGGCCCATACCGACACGGAATCCACCGCACCGACACACGCGGGCTCATGCGCCGCATGGTCAAGGAAGACCTCCTCACCTTCGAAGGAAAGCCTCTGTTTCCCGAACGCAAGGCTTACACCGTGGCCTATGAGCTGAGCCCGGCAGAACACGAACTCTATGAAATGGTCACCGACTACGTGCGCAAGGAGATGGGGCGGGCCGAGCGTATCGCTAGGGCAGGCGACAAGAAGCGCGGCAACAATGTCGGATTCGCCCTGACTGTTCTCCAGCGTCGCCTGGCGTCCAGCCCCGCAGCGATCGTCAAGTCTCTCGAACGGCGCCGAGCAAGGCTCGATTCTCGCCTGAGGGAAATGCGGCTTGTGGCTGGCAAGACGCATTTCCCTCAGGCCTCCTTCAGGACGCTAGGGGCTGAGGACTTCTATGACGTCGATAGTCCGCAGGGCCTGTACGACGTGGACTTCCAGCGTTTGGACGAGGATCCGCTGGAAAGCGAGAGCTCTTGGTTCGAACGGAAAGTGGATGAGGTCGTCGATCTGGCGACGGCGGCCCAGACGATACCTGAGCTTCGAGCGGAGATCGCCATTCTCGACGATCTCGTTCTGGCGGCGCGGCGTGTGCGCGAGCAAGGAGACGACCGCAAATGGGTGCAGCTACGGACAATTCTCGACGAGCAGCTTCTCGCCCGCAGCTGTCCTGATGAGGCACGCAAGATCATAGTTTTCACCGAGCACCGCGACACCCTCGATTATCTGGCAGGCAAGATCGCCACTCAGTTTGGGCGGGCCGATTCCGTTGTGACGATCCATGGGGGCACCAGCCGCGAAGATCGGAAGATCGCCCGCGAACGTTTCGCCCATGATCCCGACACGGTGGTGCTGCTCGCTACAGACGCCGCAGGCGAGGGCATGAATCTTCAACGCGCGCATCTGATGGTCAACTATGACTTGCCGTGGAATCCCAATCGTATAGAGCAGCGTTTCGGCCGCATTCACCGAATAGGTCAGCGGGAAGTGTGCCACCTGTGGAACATGGTTGCCAAGGGCACGCGCGAAGGTGATGTGTTCGCGCGCCTGCTAGAGAAGGTCGACCAGATGTCGATCGCCTACAACGGCAATCTTTTCAACGTTCTTGGCGATGGCAACGCCTTCGATGAACGATCCCTGCGCGATCTGCTCATTGAGGCGATCCGCTACGGCGACGAGCCGCGAGTCAGAGCCAAGCTCGACCGAGTCATCGACGCGGGGGTCGCCGAGGGGCTCCGTGGGATGCTAGCCGAGCGCGCACTCCACCCCGAAATGTTCAGCTCCCTCGATCTCGCGGAGGTTCGTGACCGCATGGAGCTGGCCCGCGAACGTCGCCTTCAGCCCGGCTACGTGGCCGCGTTCTTCGTGTCGGCCTTCGAGCGCCTTGGCGGGCAGATTCGACGGCGGGAGGAGAGCCGGTATGAGATCACCCGTGTTCCGCCGCGAGTGATCGATATGGCCAGGCGCCTCAACCGGTTGGCTCCCGTTGCCGAGCGTTACGAGCGGGTGACTTTCGACGTCGCGCGTATGCGCCCGGATGGGCTCGCCGAGGCCTCTCTTATCGCTCCCGGGCATCCGCTGCTGCATGCCGTCATCGAGGCAACCATCGACGATGCGGGGTCGGCCTTGACGCGGGGAACCGTGTTCGTCGACCGTCGGGAAAAGCAGAGTGCCGCGCCGATGCTGATGTTCGACGTCGAACAGCGCATCGAGAACTCGGCAGCGGCGACGATTTCGCGGCACTTCGACTATCCGCTCCTTGAACAAGACGGCAATGTCACCGTTTCTCCTACGCCGCCGTACTTGGATTACGACAGGCCCACGACGGCCGAGGCTGACGCGATTGCAACGTTCGTTGGAGACGAGTGGTTTCGACAGAACCATGAAAAGAGGGTGCGCGCGTGGGCCTACCGTGAAGGGCTCAAGCCCCGTATGGAAGAGATCGCGGCCCGCCTCAGCGCCGACGTGGCACGCACCCGCGCTCAGGTGGAGAATCGGCTTCTAGCCGAGATCAACCATTGGGACGGTGAGTACAACCGGCTCGAAGCCTTGGAGCGGGGAGGCACCTTCGGCAGAATTCGAGCCGAGGCGGCCTCGGCTAAAGTTCGCGAACTCGACGAGCGCCTGAACCGCAGGCTCGACGAGCTCGCCAAAGCCACGGAATTGGCCGCTGTGCCAGCGGTGATCCGCGGAATCGCGCTCGTCATCCCCGCCGATCTCATTGACGCGAATAGTGGCGGCAGGGATGAGCAACAAGCATTCGCCCGCGAGACGGCAACCGTCGAACGCCGGGCTGTCGACGCAGTGCTGATCGCCGAGAGAGCTCTGGGCCGGGATCCTGTCGAGATGCCGCGAAACAATCCGGGCTATGACGTCCGGTCAGCCGATGGTGCCGGACGCATCTATTACATCGAGGTCAAAGGCAGGATAGCGGGCTCCACGACGTTCACGGTCACGACGAACGAGGTTTCGTTCGCCCAAACACAAGGGGACAGGCACCGTCTCGCCCTCGTCGAAGTGTCGCCCGACGGCGCTAAAAACGACGGCTTGCGGTACGTCACCGATGCCTTCGGCCACATTCAGCCCTCCGCGACTACCTGTTCATACAACGAAGTGTGGCGGGATTATTGGCAACGAGGAGGTCCGCCAAACTAAACCTAACCTCGCCATCCACACGCTCCATTCATCCTTCTCAGAGTCTCACCACTCGCTTCTCACCACTCAAAATCTCACCACCTAACTCACCAAGAAAGAGAAAAATGAATAGTGCACCAAAGAGGAAGCTCATCGAAACGTCTCTCCCTTTGGAGGCGATCAATGACGCCTCTGTCCGGGAAAAGTCGATTCGCCATGGTCATCCCTCTACACTTCACCTGTACTGGTCACGCAAGCCTCTGGCGACGGCACGCGCCGTCCTCTTCGCCCAACTTGTGGACGATCCCGCGTCGCGGCCCGAGGAGTTTCCCACCGTCCAGGAGCAGGACGCCGAACGCGCCAGGCTCCACGAGCTCATGGAAAGGCTCGTAAAGTGGGAGAACAGCAATGACGCCGAGCTCTTCAGCCGAGCCCGCGAGGAAATCCGCAAGAGCAACGGGGGCGAGCTTCCCGCCGTTCTCGATCCCTTTGCCGGAGGTGGATCTATCCCGCTCGAGGCTCAACGCCTGGGCCTGGAAGCCCACGCCAGCGATCTCAACCCGCTTGCCGTGCTCATCGACAAGGCTCTCATCGAGATACCGCCGAAATTCTTCTCTCGCTCGCCGGTTTATCCAGGCGCCGCGGAAGAAAGAACAGAGTGGGTTCGGGCCGAGGGCCTGGCCGCCGACGTCCGCGAATACGGTCGGTGGATTCGCGACGAAGCCGAGCGGCGCATCGGCCACCTTTACCCGAAGGTTACGGCGCCCGGAGGCACAGAGCACACCGTCATCGCTTGGAAGTGGGCGCGGACGGTCCGCAGCCCCAATCCCGCCAACCCCATTGAAACGCCGCTGGTCAATTCTTGGTGGCTGAGCAAGAAGAAAGGCAAGGAAGCCTGGGTGCGCGCCGCCGTCGAGAACGGAAAAGTACGCTACGAGGTTGTGCACAGCGCCGACGGGCCGACGGGAGATGACGATGGGACACGTGTCGGCCGCGGTGCCATGAGCATCGCGGATGGGACGCCAATCTCATCGGAATACATCAAAGCTGAAGGATCATCCAACAGGCTTGGTGCTCACATGATTGGAATCGTGGCGGAAGGAGAACGGGGGCGAGTATATATCAGTCCTAACTCCCTACACATTAATGCTGCTTGTGTTGAGCGTCCCGCCGATATTCCTAATGAGGAATTGCCTTATGACCCGCGCACCTTATGGACACCTTCTTATGGCTTGACCAAGTTTTCTGATTTGTTTACTAATCGGCAGCTTGTTGCCTTGACGACGCTAAGCGACCTCGTGGGGGAAGCGCGCGAGAAAATTCTGGCCGATGCCCTTGCCGCAGGCATGCCGGAGGGCGAACGGCTGGAAAAGGGCGATACCGGTGCCGCCTCCTATGCCGACGCAGTCGCCACATACCTGGCTCTCGCTGTCAGCCGCCAGACTAATCGCCTTTCGTCTTTAAACACGTGGCAAAATGTAGGCGATAAAATTGCACAAGTATTCACGCGTCAAGCGATCCCGATGGTCTGGGACTACGCCGAAGCTAATCCATTTTCTCATTCAACAGGTAATTTTTTAGGACAGGTCGAGTGGGTGTCTAAGGCAATCGAGCATCTACCCGCCTTGTCGACCTCGCGAGCGGATCAGATAAGCGCATCTGCACGCGACTATGGAGGCCTCGTCGTCTCCACTGATCCGCCCTATTACGACAACATCGATTACTCGGATCTGTCGGACTACTTCTATGTGTGGCTTCGCCGATGCCTCAAAGACATCCATCCGAGCGTCGTCGGAACGATGCTCACACCTAAGATTGATGAGCTGGTCGCCAATCCTTATCGTCATGGTGGCAAGGAAGGCGCGCAGAAGTTCTTCGTTGAGGGATTCAATTCCGTTTTCCAGCGGATCAGAAGCGGTGCCAATTCCGATGTGCCGATGACCGTCTACTACGCCTACAAGCAGCAAGATTCCGGGAAGGAAGGAACCTCCTCGACAGGATGGCACACACTGCTTGATGGCCTCATCGAAGCCGGATGGTCCGTCACCGCCACGTGGCCCATGCGCAGCGAAAGAAAAGGAAGATTGCTCAGCATAGGCACAAACGCTCTGGCATCCTCCATCGTCCTCGCCTGCCGCCCGCGCCCCGCCGATGCGCCGTCGATCAACCGGCGCGCTTTTGTCGCCACGCTCAAGGCCGAGCTTCCCGAAGCTCTGCGCACCCTCATGCAAGGCGCCGTCGCCCCGGTCGACCTTGCTCAGGCTGCGATCGGACCAGGCATTTCCGTTTTCTCCCGCTACTCGCGGGTGCGCGACGCCGATGGCACGACCATGTCCGTCAAGGACGCCCTGCGTCTGATCAATGCGACGCTCGATGAAGTGCTCGGCGAACAGGAGTCCGATTTCGACCCCGAAACCCGCTTCGCCGTCCGCTGGTACCGGCAGTACGGGTGGGACCTTGCGCTTTCCGGTGAAGCCGACCAACTCGCCCGCAGCAGCGACACGTCCTTTGCCGCTTTGGAACGCGGTGGCATCTTCGAAGCAAGAGGCGGAAAGGCTCGCCTTCTGTCGCCAGTGGAGCTCAGCGGGCACTGGCATCCGGAGACCGACGAACACGTAAGCATCTGGGAAACCACCGTTCGCCTATCCGGAGCGATGAGAGAACGCGGCGCCGATGACGTCTCCGAACTGCTCGCGGGCCTCCACGGCAGGGTGAGCGAGACTGCCGTGAAAGAACTCGGCTTTCTCCTCTTTCACGAGGCCGAAAAGAAGGATGACGCTCCCGACGCACTACTCTTCAACAGCCTTGTCACCGCTTGGGGAGACGTGAGCGAGCGCGCTCGCCGCATCGCCTCGCGGCCGCGTGCTGCCCAGCAAACCTTTGACCTGAACGAAGTGTGACAGAAGCAATGGACATCGCACTTCTGTCACCCCATCGCAGCGTTCCACAGCACTTTAGCCAGTGCCTCACCTCATCAACAGACAGCATCTTCTAGGAGAAACAAATCATGGCAATAAACAATCGCGACAGGGTGAGCAGGGCATTCGACCTGCTCTCGGAGGGCCTGATCGACGTCGTTGATCCGGTCATGACCCGCGCCTTCGCAACGAACGCATGGACCGAAGTTTGGGCCAGCGAAGACGCCGCCAAACGCGGCGGCAAGTCATACATTATGGAGAAGGAGGACGTTCAAACCCAGCTTCGCGCGATCACGGAGAAAGGCCGCGAGTTCAGCGGCGTCCTTTCCCGCGCGCAGCAGAGCTTCGCCTCCGAACTGCGAGAAACCAGAAACCAGTGGGCGCACGGACACCAGTTCAGTTCGGACGACACCGCGCGCGCTTTGGACACCATCGAGCGGCTCCTCCGGGCAGTCGACGCCGTCGATTCCGCGGACGACGTGCGCAAATTGCGTCTCGACTTACAACGCACGGTGTACGAGGAACAGAAACGCAAGCAGGCCAAACGCGTGGAGCACATCGCCATCGAAGGCGACGGGATGAAACCCTGGCGCGAGGTCATCCGCCCCCACGAAGATGTGGCCCGCGGCGAATTTACCGCCTCCGAGTTCGCCGCCGACCTTCACACAGTTCACGCCGGTCTAGCCTCGGGAACGGAATACGCCGATCCCGTGGAGTTCTTCTCCCGCACCTACATCACCGACGGTCTGCGTGATCTCCTCACGCGTGCCCTCCGCCGCTTGACCGGTGACATGAACGCCAGCCCGGTGGTCAATCTGCAAACCAATTTCGGAGGCGGCAAAACGCATTCGATGCTCGCCCTCTACCACCTGTTCAGCGGCATCGAACGCGATCGGTTTCCCCAGGAGATTCAGGACCTCGTGGCCGAGGCAGGCAACCCTGAGCTCGAATCTTTGAGGGTCAAGCGAGTTGCCCTGGTCGGCACGGATCTTCAGGCGGGCTCTCCGCAGATCAAAGACGACGGCACCGAGGTGCGCACTCTGTGGGGTGAGCTCGCCTGGCAGCTTGGCGGACGCGAGGCCTATGCGATCGTGGCAGAAGCAGACGAGACCGGAACCAACCCGGGGGATGCCCTTCGCACACTCATCTCGCAATACTCGCCCACGCTCATCCTCATCGACGAATGGGTCGCCTACGCTCGTCAGCTCGTCACAGAGAGGGAGCTTCCCGCAGGCTCATTCGAAACCCAGTTTACCTTCGCTCAGTCGCTCACCGAGATCGTTCGCTCGATTCCCGGTGCGATGCTCGTCGTCTCGATACCGGCGTCGGACAGGGGAACGAAAGACTACGGATCGCAGATCGAGATCGGCGGAGAGAACGGCCGGCTCGCCCTCGAACGTCTCCAAAACGTGATCCGCCGTGTTGCCGACCAATGGCGTCCATCCAGCAAGGACGAGTCCTTCGAAATTGTGCGCCGGCGGCTCTTCCAACCTCCGGATGCAAACGGGCTTGCCACGATTGCCGCAGTTGCTCGCAGCTTCACGAACATGTACCGCAAAGACTCAGGCCATTTTCCGCGCGCTGCCGCCAATCTCAACGACGAGTACGAGCGGCGGATTCGCGCCTCATACCCGCTGCATCCCGAGCTGCTCGACAGGTTGTACGAGGATTGGTCTGCCCTCGAGCGCTTCCAGCGCACGCGCGGCGTACTCAAACTGGTCTCCTCGATCGTTCACGAGCTGTGGGCATCCAACGACACGTCTCCGCTCATCCTTCCCGGCAACGTTCCCTTAGCCGCTGCTTCCGTCAACACCGACCTCACTCAGTACCTCGAGGACCGCTGGAAGCCGATCATCGACTCGGACATCGACGGCGCCGACTCTACCGCTTCGCGCATCGACAAGGAAAAGACGAGTCTGGGCGCCCGCTTCATCACCCAACGTTTGGCGCGCACTATTTTTATGGGTGCGGCTCCCAGGACGTCGCGCAAGGGCTTGGACAAGCAATACGCGTGGCTTGGAACCGCGATACCGGGGGACGCCTTGGGGAACTTCGCCATGGCGATCGAGCAATTGGCCCAACGCTCGACCTACTTCTACGAGGAGCAAGGTCACTACTGGTTCGACACTCAGCCCTCGGTGACGAAGACGGCCAGTGACCATGCCGAACGTCTGCGAGAGGACCCGGAGACCGTATGGAACGAAATCGTCGATCGTCTGCGTTCGCAGGAACGGAAACGGGGCGTTTTCGCAAGAGTGCACGCGGCTCCTGAGACGACCGCCGATATTCCCGACGTCGATGAAGCGCGGCTCGTGATTGTTCACCCGCGCCATTTTTATCGCAAGCAGGACGGCGAAAGCTCTCCCGCTCTCAAATGGGTCCGTGAAGCTGTCGAATTTAAGGGGACGAGCCAGCGCGTGCATCGAAATATGCTCGTGTTCGCGGTAGCCGACGCCAATGAGTTGGAGCGTTTGGAATCCGCGACGCGCAGCTACCTGGGCTGGAAGAAGGTTCGGGACACCTCCGACGAGCTCAACTTGACGGCGCAGCAGAGGAAACAGGCCGAGGAATCGGTTACGCGCTGTGAACAGACTGTGGAGGACAGGCTAGGTTCGACGTATACGTGGACCGCATACCCGGAACAGCCTGACCCGACCGGGCCATTTCGCATAACCGCTGACAGGGTGTCCGATTCAAGCGATGCCTCGGTGGCAGAGAGAATCGGCGTCAAACTCGTGCGCGAAGACCAGATCGTCACTGTACTTGGCCCGTCTATACTCGGTGCCGCCTTCCACGAGGAACTGGCCGCCCTGTGGGAAGAGAAGGGCGAGATCGGTGTAGGGGAGCTGTGGGGCTATTTCACCCGCTACCCGTATATGCACAGGCTCGCCGGGCGCTCGGTGCTCGATCGTGCGATCGAAACGGCGGCCTCTGCTGTTTTGGTGGAAGACGAGCGGTTCGCCATCGCCTCCGACCGTGACGAAAAGACTGGCCGCTACCGGGAACTCATTCTCCCGCCGTCAGCCAATGCGAGTGTACGCGTCACAGATCGCACCCTCCTCGTCGAATGGGAACGCGCCAAGGTCCAGCACGAGGCCGATCGTCTGCAAGCCCAGCAGGAATCCTCACAAGTCGCCTGGATCGCGAACAGTCCGAGCGACGGGGCCGCAGCTGACTTTGCATCAGGCTACGCGCCGAGTTCAGCGGCGACGCCGGCCGCCCTCGTGTCTTCCCACCGCATCGATCGTCTCGACGTCGGCATCGATAAAGCGATCGTGACCGATCCCGATGCTTCCCCCGCCGAGAATGTCCTTGCTCGCTTCTTCGGGTCGGTGAGAATCGACCCCGGTCGCTATGCTCGCGACATCGGCAACGTCACCCGCGAAGTCATAGACTGGCTTGCGGGCGCTGGAGCAAAGCTCGACATAAGGATCGACATCCAGGCGACCAAACTCGAGGGCTTTGATGAATCCGAGGTGCGTACCATCGGCGAGAACGCCCGCACTCTTAAGTTCGATCCGGGTTTCGGTTTCGAAAAAGGGTGAACTTCGTGAGCTCCGGAAGGACATGAACGGTAATGGGGCGAGACAGAGCGTGAATGGTCTCGTATGGCCTGTCTCGCCCCTATGCCCGCCGGAGTCCTCGCCCCTGTGCCCGCCTGACTGCCCGCCGAGTGCAGCTGCGGTGCTTGCAGGGCGTGTGGTCCGGTCCTGGCACCGTTTAGTAGACTTGAGCTAGTCGACCCCCGGCCAGGCCTCTTCCACGTAAAGCCCACATGGCCGGGGCCTGTATTTCAACGAGGTGTGACACGCGGCTATTGAGTTTCGACGAGCAAGTCGAGAAGCTGACGGGCGTCGCGAATCAGCCTGCCCCCAATGCGTTGCGCCGATCATGTATGGGGACTGGCTTCACGCGATTTCTTGTACTCGTCTGCCCACTGGCTGAACTTGCTATTTGCCTCATTGAGACGCTGCGATCCGATGATCTCTAGCGCTGCCTTATATGCGGGGCCAAAGTAGTCGTCGGTGGCGCTCCCTGAGGCCCCCGTCACCTTCCACCCCATGACGGGGCCGCCTACTTTGGGTTCCCGTTCCGATGGGATGTCACGGATAACCTTGCACAAGGCCTCTGACTTTCGCGCGTCGACGGAGAATTCCTTTGCTTCGAACGTGGGTTTCGCTCCATAGCTCGGGCCGTGTGAAAACGACGCTTTGGTGCCGTTGGCGGAAAGCACGAGGGTCCATCGCGACGAATACGGCGGGGGAGTCGAGCCGCTGTTCCAACTAATCGATCCGACGCACGGTTTTGCGACGTCGGTGTTTGTGGAGCGGTTGGCGCTTGATGACTTCGAATCCTGGTCAGGCGTCGATCCGCAAGCGGCGAGCAGACCGAGAGCCGCTGAGATCGCTAGGAACTTCTTCATGGCTTTCACTTTCTGTTGTCACAACCCAACCTTGTTCTGTTGTCGCAACCCAACCTTGCCGTGGCAGCCTGACCAGATGTCGCAACCCGATTCATGTCGCCGTCCTTTGATGAAAGGAACCTTCTTCTTTTACTATATCTCTTAATGATCGCGAACGCTACCGCGAAAGGCGTCCGACAAAATCGACGTTGAAGACTCTTAGACGGCAACCCTTGCGCTGAATGCCCTTCTCTAGACTAAAACGCTATTCTCACCGTTAAAACAACGCCGCCGCATTAAATCGACTCCATGGACAACCGCAGGACGGGTAAGAGGAGCGGTGAAACTATTTGTATTCGCATGCTCACAGTACGCTTGCTTATGGGGTGAAAGCGGCTGCGCGTTAGAATCAGGCTTATGGAAAACGCTGGTTTGGAAGGAGGCCGATGTTCTGCCTGAATTGCAACGCGGCTCTTCCGGGAAACGCCGGTGTATGCGGCAGATGCGGGATGCCGGTCAACAACGCCTCGCCCAATCATCCCTTCAGCCACATCAACCAAACGCCGTTCCCTTATCAGAACGCCCCGACGGGCCAATCCGGAGGTCCGGCAGGCTATCGGCAAGATTTCCCCGGTTACTCGCAGGGCCCGTGGGGTTATGGGCCGATACCCTCTGGACCGCCGACGGCGCAAGGAGGCTCCGCCCCGCCTTATGGCCCAGCTCAGTCTTACGGTCCCGCTCAGTCTTTTCCTTCGCAGCGGGGCCCCATGCAGCAGGGCGGCCCATTCCAACAGGGGACGGCGCCTCACGGCAATCCCGGCTTTCAACCGAATCTGAGCGGAGGCAATGCCTCTGCGCCTGAGCCCAACCTCGGTCGTTTTCAGCCCAGGCCTGACTCCCGCCCAGCTTCGCAGCAGCCTGATCTCGGCCCCGGCCAATCCCAGCCGAATTTCGGGCCGGGTGCGCCGCAGTCTCAGCCCGATTTGGGCCCTGTGCAGCCTCGGTCGAACTTCGCCGCCGCGCAGCCTTCATCCGATTTCGGCCCTGCTTCGTCGCAGTCCGCAGCCCCTCACGCTCATTCTGCGCCGCAATTCGGCAGCCGTCCGGACACTCCTTTCGACGCCTACCTTTGGAGGGCGTCGTCGCGTCTTCAGGTGCCGTTTTCCTACCTGCCGGAGCTTTCGAGCTACCTCATGGTGACGGAACGCATGTCGGCAGTCATGGCGAATATGCACCAGTTCTTTTTCTTCACACAGAACGACGCCTGCAACGGCGCGCTGATGCATCAGTTCACGAGTGCTTGCGTCTCCTGGGCTCTCCACAATTACCAGGGTGCGCCGCGAGGCATGATGAAAGGCGTGGCAATCTATCCGGTGATGTGTCAGACCGTCGCCAATCCCGAGGTGATCGCCTTTACCAAGCAAAAACCGGATATGCATTATTCTTCTTTCACCCTGGCCTGCTCGGTGGAGCTGTCGACGGGACGGATTGAGTGGATGGAGAAGACGCCGGTCTACGGGCTCGCCATGTGGAACGGAGTGAAGAAGGCCGCCGAAATGGCATTGGTGTAGCCGCGCTAGACGTGCACGGAAGCGCAGCCGTAGTTCAATCCATCGGGCGCGATCGCATTTCTCGTTGAGTGTCGCGGCGTCTCGTGCCATGTAGTGGACGAGGTCTCGCTAGAGATCCGGCCAGGCCTCTGTGCGTGTACGAGGCGGATCGAAGGCTTTCGGCCGCGATTCTCGATGCGCTCCAAGAAAGTGAGCTGCTCCACTTCCGCCCTCCGGCGGCGGTCGCCAGCGATCTTCATTGTCGAAAACCACACGGCCTGGACTTTGGCCTGAGGTGACAATCAACTAGACTCAAATGGTTCCAACAATAGCTTAAGGTGACACATGTTCTGTACAAATTGCAACGTAGCCCTTCCAAACGATGCGAGTATTTGCGGCAACTGCGGAATGCCCGTCAATCGCGCCCACTCCACGCAGAGCCCCGCCGTTTCCGGCTCTCAATCGCCGATGCAGCAGCCGGGGATGACTCAGGCTCCGCCGGCTATCCAGCAACCTCAACCTGCCATGCAGCAACCCCAGCCCGCTGTGCAGCCTCAGCAGCCGGTGTCGCAGGATCCTGATTCCAATACGCCGTTCGGTGCATACCTTGGAAAGGTGTCAGCGCGTCTTCAGGTGCCGCCGACCTACATACCTGAGCTCTCGAGCTATCTCATGGTGAACCAGCGTTTCTCCGGGGCGTTGGCCAACATCCATCAGTTCTTCTTCCTCACCCAGAACGACGCCTGCAACGGGGCGATGATGCAGCAGTTCACAGAGTCTTGCGTTTCCTTCGCACTGAACAACTACAAGGGCGTGCCTCGAGGCCTGCAGAAGGGTATTGGAATCTACCCGGTAATGTGCCAGACGACGCCGAACCCAGAAGTCATTTCTTATACGAAACGCAAGCCGGACTCTCATTTTTCCGCCTTCGCGCTGCCGTGCTCCGTGAATCTTTCTACGGGATGGCTCGAGTACCTCGACAAGACTCCCTTGTGGGGGATGGCAATGTGGCGCGGAATCAAGAACGCCGCCAAGGAAGCGCTGCAGTACTGACGTCGAAAACGGCGATCTGCGTGGCGCCTTGAACCGGGCGGATCGCCAGCGAGCGCATGCCCCGCATCCGCCCTATCTCACACCCCGCTGCCTCCCACAAAGCGGCGTCGCGACTGGCGATGACGCAGCGGTACCAGCGGAAGGATTTCTTTCGATACCGCTTAAGGGTGCCTGTGCCGTCGTCGTCGCGGTCGACGTAGATGAAGCCGTGTCTTGCTCATCTGCGCTGTGGAGGCGCTGACCAGATCCACGGGCGCCCGTGACGCGTACCCGAGGACGTCGACGCCGTCTTCCACCGCTTCGGCACCTGCACGAGATGTCGCGGAAGATAGTCGATGCGGCAGTCGTCTTCCACGGTAAGCTCTCCGCCTGCTTCCACCAGCTCGTCTTTGGCGCCCAGACCGTTCTCGACGATGAACAGCGGCTATCCCCCAACGCTGCCAGTAGTCGTTGAGAACGATTCGCAGGCCGACTGGGTCGATCTGCCAGCCCCATTCGGAGGATCGAGCCTCGGGTTGGGCACGCCGTGGAACAGGTCCGCGCTGGGCGGCGCGCCTTCCGAGCGCCGTCTTTCAGCGGGCTCCTGCGCCCCGTCGACTGGCTCGTGCACGTGGTCCGAGGCTTTGCGGCCTGCCTTTGTGTGGCGCTCGGGTTTGTGGGCGCGCGGCTCTAGCCTTGCTTGGAGCTCTCGCGCCGTTTGGAAACGTCACTCTGCCCGGAGGCGCTGCCTTGCTTAAAGGCGCGGCCCTGCCCGGAAGTCTTGTCTTGTCCGGGGGTTTTCCTCTTCGCAAGCGACCTCTCGAAGCCCGCAGACTTCAACTTGTCCCGGAGCGCCGCGGCGTACTGGCGGTATCCTGCGGCATTCGGGTGATACCAGCTGATGAAGTTGCCGACCGTGAGGTAATTTACCGGATGGATCCACAGACCGTCGCCGTCGTCCTTGCTCCGGCCGGCATGCGGCTGGTGCCCCTCGAAACGATCGGGGACGTCGCTGACGAATACCGTCTGCCCAGGATGGGACGCGTTGTCCGCTTTGACGATCTCGGCTATCTTCTTGTTGCCCTCCCGGCTCAGAGCCCGGATTTCATCGCTGACCCGCACCGTGCCGCCCGAGCTGTCGCGCAGCGTGAAGGAATCGTCGCGGACGAGTGTTGGGTAGGCCATGACCGCGATCGTGGCGTCCGAGCGCAGGCCACGCTGACGGATTGCGCTGAAAATGCGCCGGTACTTGCCTTCGACGTCGTTAAGGGACCGCCTGGCTTCGGCGATGCTGTTTCGACATTCATCCGCCTGGCTTTTAGACATGAGGCACGTTTTGAGAAGGCTGCCAAAGCCCATGTCGTTGCCTCCGATTGTCATGACGACGAGGTCTGTGCCGCTCGAAACGCCGTCCGCCTGCGGCCCGTTGATCACCGAACTGCCGAGCACGGCGCTTTTCTGGCTCATCGTGACCTGTTCGATTCGCGAGTTTGCGCACGAGACGTCGTGAACCTCGACGTCGGCGCCGCGTTTGCGAAGGCCCTCCGCATAGAGGTTTCCCGTGCTGTTCGAGCTTCGAAAGCATCTTCCGTCGGAATAGGAGCCTCCGCCGACGCCCGAGGAGTATGAGTCGCCCATGATGGTGATGGAGAGCTTGGCGCCTTTGAGGTCGTTGAGAGCTTTGCGAGGCCGGGCCGACGACGGCGATTGCCCCGAAGCCCGGCGAACGTTGGAGGCTCCGCGGGCTTTGGCCGAAGCGGACGGGGGAGACGTCCTCTGAGCGGCGCCCCCTTTAGACGTTGAGGCCGCTTGGGGTTCGGAGGCGGAAGGCGCGTTGCAGCCGATCATTCCGCCTATCGCAAAAGCAGCCACTCCTGCAAGGGTTAGCCTCTTGCGCGTTGAGCCCTTGCGTGCCGAGCTTTTCTTCATCGCGTGTCCCTCTCGTTTTGCATCCCATATTCATTGTCCTCGCTCTATTTTTGGCTGTCCGCGACGCTCGTCTCTTTTCGCCGTCGGCAATCCTATGCCGGCGCTCACGCGTGCATGCGGGCGGTGTGCGCGGACGAATTGTCCCTGGAATTCGACGGAGAATCGATATAGAATAGCTGGGCTTCAATAGAGGCGCGTTCAATGAGAACAGAATACGGGGATGATCGGTTTCGACGGCGACTG
>ERZ773079.679-NODE-679-length-21965-cov-20.927613_pt1 | contig 21965 bp, 14 predicted proteins | sample MGYA00511355_ERZ773079 | MGnify/ENA primary metagenome ERZ773079 (study PRJEB29015, sample SAMEA2737979) | human oral metagenome | biome: human oral; feature: human-associated habitat; material: dental | place: China | collected 2117 ... | reverse complement strand
TCCGCGCATGGCGGTGAGGTCCTGCGTCGAGGGCGGCGCGGGGGCGCCGTGCGGCCATCGGATCACCGGGGACCCGACGCGCGGGTGTCGGGGCGCGCCGGTCGGGGCCTGCGCCTGGGGGCCGGTGAGCGGGCCATGATCGCCACGGGCCTGGCGCAGGGGGATTCGGCCGCCCTCATCGCCCGTCGGATCGGCCGGTGCCGGCAGACCGTGTCCCGCGAGATCCGCCGCGGGGCCGGCCCGGACGGGGTCTACCGCCCCGCGGCGGCACAGGCCGCGGCCCGGGCGCGGTTGGCCCGCCCCAAGATCCGCAAGCTGGACGCCAATCCGGCCCTGCGCGAGCGGGTCGTCGACCTGCTGGAGGATCGGGTCAGTCCCAGGCAGATCGCCGCCCGCCTGCGGTTCGAGAACCCCGATGATGGGGGCATGCGCATCTGTCACGAGCAGATCTACCAGGCCCTGTACGTCCAGGGCGCCGGCAGCCTGCGCGCCCAGTTGCGGGTGGAGAAGGCCCTGCGCACCGGACGCACCCGCCGCATCCCCCGCTCCCCGCTGGCCGGACTGCCCAAGCCCAGGGGCAAGAGCTGGATCCGGGGCGCCACCATCAGTCTGCGCCCGCCCGAGGCCGACGACAGGGCCGTCCCCGGGCACTGGGAGGGAGACCTGGTCATCGGCGCCGGCGGGCGCAGCGCCCTGATCACCCTGGTGGAACGCACCAGCCGGTTCGTGCTGATCAGCCGCCTGGCGGACAACCACCGCACCCGCACCGTCACCGATGCCCTCAAGAGCATGGTCGACTCCCTGCCCCGGGCCGTGTACTCCACCATCACCTGGGATCAGGGCGCGGAGATGGCCGACCACGCCGCCTTCACCCTCGCCACCGACATCAAGGTCTACTTCGCCGATCCCCACAGCCCCTGGCAGCGTCCCACCAACGAGAACACCAACGGGCTGATCCGCGAGTACTTCCCCAAGGGCACCAGCTTCACCGACGTCACCGACGCCCAGGTCCAGGCCGTCCAGGACCGCCTCAACCGCCGACCCCGCCTGGTCTTGAACGGACAGACCCCAGCTGAGAAAATCAACGACATCATCAACGGTGCAAACACCACCTGACCCCACGGTCTGTGGCGGCGCGGGTTGTCCAAATCTGCCACAAAGGCCCGTATCGAGCCGGGTCGCGCGAGAAGAATCGTTGATATTCCGCGCTTCTTCTCGCGGCCGATTCCGGTCCGGGGCGCCTTTGTGGCAGATTTGGACACGCCCCCGCCCCGGAGCGTCACAGGAGCCCCACCCGACCCACCGCGCCGGCGCCCCCGCCCCGGCGAACCCGGACGAGGGACGACGGGGATCACGAGGCGGCGCACCGGGCCGGTTCGGGCACCCCCGCCCCGGCGATCATCCCGCATGATGAGACGGCGTCTCGCATGTCGTGACGCCGCCGACCCGGAGTTCGTCCGCTACGCCCCTTCACCCTTCACTACGCCCCCCTTTTCTCGTACAGCGGAGGGTGAAGGGGCGTAACAGACGGAAAAGGGCGTAGCGGAAGATCAGGGAGCGCGGCGGCCGAACGGGAGGCCGGGGAGCGCGGCGGCCGAACGGGAGGACGGGGAGTACGGCGGCCGCTCACCGGATACATCGAATCGAATGCAGTTTCCGCCGGTCTCGCGTGCCGTTTCCGCCGGTTTCGGCGAAGAGGGGGCGGGCGGCGCCACGACTGCGCCCCCGATCCGGTCCCCGCTTCGACGTGACGCGGGGCGCATCGCCCCGTACCCTGGTCCTGTGACGCTCAACACGACCTCCTCCGCCAGTCCCGATGCCCCCCAATCTAACGACCCGTCCGCCGGGTCGGCGCCCCCGTCCCCGCCGCTCCCGGCCCCCTACTCCTCCATCGGGCGCATCCCGGTCACCGAGGTCTTCCCGGTCGTCGAGGACGGGCGCTGGCCGGCCAAGGCCGTTCCGCGCGAGGTCTTCCCCATCCGCGCCACCGTCTTCCGCGAGGGCCACGACCGCTTCGGCGCCACCGCCGTCCTCGTGCGCCCCGACGGCACCGACGGCCCCAGCGCCCGCATGGTCGAGATCCTGCCGGGCCTGGACCGCTATGAGACGCGCCTGGCCGCCGACGCGCCCGGCGACTGGGGTCTGCGCGTCGAGGGCTGGTCGGACCCCTACGGCACCTGGAGCCACGACGCCGGCATCAAGGTCCCCGCGGGCGTGGACGTCGACCTCATGCTGGAGGAGGGCGCCCGCATTATGGACCGCGCCGCCGCCGTGCCGGGCCGGGAGGAGGCCGACGCCGCCGTCCTGACCGACGCCGCCGCCGCCCTGCGCGACGAATCCGCCCCGGCCGCCCAGCGCCTGGGGGCGGGCCTGTCCGAGGAGGTCGTCGCCGTCCTGGACCGCCTGCCCCTGCGCGACCACGTCTCGCCCAGCGCCACCTACCCCCTCCAGGTCGACCGCACCCGCGCCCTGGCCGGCTCCTGGTACGAGATCTTCCCCCGCTCGCTGGGCTCGAGCCGCGACGCGGACGGCACCGTGCACGCCGGCACCCTGCGCACCGCCGCGCAGAACCTGGACCGCATCGCCGCCATGGGCTTCGACGTGCTCTACCTCACCCCCGTCTCGCCCATCGGCACCACCAACCGCAAGGGCCGCAACAATACGCTGGTGGCCCAGCCCGGGGACCCCGGTTCGCCCTACGGCATCGGCTCGGCCGACGGCGGGCACGACGCCATCAACCCCGAGCTGGGCGGCGTCGAGGACTTCATCGCCCTCGTCGCGCGCGCCCGGGAGCTGGGCATGGAGGTGGCCCTGGACCTGGCCCTCCAGTGCTCGCCGGACCACCCGTGGGTGACGGAGCACCCCGAGTGGTTCACGATCCTGGCGGACGGATCCATCGCCTACGCGGAGAACCCGCCCAAGAAGTACCAGGACATCTACCCCCTCAACTTCGACAACGACCCGGAGGGCATCTACGCCGCGATCCTGGACGTCGTGAACACCTGGATCGGCCGGGGCGTGACCATCTTCCGCGTCGACAACCCCCACACCAAGCCGCTGACCTTCTGGCAGCGGCTCCTGCGCCAGATCCACGCCGAGCACCCGGATGTCCTCTTCCTCGCGGAGGCCTTCACCCGCCCGGCCATGATGCGCACCCTGGGCGAGATCGGCTTCCACCAGTCCTACACCTACTTCGCGTGGCGCAACACCAAGCAGGAGCTCATCGACTACATGGTCGAGCTCTCCCAGGACACGGCCCACGTCCTGCGGCCCACCTTCTGGCCCACCACCCACGACATCCTCACGCCCTTCATGACCAACGGGAAGGTGCCCGCCTTCAAGATCCGGGCCGCCCTGGCCGCGACCATGTCGCCGTCGTGGGGCATCTACTCCGGCTACGAGCTGGCCGAGTCGACCCCGCGCCCCGGCTTCGAGGAGCAGATCGACAACGAGAAGTACGAGCTCAAGCCGCGCAACTTCGCCGCGGCGCGCGCCAACGGCATCGCGACCCTGCTCACGCGCCTCAACGCCGCCCGCGCCGCCCACCCGGCGCTGCTCCAGCTGCGCGACATCTGGTTCCACGGCACGAGCGACGACAGCCTCATCGCCTACTCCAAGCACGTCGACGCCGCCCACTCGCCCATGGGCGAGGACGACGTCGTCCTGACCGTGATCAACCTCGACCCGCACCGCGCCCGCGAGGGCGAGGTCTACCTCAACCTGGAGGCCCTGGGCCTGCCGCCGGGCACCGACGGCTCCCACCCGGTCCTGCGCGTGACCGACGAGCTGACCGGCGCGGCCTACGAGTGGAGCGGGCAGAACTACGTGCGCCTGGACCCCTTCGAGGGGCGCGTCGCCCACGTCTTCCGGGTCGAGCCACTGACCAAGCCCCCGGCCGATTCCCGGTGAGCGGTCCGGGCCCCGCCCGCCCGATCACTCCTTATTCTTCCGACAGCCCTCTTCGATACGATCCGCCCGATACGACAAGGAGTAATGATGCCCCCCACCGATCCGACCGGACCCTGGCCCGAGCAGCAGGTCCTGCTGACCCGCCTGGCGGCGTGGATGAGCGAGCGCCGCTGGTTCCCGCTCAAGGATGAGCAGCCGCCCGACGGCGCCGCGCTGCGCGTGGTGGCGGACTCTCGGCCGGCCCCCGAGGTGCGCGACCTGGTCGTGGCCGTGCCCCGCGCCGGCCGCGACCCGGTCCTCATGCACGTGCCCCTCGTCCTGGACTCCCCCGGGGCCCTGGAGCGCCTCACCGGCGCGGGCGAGGCGCCCGGCGCGGCCGGCTTCGCCCTGCCGGACGGGACGGCCCTCGTGGACGGCCCGCACCACCCGTCCTTCTGGCGGGCCTGGGCCCGGGCGGCGCTGGCCGCCGGGACGACGCTGCGCCCCGAGGCGACCACCGCCGTCGTTCAGCGCGCCGAACGACTGCGGGTCACCACCGGGGAGCAGTCGAACACGAGCGTCATCCTGCCCGCGCCGAGCGGGGCCGCCGACGCCGCCGGGGCCGAGGACGCGGCCACGGAGGGCCTGATCATCAAGCTCTTCCGCGTCCTGGCGCCCGGGCGCAACCCCGACGTCGAGGTCTCCGTCGCCCTGGCCCGCGACGGCTGGGACCAGGTGAGCAGCCCCGTGGCCTGGTCGACCCTGTCCTTCCCCGACCCGGTCTCCGGCGAGCCGGCGAGCGCGGACTCCGCCGTGGCCGCGGCCTTCATCCCGGACGCCGAGGACGGCTTCGCCCTGTTCTGCTCCCTGGCCGGCTCCGACGACGGCGAGGCCGGCGGGACCCGGGCGCGCGCCGTGTCCCTGGCCGCCGACCTGGGGGTCACGACGGCGCACATGCACGAGCACCTGGCCGCCGCCATGGGCACCGCCGACCCCGGCTCCCCCGCGGACCTGGCGGCCGCGCTGGGCGAGCGCGCCTCCTGGGCGCTGGGCGAGGTGCCCGAGCTGACCCGGGCCGTGCCCGACCTGGAGGCCCGCGTGGAGGCGGGGCTGGACGAGCTCAGGGGCCTGGAGGAGCTGCCGCCCGCCACCCGCGTCCACGGCGACTACCACCTGGGGCAGACCCTGCGCGGCAGCGGCGGGCAGGGCCGCTGGTACGTCCTGGACTTCGAGGGCGAGCCCCTGCGCCCGCTGGCCGATCGCTCCCGCCCCGACCAGCCGCTGCGGGACGTGGCGGGGATGCTGCGGTCCTTCGACTACGCGGCCGCCGTCGGCGGGGCCGCCGACCCCGGCTGGCTGCCGGCCGTGCGCTCCGCCTTCCTGGACGGCTACCGCTCGGCCGCGCCGTCGACCGGAGCGGCCGGACACGCCGCCGACGTCCTCATGGGCGTCCTCGAGCTCGACAAGGCCCTGTACGAGGCCGTCTACGAGGCGCGCAACCGTCCGGACTGGCTGAGGATTCCGCTGAGCGGAATTCGTCATGTCCTGCGAGCAAAGTCCCCCGCTGAGCAGTCCCCTCATGGGACAGTATGAGTCATGAGCGACCCCATGACCTCCGAGCCCGCCGCCGAGCCGAACTCCACCGGAGCCACCGACTCCCCTCCCGCCCCCGAACCCGTCAGCGTCGAGCCCTGGGTGCTCGCCGACGTCGCCTACGCGCGGTACTACAACCCGCACGAGGTCCTGGGGGCCCACCTGGGCGACAGCGGCGTGACCATCCGCACCGTCCGCCACCTGGCCGACGCCGTCACCGTGATCACCGCCGAGGGCTCCTTCCCGGCCACCCACGAGCAGGACGGCGTGTGGGTGGCGGTGGTGCCCGGAGACGCGATCCCGGACTACCGCCTCGACGTCACCTACGGGGAGGAGACCACCCGCGTCGACGACCCGTACCGCTTCATGCCGACCCTGGGGGAGATGGACATCTACCTCATCTCCGAGGGCCGTCACGAGGAGCTGTGGGAGGTGCTGGGCTCCCACATCAAGCGGTACTCCGGCCCCATGGGCGAGGTGGAGGGCACCGCCTTCGCCGTGTGGGCGCCCAACGCCCGGGCCGTGCGCGTCGTCGGCGACTTCAACTACTGGGACGGCACCGCCACGGCCATGCGCTCGCTGGGCTCCTCGGGCGTGTGGGAGCTGTTCATCCCCGGGGTGGGCGTGGGCGCCCGCTACAAGTACGAGATCTGCTTCGGCGACGGCTCCTGGCACCAGAAGGCGGACCCGCTGGCCCGCGCCACCGAGGTGCCCCCGGCCACCGCGAGCGTGGTCACCGACCGCTTCCACGAGTGGGGCGACGACGAGTGGATGACCAGGCGCGCCGCCACCGACCCGCACTCGGGCCCCATGAGCATCTACGAGGTCCACATCGGCTCGTGGCGCCAGGGCCTGGGCTACCGCGGCCTGGCCGAGGAGCTGGTGCCCTACGTCAAGGAGGCCGGCTTCACCCACGTGGAGTTCCTGCCGGTGGCCGAGCACCCCTTCGGCGGCTCCTGGGGCTACCAGGTCACCAGCTACTACGCGCCCACCTCGCGCTTCGGCACCCCGGACGACTTCCGCTACCTGGTGGACCAGCTCCATCAGGCCGGCATCGGCGTCATCCTGGACTGGGTGCCCGCCCACTTCCCCAAGGACGAGTGGGCCCTGGCCCGCTTCGACGGCACCCCGCTGTACGAGGACCCCGACCCGCAGCGCGGTGAGCACCCCGACTGGGGCACCTACGTGTTCAACTTCGGACGCAACGAGGTGCGTAACTTCCTGGTCGCCAACGCCCTGTACTGGCTCCAGGAGTTCCACGCCGACGGCCTGCGCGTCGACGCCGTGGCCTCCATGCTCTACCTGGACTACTCCCGCCAGGACGGCCAGTGGCACCCCAACCAGTTCGGCGGCCGCGAGCACCTGGAGGCCATCAGCTTCCTGCAGGAGGCCACCGCCACCGCCTACCGGAAGAACCCCGGCATCCTCATGGCCGCCGAGGAGTCCACGGCCTGGCCCGGCGTCACCGCCCCCACCGAGTACGGCGGCCTGGGCTTCGGACTGAAGTGGAACATGGGGTGGATGAACGACACCCTGCGCTACCTGGCCGAGGACCCGGTCAACCGCCGCTACCACCACGGGGAGCTGACCTTCTCCCTCGTCTACGCCTTCTCCGAGCAGTTCATCCTGCCGCTGAGCCACGATGAGGTCGTCCACGGCAAGGGCTCCCTGCTGTCCAAGATGCCCGGAGACCCCTGGCAGGAGCTGGCGGGTCTGCGCGCCCTGTACGCCTACCAGTGGTCCCACCCCGGCAAGCAGCTGCTGTTCATGGGCCAGGAGTTCGGGCAGGGAACCGAGTGGAACGCGGACAACTCCCTGGACTGGTGGATCCTGGACGACCCGGGACACCAGGGGCTGCTCGCACTGGTCAGCGACCTCAACCGCCTCTACCTGAGCTCGCCGGCCCTGTGGTCGGAGGACTTCTCCCACCGAGGATTCGAGTGGATCGAGGCCGGCGACGGCGACCACAATGTCCTGTCCTACCTGCGTAAGGGGACCGACGCCGACGGGCGGGCCGACCTGATGGTCTGCATCATCAACTTCGCCGGCACCCCGCATGAGGGCTACCGGGTGGGCCTGCCCTTCGCCGGGGACTGGGAGGAGGTCCTCAACACCGACTCCGAGGACTACGGCGGCTCCGGTGTGGGCAACCTGGGCCGGGTCGAGGCCGAGGACCTGCCCTGGAACGGGCGCCCGGCCTCGGTGCGCCTGCGGGTCCCCCCGATGGGAGCGGTCTTCCTGCGTCCGGCGCAGGACTGACCCGGGCTAACACCACGCACCGCGGTGGGGTGAGGGGCATGGACCTCTCACCCCACCGCGGCCTGTTGCTTGCCACGTCATCAGAACTGTGAACTCGGCCCACCACTATCACCTATAAGCCGGTAGTCTGGGCACTGTCTCGCACAGGAGCGCGGCCCCCGGCGTCCTGTGCTCTCTGCGCAGACCGGGCGGCCCGACCCTCGTCGATGTACGCTTGTTTTCAGTCCGCTGCAAGAAACTTGCAGTCGGCGACCACGATGCCTGACAAGGGAAGAAGAATGACACAGAAGCTGGTCACGAGCGCCCCCGCGCAGGTGCGCGCCGTATCCGGTCGACCCGAGACCGCAGCCACCCTCATGGAGGTCTGGCAGGGCCTGTCCGCCGCCGTCGTCGACACCATCGCGGACGACTGGTACGCCACCGAGCAGAAGTACAGCGCCGGACGCCAGGAGCACTACTTCTCCGCAGAGTTCCTCATGGGCCGCGCCCTGCTCAACAACCTATCCAACCTGGGCATGGTCGATGAGGCTCGCGAGACCGTCGGCTCCTTCGGCGTGAGTCTCTCCGACGTCCTGGAGCAGGAGCCCGACGCCGCCCTGGGCAACGGCGGGCTGGGCCGCCTGGCCGCCTGCTTCCTGGACTCCTGCGCCACCCTGGACCTGCCGGTCAACGGTTTCGGCATCCTCTACCGCTACGGCCTGTTCAAGCAGGTCTTCGAGGACGGCTTCCAGACCGAGCACCCCGACCCGTGGATGGAGGAGGGCTACCCCTTCGTCATCCGCCACGAGGAGGCCCAGCGCCTGGTGCGCTACCGGGACATGACCGTGCGCGCCATCCCCTACGACATGCCCATCACCGGCTACGGCACCAAGAACGTGGGCAACCTGCGTCTGTGGAAGGCCGAGCCGCTCGAGGAGTTCGACTACGACGCCTTCAACTCCCAGCGTTTCACCGAGGCCATCGTCGAGCGCGAGCGCACCTCGGATATCTCCCGCGTCCTCTACCCCAACGACGCCACCTACGAGGGCAAGGTCCTGCGGGTGCGCCAGCAGTACTTCTTCTGCTCTGCCTCCCTCCAGCAGATCGTCGAGAACTACGTGAAGCACCACGGCGAGGACCTGTCCGGCTTCGCCGACTACAACGCCATCCAGCTCAACGACACCCACCCGGTGCTGGCCATCCCCGAGCTCATGCGCCTGCTCATGGACGAGCACCACCTGGGCTGGGACGACGCCTGGGGAGTCGTGTCCAGGACCTTCGCGTACACCAACCACACGGTGCTCGCCGAGGCGCTGGAGACCTGGGAGATCTCGATCTTCGAGCAGCTCTTCCCGCGCATCATGGAGATCATCCGGGAGATCGACCGTCGCTTCCGCGCCGACCTGACCGCCCGCGGGATCGGCCGGGACGTCATCGACTACATGGCGCCGATCTCCAACTCCAAGGTCCACATGGCCTGGATCGCCTGCTACGCCTCGTACGCCATCAACGGCGTCGCCGCCCTGCACACCGACATCCTCAAGCGCGACACCCTCAAGGACTGGTACGCGATCTGGCCGGAGCGCTTCAACAACAAGACCAACGGTGTCACCCCCCGCCGGTGGCTGCGCGAGTGCAATCCGCGCCTGTCCGCCCTTCTGGACGAGGTCACCGGCTCCGACGCCTGGGTGAAGGACCTCTCCCTCCTGGAGGGCTACTCCGGAGCCGCCGACGACGCCGTCCTCGACCGCCTGGCCGAGGTCAAGCACGCCAACAAGACGGATTTCGCCGCCTGGATCGCCTCGCGCGAGGGCGTCGAGATCGACCCGAACGCGATCTTCGACGTGCAGATCAAGCGCCTCCACGAGTACAAGCGCCAGCTGCTCAACGCGCTCTACATCCTGGACCTGTACTTCCGCATGAAGGACGACCCCGACCTGAAGGTGCCGAAGCGGGTCTTCATCTTCGGCGCCAAGGCCGCCCCCGGCTACGTGCGCGCCAAGGCGATCATCAAGCTCATCAACACGGTGGGGGATCTGATCAACAACGACCCGGTCATCTCCAAGACGCTCAAGGTCGTGTTCGTCCACAACTACAACGTCTCCCCCGCCGAGCACATCATTCCGGCCGCCGACGTCTCCGAGCAGATCTCGATGGCGGGCAAGGAGGCCTCGGGCACGTCCAACATGAAGTTCATGATGAACGGGGCGCTCACGCTGGGAACCCTCGACGGCGCCAACGTCGAGATCCTGGACGCGGTCGGGCAGGACAACGCCTACATCTTCGGCGCCACCGAGGACGAGATCCCCGCCCTGCGCTCGACCTACGACCCGCATGCCGTCTACGAGACCGTCCCCGGCCTCAAGCGCGTCCTCGACGCCTTCATCGACGGCACCCTGGACGACAACGACTCCGGCTGGTTCGCCGACCTGCGCCGCAGCCTGCTGGAGGCCTCCTACGAGCCCGCCGACGTCTACTACGTGCTGGGGGACTTCGCCGCCTACCGCGAGACGAAGGACCGCATGGCGGCGGACTACGCCGATCAGCGCGCCTGGCAGCGCAGGGCGTGGATCAACATCACCGGTTCCGGCCGTTTCTCCTCCGACCGCACGATCAGCGACTACGCCAGGCTCTGGAACATCCGGCCCGAACCGATCGCCTGATCCGTTCCGCGCCCCTCAGCGCCTTCTGCGCGCCCTCCCCCCATCAGCGGTGGCGGGTCGGCGCGGCGCACGACCGGCCCGACGCCCCGGATCGCGGGCGCCGGGCCGGCCCGGTCACCGGGTGTCAGTCCTCCCGGCTCTCGCGCGCCTCCTGCGCCCGTGCGACGGCGTCCGCATCGAATCGCATGACGAGCGTCAGGACGAAGGCGATGGCCGCGGCACCCAGGCAGCCCACCGTGAACATCCCGAAGCCCGGTCCCAGGAAGATCGGCAGGGTCGTCAGGCCCGGGAAGGCGAAGCTCATGGCGGCCGCCCCGCTGGCCCCGGCGACACCACCACCCACAGCGCCCGCGACGCACACCGCCGCGAGCGGCTTCCTCAGCGGCAGCGTGACACCGAACATCGCCGGTTCCGTGATGCCGAAGCACGCGGAGATCGCAGCGGAGACGCATACGGTGCGATACGCCCGGTTCTTCGTCCTCAGGCACACGGCGAGGCAGGCGCCGGCCTGGGCGAAGACCGCCGGGGCGAAGAACGCGAGGATCGTGTCGGACCCGAAGGCCACGATATTGCTGATCGCGATGGGCACGAGCGCCCAGTGGAAGCCGAAGAGCACCATGAGCTGGATGAGCCCGCCCAGGGTCGCGCCGGCGAGCACGGGGCTCAGGGAGTGGACCCAGCCGTAGCCCTGCGCGAGCCCCTGGCCGATGGCACTCCCGACGGGGCCGAGGACGACCAGGACGCCACCGGCCGCCACGACGAGGGAGACGAGGGGCACCAGGGGGCCGCGCACCACCTCCGGGAGGCAGCGCCCGGCGACCCTCTCCGCACCGGCGAGGACGAGGACGCCGAGCAGGATCGGGATGACGCTCGACGGGTAGGTGACCGCACCCACGGGTGCGCCGAAGAAGGTCACCCGCTGCCCGGACTCGAGCGCCGCCGACAGGTCCGGGTAGAGGACGACCGCGGCCAGGAGGACGGCTGTGACACGGTCGGCGCCCACGAGCGCGGCCGTCGTCGAGGCGAGGAAGACGGGCAGGAAGTAGAACAGGGCAGAGGCGATCGCGTCGCACACGACGTAGGCGGGCGAGCTCTCCGCGAGCCAGCCGGCGAGGACGGCCGCGGCGAGCGTCCCCTTGAGGATGCCCGCGGCCGACAGCACGTTGACGATGGGCAGGAAGATCGCGCTGATCGCGTCGATGGCGGCCTGGTACAGGGGCCGGTCGCCCGCCTGACGGCGGGCACCGCGCCATTCGCGCCACCGGACGAGCAGTCCGCGCGCACCGGTGGGACCGGGTGCACAGGTCCGGGTCTCGGCGCTCACTGGAACATCAGCTCCGCCGCGCCGATGATGCCGAAGTCGTCGCCGAGCTCGGCCTGGCGGAAGTAGACGGGGGCGTCGTTGTCGTTGTACTGGTCGAAGTAGGCCCGCACCTTCGGGAAGAGGCGATCGCCGAGGTTGAGAAGGCCGCCGCCGAAGACGTAGCAGTTGATATTGAGCAGGACGTAGACGTTGTAGATCCACAGGGCGAGGTAGCGCGCCATCTGATCGATGGCGCTGCGGGCCATCTCGTCGCCGAGGTCGTAGGCCTCCTGGAGGGTGCGGCACGTGATGTTCTCCGTCCCGTCGACGAGCTCGACCATGGTGGTGCCCCGGCCCTCGTCGATCCACTGCCGGATGTGCCTGACGATCATGGCGCCCGAGCAGTAGGACATGAGGCAGCCGCGGTTCCCGCAGCCGCACTCGATGCCCTGACCCGGATTGACGATCATGTGGCCGGACTCCCCCGCCCATCCGTAACGGCCGCGGAAGAGCTTGTTGTCAATGACCATCGCGGAGGAGATTCCCGTGGACACGGGGCAGTAGAGCATGTCGCGGAATCCCCGACCCGCGCCGTAACGGTGCTCGGCGAGGGCCCCGGCGTGCGCGTCGTTGTCCAGCAGCACGCGGACGTTGCCGCCGATGCGCTCCTTGAGGTACTGGCGCGCCGGGACGTCCTTGAGAAGGGGCAGATTCGCCGTCTTGACGATGCGGCCCTCCTCGTAGTTCACGTAGGACGGCATCGCCACACCGATCCCGCGCAGGTCGCTCGTCTCGGTACCGCTGTCGCGCACGAGCTCGAGACAGGCGTCGATGATGCCGTCGAGGAACGCCTCGGGGGCCAGGTCCTTGTCAGCGGGGAACTGAGTGCGTCGCAGGAGGACGTGCTCGTTGTCGAACATGCCCAGCGCGACCTTGGTGCCGCCCACGTCGACGCCGATCGTGCAGCCGGTTCTGCTGGGCAGGCCGGGGGCGTCGAAGAACGGGCGCGGATTGAGCGCCTCGCGCTGAGCGGCGGCGAGCTCCTCCCGGGTGGTCAGAGGCGCTCGGGTGGTCGCGTCGGCGCCCGTACCGGTCAGTGTGCTGGTCATGGTGACTACTCCTTCGTGGTCGTGCGGGCGTCATCGCCCGCGGGATGGGGATGGCGGCGCCCCCGTGCACCGACTCGATCGGATCGCACGGCGGGCGGATGAGGACGCTGCTCGACGACGTTGTCGAACGGCCCGGGCCGCGGCATCATCGTCGGGCGGGCCTGCTGCTCGACGGCGTTCGAGCAGGTCATCGGGATCGTGGTGGTGCCGTCGGTTTCGAGGGATCGGGGCGACGGCGCCCCGGAAGTCCGCCCCCACCGTTGCGCGACCGGACGCGGGGCGCGGCGATGCGATGGCGGATCGGTGGATTCAGCCGGTCGGTCGGCCGCCCTCAGACGATCTCGGCGGCGCCGAAGGCCTCGCGGAAGTCGTCGGCGAAGGCGTCGACGGCCAGGGAGACCAGGGGCAGGGCGAGCATGGAGTCGAGGAGGTCCGCGCCCACCGTGACGGCGTGCGCGCCGGCGGCCACTGCGTCGGTGACCTGCTTGATGTTCTTGAAGCTCGCCGCCAGGATTCGCGTTGGCACCCCCTCTCTGTCGATGTCCTCCCGCAGCGCCGCGATGACGCGCAGCGGGTCGATGTCGGCGTCGGACATCCTGTTGACGTAGGGGGCCAGGTAGTCGGCTCCGGCCGCCGCGGCCAGCAGACCCTGCGCCGTCGAGTAGACGGCGGTCGCGGTGACCCGCACCCCCTGCGCCTTGAGCGCGGTGATGGCGGGGAGGCCGGCCGCGGTGGTCGGAATCTTGACGAGAGTGCGCTCCCCCGCGATCCTCCGGATGACCCGGGCCTCCCGGAGCATTCCGTCGGTGTCGCGGGCGACGACCTGGACGTGGAGGTCCCTCTCCCCGACGAGCCCGCGCAGGCGGGCCAGGTCGGAGGCGAAGTCGCTCGGCTCCGCCGCCCGCAGAATGGTCGGGTTCGTGGTGACGCCGAGCAGCGGGAAGGCCGCCAGTGCGCGCTCCACGCGCTGCGGGCGGGCGTCATCGATGAGGATCTTCATGGGTCGTCTCCCTGGGGTGGTTCGTGTCGCCGTTCAGAGGGTCTGCTCAGAGGGTCTGCTCAGTGCGGGCGATGATGTCGTCCTGGGTCTGCTTGGACAGGACGACGAAGAATGCGCTGTACCCGGCGACGCGGACGATGAGGTCGCGGTGCCGCTCCGGGTGCGCCTGCGCGTCGATGAGGACGTCCCGATCGACGACGTTGTACTGGATGTGGAAGCCGTGGAGCCGGTTGAAGAAGGCGCGGAGCATGGCGATGAGCTTCACGCGGTCCTCGGGCTCGGCGAGGATCTGCGGAGTGACCTTCTGGTTGAGCAGGACGCCTCCGGTGATGCGGCCGGTGTCCAGCTTCGAGACGGACTTGAGCACCGCCGTCGGCCCGTTGGTGTCGGCGCCGTGGCTCGGGGAGCAGCCCTCGGCGAGGGGCTCGCCCGCGTGGCGCCCGTCGGGGGTGGCGGCCGTGGAGGCCCCCTGGGGTACGTTCGCGGAGATCGAGGACGTGCCGGCGTAGTAGGTGCCGCCGATGGGTCCGCGCCCGTAGCGGGAGTTCCGGTAGGTGAAGATCTCGTCGATGTCGGTGGCGTAGGCGCGCACGAGGAGCTCATCGACATCGTCGTCGTCGTTGCCGTACTTCGGGGCCGCGACGAGCAGCTTGCGGATGCGCTCGCCCTCCTCGCCGGCGAAGTCGTTCTGGAGGGCCTCCCAGAGCTCCTCGCCGGTGATGGTCCGGTCCTCGAAGACGGTCTTCTTCAGGGCGGCCAGGGAGTCGCCGAGGTTGGCGATCCCGACCTGCAGGCCGGAGCAGAAGTCGTAGACGGCGCCGCCCTCCTTGAGGGTCCTGCCACGGCCGATGCAGTCGTCGACGAGGCCTGAGCACAGCACGTCGGCGGTCCTGTGCTCCAGCGCCAGGTCGCAGGAGGCGTCCAGCACGATGCAGTGGCGCTGGAACTCGCGGATCGTGGTGTCCCAGGCCTCCATGACCTCGTCGAAGGAGGTCATATCGCGCAGGTGCCCGCGGGAGGGCGCCAGGCGGATCCCCGAGGCCGGGTCGAGGCCGTCATTGAGGGCGACCAGGAGCGCCTTGGGGAAGTTGAGGAAGCTCATACCGGTGCACCGGTAGCCCCAGCGGCCGGGCACGGCGACCTCCACGCAGCCGATCGCGGAGTAGTCGTGGGCGTCCTCGGAGGAGACGCCGCGCTCGATGAGCGAGGGGATGATGATCTCGTCGCTGTTGAAGGCCGGCATCCCCGTGCCCAGGCGCATGAGCTCGACGGCCTCGTTCATGAAGTCGTCGCTCAGGCCCCTGTGGTAGCGGATGGTGAGGTTCGGCTGGGGCAGATGGGTCTGGGCGACGGCCCTGATGATGAGGTGGGACAGGCGGTTGACGGCGTCGGAGCCGGCGGCGTCCTGCCCGCCGATGGTGACGTTCTGGTAGAGGGGGCTGCCGGCGGAGAACCGGGTGTGGCTCCAGGAGCGGATCTTGTTGACCGTGAACGTCTTGAGCCACAGGTTGGAGAGCAGCTCGACGGCGGAGTCCTCGGTCTCGCGGCCGGCCTCGAGGTCGGCGCGCAGGTGGGGCCACAGGTACTGGTCGAGACGGCCGTAGGACAGGGAGTGGCCGTTGGACTCGATCTGCAGGGCGACGTGCACGAGCCAGATCGACTGCACGGCCTCCTGGAAGGTGGTGGCCGGGTGCTCGGGCACGACCTGGAGGATCCGGGCCATCTCGCGCAGCTCGGCGCGACGAGTCGGATCCGTCTCGGCCAGGGCGAGCCGGCCCGCGAGCTCCGAGTAGCGGTGGGCGAAGGCGATGACGGCATCGAAGGAGATGAGCAGGGCCCGGTAGAAGGGCGCCTTGTCGAGCTCGGCGGGGTCGGTGAGGTCGAGCGCGTCGAGGGCGGCGCGCGTGCGCTCCTTGTAGCCGGCCAGGCCCTCGCGAAGGAGACGACGGTAGTTGACGGCCAAGTGGGCGTCCCCCGAGGTGATGTTGCCCTCGGGGTGGATGATGCCCAGGTCGTAGAAGCGCCTGGAGTCCTCGGGCATGAGGGTCAGCGCGTGCTCCTTGAGGGTGCGCCCCCTCCAGAAGGGCGCGATCCCGCGGAGCGTCTCCTTGGCCTCCTCGGAGATGGTGAAGCGGTCGCCGGGGCGCTCGTCGAACTCGTCGAGCTCGGCGATCACCCAGTCCATGGCGTACTCCGGCATGATGGGAGCGGCCCGGTTGGCACTCGCCTGGTTGCCCGCGAGGCGCGAGGAGGGTTCGATGTAGATCGTCATCCTCTCCAGGACGTTCCTCAGCATGAGGGCCCGGATCATGACGAGCGGCTGGTCGGCGTTGTCCCGGTAGGTGTCGGTTGCGATGACGGCGCGCTCGACGCACACGGAGGGCTCGGCGCTGAGCAGTTCGTCGCGCCAGGCCTCCATGCGATCGGTGAGTCCTCCGAAGCGGGGGCCTCCCAGGGCGGGGCGCGCGGGGGGCGTGGTGACGGGGGCGGTCGTGGTGGTCATGACGGTTCCTCTCTGGTGGTGAGGGCGGTGGGGCCCGAGTCCCTTCCGACGACGTGGTCCGGCTCCGGACGCGCCTGGGCGGGGTGGACGGCGGCGGTCCCGTCGGCGGCGACGGTGACGACCTCGACGCCGGCGCCCGTGAGCGCGTCGACCTGGGCATCGGGGGCGGCCGAGTCGGTCCACAGCGCGGCGACGTCGTCAGCGCCGAGAAGCGGAACGGGACCGTGGCCGCCGAGCTTCTCGGACTCGGTGAGGACGACGACGCGCTCGGCCCTGCTCGCCAGGGCGCGCACGGCGGTGGCGCGCATGTAGTCGCGAGCGGTGAAGCCGAGCGAGGGGGTGAAGCCATCCGTGCCGATGAAGAGGCGGTCGACGATGAACTGCCGGGCGCACAGCTCGACCATCGGTCCGACCAGCACCCTCGAGTCGTGCTGCTGCTCGCCGCCGAGGAGCACCGTGCTCACCATCGGATGGGCGCCCAGCCTCTGGGCGATGAAGGCCGAGTTGGTGACGATCGTGATGCCCGTGCGCTGGATCGAGATCTGCTCGGCGAAGAGGGCGCAGCACGAGCCGGCCTCGATCATGACGGTCTCGCCGTCGTTCACGGTCGCGGCCGCGGCCGCGGCGATACGGACCTTCTCCGCGTAGTGGTAGGCGAGACGCCCTGCGGGGTCGTCGGGCGAGACGAGCATCGCGACACCGCGCTCGCGCCGGATGAGGCCACGAGCCTCGAGGTCGTCGAGGTCCTTGCGGATGGTGACGGTGGAGACGTGGGCGATACCGGCGAGCTCGGCGACGGCGATGCGACCGGCGACGACGATGGACTCGAGAAGGGTGAGCTGACGAGTACTCATGGTGTCCATGCCCCCCTTCCTATCGCACGAGATCCTGATGCGTCGTCGTCCGAAGCGTTGAGAACAACGGTAGAGGGTCACGTCTCTTCGCAAATAGGCCCTTTGTCCTTCATTCGTAAGTTATTATCGTTATGAACGAAAGGTCGTGAGTTCTCATGCCATCCAGGACGCCCCGCTCCGTCGACACCGGCAAGGCCCGTCCCCCGGCCCGCGGCCGGAGGCCGGCATCATCGGTCACCGGCCCGGCCCCGGTCGCCGCCTCCCGCACCGGGATGGTGTTCAACGTCCAGCGCTTCTCCCTGCACGACGGCCCGGGCATCCGTACGGTGGTCTTCCTCAAGGGCTGTCCGCTGCTGTGTCCGTGGTGCGCGAATCCCGAGTCGATCAACCCGAGCGTGGAGGAGTTCCTCGACCCGGACACCGGGGAGGTCTCACCCGCCGGCCGCACCCGCACGATCGAGGAGCTGCTCGAGACCTGCGAGGCGGACCGCGTCTTCTTCGAGGAGTCGGGGGGCGGCGTCACCCTGTCCGGCGGTGAGGCGATGATGCAGCACGCCTTCGCCATCGAGATGCTGCGCCGCCTCCAAGCGGTCGGCATCCACACCGCCATGGAGTCCACCGGTCACGTCGCGGCCCCGGTCTTCGAGCGCGCCCTGGAGCATCTCGATTACCTGCTCATGGATGTCAAGCACCACGACCGCCAGGAGCACAAGCGGTGGACCGGCGGTTACAACGACCTGCCGCTGCGCAACCTGTCGCGCGCCGTCTCCCGCGGTATCGACATCTGCGTCCGCATCCCCGTGATCCCCGGTGTCAACGACACCCTCCGAGACGCACGGGCCTTCGCCGCTCTCCTGCGCCGGCTCCGGGTCGAACGGGTGCAGCTCCTGCCCTTCCACCAGTTCGGCGAACGCAAGTACGCCCTCCTCGGCCGCCCCTACCGGATGGCGGGGATCGCCGCCCTCCGCCAGGAGGATCTCCTGGACTACCGGGACCTCATGAGAGCCGAGGGCGTCGAGGCCCACTTCTGAGCGCCGGTCCGCTCCCGATCATCAGAAGAGCAGCGCGGCCAGCTGGCGACGGGCCCGCGTCACCTCGGGAGTCGACGAGCCGATGATGTCGAAGAGCTCGAGCAGTCGTAGCCGCGCGGTCTCCCGCTCCTCGCCGGTGCGCGAGCGCACCGCCTCGAGCCCACGTCCCAGGGCGACGTTGACGTCCCCCTGCGACAGGGCGGCGTCGGCCCCGGCGAGCTGATCCTCCACACTCGCCCCCGGTGCGTCCGCCGCGGCCAGGAGGGCGCGGGGGTCCTTGCCGTCCATGCGTCCCAGCATGCGGATCTGCCCCCGCGCCACCTTGAGCTCGGCATCCGCGGGACTCTGCGCGATGGCGCTGTCGTAGACCTTCTCGGCGGCGGCGTAGTCGCCCCGTTCCATGGCCTCGCGGGCCCGGCGCTCCACCTCGGTCTCCTCGGGCTCCGCCGGCTCCGCGTCCGCGGCGGGCGGCGGGGCGAGGCGCCCGGTGACGCCGTTCCGGGCCGCCAGCTCAAGCAATTGGTCGAGCAGGCCCCGCAACTGGTCGGCGGGAATCGCCCCCTGGAACAGGGGCACCGGCTGTCCGGCGATCAGTGCCACGACGGTGGGCACGGCGGTGGCCTGAAGCGCCTGGACAACCTCCGGGGCGGCATCGACATCCACACGTGCGACCTGGAAGCGACCGGCGTACTCCTGAGCCAGTGCCTCGAGCCGGCTGACGAGGTCTGCGGAGGATCGGGAGCGCGCGGTGTGCAGGACGACCACCACCGGCACCTGAGTGGAGGTCTCGGCGACGTCGCGCAGGGAGGCGGCGTCGACATCCACGACCAGCGGCGCCGGTATCGCGGCCGCCGGCCCCGCGGCACCGGTCGCGGGACGCTCCGCGGGGGACTTCCCACGGCCCGGCGAACCACCGTCCGCGGCGGGAGCGCCCTGTCGGGAAGCGAGAGTGGACAGGTCCACGGCGCCGAACATGCTCATGGGAGGGCCTTTCCCGGGCTGAGCCCGCTGATGAGTCGAAACAGTGCGAGAGTAGGTGCGGCTGGGATGAGAAGGGCTTGAGAGGGGCGCGGCCCCGCGTGTCAGCCGGGCGACTTCGAGTCGTCCTTGGAGGCCGAGGCCAGCACGGCGCTCCGACCCAGCACCACGGCCGGGGAACCGGAACCGGCGGACGGTATCGAGAAGGCCACCATGACGTCGTAGGTCGACGTGACCTCGCCGGTGATCTCAGTGCCCGTCCCCAGGAGGGAGGCGACCTCCGGAAGCATCTTGAGCGTGGACTTGGCGACCGTGCGCTTGTACACGACGTCGTAGCTGAGGGTCGTGAGCACGATCGCGCCGTTGTCGGTGGTGCGCAAACCGCGGAAGCCGTCGGAGCCGGCGCGCGCCGTCACCGCGATCTCACCGGCGGAGGAGACGTCCTTGCTGCGCAACGATCCCAGCTGCTGGCGCAGCAGATCGTCGGCGAAGACCGCCCCGTTGTCCCCGTCCGGGTTGTTCAGGGCATCGACGTAGGAGTCCAGCACCTCCTGCGGCGTGGCGGCCAGCCCGTCGGCATCGCCATCCACCTGCTCGCTGCCGACTGAGGCCGTCGCGGTCGCGGGCACCTCGACGCCGGCGAACGGCCGCACCCAGGCCCACAGCCCGAAGTTGTCGCGCGCGGCGTCCTGAGTCAGCGCCAGCAGATAGGGAACATCATCGCCATCGGCGGTCTCGGTGACCGTCAGGGCGATGCGCGGGAAGCCCGTGGCCCGCCCCACGGTCCCAGCCTGACTCAGGGTCGTGAAGTGCTCGATCTTGCCGTCGTCCTGGGCCGCCGAGGCGAGAGCATATTCCTCGGTCCGTACACGCAGAGCGGGACCGGTGAGATAGCCGGACAAGAGCTCCGGACTCTTCTGGGCATCAGCGCCGTCCAGACCCGTCTGAATCCGGTCGAGAGCGCTGGTGAGGTGCTGACTGTCCAGGACGGGGTGGGCCGTGGGGGTACTGACCTCCGGCGCCGGAGGGAGTTCCTGCGAGCATGCCGCGAGGGTGAGGCCGACGGCGGTCGCCGCGGCGGAGGTGAGAAAGACTCGGCGGCTGGTCATCATGCGTGCTCCTCATCGGACTCGGGGCCGGCAGGCAGGTCGGAATCGGCGCTGCGAGGCCGCCGGTGCTCCGCAGGCCAGCCCTGAGTCGGGAAGGAGAAGCCCTGCCCCTGCGGCCCGGGCTGGCCCTCGTAGCCGACCTGGCCCTCGTAGCCGGGCTGGCCCCCGTAGTCGGGGTAGGCGGGACCGGAGAAGCCCTGCCCCTGCGCCTCGGATCCACCGGCGCCCTCGAGGGGAGCCTCGCCCCCGGACTCCCACTGGGCGGTCTGGCGGTAGTCCCACTGAGTGGTCTGGTAGGCGGCCGCCCCGCCGGCGTCCGATTCGGGAACCGCGCCGTACGCGCCGCCGATCCCATCGGGCGATTCGCCGTCATACATGTGCTGCTCGAAGGCCTGAGGGTCCTCAGAAGCCTCGACACCGCCGAGGTAGACGCGACCGGTGCGCGGGTCGATCCACTCCTCCCCGGCGGCCTCCGCCCGTTCCTTGTCCCGAAGCTCTCTGCGCGACAGCGGCCTGTTCGGGTCGCCGATCTGCGGGATCCCGGCAGTGGTGACTCCATCGGCCCGAGCGAGCCGAGCGGCACGCTCGGCGGAGCGGGCGCGCCGCTGCTCATCCGCACGACGCATCTGGATGTCGATGAGAAGGAGGAACACGCCGACGAGCAGGAGGAGCCCGCCGAGGACGAGTCCCGGAACGAGCCAGGGCGTCGAGACCCTGCGGGGCCAGGACAGTGAGATGCTGGGGGCGGGCGAGGCCCCGTCGGTGGCCGCCAGCACGACCAGGTCGGTGTCGGCGGCGTCCAGGTCGAGTGCGACCGAGCCCTTGTCCGAGGCGGTGGTCAGCCACAGATCGGAATTGCTCGGATCCGCCCCGGAGGCCTCCAGGACGGTGCAGCCGTTCGCATCGGTGCTCGGGGCGGCCGTCGGCGCATCGGAGGCGGTCGCCTCGGCCGTCGCACCGGGAGTCGCTGCCGGAGCAGTCTCATCACCGCACCTAGTTGTGACATCGGTCGCGGACAATCTGTCCCAGCTGTCCATGCCCGTGACGGAGACGTACGGGTCGTTGGCGAGCCAGGCATTGACATCGGCCGAGTGCCCCACTGCGAGGAAGACCTGGTCGTCGCCCGAGGCGGCCGTGGCGGTGACGGTGACCTTGGAGTCGATTCGGTTGAGGACGCCCGGCTGCGTGACGACGTAGTTCTGGGCGGGGGCCGAGGCGAGAGTCGCCTCGGCGGTCGCACCGGGTCGCCAAATAGTGGCGGAGCAGACGGCCAGGATGATGGCGATCAGGCCGAGGACGGCGATGATCGCGCTCAGGATCCGTCGGTTCACGGCGTGACTCTCCTCGAAGTCGTGGACATGGCACCGCTGTCACCGGCCCCTGCGCCGAACGCTGCTCCCACAGAGCCCGGTTGCAGACATCGCCCAGAATCGCACGTTCATTCCATCCGTGCGAGGAGCCCCGCCGAAGATCACAGAGCCTGCGCCCTCAGCGGACGAGCGGCCCGCAGGCGCCTAAAGACACCTGAAAGCCACCTGAATCGGCGTGTCTCCCCGATTCCGCTCGACGTCGGAGCACAATCCGATCATGATCAGGCCCTCAGGGCCTAGGCGCGAAGGGCGCTCTCATGGCTACGATTGGGTCACAGCGGGCCGCGGCGGCCCGCCAGAAGGAGGAGTGACGTGGCCGAGGGGTC
>ERZ773079.678-NODE-678-length-22006-cov-20.285044_pt1 | contig 22006 bp, 24 predicted proteins | sample MGYA00511355_ERZ773079 | MGnify/ENA primary metagenome ERZ773079 (study PRJEB29015, sample SAMEA2737979) | human oral metagenome | biome: human oral; feature: human-associated habitat; material: dental | place: China | collected 2117 ... | reverse complement strand
TTTATGTGGACAATGCACGATCTGCATCTGAGAATGTCGATGGGCTACGTCGGGCTGATTGTTCTCACGGTCATGTGTATTCTCTCCCTTCTTTCTGTCGTGGGTGGTATTCTGCTCTATCCGTCTTTTATGCGGCGGCGTCTCTTCGGTGGGACGCGCGGTGGCACATCTGCGGGGAATTTTTTCGACTGGCACAATTTTCTCGGCATGATCACTGCGGTATGGGCGGCGCTCATGACCCTCAGTGGCATAGCGATTGCCGTCTATATCATCGGATATGGCAGCTATCGGGCAGATGTGGAGGCGGAACTCCCTCTGGACATCTGGAACGAGGAGCCCGTCGGATATGAGGAGATGATCGTCTACGCCCAGACGCATTTCCAGAATCAGGATCTCCTTTATCTTGCAGCGGCTGACGAGGACGCGCCAGCCGTTATGACGCTGACAGATGAGACGCGTCCCTCGATGTCTCGCGGGCAGGAGGTGTACCTCATCCGTACGGAGGAGGGACTGACGCATATCACGCAGCCCCTTCCGGGCTGGATTCGGCTGTGTGACGCACTGCGCCCGTTCCACACGCGGAACCATGAGACTATGCCGCTCAAAATCCTCTGGGCAGCACTCGACCTCCTGACCATCATTGTCATTGTGAGCGGCTTCGTTGGGTGGGTGCAGCGCAGCCGACGCAAAAAGGAAATCCCACCTGTTCTCTTGACCGAAACGCGCTCCGCTGCAGACGTATGGATGTTGCCCGCCGTCTTTGCCCTGCTTTCCCTCATTGGAATGGGGGCGCCGCTTTCACACAGCACCGTGGGAAATGCAGTAGGGACAGCGGCATGGACGGGCGTCCTGCTGCTCACCATTTATCTGTGGCAGAGAGGGCGGCAGTATAGGAAACGGGATAAATCTGGCGATTCCTAAAGGAGTGTAAAAATTTTTCTTGCTATGGAAATATAGATAATTTCATGGTAGAATATGCGAGGACAATTATAATTTATTGATAGAAGAACATGATACAGACAAAATATGGAGGCTGAACCTGTGTTCGAAATGGATGATAACTTTGAAGAACTCGCAAAGATCATCGTTGTCGGTGTAGGCGGCGGCGGCGGAAACGCAGTCAACAATATGATCGACTCCGGCTTGCAGGGGGTTGAATTTGTTGCAATCAATACAGATGCGCAGGCGCTGCTGCAGTCGAAGGCAGCTCTTCGTATTCAGATCGGTGAAAAGCGCACGCGCGGACTCGGTGCCGGGGCCCGTCCCGAGATCGGGGAGGCGGCGGCGACCGAGAGCCGCGAGAAGATCGTCGAGGCGCTGCGCGGTGCGGACATGGTATTCATAACGGCCGGTATGGGCGGCGGTACGGGAACGGGCGCTGCTCCCGTCGTGGCAGAGTGTGCACGCGAGCTCGGCGCCCTCACGGTTGCCGTCGTTACGCGTCCCTTCTCCTACGAGGGAATGACCCGCGCGCGCAATGCGGACACGGGCATTGATAATCTGCAGCAGCATGTCGATACCATCATCACCATCCCCAATGACCGCCTGATGAAGATCATTGACAAGAGTACGCCGGTTACCGAGGCGTTCAGCAAGGTGGACAATGTGCTCTGGCAGGGGGTCAAGGGGATCACCGATCTCATCACAAACCAGGGCGTCGTCAATCTCGACTTTGCCGATGTGCATACGACGATGGCGAACGGCGGCGCGGCGATCATGGGAATCGGCGAAGCGCGCGGCGAGGGGGCATCCGTTGCCGCGGCAAAGGCGGCCATCGAGTCCCCGCTGCTCGAGACAAGCATCGAGGGAGCCAGCTCGGTGATTCTGAACTTCACCGGTTCAAAGAACCTCAGCATGTTCGAGGTCAACGAGGCATCCGAGTGGCTGAACAGCATGATTACGAATGCGTCGAGCGGGCGTCAGGCAAATATCATCTGGGGCATCGGCGTGGATGAGACCCTCGAGGACTGCGTGCGCGTTACTGTTGTGGCAACGGGCTTTGGCGGCCTCACGGATGGAGGAAAGGCAGACGCGGGGACGGGGCTCTCGGAGGACTGGACGATCCCGGTACCGGGTCTTGGCGGAACGCAGCCGGCAGCAAAATCATCGGCAGCGCCATCGCCGCAGCCGGCGTCGTCTCCGCAGGCACAGGCACGTCCTGCTGCCGCTATTGTTCCGCCGCATACGGGAAATAACCGCCGCATGAATGTCGTTGAGCCGAATACAGGCTCCGGCGGCACGGATGTCATCGATATTCCCGCATGGATGCGTCAGCGCTGAGTTGAAAAATCTTGCGGGACATATATAGCTGCCAATATAAGCACAGAGAGCGTGGGAATGACTTCCTGCGCTTTTTTGCTGTATGCGGGCTTCCTATTGGTCTAAATCATTCTTGCCGCAGGGAGGACTGACGATGCAGAAGCCGGAACGGTGCAAAAGGATCTTGGAACTGCTCCTAAAGAATGCGGACGGCATGACCGGAATGGAGCTTGCGCGGCATCTGAATGTCTCCTCCCGGACAATACGCTCCGATATCAAAATGCTGCAGGAACTGCTTGCGGACCAAAAGGGAAGGCTGCTGGCAGTGCCCAACCGCGGCTATAAACTTTTGCCGGAGGATGATGCGGAGGATCTTCTGCACCTCTTAGAGAGCAAGGGCGGGTCCGTCGGCCTGGCGAGTGCGGAAGAGCAGCAGAACTATATCATCAGCCGTTTTTTGGAGTGCAGCCTGAAGGATATGTCGGTCACGCAGATGACGCTTGCCGACGAGATGTATGTCGGCCTGTCGACGATCAAGAACTATCTGCATACGACGCGGGAACGTTTCGCCGAGTATGCCGTCAAGATCGTGCAGCATAAGAGCGAAGGCCTGCGTATTGATGCGGAGGAATGCGATCTGCGCAGCTTTATCGTCGACTATCTGCATGAGGTTCGGGACGAGGGAGTGCAGGGGCTGCTCTTTGACAAGATCAGCTGCGATGCGATGGATAAAATTCTCTCGCAGACCGCAAGCGTCCGCAATCTCCAGCTGACGGATACGGCGCGCCGCGATCTTGCCGTGCAGACGGCACTTGCCATTCACCGGTCTGCTGCCGGGCAGACGGTCGAATGCCGCGCCAGCATGGCGCAGAAGCTGGAGGAAACCTTTGAGTACAGCGCGGCAAAGGAAGTCGCCAACGAGATTTTTCGCTATACCGGCATCGATATCCCATACAGTGAGGTGTTCTACATCACCCGGTGTCTCCTGACGGGCAAGAAGCTACTGGATATCGGGAGCACCGTCAACGATGCCCATGTGAAAGAGCTCGTTGAACGAGTGCTCATTGCCGTAGATGAGAAGTTCGGTCTTGACTTTACAGCGGACGAATATCTCAAGGATGGGCTCATGCTCCACCTGCGCATCGCGATTGCCCGCGTGCACTTCCGCGTAAATATCCGCAATGAGCTGCTCGGCTCGGTCAAGCAAGACTATCCGCTTGCTTTTCAGATTGCTGTCTATGCGGCAAAGATGGTGCGCGAGATTGACCATATCGAGTTTAACGAGAACGAGATCGGCTACATTGCGCTGCATTTCGGCGCCTCGATGAGCCGAAACAGCATGGCGGAGGATGAACACCCGAAGAATGTTTATGTCATCTGCTCGGCGGGACTCGGCGTCTCTGTCCTCATGAAGGCAAAGCTCAAAGAGCATTTTCGCGGGAGTATTCAAGTCATCAGTGTCCTTCCGGCCTATAAGCTGACCACGGAGATGATGGAGGAGGCAGACTATATCGTCTCTACGGTTCCGCTTGAGATGTCCTCGCCGAAGATCATCCGCGTAAACCATATGCTGCGCCCAGACGATATCGAAAAGATTCGGCGCATCATGTTCCAAAAACAGGCCAGCCTCGATGCAGAAAAGGTTCGCCGGTTCTTCCATCAGGATAGCTTCTATGTGAACAAGTCATTCCGTACGCGTGAGGAATGTCTGGAGTTCCTCACGGATGAAGCGATTTTGAACGGCTGGATGGATGCGGAGGGGAAGAACTCCGTCTTTGAGCGTGAACGGATGTCTTCGACAGCAATCGGCGACTATGCCGCCATTCCGCATGCGCTTTCGACGGGATGCACCTCTTCCAACATCTCCGTGCTCGTTTTGAAAGAGTCTGTGCAATGGGAGGACTTCCCCGTGCGCGTCGTATTTCTCCTCAACATTGAGCAGGCGAAAGCGCCCCTCTGGGAGAAGCTGTTCCTCAAACTCTATGAGTTTATCAAGGAACATCGCGGTCTGGATTCTTTGCTCAAACATAAATCCTATGAAAAATTTCTCCAAGAATTTACGGCGATCTTATGACCGCCGTTTTTCTATGCCTCTTCGAGACTTCCGCATATGTAATTGCGGAAGCGAAAAGTGGAAAAGACCTTTCATATTTCCTCTTTTCAGGAATGTTTCAGGAAACAGATATGTCTATGAGGGGCGTTGGCTTGTCGTTATAATGAAATTGTTTCAAGGTATTCGGTGTGTGAAAGGGGGAACCATATGGACGTTGCGCTTACTGAAGAGCTTGTGCTCCTGGACGTGGAGGCCCGGGACAATCTCGATCTGCTGCGTCAGGCAGCACAGCGCCTGTATGAGCAGGGCTATGTGAAGGAGAGCTATGCGGACGCGGTCGTCGCACGGGAGAAGGTCTTTGCAACAGGCCTGCCGACGGTGATGGGAGGCGTTGCGATTCCCCATACGGATGTGGAACATGTGAATGCGCCTGCCGTCTGCATCGCGCGTCTCAAGGAACCGGTAGATTTCGTCGTCATGGGGGACGATACGGAGACGATTCCCGTAGACTGCATCTTTATGCTGGCGATGAAGGAGGCGCACGCGCAGCTGACGCTGCTGCAGAACCTCATGGGAATCCTGCAGGACGCGGATGCACTGAAGACCGTGAAAAGCAGCGAATCGGCAGAGGAGATCTGCGCGTTTGTCAGAGAACGCCTGTCGAAGTCGGAGGATGGATGATTTCTGTTACAGAAAGAGAGTGAGCATCATGGCGAATGAAAAGAAGGTTGTACTGGTCGCATGCGGAACAGGCATTGCTACGTCGACAGTGGTCAACACTGCATTGGAGAATCTGGCGAAGGAGAACGGACTCCAGGTGGAGATCATCCAGTGCAAGATGATGGAGGTGCCGGGCTATGCAGACCGCGCTGATCTTCTCATCACGACGACCGTTGTGGACAAAGACCAGTACAAGTTCCCGGTTATCAACGGGCGCCCCTTCCTTACGGGAATGGGCCTGGATAAGGTGAAGGCGGAGATCCTTGCCGAGCTGCAAAAGTAAATTGTCGTTTTTGACTTTTAGAAAGGGGAGATTTTCGTGGAGACTTTAACTCCGTTAGTTCAGGCATTCCTGTCGCTCGGACCGACCGTCATTCTGCCGGTATTTATTTTTTTCATCGGTCTGGGCTTTGGCCTTGGCCCTGCAAAATCGTTCCGCTCAGGTCTTACCATCGGCGTCGGCTTCGTCGGCATTGGTCTTGTCGTTGCGCTGCTCGTCGATAATCTCGGCCCTGCCGCACAGGCGATGGTCGTGCGCTTCGGCATTAATCTCACGATCATCGATATCGGCTGGCCAGGTTCGGCAAGTCTTGCATGGGCTTCCCCGATTGCGGCGATCATACTGCCGATCGGCCTGCTCGTCAACTTCATCATGCTGGTCACAAAGACGACCAAGACGATGGACGTCGATATCTGGAACTACTGGCATTTTACATTCTGCGGTGCGTGCGTATACGCAATCAACGGCAGTATCCCGCTGGCGATTGCGGCGGCGGTGCTCTTTGAGATCGCCATGCTGAAGCTCGCGGACTGGACGGCACCCTATATGGAGAAATACTACGATCTGCCCGGTGTCTCCGTTCCGACGGGCTCGACCATGGCGAACTCTCTCATCGGTATCCCGCTCGTCTGGATCATTCAAAAGATTCCCGTCATCAAGGATCTCAAGGCAGACCCTGAGACCATTCAAAAACGTTTCGGCATCTTCGGCGAGCCGATCTTCATGGGGCTGATCCTCGGCTGTATCCTTGGTGCACTCGCGGGCTATGATGTGGGCAAGACGATTCAGATCGGCATGGCGATGGCGGGCGTTATGGTGCTGATGCCGCGCATGGTGAAGCTGCTCATGGAGGGCCTGATTCCAATCTCCGAGGCAGCACGTGACTTCCTTCAGAAGCGCTTCGGAGAGGACTCCGAGCACTCCAAACTCTACATCGGTCTCGACGCCGCTGTGACAACCGGACATCCTGCCGTCATTGCCACTGCGCTCATTCTCGTTCCGCTGACGCTGCTGCTTGCCGTCATCCTTCCCGGGAACAATATGCTCCCCTTCGGCGACCTGGCAACGATCCCGTTCTTCGTCGCGATGATCGTTGCGGCAGCGCGCGGCAATATCATCCACTCCGTGCTCAGCGGACTGGTCGTCATCGCAGTCTGTCTTCTCATCGGAACGGCGCTCGCAGAGTTCCAGACCTCGATGGGCGTCACGGCGAACTTTAAGATGCCGGAGGGCGCTGCGCTCATTTCCAGCATCGACCAGGCCGGCAATATCGTCAACTTCGTTATCTTCAAGGTACTTGCACTGTTCACTTGAGCAGAGATTGCCGCGGGGCAGGGAGCAGATTCGTGAGAGCTGGTCTCCCTGCCTTTTATGGAAATCGCCGATAAAATGGAAGTATCAGCAATTTCTGCACGGGGGATAGGAGGAAATCATCATGAAGGCATTGGTCAAGGTCTCGAAGGGGGCGGGCAACTGGCATGTCATTGATAAGCCGGAGCCTGTCGTCGGAGAGAGACAGGTCAAGATCCGCGTGGAGTATATCGGCATCTGCGGCAGCGATCTCCATACGTTCGAGGGTCATTATAATGCGGATGCTGAGGGACTGACGATCGGGCATGAGTTCGCGGGCGTGGTCGCGGAAGTCGGCGCAGGGGTTACGAATATCAAGGTCGGCGACCGTGTCACCTCCGAGACTACCTTTAAGATCTGCGGGCACTGCCGCTACTGCAGGCGCGGAGAGTATAATCTCTGCTCCAGCCGCAAGGGACTCGGCACACAGCAGGACGGAGCAATGGCGCAGTATGTGCTCGCACGCGCAAAGAGCGTTCATATCCTGCCGGAGAATGTGACGACGCGTCAGGCGTCCATCACGGAGGCAGCAGCATGCGCCTACCACAGTGTCAACAAGGCAAAATTTGAGAAAGGCGCCGTCGTTCTGGTCCTCGGTCCCGGCCCCATCGGGCTGCTCGTGGCACAGGTAGTCATGGCGTACGGCGGACGTGTTGTGATGACAGGACTGACACAGGATATGGGGCGCCTGACGATCGCCAAGGAGAAATTTGGCGTCGAGCACATCGCGGATGTGCAGAAGGATGATGTCAAAGCGCTGGTTGAAAGCCTCACGGAGGGCTACGGTGCGGATGTCTGCTATGACTGCACGGGTGCGGTTCCCTCCATGCATCTCGGCATGGATCTCCTGAAAAAGGGAGGGCAGTACGTACAGGTTGGCCTCTTTGCGAAGGACGAAGTGACGGTCAATTTCTCCAAGATCATCCAGAAGGAATTGACCGTTGTCGGAAGCCGCAGTCAAAATACGCACGACTGGGAGCCGACGTTGAAGCTCATGAGTGAGCGCAAGATCGACGCGGACAAGATGATCACGCATGAGGTCGGCATTGACGAGTGGGACAGAGCATATCATCTCCTCAAGAACGGGGAGGCAACCAAGATCGTTATGCATCCAATCGGGTAGATATATACGCAGCAAAAAGCCGAAGGTGAAGTTTCACCTTCGGCTTTTTGCTGTCTATGATTCATTCCTCGAGATCGGGGCGCAGATGTGCTGCTGCACGCAGATAGACGTGATGGATATCCGCCTGCGCTGCGTCGGTGTTGACGAGAAGGAGAACACGAATGCAGCGGGGGAGGCTGTTCTCGATGGCGCATTGGCGCGCATCAAAAAGGGGAACGAGATCAAAGCCGTTGATGCGGCGGACGCCGGCGGTCGGGAATGCCGCCGTCAGATCCTCGGTGACGCTGAAGATTGCAGCGCCGATATCGGCGGCAGTAATGGCGTTTGTGCGGAGGAGTTCGGTGATGAGCTCCTGTGCTGCCAGCCAGATTTCCTCTTTTTCGTTGCGCCCGACGGTGATGGCGCCGCGTATGCCGCGCATAGCTACACCCCCTTATGAATATCCCAGATGAGTCTGAGACTGAGGATAAATGCGATGAGATAACCGAGCAGACCGATGATGGGAATGCCGCCGAGCTGCGGCTGCATATCCGTCGTGCAGAGCGTACTCGAGGCGATGAGGAGCGCTGCGCAGAGAAGGGCAATGATGAGCTTGTTGATCATCTTGTCAAGACGCTGCACGGGTTCCTCCGAACCGGTGAGATCGATGTTCAGCTTTGCCTGTCCGCTCATGGTCATCTTGAGAAGGTCTGCAAGCTGCTCGGGGATCTGCACGGATTTGCGCAGGAGCATAATGCCTTCCTGACGGACCTTTGCGAGGCCCTCACGCCAGTTCATACCGTGGACGAGGCCGAGGGAGAGGCTGTGGGCAAAGATCTCAAGGAAGCTGACTTCGGGCGCGCAGCGCCGCATGACGATCTCCACGGTCATGACGCCGCGTGCGAACATGGCAAGCCCGCTCGGACATCCGATGCGGTGCATCCGCAGAATACTGAGAATTTGGTTTGTCAGCACGCCCATATGCAGGTCGCTGAAATCAAGCGAGCCGTACTGTTCCATCATGACGTCGATATCCTGATAGAGCTGGGCGTGGTTGATGCGTCCCTTGACGATGCCGAGCGCGAGCACGGCAGATTTCATCTCAAAGGTATCGTGTGTTGCAAGCGCCATGATCGCGCGGCGCAGCGCCGTGCGGTCGCGGTTGCTGAGCCGCCCCATCATTCCGAGGTCCAGCCATACGATCGTGCCGTTTCGGATGCGGATGTTTCCGGGGTGTGGATCGCCGTGAAAGAAGCCGTCCTCAATGATCTGCTTGGCGTAGTTTTCGCCGAGGCGGCGCCCGATCTGAGTGACGTTGATGCCTGCGGCATGCAGCGCATCGGTCTGATCAAGCGGGATGCCGTCAATGTACTCCATGACGAGGATGTGCTGGGTCGAGAGATCGCGCATGACGCGCGGGCAGGAGATGAAGGGATGATCGCGGTTCAGATGGGAGAACTCCTCGATGTGGCTCGCCTCAATGAGGAAGTCCATCTCCTGCTTTGCAATGTTCCACATTTCATCCATCAGCGAGCGGAAATCGACGACATCGTCGCGGCTGACAAGTCGGATGATGGTTGCGGCACGCTTCATGAGCGTAAGGTCCATGCGCATGATCTCGTGGATGCCGGGGCGCTGCACCTTGATGACGACCTCTTCTCCCGTAGTCAGCACCGCCCTGTGTGCCTGGGCGATACTTGCCGAGCCAAGCGGCGTACTGTCGATCTCGCGAAAGACCCGATTCCAATCGCGCTTATACTCTTGTTCGACAATGGAGAGAATGACCGGGAAGGCGAGGGGGCTCGCGCCGGTCTGCAGCTTCATCAGCTCGTCGCAGTACTCCGTCGGCAGAAAGTCGGGGCGCATGCTCATGATTTGTCCGAACTTAACAAAAGTCGGCCCAAGATCCTCAAAGATGGCCCGCAGCTTTGCCGGCGTCAGTCCGTGTACGATGTCGTGGCGGCGCAGGACGGCAACCATTTCGCGCAGGCGCAGAGCGGCATTCTTATTCTCTGTGCCGTGCAGCAATGACTCCAGCATAGATGCGCACCTCCTGCCTGTTTTAATATGGGGTTATTCCGCAGCCTTATATTTCTCTGCAAGCTGCTGTTTAACCGTCTCGTTGCTGAGGTATTCGTCATACGTCGAGATGCGGTCGACAATGCCGATCGGTGTAATCTCGATGATGCGGTTCGCAATGGTCTGTGTGAACTCGTGGTCACGCGAGGCAAAGAGAATCGTGCCGGGGAACGACATGAGACCGTTGTTGAGCGCTGTGATGGACTCCAGGTCAAGGTGATCAGTCGGCTCGTCAAAGAGCAGGACATTCGCACCCGAGAGCATCATGCGCGAGAGCATGCAGCGGACGCGCTCACCGCCCGAGAGCACCTCGGCACGTTTTTGGCTCTCTTCTCCCGAGAAAAGCATGCGCCCGAGGAATCCGCGCACGAATGTCTCATCGGGATCCTTCGAATACTGACGCAGCCAATCGACGAGGTTGAGCTTCACATTGTCGAAATAAGCGCTGTTGTCCGAGGGCAGGTAGGTCTGTGTCGTCGTTACGCCCCACTTAAACGTGCCTGCGTCTGCTTCCTCTTCGCCCATGAGAATCTTGAACAACATCGTCTTCGCTGCCCCGTTCGGACCGACAAAGGCCACCTTATCCCCTTTTTTGAGGGTAAAGCTGATGTTCTTAAAGAGCTGCCGCCCGTCGATCTCTTTGGAGAGCCCTTCGACCGTCAGCAGCTGATCGCCTGCCTCGCGGTCAGGGGTGAATGCGATGTACGGATAGCGGCGGGTGGACGGTTTGATATCATCGAGCGTGATGCGCTCGAGGAGTTTCTTGCGCGAGGTGGCCTGCCGAGATTTTGCAGCATTTGCCGCAAAGCGCTGGATGAAGGTCTGCAGCTCCTTGATCTTCTCCTCTTTCTTCTTGTTCGCATCTTTTGCCATCTGCAGGGCAAGCTGGCTGGATTGGTACCAGAAGTCGTAGTTGCCGGCGTAGAGCGAGATCTTGCCGAAGTCCACGTCGCAGATATAGGTGCAGACCTGGTTGAGGAAGTGACGATCATGCGAGACAACGATGACCGTGTTTGGAAAGTCTGCGAGAAAGTTCTCGAGCCAGTTGATCGAGGAGACGTCAAGATGGTTCGTCGGCTCATCGAGGAGCAGGATGTCAGGCGAGCCGAAGAGTGCCTGTGCGAGCAGGACACGCACTTTCTCAGAGGGCGAGATCTCATTCATCTTGAGGTGGTGCTTCGCGTCCGGCACACCGAGACCGTTGAGCAGCTGTGCCGCCTCTGTCTCGGCGTTCCAGCCGTCGAGCTCGGCGAACTCTGCCTCGAGCTCGGAGGCGCGCATTCCGTCCTCGTCGGAGAAATCCGGCTTTTCATAGAGCGCATCCTTCTCATCCATGATCTCCACGAGGCGCGGATGTCCCATGATGACCGTACGCAGGACCTCGACCTCGTCGAAGGCATAGTGATCCTGCTGGAGGACGGCGAGACGCTCGCCCGGCGTAATGTCCACAATGCCGCCCGTCGGCTCGATATCGCCGGACAGAAGCTTGAGGAAGGTGGATTTTCCCGCGCCGTTCGCGCCGATGATGCCGTAGCAGTTGCCGGGGGTGAACTTCAGATTGACATCCTTATAGAGGACGCGTTTGCCGAATTGCAGACTCAGATTGTTGACGGTGATCATCTTTCCGTTCTCCTTCTCTATTTACGCAGGATTGCGCGGAACATCGACAGGATGCTCTGTCCGTATGAGTCGCCGGGAACTGCCCAGCGGCCGTTGAGATCCTGCCAGTTCCCGAGGGTAATGGTGCCGTAGACATTGCGTACGAGATTATATCTGGGGTCAACGACGGGGCGTACGGGTCTGCGCGTTGAGGCATAGGCGAGCAGATGTTGGATATGAGCGCGCACACCGATTTGTGAGGTGGCGAAGTAGGCCCCCTTGATCTCCGTGCTCGTTGTGCCGAGCCCGCAGTAGTTGTTCTGATCGGGCGTTACCGTTCCGCCGTAACGAAAGAAGCCGGTTTCCTTGAGCGCCTGTGCAAATGCCACGTCGGGACGGATGCCCTCGCGCGCACCCTCCTCGTAGTAGTAGGCGACGAGTTCACGCGGTGAAACGGAGATCGCCGGATGCGGGTTCACACTGAGCAGATAGCTCACGCATTGTTCCTGACTCGCAAGGGGGGTGCCGATGATGGCCGTGTCATACTCAGAGAGCGTCTTTGGAACGCTGAAGGGAGAATCGTCCTCCCGCACAGGTGCATTGATCTCGTTCGCGTTTTTCATGAGTGCATCGATCCGCGCACGGAAATCATTGTTTTTAGGGGCGTTTGTCGTGCGCTCCGTACGAATCTTCGTCGCTTTATCCGGATCATGCACGCGGCGCGCCTCGCCGGATGCCGACGTCAGAATAAAGACAGCCAGAGCTGCGGCAAGAGCGCCGCGCAGAACAATAACCTTTTGCAAGAGATGAACCTCCCAGATTTGTGTTTATGTTGTCCATTTCAGCAGGGCAAGCACAGTGAGCAGCATTGCCAGTTCCCATGTGCCGCGTGCAATGCGGCGGCGCTCGCCGCATACTGCCGTGAGAAGCACCCAGGTGAGAAGTGCAGCTGTGAGCCCTGTCTTGATATCGTATGCTGCGAGCAGAAAGGCCGCAATGACCGCACTCTCACGCAATGTGAGCGGCTCATGCAGACTGCTTAGAACTGCAAGCGCGCGCAGGAGCAGCATCAGACCGAGAACAGCGAGCGCAACAGCAGGTGCCGCAGGGAACTCTGAGACTGCCTGCAGAAGCGGAGCGCAGGGCAGCAGCAGGAAGAGAAACAGAGAGAATATCCAGGCCGTCAGAGGAATGCCGCAGAGATACGGCGCTCCTTCACGTGCGGGAAGAACAGCGGAGATGGGGGCAATGCTCAGCGGCAAGGATCCGATCAGCGCACCAAAACCACTGACGGCAAAGAGCCGTGAGAGTGTTCCCTGCTCTGTGCGGAGATCTTCTGCATCCGTACGCGCCGAGAGTACGACTGTGCTTTCGACTGCAAGTGTGAACAGGAGCGTCAGTCCAAGAGCAGCGGCCGGAAGAAAATCACCTGCGCCCGGTGCTGTCAGGACAAATGCCGTGGTCAGTATATCCGGTTGGAGAAACGGCGCTGCAGGAATCTCCCAAAAACCTTCCGCCCATGTGAGGACAGTGACAATTCCCATTCCGAGCGGCAGAGCAAAGCGCACGCGCATTGCATGCAGGAGAAGAACCAGCAGGACGCCGATCAGTGTGTAGTAAGTCAGCGGATCGGAGAGTGTGCCTCCCATAGTCAGTGCCCACGGGGAAGGCAGCAGGATACGTGCGTAGAGGGCCGCTGTTATCAGCATCGTAAGTCCCAGACCAAAGATGAGCCCCGTCCGTATGATCGGAGGAAGCGACGCCTGGAGTGCAGCTGCGTATTTTGTGCGTGTGAGCAGAGCTCCTGAGAAGGAGACGAGCGCAGCGATGCCGAGCAGTTCCTGCCACGCAATGCCGCGTGCGATGATCTCCTCATAGACCAACCATGCCGTAATGGACGGAGAGGGGAACGCAATCAGCGTCCTTCCGCCGCGCGAAGCCATGAGCGTTCCAATGACACAGGCAACAATGCCGCATGGATACGCCGCCGTGAACGGCATGCCTGCGCGCGCGAGTAGCGATGCAGTCAGAACGAGAGCGAGGGCGGCGACGAAGACCAATATAAAAGCATCGCAGAGTGGCGCATACAGAACTCTCTTCTCACTGTTCATGCCTGTCCTCCCGCGATATCTCAAAACATTTTTATTCTATCACAAAATAAGTGATTGATAAAGAGGCCCTTTTATTTCAAGGCTTTAGAGAAAGATAAAGTGTATTTGTCTACAACTTGTCTACAAAATTATTTGCCTACAATATCCCCAAAGATGCGAGCGGTCTCCTGCATCATATCCTCTGTGTCGTGTGCATACAGGTTTTGCGTGATATTCGCATTGGCATGCCCAAGGCGTGCTGCAACATCGACCGGCTTTGCCCCAGCCTCGATCAGCTTTGTCGCATGAGTGTGCCTGAAGCTATGGGGATTAAGTCCGGCTTTACGCAAAACAAGTGTGACGGACGTGTGATGGAGCGGGACGCCATTCGGGCGTATGCAGACGAGCGAGCGGCGCAGGAGATAATCCGGCGCAGGAAGTTTCTTCGGAAGAAGAACCAGAGCCCGATCATCGTGTGAATCCTCGTAGGCCAGTTGATAGGCTTGCCCGAAACGCATCTGATGCTCTGCCTGCTCAGCGCGAAGCATGCGGAGGTATGAAATAAAAGATGCGTCTGCATAGAATACACGCGCACTGCTCTCTGTTTTCGGTGTATCAAAATAGCCCGCCTCGAATCGCTGACGTGAGACACAAATCTTACCTGTGTTCAAGTCGATATCCTCCCATGTCAGCCCAAGTGTTTCACTGATGCGCATTCCCGTGTGATACATGATCTTGATGGCGGGGTAGCAGGTCGTAGCTTTGGGGATGGCGGCGAACTGCTCAGGTGTTATGATCACGCGTTTTATCACTTTGCGCGGCGCACAGCGGGGGATAGGAATATTCGTCGCCGGATTGATGGCAATGAGCTCTGCCGGATAGACGGCATACTTCAGCGCAGCAGACAGTACAGACTTCGCCTGCATGATCGTTCCGGCAGCAAAACCTTTATTTGCAAGTTCCTGTACCCACGCAGCAACATCGCGCGGACGGAGGTCTTGTAAAAAGATACCACCTAAACGGGGAAGAACACGGAGTTTTATTGCGCAGGAATAGTTTTGATACGTCGTCCGCTTCACGTTCGGACGGACAACATTATCAAGCCACACGGCGAGATAGTCGCGCAGCTTGATCTTCTCCGACGTGATGCCAATGTTGCCGCTCTTCCAGTCGGCATAGGCTTTCACGCCCGCTTCATATGCTTCATCCTCGGTGGCAAAGCCTCCTTTCTCTTTCATGCGGCGCGGATTCTTCGAGACGTCGAAGCTGTACGAAAAAGTTTTTCCGCGCTTGCGTATGCGTATCTTGGACATAAATAAAACCTCCTTGAAATAGGAGGCGAATCATGGTAGAATTTACATGAATTGGGGCATGATTCGCGAAAGCAACATGCTTGCCGCTCGGTGTTGGTAGCACCGGGCGGTTTTTATTTTTATTGAGATTATCTCAACGGAGGGAGTATTTTTTCTGTCTCTGCAATCTTTGTGATGTCAATGGAATCGACATTACTCCAGTTGATTTTATCTGCGGCATCTTTCTTTACCGTGATACCGTAGACATTATGGTTTTCCTCACGACCGGTTTTCTTTTCGACCACGTTAGACCATACCGCAAAAGTACATCCGTTGAGATTCGTATTTGCTCCGAAGACATCTTTCATGACATATGCGGCAGCGATTTTATATTCTTTAAGTGTGCCGGACTTATCTGGGAGTATAGTTCCGTTGCAGTTGACAACGACAAAATATAACCCGTCAACGTGTTGCGTTACATTTATATCCTTATATTTTACAAGAGTACCGCCATAAGAGGATACACCGTGTTCGGCGGCCTTTGACAAGATGCTGTCAACAGATGATGCTTCCTGCGGTTTTTCTTGTGATTTATTTGTTTCCTGCGCTGGCGGTACAGATGGTTTTGTAACATGAACAACGCCAAAACCGATATACGAAACAATACACACAAGCAAGGATATTCCTGCCTTTTTCCCATATGTGGAAGGAGATTCCTTTATCTTGCTTACAATCCAGAGCGCGAAAAATATAAGCGCCACCAAAAAAGAAACTAGAGTTATGAGCATAAAAACATTGTCCATGATACGAAGTCCTTTCTCTCATTTCCCTACTGATATACACATGCTGCACATTCGAGTTCTTTCAACAGTGCAGTGGTATCAGACATCGACAGTAGTTTTTCATCTCGGATGCTGTCAATCATCTTTGCATTATTGCGCAAACAAGTATGAGCAAGCAATAGAAAAGCAAATTTATTGGCAGCAAGCTCCTTTTCATCACGACGAACATCATTGATTCGATCGACGTGCATGATCGGGGATAGGTGGTGCCGTAAAACGATATGCCCTAGCTCGTGTGCCAAAACGACGTTACGAGCATCATCGGGCAATCTCACGTTGACAGAGATGCTACGAACAACACCGAGCCTAACGTAGAATGCATCTGGTAAAAAGGAAATATTGTGTGGGTGTATCTTGACGCGCATCATCTGTAATATTGTCTCTGGATTGTTGCTTTCATACTTGCGCACCACATCAAGCACCTTTGGTAGCAACCTACGCATCTGAATCCTCCTTGACCATTGCAGCAGCTACACTGAGTAACACCTTCTTTTGTTCTTCAGTCAGCTTTTTATCGCCGAACATCAGAATCCCGCCGCTTGTGAGCATCTTATTCAGGTCAGTCTCAGTCACCTTCTTTCCATAGGGGACGATTTCTTCGGCAACGCTGAACGTTGGAGCTTCCCATCCCATCAACATGCCAGGAGAGACATTCAATACATCAGCGATTTTTTCTATATTGTCAGATGGAATGTTTTGAATAACACCAGATTCATAACGCTGAATCGTTTGGCGACTTACACCAACTTTTTGAGCGACATCATCTAATGTCATACCTGCTTGAAGCCGAGCTCTTTTCAGATTATGGTTTAACATACGCCCCTCCTATCATACAGTTATTATAACAAAAATCACACAATATGCAACAAAAAAACTAAAGAACGAAAAAAAATCACTTGACGCGCAACAAAAACAATGATATATTTGTTACGCAAAAAGAGACAAATATTAGAGAGAAAGTGAGAGTTTTAAATGATTAACACAAATAAGCTTAGGGGAATTATAGCGGAAAAAGGAACATCTCAAGCGAAAATGGCAGAATATCTTGGAATCACGCCAAAAACATTCTATGATAAAATGAGGAAAGGCGTATTCGATTCGGATGAAATTGAGCTAATTATCTCCAAACTGGATATTCCTAGAGATGAATGTATGGATATTTTTTTTACACAATATGTTACTTAATAAGTGACAAAAATGAAGAATATATAAAAGAGCCGAAACGCCCTTCGGGGCGTCCGCAGGGAATGACCGACCTGCGCTGATGATGGCAGGTCACGTCTCGCCGATATGAGGCGAATCATGGTAGATAGCAAGGATGGCGGGGCGTGAATGCCGATAGGGAGGTGAAGATATGCCAAGGAAAGCGGCGGATGCGGCGACGCTGGATATCGTGAAAGTGCTCACGGATGCTGTCGAGCGAATCGCCGCAGAGAAAGTCGCTGAACAGTCAGAGATGGCGACGCAGCGCATCATTGAGCATCTGCCGGAGGTTGTCTATCTGCCTCCGAAACCTGCGGAGGTGCCGCAAGAACGTCTGCTGAGTGTGGGGGAAGTTGCTGAGATCCTCGGCTGCTCGACGGCGACTGTTGCCAAGCGGTTCGAGAGCGGTGATCTGGCCTTTGTTCTTGAACGTGGCTCTGAGAATCGCAAGGTGCCATATAGCTGGGTGGTTGAGTACATCTATAGCTTGCCACGATATACGGGAAAGCTCAAAGAGAGAAAGGAGGTCAAAGCTCATGCGTGAGTTTTGCAAAGCCGTCATCATCGGCGGAGCGTTCGTCGCGGTGGCAGCACTCTGTTCTGGGGCGTGTAACCCCTGGGATGATGGCGGGGCGGTGCTCGTTGAGGAGGTCTACACCGTGCGCCCCGGAGATACGCTCTGGGGCATTGCGGAGGAGTACACGGCGAAGAATACCGGCACGCGCCGGTATATCCTCGAGTACAAGAGCGGCATCGAGGAGCTTAACCCGTGGCTCCTCGAAAGGAAAGGGATGATCTATCCCGGAGATAAGTTGACGCTGACGTACTGGGTGAAGGAGGAGCAGAAATGAGGATATCGACATATCATGCAGATGGGTATTGTTGGAATTGCGGAAAGCAATGCAACAAGCGCATCGAGTTGTATCTCGGTGTCCCGAGTGCATTGTTCCATTTCTGCCGCCCGTGTGCAAGAAAAATGATGAAGGGGCTTTTGCGTGAACTCAACAAAGAGGAGAAGGAATGAAAATGAAAATGGAAGTCAAGAAAGAAGCTGCCGCATTCGTGCTACAGGGAAGCAGCTACAACGGCTGCGGCGAGCCTGTTGCGGTCTCGTACGCCATGTTGCGTGCGGCAGCGGTCGGCGAAAAGTGGGCTGGCTATGACAACCACGGCTGCGGGCGCGCCGTACACAGCGAGTCCGCAGAGGTGGTCTACAAGACGGAACGAGGGGCGGCCGTCCTGTTCCGCAACTGGGGCACGACGGACGACCCCAACCCGGAACATTGGGCGAGTGCCCCTAAGCTCGTCTGGTACGAGTTCGCATAAAGGAGCAGCGGAAATGAAAAAAGAAGATCTGGAAAAGATCATAGAAAGCCATTATCGGTGGCTTTCTGATGAAAATGACGGGGAACGTGCCAACCTGAGTGGTACTGACCTGAGGGGGGCCGACCTGATTTGTGCAGACCTGAGCCATGCCAATCTGAGTGGTGCTAATCTGAGCGGGGCCTACATGAGCAATACCTATCTGGAATGCGCCGATCTGCATGATGCCGACCTAAGCAGTGCATGTCTGATGAATGCCTACATAAGTGAAGCCAACATGCGGAGAGCTAGTTTGAGGGGGGCCAACCTAATGGGAGCCAACCTGAGTGCTGCCGACCTAAGAAAGGCTAACCTGCGAAAAGCTGATCTGCGGAAGGCAGACATGATGGGGGCCTGTCTGCTCGATGTAGACCTGCGCGATGCCAACTTGCGGAAAGCTAACTTGAAGTGTGCCAATCTGAAGGGAGCCAATCTGAAGGGGGCCGATCTGAGAAGTGGAGACCTATACAGTGCCGAACTGTCAGAAAAAATATTGCAGGTCGGTCCGATTGGAAGTCGGCGGGACTACACGCTATACAACGCAACATCTAATGTCGTCCAGTGTGGGTGCTGGAATGACGGTATTGGCGGTACGCTGGAGGAGTTCCGGGAACGCATAAATGAAGTTTATCCGGAGGAAAAGGAGAGCACATTGAAATATCGCATGGAGTATTTGGCGGTGATTGCATATTTCAAGACGATGCGGGAACTTGAAAAGGAGGAGCAGAAATGACAATGGAAGAGTTTAAGAAGGTAGTCGATTCCTTTGCGGATGATGGCATCTATGCTTGTGCAGCATATGTGGATGGCAGTCCTACAACAGCGGTGCAAGGCTCAGTTGAAGCGGTCATTGTTGCGGCACTCCATACAGTCCTTACGGCTGCATCTTGCTCGGATAACAAAATGAAACATCTTATCTCAGCATCGTATATCCTGCATGGCATGATGCTCGCGGAGATGGGAGACAAGCCGATGGAGGAACAGCCATGACGAAGTGGCAGACACGCCGCGAGATGGTGAGTCCGCCGCTGACGATGCACATTGTTTTCCGCATCGTTGACGGTGTGGAGGAGCGAAGCGGTACGCATTATGCCACGTTGGGTGATGCGCTCACACATGTGAGGGAGCTCAACGCAAAAGAAAAAGCGCCCGAGGCGGCGGCAACCGCTCTGAGCGCAGAAATGAATTGAACTACCGTGATTGTATCACGGAATAGGAGGTAAATCAAATGAAATACGAAGTAAACTTTGAAATTTATGGGAAGATCGATGTTACAGCCAAGGACATGGATGATGCGATAAACATCGTAAGGGAGATGGACCGCTGCGATCTATTCAAGGGCGCGAAGCAGGTGTACCTCTCCGCATATTCGTGGGATTTTGATGAGGAGGATGCAGATGAGGAGGGGATATCGGGACTTCCTTGCGTCAAAAATGGTAATTGCCCAAAAGAGCGGCGTTGCCATTGATGCGGAAGAGATCAGCGCCGTACTGAAACCGCACCAGCGGGATGCAGTCATGTGGGCAGTGCAGGGCGGGCGCAGGGCAATATTCGCCGCATTCGGGCTTGGCAAGACGATAATGCAGCTCGAATGGTGCCGCATTATCCACGCACATAAGGGAGGGAAGATGCTGATCGTGTGCCCTCTCGGGGTCAAGCAGGAGTTTATCCGCGACGCCGAAAACCTCCTGCATATGGATGCGCCTGTCTATGTGCGCAATATGGCGGAGACAGAGGCTGCGCCCGGCTGGCTGATGATAACAAACTATGAGCGTGTCCGCGACGGCGACATTCGTCCGGATGCATTCTCCGGCACGTCGCTTGACGAGGCGGCGGTTTTGCGTTCCTTCGGGAGCAAGACCTATCAAACATTCCTGAACAAGTTCCGCGGTGTGCCGTATAAGCTTGTATCCACGGCGACGCCGTCCCCCAATAGATACAAGGAGCTCATTCATTATGCGGGTTACCTTGAGATCATGGATACGGGGCAAGCGCTCACGCGATTTTTCAAACGCGACAGTACGAAGGCAAACAATCTGGAACTCTATCCGCACAAGGAAAAAGAGTTCTGGTTATGGCTATCAACGTGGGCGCTATTTATCCAAAAGCCCTCCAACCTCGGCTATGACGATACCGGATATGACCTACCGGAACTCGAGGTGCGCTATCACAAGCTTGGACGGCCGCCCGAAATAAGCGAGGAGAAGGACGGGCAGATCAAAATGTTTCACGATGCGGCGCAGGGCCTCAAAGAGGCAGCCCGCGAGAAACGTGAAAGCATTGATGCGCGGATGGCGGAGGCAAAACGCATCATCGATGCTGCACCGGAAGATCATTTTATCATCTGGCACGACCTCGAGGCAGAGCGTCACGCAATCAAAAAGGCGCTGCCGGAGGCGCGGGAAATATACGGCGCACAGGATATGGACGTGCGCGAGCGTAACACAATCGACTTCTCGGACGGGAAATTCCGACTGCTGGCAACGAAAAAGGAACTCTCCGGGAGCGGGTGCAACTTTCAGCGGCATTGTCACCGCATGATCTTCCTCGGCATTGACTATGAGTTCAACGATTTTATCCAGGCAATTCACCGCTGTCATCGCTTCCTGCAGCCGGAGAAGGTGATCGTAGACATCATCTACATGGACAGCGAGCAGGAGATCCTCAAAGTATTGCAGCACAAATGGACGCAGTACAATCACCTGACGCAAAAGATGGCGGATATCATCAAAGAGTATGGGCTTGGCGGTGCACAGGCGGCCGCAGAGATGGGGCGCAGTATAGGAGTTGAGCGAGTGGAAGTAAAAGGAGATGGCTGGACGGCCATACACAACGACTGTATCGACGAAACGCGACGAATGGCGGAGAACTCCGTCGATGAGATTGTGACGTCAATCCCGTTCTCGAATCACTATGAGTACACGGCAAGCTATAACGATTTCGGGCACAACGAAGATACGGAGCGTTTTTTTGAGCAGATGGACTATTTGAGCCCCGAGCTGCTGCGCATCTTAAAGCCCGGGCGCGTGTTTGCCTGTCATGTCAAAGATCGTGTCCTCTTTGGCAATGCGACGGGGACGGGCATGCCGACCATCGAGCCGTTCCATGCGCTCTGCATTGAGCACTACATGCGGCACGGATTCCAGTATTTTGGCATGATCACGGTCGTGACCGACGTTGTGCGCGAGAATAACCAGACATACAGACTCGGCTGGACGGAGCAGTGCAAGGACGGAAGCAAGATGGGCGTCGGGTGCCCTGAGTACATCCTGCTGTTCCGAAAACTGCCGTCGGACACCTCCAAAGCATATGCAGATACACCTGTCACAAAGACAAAAGAGGAGTATACCCGTGGACGGTGGCAGATCGATGCGCATGGATATTGGCGCAGCAGCGGAGACAGACCTCTCACAAAGGATGAGGTCATGCAGTTCCCTGTGACGGATCTCCAACGCGTCTATCGTAAGTATAGCCGCGAGAGTGTCTATAACTATGAGGAGCACGTCGCGATGGCGGAGAGCCTCGACAAAGACAAGAAACTGCCCGCGACGTTTATGGTCGTCGCGCCCGGCAGTTGGTCTGATGATGTGTGGGACGATATCAACCGCATGCGGACCATGAATACGCTGCAAGCGCAGAAGGGCAAGCAGCTCCATGTGTGCCCATTGCAATTTGATATCGTCGACCGACTGATCGAGCGGTACAGCAACGCGGGCGATCTCATCTTTGACCCGTTCGGGGGACTGATGACCGTCCCTCTCTGTGCGTTGAAGCT
>ERZ773079.676-NODE-676-length-22040-cov-35.765204_pt1 | contig 22040 bp, 20 predicted proteins | sample MGYA00511355_ERZ773079 | MGnify/ENA primary metagenome ERZ773079 (study PRJEB29015, sample SAMEA2737979) | human oral metagenome | biome: human oral; feature: human-associated habitat; material: dental | place: China | collected 2117 ... | reverse complement strand
CATGCTATAATGTACCCTGTTATGGCGACTTTAGCAGATTTTCGTGACGAGAGATTAAAAAAGCTGGAGGCTCTGCGCCGGCTCGGCGTTGATCCTTATCCGGCTCATACCGAGCGGACGATTGGCGCCGGTGAGGTGGCGCCCCGGTTTGACGAGCTGGCGGATACTACTCAGACGGTGGTGGGGCGGATCGTCGGGCTGCGCAAATTCGGCAAGCTGGCTTTTATTGTCATCAGCGACATGACCGGTTGCTTGCAGCTATTCATCCAGGCGGGGCAGCTGGAGGAGCTGACCCCCGAGCAGTCACAGCTTGGCATCAAGCAGCTTAACCTGCTGGATACGGGTGACTTCGTCCAAGCAACGGGTAAGGTGATCAAGACGAAGACGGGCGAAGTGTCGCTGGCGACCACCCGGCTCCGCTTATTAGTCAAGTCTCTGCGTCCCATGCCTGAGCGACAAGGCTTCACAAATAAGGAAGAGCGTCTGCGCCGACGCTACATCGACATGAATGTCAATCCCGGGGTGCGTCAGCGCTTTATCCGTCGGTCAAAGTTTTGGCAGGCGACCAGGGACTTCTTGAACGAACATGGCTTTATCGAGATTAACGGTCCGGTGCTTGAGCATACTACCGGCGGAGCGGATGCGACGGCTTTTCGTACTCATATGGATGCCCTGAATCAGGATCTGTACCTGAGAATAAGTCATGAGCTACCACTAAAACGACTGCTAGGGGCAGGGTATGAACGGGTCTACGACATCGGACCGCGCTTTCGTAATGAAGGGATTGACGACGAGCACTTACCGGAGCATATAGCGATGGAGTGGTACCATGCTTACTGGGATTGGCAGGACGGCATGCGTTTCATGGAGAAGATGTATCGCTACGTGATCCGGCAGACTTTTGGTAAGATGCGGTTTCAGATCGGCGACTTCGATGTCGATCTGGATCAAGATTGGCCGGTCTGGGATTATGCCGGGGTGATCAAGAAGCACTACGACCTGGATGTTTATCATACCAACTTGGATGAAGTGAAGCTCAAGCTTAAGGAGAACCAACTGGAGGTGGGCAAGGCGGACAATATCTCTCGCGGTATAGACAAGCTATGGAAGAAAGTCCGAAAGACAGTCGCCGGGCCGGTCTGGCTGGTCAATACGCCCAAGTTCATCTCGCCGCTCAGCAAGGCTAACCCTGACGGTCGGAGTGTGCAGCGCTTTCAGCCGATCATTGCCGGATCCGAGCTGGGCAACGGCTACTCCGAGCTGAATGACCCGCTAGATCAGCTAAGTCGATTCCAGGAGCAACAACAGATGCGTGACGCCGGCGACGATGAGGCGATGATGATGGATATCGATTTCGTCGAGATGCTGGAGTACGGCATGCCACCGGCTTGCGGTTGGGGCTACGCTGAGAGAGTTTTCTGGGTTTTTGAGGGGGTGACGGCCCGTGAGGGTGTACCTTTCCCGACCATGCGCCACGAGATTGACCGAGTTACTCGCAAGATTTATCCTGATGTTAAGCTATGAAATACGACGTATCCGAGTATACTACCGAGCGAGGTAGCAAGGGGCTGATCATCAGCGTGGCTGATGCTCCGGTCGTCTCGATGGATTTTGAATTCCGAGCGGGCTATCGCTATGTGGACGACTTTGATCACAAGATACAAGTGGCGCATGTGCTGGAGCATATGATGTGTCGAGTCAATGACAAATACCGTGATCCGATCAAGAAGGAGCTGGCCGTCACCAAGAACGGGGCGAGCAGCAATGCCGGCACCGGTTCCTACTATATAGGCTACGATGCCTACTGTGCCGACTTTGAGTGGCAGCGAATCATGGAGCTGATGCGCTATGAGATCTGCCATCCCTACTTTACTGAGCAGTCCTTCAAGGCGGAGATGAGCACCGTTAGGAGTGAGCTGACTAGTCGTCTATCGCAGCCCTGGCGAATGCTTAGCCCCAAGGTGGCGCAGACGCTGGGTGACAAGCAAAAGACTTACCCCGAGCACATCGAGTCGCTGGATAACATCTCGCTTAAAGATATCAAGGAGCATTACCGCCTGACTCACCGGGCTGAGAATATGCACTTTATCGTAGCAGGTGACTTCACGAATAGTCTCGACCGGCTCCATGCTGAGCTGGAGAAGTTTGATCTGCCGACGGGTGGCGAGTGGCAAGAGCTACCTTGCGATGTGCTTCATGCCGCCAAACCCACCGTGATCAAACGTAAAGACGTGCCTGCCATCTCTTTTACTTTTTGTATGGAGCAGAATCGAGAGCTGACCGATGAGGAGTGCGAGGCTATGTCGGCACTTGAGCACATCCTGAGCGGGACGATGAGCTCTCGGATCTACGGGCAAGCTCGGGACAAGGGACTACTGTACGGTTGCACGGTCGGCTGTAGCAGTAGTAAGTATAATACCGAGTGGTACCTGGACGGTCGGGCTAATGCTGAGCAGCTGCCGGCTTTCTTTGACCTGGCTGTCAGAGAGCTGGATAAGGTCAAGCGGGGCGACATTACCGAGCAGGAGTTAGCCGACGCCAAATCTTACGCCCTGGGGCGCTACCGAATGGGCATCCAGACGACGGGACAACTGGCCAGATACTTATCCGGTCGCTGGCTGTATGATGGTCTGATCAAAGATTATAACGACGAGCCGGATAAAATTAACGGTGTAACTAGGGAGCAGATGGTAGAGCTGGTTCGGCAGTTCTTTGATGCTAACATCTGGACGATTGGGCTATATGGGGCAACGGACAATAAAATGGCAAATCAGCTACGAGCGAAGCTGAAGCAGCTCTTCTAGGTGAACAAATAAGTTATGCAGCATGAGGTCAGTGAATATCAGCTAAAGAGTGGTGGTAGGGGACTAATCGTCAATGTGCCGGGCGCCCCGGTCATGGCGAGTCAGTTTCAGTTCCGAGCCGGGAATCGCTATGTGCTGGATTATCAGCACAAGTCGCAGACGGCACATATCATGGAGCATATGGCTTTTGGGGCGAGCGATGGTTTTGCTACGGCGCATGAGTACGATGCTACATTTACTAAGAACGGGGCGATCTATAATGCCTACACTGATGACGTCTCGATGGTCTACGAGGCAACCTGTGCCGACTTTGAGTGGAGTCGGGTGCTGGGGCTACAGAAATACGCTATCTGTCAGCCTCATTTTAATCAAGACGACTTTGCCTCGGAGGTTGGGGCGGTGCGGAGTGAACTGATTGGTTATTTGTCGCAGGCTGATCGGGTGCTATGGCCACGAGTGGCACAAGCGATGGGTGATGATACGAAGACCTTTCAAGAGGGACTGGACTCTATCCCTAATATCACTGCCGAGGATATCCGGGAGCATTGGCGGCGAACTCATACGGCGGGCAACTTGCGTTTCGTGGTGGCGGGTAATTTCGTGGGTAGGATCGGTCAGCTGAGGGAAATCCTCAACTCCTTCGAGCTTGGTGCGGGTGACCGTCTGCCGATTGCCGTCGATGAGATGCACTCCGCCCCTGCTTTCACTATTCGGCGTAAAGATGTGCCGGGGATCGGGCTAGCTATCTCGCTGGTCGTGCCTCGTAAATTGTCTGATGCTGAAAATGAGGCAATGTCGCTCCTGAACCATATCCTAAATGGCACCTTGCATTCACGTATTCAGGGTGAAGCTCGGCGGCGCGGCTTGCTGTACTATATGTGGTCACAGCTCAGCACTTTCGAGCACAACTCGTCGTGGGATTTTGGGGCGCAAGTGAGTGTCAGTAACCTGCCGGCGGTGGTTGATTTAGTGACTAACGAGATGCAACGAGTGAAAGATGGCTTGGTCGACGAAACGGAGCTGGCTGAAGCTAAGTCCTATGCGATGGGGCGCTATCAGATGGGCACTCAGACGGTGGGGCAGATTGCCGGCTGGCTGGCAGATCGCTACTTCTTTGACGGAGTCATCGACGACTTTTCGGCAGTGCCGGCTCGAATTAATGCCATCTCCCCCGAGCAGATCATTGAGACGGCGCGGGATATCATTCGACACAATTGCTGGACGCTGGGGCTATACGGCTCGACCGACAAGACTATGGCAGATCAGCTATATGATCGTTTTGCCAAATTATTTTAGCTTAGCAATGCTACAATAGACCTATGAAGATTGCGATTGTGGGGTATGGTGTCGAGGGGCGCTCTAATTATCGGTATTATCGGGCGAAATATCCCGAGGCGGAGATAGTCATCTTTGACGAGCGTGCTCAGCTGGATGATACGCCCGAAGGAGCACAGTTGGTCTTAGGTGGCAGAGCCTTTGCTCAGGTCAAAGGGTTTGACCTGGTCTTGCGTAGCCCGTCAGTTGCGCCGGATCGGATTAAGCAAGCTGACCATCACTGGTCGGCGACGAGAGAGTTCTTGCGTCAGAGTCCTGCCCCGATCATCGGGGTGACCGGCTCGAAGGGTAAAGGAACTACCTGCAGTCTGATCGCTTCGATCTTGCGTCAACATTTGGCTGACCGACCCGAGCGCCATGTCCACCTGCTCGGCAATATCGGTGTGCCGGCACTGGACGTCCTGCCCTCGGTCGGAGAGGACGATATCGTCGTCTACGAGCTGTCATCCTTTCAGCTATGGGACTGCACTCAGTCGCCGACCATTGCCGTGGTGACCATGATCGAGCCGGATCATCTGAACGTTCACCGAGATTACCGAGATTATGTTCAGGCGAAGCTGCATATCCTGGACTATCAGCACGATGGCGACACGGCAGTCTATAATCAGTCGGACAGCGAATCGGCTGAGCTGATCGGGCATATCGTGGCCAGTACTCAGGCGGATGATTTACCTTACCCCTATCGTAAAGGAGCTCATTTCGACGAGCAATATCTATATATGGGTGAGACCAAGCTTTGCCCGGTCGGTCAGCTACAGTTGCCCGGTCGGCATAATCTACTCAATGCCTGTGCTGCCATATCGGCGACCTGGGAGATAACTGATCACGATAGCGAAGCTGTCGCTAAGGGGCTGGGTGCTTTCGAGGGGTTGCCACACCGGCTGAAGCTCGTGAATGAGGTGGACGAGGTGAAGTTCTATGACGACAGTATCGCTACGACACCCGGCTCAGCGATTGCCGCTATCCGGTCGTTTACTCAGCCTAAAGTGCTGATCGTTGGTGGCTCAGATAAAGGAGCTGACTATCATGGGCTGGGTAAAGTGATCGATCAGAGTGATATGCGAGCGGTCCTGGCTATTGGTGCTAACCGAGCCAAGGTGGCTGAGCAGATCATGGATGAGACCAATAAGCCGGTAGTCATGTTGCCGACGACTGATATGGCGGAGATCGTCCGGACCGCCTACGACCTGGCTCGCCCGGGCGACGTAGTGATCCTGTCACCGGCAGCCGCCAGCTTCGACATGTTCAAATCATACGCTGACCGGGGCGAACAATTCATTAAGGCGGTTGACGCACTATAGATTATTCGGAAGATTAGCTGAAAGTCACCGGCTCGGCTCTTAGCCTGTGTTAGAATGGGGATATGGTAATCAAGAAAAGAAATAGTAAACGTATCAAAAAGTTGGCTCGGTCGAGAGCGATTGCTCGGACTGCCATCCAGGAGCGTCCATGGGAGGAGATTCTGGCTAACGAGCAGATGCCGCCTTCGGACGACCGGCGCTTCGCCCGCTATACCAAAGACCTGGTGCGTGGTCTGGAGATGATCCGTACTTATCCGCAGGGTGTCACCATCTTTGGCTCGGCTCGCTTTCATAATCGGCACAAATATTATCAAGCAGCCTACGAGCTGGGAGCTAAGCTGGCTCAGCATGGTCACACGGTGACGACCGGTGGCGGCCCCGGCGTTATGGAGGCGGCTAACCGAGGAGCATTTGAGAATCACGGTCAGTCGATCGGGCTGAACATTAAACTGGCGACCGAGCAGGATCTCAATCCCTGGACGACTGACTCGATGGAGTTCCACTATTTTTTTGCCCGTAAGGTGATGCTGACCTATAGCTCAAAGATGTTTGTCTTCTTCCCGGGCGGCTTTGGTACCATGGACGAGTTTACCGAGGTGCTGGAGCTGATCCACGCCGGCAAGATGCCGATTTCACCGGTCATTTTATTCGGCAGTGAGTTCTGGGGTGGGCTGGACGAATGGTTCAGCGGCATCATGAGCGAATGGCACTTGATCGAGACCGGCATGGAAGATGAGATGAACGAGATGGCGCATGTCAAGGCGGCTGATTACGGCATGATTAATAAAGCCCGAGACCTCTACACCCTGACTGACGATATCGACGAGATCGTCAAGATTGCCGACCAGACCGACCCCCGAGACGTCCAAGATGTGATCAACCAGGCGATCGCCTGTCAACTATTTAATCAATGTGACTAAGGAATATGCAGGACGAGCTCGCTAAACGACTATCTCAGCTGGACCGGGCGATCGATCGGGCGACTGATCAGCTGGGGCTGGAGGCAAAGCAAGCTCAGCTGGCTGAGCTGGAGGAGCAGGTAGCTCGACCGGAGTTGTGGCACAATCCCACTCAAGCCCAGACACTGACTAAACAGGTGGCAAATCTAAAGGCGATCATTCAGCCCTGGCGGGTGCTACGAGCTCAAGTGGAGGATGCTAGTGAGCTGATTGAGATCATTGACGACGAGCTGGTCGACGAATTTGCCGGTCAAGTCAAGTCGCTCGAGCAATCATTTACCGGGCTCAAGCAGCAGCTTCTCTTCACCGGTAAGTACGACCAAGGCAACGCTATTTTACGTCTGAGTAGCGGGGCAGGCGGTGATGATGCTCAGGACTTCACGGCTATGCTGGAGCGGATGTACTTGCGCTGGGCAGAACAAAATGATTTCGAGACGGATATCATCGAGCGAAGTGCCGGCGAGGTGGCCGGCGTCAAGACCGAGGTGATCGAGATTAGCGGAGCGTTCGCTTACGGCTGGCTACGGAGCGAGCATGGCGTGCACCGGCTGGTGCGCCTAAGTCCCTTTAACGCCGAGTCACGAGAAACATCTTTTGCCCTAGTGGAAGTGCTGCCGGATATTGATCAGCCTGATGACATTCAGATCGACGATAAAGACCTGAGGGTGGACATCTACCGCAGTGGTGGCAAGGGTGGTCAGGGCGTTAATACGACTGATTCTGCTGTACGGCTGACCCACTTGCCGACAGGTATAGTGGTGACCATTCAGAACGAGCGTTCACAGATACAGAATAAGGCGAAGGCGATGGAAATCCTGCGGGGTAAGCTGGCAACCTTGCAGCAGGAGCAACACGTGGCAAGTCTGGATCAACTCCGGGCGGGCGACAGTGCCGGCTGGGGAGCTCAGATTCGTAATTACATCTTGCACCCTTATCGGCTAGTCAAGGACACCAGGACGAAGCACGAAGAGAAGAATGTTGATGCCGTCCTGGGCGGTAACCTGCGTGGTTTTCAGCTAGCCTACTTAGAGAGTCAACTGGGTAATAAAAATAAGGAGGGTAGATAAGTGGATCAAGCGACAGGTGAGCCGGAGGTCAAGCCGGGTGCTGAATCAGGCGTTCAGTCGGGTGCTGAGCCAAGTACTGAACCTACCGGTGCTGAGTCAAATATTGAGCCGGATGCTGAGTCGAGGATGAGGCTAAATGCTGAACCTAGTGCCGAGTTGAATGTTGAGCCAAGCCTGAGTAGTGCTCAGGTGAGAAAGGTCAGTGAAGGCGAGCCGGAGAAGCCGAAGCATCGATGTAAACGACTACTAATCGTCTGCGGCATCTTGGTGGTGGTCGCCGTCGTCATATTGATCAGTCTAACAATCGTCGGCGGCAAGCACTTCGGCTCATCTAGTAACTATCGTCCTAACTCACCTGAGGATATCATGGTGCGTTATCTGCACGATAAATATGGCAAGGACTTCGTACTGACAGGCAAGATAAGACGCACCCCCTTTGGGTCGTCCGCTCTATGGGAGCATTACTATGAATCGGATGCTCATCCGGTAGATGACCCCCGTCTTCGCTTTAAGGTCAAATTGGACGGCGACAACAAAGAGCATAAGTTTGAGAAGTCTGATACTTACATCGAGGAAGGTCAGATACTGGCCGAAGAAGACCGCCTGCGACCCCACGTAGAGCGCATATTCGGCAAGAATACCGAGATCGGGGTTAAATATAAACTGTGTGACAGAGGCGAGGATAGCATGAAAGGTTCTCATGGCTTACCGAAGGCGATGGATATTTGCAAGCAAGAGACGGCAGATATGACCAAAGACGAGATTATCGATTCAGATATAGATAATGAAAATGGGCTATCTCATCAGTATACAGTTTACATTTATGCTCGGGATAGGCAATCAATTAAGACTACTGATGACAAAACTAAGATCATTAAGGGGCTTAAAGAGCTGGTGAAGTATCTGCCGGATATTAATCCTGATCTGCTTAGCCTCTACTACTTTATAAGGGGTGACAAATCATCCGATGAGGGTTCAGAGCTGGCGTTATCGGCGAAGGACTTATCTAATCAAGGTACCCGGAGCCTGGTTCATGATTTTAATAGTAACCTGGCAACTGTAGGTGCGATTGCTCACAGTGGCATTACTTATTGGGAGATAACCATGCCGGGTAAGAAAGGATGGCTGAAGATTGATGACGACGAATGATACCTTGGCATCTCAAGATGACACTGTCAATATCTCCGGCGTCAATAGCAAGCCGGGTAAATCGAAGCATCGAGGCAAACGGCTACTGATCATCTGCGTTATCCTAGCGGTGGTCGTCGTCATATTGGTCGGTTTAGCAATCGTCGGTAGTAAGAAGTCCAGCTCACTCAATAACTATCGTCCTAACTCACCTGAAGATATCATGGTGCGTTATCTGCACGACAAATATGGCAAGGACTTTGTGTTGGTGGGTGGACTGAGGCGCACCCACGGTGTCTCCGCTCCACGGAGGAATTACTATGAGTCCGATGCTCATCCAGTAGACAATCCTCACCTACGTTTTGAGGTGGTACTGAATGGCGGAAACAGAGAACATGGATACAATAAATCTGATACTTACGCCGAGGTTAGGCAGATGTCCGCCGAGGAAGATCGCTTGCGACCCTATATAGAGCGGATATTTGGTAAGAACACTAAGGTCGGGGTGGAGTTTCGGCTGTGCGAACGGGGTGCAGCCGGCATGAAAGGAATGGTTGGCTTACCCGAGGCGATGAGTATTTGCAAAGAGGAGACGGAAAATATGACCAAAGAAGAGATAATTGACTCGTCCTTGTATAATGACAGTGGGCTAAGCCACGACTACAGCGTCTATATTTACGCCTTAGATGGGCAGTCGATCAAGACTGATGGTGATAAAGTGAAGATTATTGAGCGACTCAAAAAGATGGTTAAATATCTACCCGACGGTAGGTCGGATAGTATGTGGCTATGCTATTTCATCAAACAGCATAAGGGTAGCGGATGGGGTAGTGAGCTTAAAGTATCAGTGGATGATCTGCGGCAGATGACCGACAGCTTTAGTGATGACCTACTCAAACCAATAGTACCTGATGATGGAGGGGCGAATCCTTACCCCATCCGAAAGGGCTGGGACAAATGAATAAAGAGAAGACCGGCGCCGGAGTGTCTCAAGCCAACGTTCCCGGCGTACCCCGAGTTGTCGTTAGCAGCGAGCGAGCCAAGCCGGCTGAACCGGGAAAGAAGCGATTGAGGCGGATTGTGATAGCCTTGGGTGTTGTGGTCATCTTTGCGATGGTCTGCGTGGTGATGAACGAGAGCAATGATTATCTGAGGACGCTGGTTGAGGAGACTCGTCTGCGCCCCCATATGGAGCGAATATTCGGCAAGGATGTTAAGTTTGGCATAGAGTTTAAGTTGTGTAAAAAAGGTAAAACTAGTTGGGCGAGCTTCGCTAATCTGTCTCAAGCAATGAATATTTGCAAAGAGGAGACGGAAAATATGACTGAAAGCGAGATGCTGGACTCGTATGATGAGCTATATCACAACTACAATCTATACATCTACGACCCTGATCATCAGTTAGTCGAGACTGATGATGACAAGCTAAGGATAATCAAACGACTGAGAAAGATGATCGAATACTTACCTGACGGCAGGTTGGATGTTATGAGCTTTGAATACTTCGTAAAGAAGGATATTTTTAGAGGTAGTGGCGGATTCTGGGTGAGGGCCTCGGATTTATCCTCTAGTCGAAATATACCCAAATTAGTCCAGGGTTTTAGTGAGGGCATGGTTGTGAATACGTTTACTCATGTTCCAGATTGGTGGGATTATTATCCTATCCGAAAGGGCTGGGACAAATGAATAAAGAGAAGGACAGCGCCGGAGTGTCTCAAGCCAACGTTCCCGGCGTGCCGCAGAACGCTTCCGGTGTACCTGTCAAGCGATTAAGATCATCTAGAAGATGGATTGTGATCATCTGCATTATCGTAGTCGTAGCAGCAGCGGCGGCCGGAGTCGTGGTGGTAACTGTGACTTCGCCCGAAAATATCATGCGAAGCTACCTGCGTAGTAAATACGGCAAAGATTTCGTGTTGGTGGGTGAGCTGAGGCGGAGGCGGGAGTGCAGCTCGCGGGAGTACTGCTCTGTTTTGCAGGAGCATTATTATGAGTCAGAAGCTCATCCAGTAGATAACTATGGTCTCCGCTTTAGAGTGGTTTTAGGTAATGGCAAGATGAGCGATACCTACATTGAGGCCGGTCGGATAATGACCGAGGAAGATCGTCTACGACCTCATATAGAGCGGATATTTGGTAAGAACACTGATATTAAGGTGGAGTTTCAGCTGTGTGAGCAGGGCGAGGCCAGTATGAAGGGCTTCTCCGGCTTGCTTCGAGCGATGAGAATCTGTAAAGAGGCGACAGAGGGTATGACTTTGGGGCAAGTAATTGATTCGAACGAGTTACGTCACGAATACAATCTATATATCTATGCTCTGGACGGGCAGCCAATTGAGACTGACGATGACAAGTTAAGACTAATTGAGAAACTGAGAAGAATAACTAAATACCTACCGGAGGGTAGGCCGGACTGTGTACAATTCGCCTACTACACAAGGGCAAAGGAGCCTTCCGGAGGTAGTGAACTCTGGGTGATAAGTGCTTCAGACTTATCCTCTACCGAAAAACTAACTCGAAGAAAGATTGTCACTTATGAAAGTGAAAGAGGAGGGTATCACTAATGTTGTTTCAAACTGGTGCCAATAATAAATCACAGAACACTTCTAGCGTATCTAACAAGCCCGTCAAGCCGAAGAAGAAGTGGTGGTCTGTCTTGAAGGTAATAGTCATCATTATCATCGTCAAGACGCTCATCAATATTACTTTGTTTAACTACTTTACTCCGGATAATAGAGTAAAACGTTACCTCCACGCCAAGTATGGCAGCAACCGAGAACTCACTGTAGATGGAGGATGTCTGGCTGAGCTTGACGGAGGGCGGACTACGCTTGGGGAGTTGTTGCAAATGGCAATAGTGTTACCGGGGGTGAACTGGTGGCCGTGGGAATGGTCCGGTGTAACAATTTGTCAATGGCAAGCCAGCTTTAAGGATGATCCCAAGTACAGCTTTAAGGTCTGGCTGGACGATAACTATGGTAATCGCAGTCTCCATGATAACTATAATGAAGTAAAATCCGGAAAGGAGCCAAGTGAAGACTAAAAAAGACGCTAAGACGACGGCTACATCAGCTAACGGTCAAGAATCTAACGAATTGGCTAAATCGAAACGGTCAAAACAAGCCAAGAGGCAAATCATCATCTATGTCGTCATGGTCGTGGCGATAGCAGGTATTCTAGGCTTTGCCTGGGCCGACGTTGACGGGAGAATTAAAAGTAAGGTACTGAAGTATCTGCGTGACAAATACAAGCAAGAGTTCGTGGTGACGGATTATACTACTACTACTGTTGATATATTTAGGGCCGTGCAAGGGAGGATAGGTACGCAATACAATCTCGCAAATAGTAAGTGCCGTTGGCTTGGTGAGGGTAATGAGACTTATGATGATTGTAATTGGTCTGTCCACCCGAAGGGTAATCCGAAAGGCAAGTGTATGGTGAGTTATAGCAGTGGAACCATGAGAGACAGTTGTGCCCAAGTTATTTTGGGCAAGGAAAATTATGCCAAGACCGGGCAGATATCTGCTGAGGAAGACCGCCTGCGACCGGCGGTTGAACAAATATTCGGTAAGAATGCCAAGTTCGGAGTGGAGTCTCTGCTGTGTGAGAAAGGTAGAACCGGTGCAAACGAGTCTATGGACTTACCTCAGGCAATAAACGTCTGTAAAAAAGAGACGGCGGGTATGACCGAGGATCAGATATTTGCTTCATACATTAGGATGTATCATAGCTATGAATTATACATCTACGACCCGGACGGGCAGTCAATTGAGACTGATGGTGACAAAGCAAAGATCGTTGAGCGACTCAAAGAAGTAGCTAAATACCTACCTGAAGGTAGGCCGGACAGCATGTGGCTATGCTATTTCATCAAGCATGATGAGAACAGTAGATGGAACAGTGAGCTTAAAGTATCGGTGGATGATTTGCGGGAGATGACCGACGGCTTTAGCAATGATCAGCTTAAACTAGTAGTAACCGATGATGGTGAGGAAGATCCTTACCCCATCCGAAAGGGCTGGGACAAATGAATAAAGAGAAGGCCGGCGCCGGAGTGTCTCAAGTCAACGTTCCCGGCGTACCGCAGAACACCCCCGGTGTACCCGTCAAACCAACTAAGCCCGTCAAGCCGAAGAAGAGGTGGCGAACCGCCCTAAAAGTAATAGCCATCATCATCCTCGTTAAGATACTCATCATTATCACGCTAGCTAACTACTTTAGTCCGGATAATAAAGTAAAGCGTTACCTCCACGCCAAGTACGGCAGCAATCGAGAACTCACTGTAGATGGAGGATGTTTTGCTGGTCTTGACGGAGGGCAACAGCATGATGCGACTGAGTGGTGGCAGGTGATTGAGTGGTGGCGGGTGATATATTTAGCATTACCATTACCGGATTTGAGCTGGCGACCATGGGAATGGCCTAATCCTATCGAGCAATTCTGTAGCTGGCGAGCCAGCTTCAAGGATGATCCTAAACACAGCTTCAAAGTCTGGCTGGACGATAACCATGGTAATCGCAGCCTCCAGGACGGTTATAACGAGGTAAAATCCGGAAAGGGGTCAAAATGAAGACTAAAAAAGACGCTAAGACGACGGCTGCATCAGCTAATCTAGCTAAGCCAAGTAAACCGAAGCATCAATACAGACGGCTATTGATCGTCTGCGGCGTTCTAGTGGTGGTCGCCGTAGTAGCATTGCTCGGTCTAGCTATCGTTGGTGGCAAGCACTTCGGCTCATCTAGCAACTATCGCCCCAATTCACCTGAGGATATCATGGTGCGTTATCTGCACGATAAATATGGCAAGGACTTCAAATTGGTGGGTGAGATGAGGCATAATTCCGCTAGCTCTGTCGTAGGGGGGTACTATGCATCAGACGCTCATCCGGTGGATAACCCTCGTATCCGCTTTGAAGTAGTCCTGGATGGTGGCAATGTAGAGCGTAAGTACAAGAAGAGCGATGATTACATTGAGGCTAGTCGGACAGTCCTTGAGGAAGATCGTTTGCGACCCTATATAGAGCGAATATTCGGCAAGGATGCCGAGTTTGGCGTGAGGTTTGATCTATGTAAAATTGACGGAGACACTCCGAAAAGCTTCGCCGATTTGTATCGGGCGATGAGAATCTGCAAGGAGAGGACGGCTGGTATGACTCGTGATCAAGTGGTTTACTCGGATGATGGTCTGGCTCATGACTACAGCCTATATATCTATGACCCGGACGGGCAGTCAATTGAGACTGATAGCGACAAAACAAAGATTATTGAACGGCTCAGAGAAATGGCTAAGTACCTACCCGATGGTAGACTGAGCGCTATGTCGCTCAGATACTATATCAAGGAGGGGGATCGTGAGCTGGAAATATCAGCCTCAGGCCTACTCGCTAGTCAAAGTACGAGTCAGCTAGTTTATGGTTTTGACAAAAAAAGTAAGTAAGGTAATTGATACTGCTAAGAAGTGTGGTCCGCCACCTTACCCCAGGGAGAGAGGATGGCATCTTGATAAAAAAGAACGAACAAAAGAACAAACAAAGAGTCGGGGTGGGTGCGGTAATGTTTCAAAGTAGCACTACTGACAGATCCGGGGCTGCCGCCGGTAGGCAAGGCAAGCCCGTCAAGCCGAAGAAGAAATGGCGAGCCGTCCTAAAAGTAATAATCATCATCATCCTCGTCAAGATACTCATTAATATCACGCTAGCTAACTACTTCAGTCCGGACAATAAAGTGAAGCGTTACCTCCATGCCAAGTACGGTAGCAATCGAGAGCTTAGCGTAGACGGGGGTTGTTTTGCTTCTCTTGACGGAGGGCAACAGCAGGGGATTGAGTGGCGGCAGGTGATATTAATGATAGTATATTTAGCATTACCATTACCGGATTTGAGTTGGTGGCGACTATGGGAATGGCCTGATCCTGTTGACCAATTCTGCCGCTGGCAAGCCAGCTTCAAGGATGACCCCAAGCACAGCTTTAACGTCTGGCTGGACGATAACCATGGTAATCGCAGTCTCCAGGATAACTATAATGAGGTAAAATCCGGAAAGGAGTCAAGTGAAGACTAAAAAAGATACTAAGACGACAGCTGTATCAGCTAATCTAACTAAGCCAAGCAAGCCGAAGCGTCATCGTAAACGCAAGTGGCTGATCATCGGTATCTTCATGGCGGTTATATTGATCGGTGTGATAGTGACTATTATCATCAAAGCACCCTGGAGCCCGTTCGGACACATAGGTCGTTGTAATAATAAGCCGGCTACCAATGCACCTAGAGATATCATGGCGTGTTACCTGAATGACAAATATGGCAAGGACTTCGTACTGACAGGCAAGATAAGGCGCACCCCCTTTGGGTCGTCCGCTCTATGGGAACATTACTATGAATCGGATGCTCATCCGGTAGACGATCCCCGCCTTCGCTTTAAGGTCAAATTGGACGGCGACAACAAAGAGCATAAGTTTGAGAAGTCTGATACTTACATCGAGGAAGGTCAGATACTGGCCGAAGAAGACCGCCTGCGACCCCACGTAGAGCGCATATTCGGCAAGAATACCGAGATCGGGGTTAAATATAAACTGTGTGACAGAGGCGAGGATAGCATGAAAGGTTCTCATGGCTTACCGAAGGCGATGGATATTTGCAAGCAAGAGACGGCAGATATGACCAAAGACGAGATTATCGATTCAGATATAGATAATGAAAATGGGCTATCTCATCAGTATACAGTTTACATTTATGCTCGGGATAGGCAATCAATTAAGACTACTGATGACAAAACTAAGATCATTAAGGGGCTTAAAGAGCTGGTGAAGTATCTGCCGGATATTAATCCTGATCTGCTTAGCCTCTACTACTTTATAAGGGGTGACAAATCATCCGATGAGGGTTCAGAGCTGGCGTTATCGGCGAAGGACTTATCTAATCAAGGTACCCGGAGCCTGGTTCATGATTTTAATAGTAACCTGGCAACTGTAGGTGCGATTGCTCACAGTGGCATTACTTATTGGGAGATAACCATGCCGGGTAAGAAAGGATGGCTGAAGATTGATGACGACGAATGATACCTTGGCATCTCAAGATGACACTGTCAATATCTCCGGCGTCAATAGCAAGCCGGGTAAATCGAAGCATCGAGGCAAACGGCTACTGATCATCTGCGTTATCCTAGCGGTGGTCGTCGTCATATTGGTCGGTTTAGCAATCGTCGGTAGTAAGAAGTCCAGCTCACTCAATAACTATCGTCCTAACTCACCTGAAGATATCATGGTGCGTTATCTGCACGACAAATATGGCAAGGACTTTGTGTTGGTGGGTGGACTGAGGCGCACCCACGGTGTCTCCGCTCCACGGAGGAATTACTATGAGTCCGATGCTCATCCAGTAGACAATCCTCACCTACGTTTTGAGGTGGTACTGAATGGCGGAAACAGAGAACATGGATACAATAAATCTGATACTTACGCCGAGGTTAGGCAGATGTCCGCCGAGGAAGATCGCTTGCGACCCTATATAGAGCGGATATTTGGTAAGAACACTAAGGTCGGGGTGGAGTTTCGGCTGTGCGAACGGGGTGCAGCCGGCATGAAAGGAATGGTTGGCTTACCCGAGGCGATGAGTATTTGCAAAGAGGAGACGGAAAATATGACCAAAGAAGAGATAATTGACTCGTCCTTGTATAATGACAGTGGGCTAAGCCACGACTACAGCGTCTATATTTACGCCTTAGATGGGCAGTCGATCAAGACTGATGGTGATAAAGTGAAGATTATTGAGCGACTCAAAAAGATGGTTAAATATCTACCCGACGGTAGGTCGGATAGTATGTGGCTATGCTATTTCATCAAACAGCATAAGGGTAGCGGATGGGGTAGTGAGCTTAAAGTATCAGTGGATGATCTGCGGCAGATGACCGACAGCTTTAGTGATGACCTACTCAAACCAATAGTACCTGATGATGGAGGGGCGAATCCTTACCCCATCCGAAAGGGCTGGGACAAATGAATAAAGAGAAGACCGGCGCCGGAGTGTCTCAAGCCAACGTTCCCGGCGTACCCCGAGTTGTCGTTAGCAGCGAGCGAGCCAAGCCGGCTGAACCGGGAAAGAAGCGATTGAGGCGGATTGTGATAGCCTTGGGTGTTGTGGTCATCTTTGCGATGGTCTGCGTGGTGATGAACGAGAGCAATGATTATCTGAGGACGCTGGTTGAGGAGACTCGTCTGCGCCCCCATATGGAGCGAATATTCGGCAAGGATGTTAAGTTTGGCATAGAGTTTAAGTTATGCAAAAAAGGTAATACTAGTCTAACGAGCTTTGCCAATCTGTCCCGAGCGATGGACATATGTAAGAGGAAGACGAAAAGTATGACTGAAGATGAGATGCTCGACTCATATGACGAGCTATATCATAACTACGACCTGTATATCTATGACCCGGACGGACAATCAGTCGAAACAGATGATGAAAAGTTAAGGGTAATCAAGAAATTAAGAGAGGTGATAAAATACCTACCGGACGGTAGGTTAGATATTATGCACCTTGAATACTACGTGAAGAACAAGTATTTCTTAAGGGGTGGCGGTGGGTTCTGGGTGAGAGTCTCCGATTTATCTCCTAGTCGAAATATTCCTCAGCTAGTCCGGCAATTTAGCGATGGTGTGCTTATGAACACGGCAACTCATATTCCGGATTGGGGGAATTATTACCCCATCCGAAAGGGCTGGGACAAATGAGAAAAAAGAAGACCGGCATCAAAGTATCTCGGACTAATGCTACATCAGCTAATCTAGCCAAGCCAAGCAAGCCGAAGCATCGATACAGACGGCTATTGATCGTCTGCGGCGTCGTAGTCGTACTGGTCGGTTTAGCAATCGCCGGAGACGACTATTTGCAGTTACCTTGGCTTGAGGAGATGTACCATCGGGAGTGTGGGGGTAAATCCAGCTCAACTAATAAGGAACAAGTGTCGGCCGAGGAAAAGTGCCTGCGACCTCATATAGAGCGAATATTCGGCAAGGACGCCGAATTTGGCGTGGAGTTCCGGCTGTGTAAGAAGGATGGGGTCGACAAGAGAAGCTTCGCTGATCTATCCCAGATGATGAGAATCTGCAAGGAGAAAACAGCAGGTATGACCGAGGATCAGATACTTTACGCAAATGATGGTCTAGACCATGGTTACCACCTGTACATCTATGACCCGGACGGGCAGTCGGTCAAGACTGATGGCGATAAGGCAAAAATTATTGAGCGACTCAAAAAGATGGTTAAATATCTACCCGACGGTAGGCCGGATAGCATGTGGCTCAGATACTACATTAAAAAAGGATACGAATACTCCAGCGGCAGTGAGTTTGTGGTGTCAGCCTCGGATCTATCCTCCAGTCAGGACATGGATCAACTAATTGGTGATTTAAAGCCTCATAGCGTACGTATCCCTATATGTGGTTCACTACCTTACCCCATGAAGAGAGGGTGGCATCTTGATAAAAAATAACGAACAAAAAAGCGGAGAGGGTGCCGTGGCGCATCAAAATAGTACTACTGACATGCATCATGCTGGGGGGTTGCAATTGTCGGTGGGGTAGTTTACTATATAGTCATAGTCTGGAGACAAAAAGACTTGAAGGGACAAGAACAACTAACAGGAGACGAGCAGATGATAGATGCAAATGGCGGTGGGTCGTTTGCTAATATCGACAGGCGATCAGGCTTTAGCGTGCCGTCGTCACACCAGTCGGTAAAACAAACAACCTCACAAGAAGCAAACATTCAGCCTGCCGATGAGGCAGAGCAGACTAAGTCCGGGGTGGGTAGCCGGGCTAATGCTACGGTACAGATCCGACAGCGGAGCTATGTTAGCTCGCTTTGGCAGGGAGTGCTGGATAGACCGAGCAACGGGAGTAGAGAGGCTAGATCTCAGACAGGATCAGACCAGACGGCGTCTAAGCCGGAAGAGACCGGCTCGGCAGCTATTAAGGCTCAGGCATCGTCGCCGGTCGTCAAGCCTCAAGCTTCGTCGGCAGTCGCTGAAGCGCAAGCTACCACCGCTGAGGCGTCCAAGGCGGATTTCTTACCGACCATCCCGCAGTATATTGAGGATTCTATTCCTGCGCCACGAGCGCAACTGCACAGGAGTCAACAGTCTCCAAAGGTAACCTCGGCGCAGTCCGGTTCCGTCGCTACAACTCAGCCAAACCGCATTTCTGTACAGTCCAATCCCGCTGTAGCCCAGCCAAGCCATACCTCGGCGCAGCTTAGAGATGCTACTCTGGCTAAGGTGCTGGCTTCTCCCGTCTCGTCTGTCAAAGCGGGGTCAGACCATGGTTCAGTATCGGCGACATCAGCCGCCACCTCCAGTGCAGCATCTGTACCGACCAACGCCGGTTCAGCTCAGCACAAAGCCAAGCTTGACCGCCAAGCCATCATGCAGCAGGCGGCTATCGTTCGTCAGCAGGCGAAGGAGCGAGCCGAAGCACAGGCTCGTCAGTTACTGGCGAGTCGTCAACCGGAGAAATATGCCGAATATGTCCTGCGAGCAAGTAGCAATGAGAGCAACCGGACTTCGGCCGGTAGTCAGCCGGTCTCGACTCCGACTAAGGTGGCTCAGGCGATGTCGGTCAATGGCGACTCGACAGTCGGTAGTCGCTCTGCGAGTATTGACAACCAAGCTGACGGGGTCGGTACAGCGGCAGTAGCTCGACCGGACAACGCCTTTAGTCGCTTAGCTGGTGCTAAGGTTACCCTGTCGTTTAACCTGAATAAAAAGCGCTTCTTTAACTTCTTGCGTTATGCTACCGTGGCATTGATCATCGTCGCTAGTGGCTATCTGGCGTGGGATACTTATACGACTAATCGCTCGGTCAAGTCTTCGCTGAATGGCAATTCGGCTACCGCCATGTCGATCTCGGGGACCAACCCGGCTACGGCAGAACAGACGGCGGTCAGCCAAGAGCAACGAGCCGCCTATACCGTACCGGCTGATCAGCCTCGCTATATTTATATTCCCACCCTGGGCGTCAATGCTCGGGTGATGAGTGTCGGAGTCAATAGTCGGGGTAGTATTGATACACCGTCTAACCTTAACGACACCGCTTGGTACGATGGCAGTGCTAAGCCGGGGCAGGAGGGGCAAGTCTTCATCGACGGCCATACTTCATTTAATCGTCATCTCAATGCCGCTTTTAATAATCTACCCAAGCTAAAGGCAAACGACCAAGTAGTGATTGAGAAGGGTAATGGTGAGAAGGTTAGTTACCGAGTGGTCTCCACTAAGACGGTCGAGACTAGCAAGGTCGACATGGGCGAGGCGCTGAACCCGCCGGCAGGGGCGAAGAAAGGGCTTACCTTGATGACCTGTACCGGGACATTTAACTATCGCAACCAGACGGCGGATAAGCGATTCATCGTCTATGCCGTGCAAGAGTAGGAGCTGAATGGAACAAAGAAAAACAACAGATTCAAACAAAAACAAGCGTCGTCCGGTGCAGACCCGTGCGATGATCATGATGGATCGGGTGACCAAGCGTTACGATGCCGGCTCGCCCTTGGCACTGGACCGAGTGTCGCTCAGCATTGCTCCTAGGGAATTTGCCATCGTGATCGGGGCGAGCGGGGCAGGCAAGTCAACATTGCTGCGGATGCTGACTCGAGAAGAAAAGCCGAATAGCGGCAAGATTGTGGTCGGCGGGATTGACTATGACAAGCTGGATGACCGAGACATCCCTCTGCTTCGTCGTCGTATAGGGGTGATCTTTCAGGATTTCAAGCTTTTGCCTAATAGAACGGTTTTTGAGAATGTAGCGCTCAGCTTGGAGATTTCCGGACACTCCAATAAAGAGATCAAAGAGAACGTACCTCGCATGCTTGAAGTGGTCGGACTCAGGAGCAAGCAGGATAAGTTTCCTAACCAACTGTCAGGTGGTGAGAAGCAACGGGTAGCTATCGCCCGTTCAATGGTGCGCCAGCCCAAGATCTTGTTTGCCGATGAGCCGACGGGTAATCTGGATGCTCGCAACACCTGGGAGATCGTCAAGCTGCTGCTGAAGATCAATAAGTTTGGCACGACGGTGATGCTGATCACTCACTCGACTGAGATCGTTCACCAGCTTAATACCAGGACGATTACCATTGATCACGGTCGGATCGTTAGCGATGTGGCGCATGGTGGTGGTAGTAGTCAGGGAGGGGGTAAGCGATGAGTCGAGCCGCTAAGAAAGAACGCCTGGTCGACACCCAGAGCCGTCATACTATTCTGACGCTCAGTCGGGTGGCTCGCTACGGGCTGCGTAACTTTACTCGTAACGCCTGGCTGACCATCGCAGCGACGGCGGTAATGGTCATCACTCTGCTAATCATCTTTATCACGGTAGTGGCAAGCTCAGTGCTGGGCGAGGCGATTACCAGTCAGAAGCAAAAGATTGATCTATCGCTCTATATCAAGGCGAATGCCAGTGAAGATGTCTTGCGTACTTTAGCCGGTAAATTGCGAATCCAGCCGAACGTAACTGAAGTCAGCATTAGTACCAGCGAAAATGAGTATAAGAAAGCATCCAAGGATAATGTGGAGGGCTGGTCGTTAGTGGTCGACGAAGGGATTAAGCCGGCCATTCCGGCAGTGATTCATGTCAAGCTGGCCGATATGAGCAAGCGCAAGGCGATCGAGAAGTTTATTTCCGGTGACCCGCAGTTTAAGCAATGGGTTGACTCCAGTGTGGCGAACTCGCAGGATGTCGAGGCTCGCCAGCAGACTATTAATAAGCTGTCTAGCCTGATGGATATAGCCAGCAGGGTTGGCATTGTCGCCGGTAGCTTCTTCGTGGTCATCTCGGTGCTAATCATCTTCAATACCATTCGGATGACTATTTTTAGCCGGCGAGATGAGATCAGCATGATGAAGTCGATCGGGGCGGATAGCTACTTCATCCGAGGTCCGTTCTTGATTGAGGCGGAGTTATATGGTGTGATCGCTGCTATCATCGCTATGGTGGTGGGCTACCTGCTCTCGACCAAGCTGCTGCCGAGTCTCGGCGGTTACATTGAGGTCAAGCAGACTAAGAGCTTCATCTTGCACTGGTGGTGGCTGATCTTGCTTGGCATGATAACAACCGGCTTCGTCATCGGTGATCTGTCGGCCCGGTTGGCACTACGTAAATACTTGAAGAAAGCGAGCCGTTAGAGCACCCGGTTGAATAGTAAACATAAACAGTATATAATCGTACTAGAGCCAAATAAGGAGGTTTTATGCGGTTCCACCACAACAATAAGAGCAGGCAAATGATGCCTATGAAGATCAAACAGACATTATCACGAAAAAAGAGTATCAAAGGTAAGCGAGTTTGCTTGGCGGTGCTGAGCTTGGCGGTTGTCTTCGCTGTAGTCAGTGTGACCTCGGTGCTGGGTGCCGGTCACTCGGCGCAAGCCCGAGACTTTAATGCCGAGATCAGGGCTCTGCAAAA
>ERZ773079.671-NODE-671-length-22092-cov-40.123565_pt1 | contig 22092 bp, 14 predicted proteins | sample MGYA00511355_ERZ773079 | MGnify/ENA primary metagenome ERZ773079 (study PRJEB29015, sample SAMEA2737979) | human oral metagenome | biome: human oral; feature: human-associated habitat; material: dental | place: China | collected 2117 ... | reverse complement strand
GGCATGAGCCTATTGTGGTGACCCATCCGTGACTATGTCAGGTGTTTGCGCGGTATTCGCCCGGTTGAACGGACAAGGGAAGGAGTACTCCGGAGGGCGGGGCTACTGTTGCTGCTTCGGTCGCTCCCAGTGCTTCAGGTCGGGTGCGGTGACGCCTTCAATGGTGCCGAGCTTTCGTCCCCGGGCATCGACGCGGGTGAGCGTCACCGGCATCTCGCTGCGCCATCCGGTGGCCGGCGACTGTGGGGACAGGAGGAGGGCGCCGTCGTCGATCCCGGTGAGCCACTGGTCGGTGGCGAAGGATGCTGGAGCGGCGGACGTGTCGGTCAGGGAGTAGACGGTGACCGTCCCCTTCCCGTCCCCGGCCGGGTAGTAGGTCCGGGCTGTCTCCACGGCCAGGGCGTCGTTGGTCAGCACCTGTCCCAGGACGAGCCCCGAGACCTCCACGGTGCGGACCGTCTCCCCGGTGGCGGCGTCGAGGACGAGGACGTGGGTGCGCTGAGCGGCGACGTCGAGCGGGTTGCGGTCCTCATCCGAGTCATGAAGCACGGGCCTCATCTGCGGTGGACGCAGGACGAGCGAGACATAGTCGCCATCGGGGCTGACGATGGCGTAGCCGGCCGGCCGCCACGCGAGGAGATCGTGGGCAACGTCCTGGGCAGAGCTGCCGTCGTCGTCGTCGAGCCAGTTGACGACGGCCGGCTTGATCTCACGTGCCCACAGCACCGAGCCGTCCGCGCCGCGGTACCTGGCGACGATGGAGCTGTTCGCCCCCGACCGGTCCTGTCTGCCGCGTTGCGCCTTCTCCTTCTCCGTCAGCTCTGGGGCGGAGACGTGGAGGAAGTCCTCGCCGATGGGTGTGGAGTAGTAGTCGGTGCTGGTGGGAGTCTCCGAGACGCGCTCCTTGACCTGCGAGGCGCTCAGGGCGGTGGACTCCACCTGCGGCAGCTGCGAGGGGCTCGGGCTGCAGGCGCTCATGGCCCCCGCGAACAGGACTGCCGCAGCCAGGGCTGAGCCGGTGAGGCGCCGGCGACGGAGGTGAGGGCGTGTGCTGGTCATGACGAGGCTCCTGAGATGCCGAAGATGCGGAAGGAGTGGGAGCCCTTGTCCGGGCCGGTGGCCATGATGACGAGGGTCGTTCCCGGCGTACTCAAAGTGGTGAGCAGCGGATTCGACGACGGCGACGGATCCTCGATGGTCCACACGTGCCGAGTCCCGGGCGGGTAGTAGGTGGAGCCTGCGGGCACGTCCACCGTCGTCGGGGTGCGCTCCCCACTGCTGACGCTCAGGACGCCGCCACCACCGGACTCGGCGCGGGCGAGACCGGCGTAGGACAGGATCCCCGCCTCCTGCGCCGAGTGGGAGACGGTCCGGGTCTGCGGGTCGAAGATCGCGGCGGTAGCAGTACCGCCCTCGAGTTCCTTAGGAGATGTCGGCATGCTGCCGGCTCCGTGACCCACGGTCCGTGGAGGGAGAGTGGTCAGCGTGCTCGTGGCGCGGGAGGCAGTGATGTTGGCTCCGGAGGTCAGGCCGAGGTCGTAGGTGGTCGTGTCGGCTCCGGAGACGCCGGCCATGGCGTCCAGGTTGACGGCCTGCGCCGCCCAACCCGTGGGGGAGGTTTTGAAGTCGATCGGCGTGGGAGTCTGCGTGAAGGCGGCCACCCATCCGTCGACGACGAGAGGACTGCCCCGGCCGTCGGTGAGGAGTGGGGCGCTTTCACGGCGTACCGAGGGGGCGGTGTCGGGCATGAGTGTGTAGGTTCCGTACACTCCGTCACTGGACTCTTGCCCATCGGGGCGTCGTTGCGTGCCCCGCAGGAGGAAGGAGGAGTGACCGGCCGTTCCCGAGTAGGGCCAGGTATCAGGTGAGACGGAGACATCCTCTTTGTCGATGGACCACAGTCGGGAGCCGTCGGTGAGCGAGTATCCGGTGGCACCGTTGAGCAGGACGGAGTCGGTGAGCTGGAGGACGCCTTCCTGCATGAAGCCCTCATAGGTGACGCGTCCGGTCACCGTATCGAGGACCACCACCAGGGGGGTCGACGCTCATGCCCTCCGGCTGCTCGCCGTCGGTGGCATCGAGGGTCACCGCGAGGTGACGGCGGTCCGGGCTCGGGTGGCAGCGGATGAAGCGCGCGTGCTTGCGCGGATTGGTCCACCGGGTCGAGCCGTCGGCGGGATTGAGTCCGACGACGCCGTCGCTGCTCAGGACGACCGGCCCGGCCGCACCGGCCACCACCTCCGCCATGTTGTGGATGTCCTGCGACCAGGCCGCCGTCGAGGCGAAGGACCGGGGCAGTGCCGGAAGCGCAGAGGTGTCGATGCTCGCAGCGGTCGACGGCGTGACCCGGCTCGCGACCAGGTGTGGGACGGTGGCCGCTGCCCCGAGGGCGAGCGGTGGAATGACGATGAGAATGACCGCGCCGAGGACGGAGCGCCACGAGGGCCGGGGCAGCCGGATCCTCCGCAGACCTCCCAGCCGCGCCCTCAGGTGCTGCTTCTGCGGCGGCGGGAAATAGGTGGCCCGGGTGGCACGAACCAGGAGATCGGTAGCCGCCAGCAGGCCCAGGCCCAGCACCCCCACCGCCAGCGTGAGCAGCTGGTCGATGCTGACCGAGGTGCTGCGCAGCTGGGCGTGCCACAGGCGCAGAAGGACGATGGCGAAGCCGCCCGAGAACACCAGGAAGCACAGCGGTTGGAAGAGGACCGTCTTCCTGACGAGCGCTCGCGGTGAGGTGGGATAGCTCTTCAAGGCAAAACGCGCGGTTTCTCTCCACTTGAAGTAGCCGGCGATCCATATGAGCGCGGCCAGGCCGCCGACGAAGCCCCCGACCGCCTTCATCGCGTGACCGAGATCCCTCAGCCCGCTCTGGTAGACGAGGAACAGCACGGCCATCGACCCGACCGCCAGGAGCCAGCCGAGGCGCAGGGCCCGCAGAGCCCGCAGCATCGTGAGGACGCGTCGCGGAGGATCGGGTACCGAGCCGTCTGAGGCGCTGACGGAGTCAGCGGTCTCCGTGGTCTCTGCGGTCTCGGTGGCCTCCGCGGCCTCCGCGGAGCCGACGGGTGCAGGGGACTCGGTGTCCTGTGACTGGTCACTGTGCTGATCGGTCATCGTGCTGTCTTCCGTGCCGCTACTTGCTGGTGAACTGCTCGAGGTTCTCGGTGTGGGGGTGGCCGTCGTCGTCGGCGCTGAGCCAGAACTGCTGGGAGCTGCCGTCGGCGGCCTCACGGCTGATGAGCAGGCCGGGGCCGGTGCGGACACCGACCGATTCGGCCTTTCCTCCCATGAGGTCGTGCGTGCTTCCGGAGTTCAGGTCGACGATCTGGGTGGGCATGGCCTTCCAGGCGGCTTGAGTCTGGTCATCGTCCTTCCCTGCGGTGCTGGCAGCGAGTGTGGCCGCGGCGGCAGGATCGCTGAAGCGTTGAAGCCATCCGCCGGGGTAGACCCGATTGACGCCGGTGATGGTTCTGCGCACTGTGCCGTCCGTACCCATCTGGGTCACCGTGAACGGGCGGAACCGGGTGCTCCAGTCGTTGCCGGCGGTGGGGGAGTACGGGGACAGGAGGAGTGAGTCCCGGGAGGCGCCGATGAGCCAGTGGTCACTGGAGATGGTCGATGGCTTGCCCGCAAGGTTGCTCAGCGAGTAGACGGAGATGACTCCCCGACCCTCGGCTCCCGGGTAGTAGTTCTGAGCGGTCTGGATGGCCAGGCTGTCATTGGTGAGGACCCGCCCCAGGATCAGCCCGGAGACCTCCACCGAGCCTTCGAGCGTCCCCGTCTCGGCACTGAGGACGACGACGTAGGTGCGCTGGGCCGAGAAGTCGTCGTCCTGAGCCATCCGGTGCGGTTGGAGAATGAGCGAGATGTGCTTCCCGTCGGGACTGACGACGCCCACGCCGGAGGACTCCTGCTCGAGAAGATGGAATGTGTTCTTTTGAGTGGTTGACCAGTCATCACTGCTGGACTCGTACTCATGATCGAACACCGCGGGTTCGATGCGGCTTGCCCACTGCAGGCCCTTGACATCCGGTTTGTGCCCCGTGCTACCCGGTTTGTAGCTGGTGACGACTCCTGCGCGTTCCAACCTGGCACCGGATGCGACCTGCGAGTTGTCCACCCTGACGGTCCCATAGCGGGTAGGCAGGTCGCCAACGTCAATGACGTCGAAGTGGTTCCGCTCGGACTCCACCTGATGTGCACTGAGCGGGCTGACGGAGACTCCCGCCGACGGCGTGGTCGCTGCTGTCTTCGGGGTTGAGGAGCCGCAGCCGGACAGTGGTAGTGAGATCAGGAGCGCTGCCACCAGGGCGCGGGTGGCACGGTTCGCCGCCGAACCGGTGCGGTGACGGCGCATCGAGGGCATGGGGGCGGGCTTCGTCGCGTGTGTCGTGTGGCGCATCATCGGGCTTCTCCTCCCACGGCGTAGATGCGAGAGGTGCCGGAATACCGTGTGCCTGTCCGAACCATGATGATGGTGACGCCGGGAGTACTGATGGCGCTCACTAGATTCTCTTCCGGCTTCACGTCGGCCAGTGCCAGATCCTTGAGCTGAGGGTTGTAGAGCTTGTCTCCCGGCGGAGCGAATGTTGTCCCCGGTGCCAGAGGGATTGATACGCCCGACGACCCGTCTGCGGGCTTGACGGTGATCCGTCCCTCGACGGCTTCACCCACTGCGGCCTGGGTGATGCCGACGGAGGCGGCGGCCAGCCCCGGCGTCTTAGCCGCTGCCGTCACCTCACGTGTCCGAGGGTTGAAGACGGAGCCGACAGTTCCAGAGGCCTCCCACAGGAGAAGGTCCGAGTCGACGTCATTCTCTGGTTTCTCCGCTGGGAGGGGCGGGAGGGTCACGAGGGTCTGCGATTTCCTGGAGGCGACCGAGTTGACTATGGAAGTCATGCCGAGGTCGTAGGCCCGAGTGTCTGTCCCAGGGACACCGGCCAGGCCGTCGAGACTGACTGCTTGGACCTCCCTATCCTGTAGGCCTTTCTCGGACCATGCAGGCTTGACCTGTTTCCCGCCGGGCTTGTCAACGACCACCCAGCCGTCGATGACAATGGGGCTGTCGTCGACGTTGGTCACGCCGGTGGTCGGTGAGGATGACTGCGGGGTGAGGTCAGGAAGCTCATGCGTGGTGGTGGGATCCTTCTGGGATACGACGACGTCGTGGTCCCCCGAGGGGAGACTGAGGACGAAGGCCGAGTGACCAGCCGCGCCGAAGTAGGCGGCCTGGGCGGGCTGAGGACCTGAGGCGCCGTCAACGCTGAGCTTTCGAAGGTCCCACATGGTCGACCGGTCCTTCAGCGAGTAGGCGGTGGTGCCGTAGAGGACTGCCGAGTCGGTCATCTGGAGGGTACTGTCGCCGCGCCAGTCGAAGACCGTGGCTCCGGTGATGGTGTCCAGGACGACGGTGGCCTTTGGTGTCGAGGAGTCGAGCTCTCCGTCAGTGTTGGTCAAGGATGTGTAGACGACCGGATCATCGAATCTCAACGCCATGTAGTGGCCGTCGGGGCTGCGGATGACTTCTCCCGCTGTTGAACCCTTGCGCTGGTAGCTCCACCGGTTCGAGCCGTCTCGGGGGTCGAGCCCAGTGGCTCCATCGGACGTGAGAACGATGGGGCCGGCGACTCCGGCGACCACGTCCTGTCCGCTCGCCAGGTTCTTGGTCCACATCTCCTTCGAGGCGAAGCCGGTGGGGTACGCCGGCAGCTGGTCGGCGTTCACCGACGGGCCAGTGGCCTGGGTGACGGTGGGCCGGCCGGACGCCGTCGGGTGGCCGCGGTAGGGCACGGCGAAGGAGACGACAAGTGCCACGACGGGAACAAGGGCGAGCAGGGCGCGAGGGCCCAGAGCCCGGAGGGAGGATCGCCACGCTCCCCGCAGCTGATCGCGCAGGTCGTGTATCCGCTCTGAGATCGGATTGGGAACGTAGAGCGACTCGTCGGCATAGGGCTCGAACAGAGCGCGCGAGGCCCGCAGAAGAATGTCTGTGGACAGCAAGAGAGCGAAGGCGGCGATCCCCATGGAGTAGGCCAGGGCCTCACCGAGGCTGACCGCGTAAGTGGAGAACACGAACCTCCAGAGCCCGACGATCGGGAGGACGGCGTACACGGCAGCGGCCGGGACCAGCACAGCGGGCAGGAGCATGAGCGCTGAGCGGGCCGCGGTCAGGACCCTGTTGCGCGTGCTGCGGCTGTCATGGCGCGGCTCGGGCCAGAGAACGACCCCGCACGCCCACAGGAACACGGCCAGTGCCAGCCCCTTCCAGGACAGCAGGGGGAGCTTGAGCAGCACCTTGGCGATCCCGCTGCCGCAGATGACGCAGAGGGCGGCAGCGGCCACCATGCCGAGGAAGCAGCCAAAACGCAGCGACTTCAGGGCAGCGATGATGCGTTGATGACGGCGTCTGCACCGGTTGAGGGCCGCATCGGCCTGGTCGGCGCCGTGGCTGGAAGCGGAGGGGGCGTCGTCGATGGGGCGGTCGACGTCGGTGGCGGGCGGCATGGTGGGCAGTCTTTCCTCAGGGCGGCTTGGGCGTTACTTGGTGGTGAACTGCTCGAGGTTCTCGGTGTGGGGGTGGCCGTCGTCGGCGGCGCTGAGCCAGGCAACCGGCACCGACGGCGAGCTCTGCTTGTCGGGATCGGTTCTCCTCGTCACGAGAAGCCCTGGACCAGTGGGCAGCCCTGTCTCCTCGGCCTGGTCGCCGTTGAGGTCGGTGGCGGCACCGGTGTCGACATCGACCACCTCCCGTGCTGCCTGCGCAGACGCCTCGCCGTCTGGGGCGGGCTCCTTGTACCTCTCGACCCAGCCCCCGCGATAGACCCTGTCTGCATGCGTGATGGTGCCGAGTTTCTGGCCGCCGGTGCTGATGCGCGTCAGGGCGAAGGGGCCGCAGGGACTGCTGCACATTCTGGGGTAAAGCGGCTGCGGTGACAGGAGCAGTGAGTCCTGGCCGGCTCCCACGAGCCACTGATCGGTGGGAATTGTGGTGGGGGAGGCAGAGCCGGAAAGTGGGACGGCGGTGATGGTGCCCTTGCCCTCCCCAGAGGGGAAGTAGGCGCGAGCGGTCTCGACGGCGAGGTGATCGTTGGTGAGGGCCTGTGCCAGGATGAAACCGGAGAACTCCCGGCTGAGGACGGTCTTCCCGGTCCCGGCATCAAGAACGACGACGTAACCGCGTTGCTGGGAGGCCAGTTCCACGGTGCTTGACTGGTCGGTGAGCTGCGGCTCGTCCTCCTGCTTCCGAGTCACCTGTAACGCGAGGGAGACGTAGTTCCCGTTAGGACTCACGACGAGCGCGCCAACAGCTGTCGACATCAGTCGCCCTGTCAGATCGTGGTCTGAATAGTCCGGCCACGAGATGCTGCTGTCAGAGGCGTTGGTCAGGCTGATGTCGAGAGCCCACTGAGGTGTGTGCTCTGTGGAGTTGATGCTCGCGACCGTGAGGATGTTGTTCTTGAAGTTGGTCGAAACAAATGTTCCGCCGTTGGTTGGTGTGGATGGCATATGTAGAGCATTGGCGTTTTTCAGGGCGCGTGAGGTGATCGTGAGAGACTCGTGAGTGGCTTTTGAGCTGAGAGGCGCGCAGGCGCCCAAGGAAAGCGTCAGGGTGACGGTGATGGCGCACAGTGCGATGAAGAACGTGTGTGGTGTGCCGCTGGCAGGAGGCATGAAAGTAAGTGCGTTGCGAGGGTGCTTGCCCATCATTTCCCTCCCGTGATGCCGTAGATCCTGAAGTAATGAGACCTTCCGTCCCAGGATGGTGCTGTGTCCAGGAGGATGAGAGTTGCTCCAGGTGTACTCTGCGCTGAGAGGCAGGAATAGCTGGCGTGAGCAACCGCAAGGTCGTTGAGTTTCGTGTTGGAGGGGTCGCCGGTCCCCGGCGCGTAGAACGTTGTCCCGGGGGCGATGGGCAGGGAGACGGAGTGGCCGTCGGGGGTGCGGGCGGTGATCTGGCCTCCGGGGTTTGTCTCTGTTGCCCGAGAGGTGATGCCGACGGCGATACCGGATATTCCTGCCGATTCGCGAGCGGGTTTCACTGCCTTGCTGTGCGGGTCGAAGACCTGCCCGATCGATGGGACTCCATCCCAGGAGCTATCGCTGTCGGGGAGCCCTTCGGTCTTCTTGGTGGGTGGGCTTGATGGGAACAAGGCCAGTGTTCCTGACGCACGAGACGCGGTAGTGTTGACTCCCAGCGTGACGCCCAGGTCGTATGTCTGAGTGTCCGCTCCGGTGACCTTGGCTAGGCCATCGAGGCTTGCGGCGTGGGCGTGCCCCGGGTGGATCGCACTTTGCGTTCTTGGCTCGCGTTCGGAGGTGAAATAGCCGACCCAACCGTCAATGATGACTGGGTATCCTGACCTGTTTGTGAGGAAATCCGGGGCAGGAGTGATTTGGTCGGGGTGCGCCTGCGGGATGAGGGACAGACGCCGGTCCTTGGCGCTCTCGATGAGAAAGGATGCGTGCCCGGCCGTACCGATGTAGGTGCCCGGATCGAGGCCCAGTCCCCGAATCCTGGCGCTCCGAAAGTCCCAGAGCTTGGTGCCCTTATCCAGTGAGTAGACGGTTGTGTCATCGAGCAGGGCGCTGTCCGTGAGCTGGAAGGCTCCTCCTGCGCTGACGCGCTCGTGAGTTACCTTGCCGGTGACCGAGTCGAGTACCAGGGAGACATGCGGCTGTACATCGTGATCGTCCGGGCTGCTGTGGTGCTGTCGCCCGCCATTGATGATGAAACCTGGACCGCTCAGGCGCAAGGCGATGTAGCGGTGGTCGGGGCTGGTGATGAGGTAGGTGTCATCCATGGATCGCGTAGCGAAGCCCAGTGCCAGCGCGGAGTACACCGCGCCGTCACGCTGGTACGTCCAGCGAACGGATCCGTCCTTCGGGTTGAGCCCCATGAGGCCGGTGGTGGTCAGGACCACGGGGCCAGCGGCGCCCCCGACGACGTCGAGCATCCCATCGACGTCCTTGCTCCAGGCGGCTTGGGAACCGAGAGCTGAGGGGGCCGACGGCAGCTGGGAGTCGCTGATGGCGGCTGCGGTCGTGTGGTGCACGCGGGGAGTCCAGCGGTAGTGCGGGACCGCCGCTATGCCCGTTAGGACAACAGATGGTAGAAGGATCAGAGCGCCGGTGGCAGCAACCGTACGCCGGCTGAGCGCCACGGGCCTGAGCGTCGGGACCCACGGGTGCCGGCCACGGCCTCGTTTGGCGGGGACTGATTCACGAGGGCGACATGCTCGGATTCCACGGAGAACGGCGTCGCATGTCGCCAACAGGCCGGCGGCGGCCAGACCGAGGGCCACGGCCAGCAGCTCGCCGACATGAAAGCCGGCGTCCAGGACCTCGCGCCACAGCAGGATGACTCGCCAGACGGCGTAGCCCGCACAGCCCGCGATGCCCGCCGGCAGGAGGATGAGGGGGATCTTCGGTGGCTTGGGGGTGCCGACGTTCTGCTCCGCCCACTCACTGAAGCTCTTGGTGCAGATGGCGGCGCAGGCGGCCCAGAGCCCGACGGCGATGAGAACCGGATACTGGCACTGCTTGCGCAGCGGAGTGAACAGGTGGGACAGGCCGATACCCCACAGGAAGTACAGCCCGACGGCGGTGGCCGACGCGAGCAGAAAACCGACCCGAAGCGCCCTCAGGATGCTGGTGAGGCGCTTGGACCATCCGCGACGGTGCTGACGAGCCGGGGTCTCTTCGGCGGCGTCAGTGTCGGCATCGGATGGGGACTCGGCGGTAGGCGGCATGGTGTGGGTCCTTCGGTGTGGGTCGGATGGGCGCTACTTGGTGGAGAACTGCTCGAGGTTCTCGGTGTGGGGATGGCCGTCGTCGGCGGCGCTGAGCCAGAACTGCGGGGTGGAGGTGGTCTCGCGGTTTTGGCCTTCGCCGGTGGAGGTCTCCCGGGAGACGAGGAGCCCTGCAGCAGTCGGCAACGCGACTTCCTTCACCTCAAGGCCCGCGACGTCGGTGGTGACGCCGGAGTCAAGGTGGACCAGTTCAGTGGGGACGGTCTGAGGAGGGTTTGAGGTGTCCTTCGGGGGCGGTGTGCTGGTGTCCTTGACCCGTCCGACCCATCCGCCCCGATAGACGTCGGTCACTCCGGCGATTGTTCCGACGACGTCGCCGCCCTTGCTCAGTCGGGTGAGCGGCTGAGCGATGTAATGCCCTCCGCTCATGTTGGACGGCGCCAGCAGCAGGGAGTCCTGGGTGGCTCCGACGAGCCACTTGTCGGTGGGGATCGTGGCTGCCTTGGCCGTCGGCTTGGCCAGGGCGTACGTGGTGATGGTCCCGTGTCCGTTTCCGCCGGGGTAGTAGGCCTGGGAGGTCTCCACGGCCAGGGTGTCATTGGTGAGCACCTGGCCCAGGATCAGCCCCTTGACCTCCTCGGTGCGAACGGTCCTTCCGGTCTCGGTCTCGATGACGACGACGTAGGCGCGCTGGTCTGCGACGGTGAAGTCCCTCGTCCTCTTGTCGCCCGGAAGCCTGTCATCGCTCGTCGCGTTGGAGCGGAGGAGAATGAAGGAGACGTAGCGAGTATCTGGGCTGACAACTGCATAACCACTGGTTGAGGTGAAGAGGAGACGAACTGCTGCGCTTTGGGGAGTCATGGTCTCGCTCGTGCACACGCCAGAAATCCTGGGAGTGGTTTTCTTGGCCCAGACGATATCGCCCTGGGTGCCATGTTTCACCAGTGCTGAAGGGGCGTCCATATCGCAGGTGATGTCGAGATGGAGAGGGCCGCTCTTGGTCGGCAGGGGAGAGATGTCTCCTGGGCGGCCGTCGTCAATCTCGATTGCCTTGGCCTCCTCGGCGCTTACGGAACTGAGCACTGGCTTGCCGGACTCATCCGGGGTGCTGTCCGTGAGCTGGCATGCAGTCAGCGAGGTCAGCGTGAGGGTGAGTGCTACCAGTGTGGTGAAGCGACGTCGGGGACGATGTGAGTAACGGCTATCCCTTATATACCGATGGTCGACCATTCTCATTTCGTTGCACCCTCCGTGAGGCCGAAAAGGCGATAGGTGTGGGGGTGGTCGTTGGGTTGCGCCGTGGGGTTGAGGATGATGATGTTGGCGCCTGGGGCGTGAAGCGCGGACACCTCCGAGGAATCGTCGAGCGCGATGGCGATATCCTTCATGTCGGGGTTGTATTCGTCTGATCCCGGTGGGTGGAAAATGCTCCCCGGCGAGATGGGGAAGGAGACCTCCTCTCCGTGGCCCATGGGGGCGACTCGCAGTCTTGCCTCGAGGCTGTCGGGTGTGCTCGTAGGTGATACCCCAACCGCTCGGATGAGTCCTGAGGGCTGGTCCATGGGCAGGAGCTTCTGCGTTGACGGATCGAAGACCGCTGAGACTGTACGAGGTTCCTCCCAGGAACCGAAAGAGTGTTCCGTGAGGGTCTTTTGTGCTGACGATGAGGGTGTTCCTGGAAGCGTGACGATCTTTCCTGTGGTGATTGATGCAGTGTCGTTGATGCCCGCACTTCTCCCCAGGTCATGTCTTTGCTGCTGAGAGCCTTCTTCGGAGACTAGGGAGTCCAGGGTGACGGCTTGCATCTCCCAGCCCTGGTGGAAAGAGCCGTTGGCGCTCGTCGGGGCTCCGTCGCGATAGACGACCGTCCAGCCATCAATGCAGATGGCATTCGGATACTCTGTCGTCAGCACTGATGGAGGAGAGGTGTGGACCTGCTCGGGATTGGCCTGTGAAACAAGGGATAGGCGGCCGTACTGTGGGTTGCGGTCGCCTTGACCGCTTTCGCTGTCGGCGTCGGCATTGACGATGAAGGTCGAGTGTCCCGCTGTTCCTGAGTATTTCATCCCCTGACTGAAGGGGGTGGAGCCATGTTCATCGAAATCCCATATCTCGGTGTCGCTGTCAATGGTGTAGATCTTGCTCCCGTCCATGATGGCGGAGTCCGTGATCTGAAGGGCGCCACCGTCGGATAAATGGTCAATAGCCACCCGTCCGGTGGCGGTGTCCAAGACGATTGTGATTGCCGACTGGCCAATGTCTCGTACGTCTCCTGTCTGCTCTGGGCCGGCCAGGCGGAAGGCGACGTAACGATGGTTGGGGCTGACAGTCAGCGTCCGATGGAATCTGTTGCCTATGAAATTCGGGAGGCGATTGAAAGTCTCAAGGTACGTTGAGCCCGGGCGCTCGTAGCTCCACAGGACGCTGCCGTCTGTGGGCTTGAGGCCCATGACGCCATCGGCTGTGTGGATGACGGGGCCGGCGGCTCCTGCCACAATGTCGAGGACGTTGTCGATGTCCTTGACCCAGGCCGGCTCGCTGGCCAGGGAGGTGGGGTAGGCGGGAAGGTTCTCGGCGACTGATGGTGCAGCCGGCTTCTGGATCACCCTCTTGGGTCGGCTCAGGGGAAGGGCAGCGGCCCCGGCAAGGAGGACGGAGGGGGCCAGCACCAGAGCGGCGCGTGCGAGCGTCCGACGTCGCGGACCCTCGGGGCGCTGAACCGGCCTTCTGGGCCGCCGGAGGCGTGTCCACCATTTCCGCCGGTAGAGCTCCGGAGGCAGCACGGCGGCCCGGAGCGTGCGAATGAGAATGTCGGTGATGCTCAGGAGTGCCAGTCCCACCGCGCCCACGGCTATGGCGACGAGTTCCACGGCGTTAATTCCGGTGTGGGAGAGCACGGAGGACCACATCGACAGGTACGTCCACGTCACCCAGACGGTGAACGCCGTGATTCCACTGATCGCCAGGATCGCAATCGCCGTGCGTATGGCGGTGATGCGGGAACCATGGGCCGGGTCGCGGAACCGCGAGGGCAGGGGACGGAGAATAATGGTCATGAACCAGAATGCGGCGATCACGGCAGGTGGCGTGCTCCACAAGGGGAAGGTGTAAACGCCACTCGGCCAGGCGAAGAAGAGCGCAACGGCTCCGATGACGCTGAGCAGCGCCCCGGTTCTCAACGCCGGCAGGGCGGGCAGGAGACGTTGCGCGATATCCGCGGCCCCTCGCCTGGCCTCCCGCGCTTCGGTGTCAGCGGCCTGACCGGTGGACGTGTCGGAGGTGTCAGTCGGCGGCGTGTCGTCATGATCGGCGTCGGCTGGAGAAGTCACGGGAGGCATAACCTCCATTGTGGTGGGCCGCTCCGGATCGTGCGGCAGAATTCGCGAGGCAGTTCGTCCTGCGCCGCGTGAATACACCGACGCCGTCCCTGCCATCGCGTTCGTGCCTTGGGCCTCGCGTTCGGGGGTTAAGGGTACGAACGCGAGACCTACCCTACGAACGCGACCAATGGGGCGGCGCGCCAGGCGGAGGCTGAGCCTGCGAAGACGACGATGGACGGGGATCATGGCCTCATGAACTGCTCGCACCATCGTCTGGCCCTCCTGACAACCACCGGTGCCGGCCTCTGCGGAGCGCTGGTGCTGGCCGCCTGCGCCGCCCGTCCACGGGGGGACGACTCGCTCCCGCTGCCCGGCGACGACCTGGTGCCCGAGGCAACCATGATCGAGACCCACCAGATCGACATCGACGCCCCGGTAGCCGCGGTCTGGCCCTGGCTGGTGCAGCTGGGGTACGAGCGCGGCGGCTTCTACAGCTTCGATCTGCTCGAGCGTCTGGCGGGTGTGGGCATCACCAACGCCCGACGCATCGAGCCGCGGTGGCAGGACCTCGCCGTCGGTGACCGGGTGTATCTGGCCGCCGACGCCGCCCTGACCGTCGCGCGTCTCGAACCCGGGCACTGCCTCGTCCTGTCCTCCGACGGCGGCGCCGCGCCGCCCGGGGCGGGCATGGACTTCGACTTCTCCTGGGCCTTCGTGCTCGATGAGCCCGGCGGGCTCGGCTCGGGCGGTTGCCGCCTGCGGATCCGGGAGCGCTACCGGCCCCGCCGGGGTGCGACGACGGCGGTGGTGCGGGCGATGCGCCCTGTCGCCAGGCTCATGACCTACGGGATGATGTGGGGCCTGCGCAGACGCTGCCGAGCTTGAGTCGTTCACGCTCAACCCCGGCTCACGCCCACTGCGAACAGGGGCATGACGACCCCGTCGGCACAGTTAGCCTTGTCAGCACGTGCCCAGAGCCCCGTTATGCCATCCCCAGGCGCAGGCGGGCGCACCGATCGACCGCATGTGCCGAGGAGAAACCAGCGATGTTCGAACGCTTTACCGACCGCGCCCGCCGCGTCGTCGTCCTGGCTCAGGACGAGGCTCGGGCGCTCAACCACAACTACATTGGCACCGAGCACCTCCTCCTCGGCCTCATCCATGAGGGCGAGGGGGTCGCCGCCAAGGCTCTGGAGTCGATGGACATCTCCCTGGACGCCGTGCGCGGCCAGGTCGTCGAGATCATCGGCGAGGGTCAGTCCGCGCCCAGCGGTCATATCCCCTTCACCCCGCGCGCCAAGAAGGTCCTCGAGCTTTCGCTGCGCGAGGCCCTCCAGTTGGGCCACAATTACATCGGCACAGAGCACATCCTGCTCGGTCTGCTGCGCGAGGGCGAGGGCGTGGCCGCTCAGGTTCTGACCAAGCTCGGCGCTGACCTGTCCACCGTCCGTCAGACCGTCATGCAGATGCTCTCCGGCTACGAGGGCAAGGAGACCGTCACGGCGGGCGGATCCGGCAAGGAGGGCGTGCCCTCCGGCTCCGCGATCCTCGATCAGTTCGGGCGCAACCTCACCGCTGCCGCGCGCGAGGGCAAGCTCGATCCGGTCATCGGGCGTCACAAGGAGATGGAGCGCGTCATGCAGATCCTCTCCCGGCGCACCAAGAACAATCCCGTCCTCATCGGCGAGCCGGGCGTGGGCAAGACCGCCGTCGTCGAGGGCCTGAGCCAGGCCGTCGTCCACGGCGACGTCCCCGAGACGCTGCGGGACAAGCAGCTCTACTCCCTGGACATGGGCTCGCTGGTGGCCGGTTCGCGCTACCGGGGCGACTTCGAGGAGCGGCTCAAGAAGGTCCTCAAGGAGGTGCGCACCCGCGGCGACATCGTCCTGTTCATCGACGAGATCCACACCCTCGTCGGGGCCGGCGCCGCCGAGGGCGCCGTCGACGCCGCCTCCATCCTCAAGCCCATGCTGGCCCGCGGCGAGCTCCAGACCATCGGCGCCACCACCCTGGAGGAGTACCGCAAGATCGAGAAGGACGCCGCCCTGGAGCGCCGCTTCCAGCCGGTCACGGTGGACCAGCCCTCCATTGAGGAAACCATCGGCATCCTCAACGGCCTGCGCGACCGTTACGAGGCTTTTCATCGCGTCGTCATCACCGACGAGGCCATCGAGGCCGCCGCCAAGCTCGCCGATCGCTACATCAATGACCGCTTCCTGCCCGACAAGGCCATCGACCTCATCGACGAGGCGGGGGCGCGTCTGCGCATCCGCCGCATGACGGCGCCGCCCGAGCTCCGTGAGATCGATGATCGCATCGCCGAGGTCAAGCGCGAGAAGGAGTCCGCGATCGATGATCAGGACTTCGAGCGCGCTGCCGCTCTGCGCGATGATGAGCGCCGCCTGGCCGAGGAGCGCGAGAACAAGGAGGAGGCCTGGAAGACCGGCGATCTCGACCAGGTCGCCGAGGTCGACGAGAGCCTCGTCGCCGAGGTTCTGGCCATGTCCACCGGCATCCCGGTCGTCAAGATCACGGAGGCCGAGTCGGCCAAGCTGCTCAACATGGAGGCTGAGCTCCACAAGCGCATCATCGGTCAGGACAAGGCCATTCAGGCCCTGTCCAAGTCGATCCGCCGTACCCGTGCCGGCCTGAAGGACCCCAAGCGTCCCGGCGGCTCCTTCATCTTCGCCGGCCCCACCGGTGTCGGCAAGACCGAGTTGGCCAAGGCGCTGGCCGAGTTCCTCTTCGACGACGAGGACTCCCTCGTTCAGCTCGACATGTCCGAGTTCGCCGAGAAGCACACGGTTTCGCGGCTGTTCGGCGCGCCCCCCGGCTACGTCGGCTACGACGAGGGCGGTCAGCTCACCGAGAAGGTGCGCCGCAAGCCCTTCTCCGTCGTCCTGTTCGACGAGGTCGAGAAGGCCCATCCGGACATCTTCAACTCCCTGCTTCAGATCCTGGAGGACGGCCACCTGTCCGATGCCCAGGGGCGCGAGGTCGACTTCAAGAACACCGTCATCATTATGACGACCAACCTCGGCAGCAAGGACATCGGTAAGTCCGTGGCCACGGGCTTCCAGTCCACTGAGGGCGGCACTATGGACTACGAGGAGATGAAGGCTCACGTCAACCGCGAACTCAAGCAGCAGTTCCGGCCCGAGTTCCTCAACCGCGTGGACGATCTCATCGTCTTCCCCCAGCTGACCAAGGACGAGGTCCGCCAGATCGTCGACCTCATGATCACTCAGCTCGACAGGCGTCTGGTCGATCAGGAGATGACGATCGTCCTGACCGACGCCGCCAAGGAGCTTCTGGCCGAGCGCGGCTTCGATCCGGTGCTCGGGGCCCGTCCGCTGCGCCGTGCCATCCAGCGCGACATCGAGGACGCCCTGAGCGAGAAGATCCTCTTCGGTGAGATCGAGCGCGGCCAGAAGGTCGTCGTCGACGCCGAGGGCGAGGGCATTCTGGGTGAGTTCACCTTCCACGGCGAACCATGGGACCCTCGGGTCGGCTCCGACCCGTTGAGCGCGGAGGTCGCCGCCGAGGAGGATGCGGAGGCAGTCGTCGACACCGTGGGCGCGACCCAAAGTGGACCGGGGGAGCCCTGACTCCCATGTGACTCCTGTTACCCCGGATCGGCGACGACTCGTGCCGGTCTGAGAACGCCGGAGGCGATGCGCTCTTGACGGGGCGCATCGCCTCCGGCGTTCTGCCGCGCGTTCCCCGTCGGTCCCTTCATCGGACCGGGTCCTGCTCGGCGTCCGATCCCCCGCCCCGGTGAGAAACGCCCGAATAGATCTTTGAGACGGCTGAGCGAACAATTGTTACGCTAATGTGACTCCAACGCCGGGCGGAGCGGGTCAGCGGCGCACGTCCCTGGTGCTGATCGGCTTCCCGGTTCGTTGACGATGGATCGAATGATGCGACGAGAACCCCTGAACAAGCTTTATACGATCGCCCCGACGGGCACCACGGTCAACTCCCGGCACGCCAGCGCGCGTGCGCGGTGGGTGCCCGTCTTCCTGGCGGTCGTCGCGACGGAGGGGGTCCTCGTCCTGACGGCGCTGGGCGCTTCGACGGCAGCCATGGTCCTCGCCCTGGTCGTCCTCATCCTGATATCACTGGTGCTGCTCACGGCGCCGCCCGCCGACTCGGCCAGTGCGAGCACGGAGGAGTCCGTCGTCGAGGCCCGGGCCCGGGCGCGTGCCCTGGCCGCCTTCGAGGCCCAGGACCGCTCGGGTCGAGCACGCGCCCGGGCGCTGTGGACGATGCTGCAGGCGATGTCCCCCGCCATCCTCCTGGGTCTGGGTTACCCGATGGTCAGCTCCCAACTCGCCAGTCACGATGTCGGGGGAGTGCACCTGTCCTCCCTGGTCCTGTCCGTCTCCGTCGCCGTGCCGTGGCTCAGCCAGGTCGCGGGCACGCCCGTCTACCGGCTCGTCGGCGAGATCTCGTACGCGAGCGGCACCAGCGCCGCCTACCGTTTCGCGCGCATGTGGCCCGCGCTCGTGGTGCTGGTCGTCCCCCCCGTCCTGCTCGTGGCCGCCCTGGTCGTTCTGACCACCGGCTGGTCGACGACGGCGATGGCCGCCTACCTCGTACTGGCGCTGATGAACATGCTCTTCGTCCAGTCGCTCGTCGTCGCCGATATCGCGGGCAGCCGCGGACGCTGGACGATCGGCTGGGTCGCCTACGCGATCGTCCTGCTCATCGCGCCCACCGTCTGGATCCTCCCGCCGCTGGCGGGCCTGATCAGCCAGATGGTCCTCATGGGCCGGGCCCTGGGCGGGCTCGCTCACCCGATGTCGGTGCCCCTGCGCCCCTTCCTCGCCGACACGGCCCGGGGCCTGATCATGGGCGGCGTCCTGTGGTCCGACAAGCTCTTCATGTTCCTGGTCAATGGAACCGATTTCGAGATCGTCGTCGTCTATCTCTGCCTCCAGCCCGCGGTCGTCGCCTATTCCTATTATTTCGCGGTCACCTCGCCGAGGATCAATCGCGCTGTCGCCCACTTCCAGACCGAGCTCACTGATGCGAGCATGGACAGGCTGCATGATCAGGGCAGGTTTTTGCGGCGCACCGTCACCGCCTCCCTGCGGCGCGCCGTCGTCGTGGGCGTCGTGAGTGTGGGGGTCGCGGTCCTCACCGCGGCCCTCCTCAGCGGGAGCGGGACGGCCATCGGAGGGCTCGGTGCCATCGGCGTCCTGAAGGTGGCCGTTATCGCCGCCGCCAGCCTTCTGCTGACCGTGCTCACACTCCTGGCCTACGAGATCGAGCACGTGGGGGACCGCACCGGCGGGCTCGTACTGTCGAGCATCCATCTGGCCGCCGCGCTGGGCCTGTTCATCGGGCTCGGCTCCCACGCCGTCCGGGCCTACGCAGCAGTCGGTCTCGTCGATCTCGTTCTGGTGGTGGTGGCGTTGACCGTGTACCGGTCGCGGTGGAGGTCACCGGAGTACGCGTTCTTCTGGGGAAAGGCACTGTCGTGGTAGACGTGGTGAAGAGCAACCAGGACGTCGTGCCGCAGGACGGCGAACGCCCCCGCCCCGACGGCGTCCCTCTGGACGGACGCTACGAGGATGTCGATGTGGCCATCGTCATGGAGTCCACCTATCCGTACCTCAAGGGCGGCGTGAGCGCCGTCGTCCATGACATCATCACCGGTAATCCTGACCTGCGCTTCGGCATCATTCACATCGCCTGGTGCTCCACCTCGCCGCTGAAGGACCTGTACACCATGCCCTCCAATGTGGCGTGGGTGCGGGTGGTCTACCTGTCGATGGAGGAGCATGAGGACTTCCTGCGCACCAGGCCGCAGGACCTGCACATGGGACGCCGGGACCGCCGGACGCTGGCCCGGCGGCTGGTGTCCGCCCTGCGTTCACTGGCCGAGGATGCCGACCCCGGGCCGTTGTGGGACCTGATCACCGACGGCATGGCCGCCTCGACCCGTCGCTACCCGCTGTGGGCCCTGCTCGGCACGCAGGAGTTCATGGAGGTCTACCGCGAGTCCATGCCGTGCCTGGGCATGAGCATGGCCGACCTGTTCTGGCTGCTGCGCGACTTCTTCTCCCTGGCCTACGCGGTGCTCTCCGAGACCATGCCGCGGGCCGCCGTCTACCACGCCCATACCACCGGCTACGCCGCGCTTCTGGCCGCCAATGCGGCCCGCGAGCACGGCACCTCCTACCTGCTGACCGAGCACAACCTCTACGTGCGCGACACCGTCAACACGCTCCTGGGCCGCCGCATGGATCAGATCGTCACGCTGGCGGACTACCGGTTCTTCGACGTCACGCCCCGTGAGCGCATGTGGATGGCCTGGTGGCTGGAGATGGGGCGTATGTGCTATCCGACCGCTTACACGACCACCTACCTCTACCCGGCGGCCGTCGAGGAGGCCCGGGCCCTGGGCGGTGACCCGTCCAAGGCCGTCGTCATCCCCAACGGGGTCGTCGTCGAGGAGTTCGACGCGGCTTACGCGGCGCGTCGTGCCGTGACCGGTCGGATCCGGGCCGAGGGAGCGGACGAGCACCTGTGGCGGCTCGTCTACATCGCGCGCGTCGTGCCCATCAAGGGGCTCATGGACCTCATCGAGTCCATACGGATCCTGCGCGACCGGGGCTGTCGGATTCATCTGGACGTGTGCGGCCCCACCGAGCACGTGCCGGAGTACTACGAGCGGTGCCGGGCGCGCATCGTCGAGCTCGACCTGGCCGAGCTCATCACCATCCGCGGCACAGTCAAGGTCCGCGAGTGTCTCACCGAGTTCGATCTGTTCCTTCTGCCCTCCTACAACGAGGGCCTGCCGGTGGTCTCCCTGGAGACCATGGGGGCGGGCATCCCCACGGTGAGCACCGACGTCGGGGCGGTGCGCACCGTCGTCGAGACCGAGGTCGTCGGCCCGGACGGGAGATCCTGGGGGCCGTGCGGTCTGGTCATCCCGCCGGGCGACCCGACGGTCATGGCCGACTGCGTCCAGCGGATCATCGGCGACATGGACTTCTACGAGCGTCTGAGCCTGGCGGCCAGGGGCAGAGTGGAGGCCGCCTACGACCTGCGGCGCGTCAACGCCTCCTACAACGAGATCTACCGGCGCGGCGGGGCCGGCCGTCGGGAGGTCAGGCGCAGGAGCAGACGGGGGGCGGGTCGCCGGGGCGCGGGCCGGGCCGCCCGGGTCGGACGGATCAGAGCCGGGCGCAGAACCGCCCCGGCAGCCGGAGGAGTCATCGCGCCGTCCGAGGCGTGGGAAGGAGGACATTCATGACATCGAGACGGGGGTCGGGGGCCTGGATCCGTTACGGGGGCGCTCTGAGCGAGGACGAGTTGGCCTTCGCCGCGGACCACTACCGGGCGGCGATCCTCCAGCCGTGGGAGACCGGGGCGGCGGCCCGCCTGAAGGACATGCGCGAGGACATGGTGGTCCTCGCCTACAAGTGCCTGTCGTCGGTGCGGGATTTCGAGCCGGCCGAGCGACGCGCCTCGGGCCTGAGCGCCGGCGAGGCCCGCCGGGGAGGCTGGCTGGCGCGCCGAGCCTCGGGGAATACGATCGAGTGGAGCACCTACTCGGGCCATTATCAGATGCGGGTGTGGGATGAGGCCTACCGGCGGCGCTGGACCGAACGGGTTCTGGAGGCCATGGTCGGCACCGCCTTCGACGGGGTCATGGCCGACAACGACGTCTTCGAGGATTATTACGGCATTGATCTGCCCGACTTGGATCCCGCCGACGCCTCGGCGCCCCGCAGTGCCACCGGGCTGCGCGCCGCTTTGAGCGAGCTCGTCGACGACGCCGGGCGCGCGCTGAACGGTGAGGGACTGCTGCTCGTGCCCAACATCGCCGAGGCGCGCCGGGAGCCCGGGCGCTGGCGTCACCACGCCTCCTGGGGCGGTGGTTTCGACGAGTGTTGGCTCGGGTGGGGGAATGACTCCTTCTTCAGCGAGAACACGGCGCTCGCGCAGGTGTCGCAACTCAATGGTCCGGGGCTGAGCATCGTGCGCACCCCCTCGGGCGGGTCGGGGCCGCGTTTCGATGGATCCCCCTCCGCCCTGTACGGGCTGGCGGCGTTCTGGGTGTTCGGAGGGGGGCCCGACTACGTGCGGACTTCGGCGGATCCGCGGCCGGGGCGGTCGAGTTGGTCGGGGACGGCATCCCCGTCGCTCCCGCGCGGTGCCGCGCTGCGCGCCTACGCGGCCACGGGGGCCGACGACTACTCGCGGACTCCCTGGTTCCCGGCGCTGGATGCGGACCTCGGGGCGCCCCTCGGCGAGGCCACGAGGGACGACGGCGTGTGGCGCCGCGATTTCGAGGGCGGAGTGGCCGCCGTCGCGCTCGGCGAGGAGGGAGGCGGCACCGTGCGTCTCCCGGCGGGCCTCAGGTCACCGGGGCCCACCGGGGACCCGGACGGTGAGGCGCTGGCTCTGGAGGTGCCCCTCAGCGCGCATCGTGGGATGATTGCCCTGCGTGCCTGAGTCATGACCCGGTCCGGCTCGTGCGAGATCCGATAATGGGACTAAAGACCTGTCAAACGTTAGTCATGTTGGGTGGATCATTGACCTGCTTGACTTCCTGAGATCCCCGCCGTCCCGTACAGCGTTCTCTCGGGCAGGAAGCGCGGCGTCCGTCTCGGGCGGCGTCGACAGAGTTCCACAGGGCCCAGGACAAGGATGACCTATGGCACAGATTTCCCAGAATAGCGCGGCGGACATCGCGCACAAGCCCATGATGAGCACTGCTCAGATCCTGCTGATGAACGTCGGATTCTTCGGCATCCAGTACTCCTTCGGCATGCAGCAGAACGCCATGTCGCCCATCTACCAGTTCCTCGGGGCTTCCGCTGACGAGATCCCCATCCTCAATCTGGCCGGACCCGTCACCGGCCTGCTCATCCAACCGCTCATCGGGGCGCTCTCGGACCGGACCTGGAGCGAGAAGTGGGGACGCCGTAAGCCCTTCTTCCTCATCGGGGCCGTCGGCTGCTCCGTGTTCCTGTTCCTCATGCCCTTCGTCACCGCCGTGTGGA
>ERZ773079.665-NODE-665-length-22173-cov-102.868795_pt1 | contig 22173 bp, 23 predicted proteins | sample MGYA00511355_ERZ773079 | MGnify/ENA primary metagenome ERZ773079 (study PRJEB29015, sample SAMEA2737979) | human oral metagenome | biome: human oral; feature: human-associated habitat; material: dental | place: China | collected 2117 ... | reverse complement strand
TTCATGTTTCAGTATTCTCCTGGAAATACTGTAAACAACGCTACTAGTTTCTACACAATCATTTGGAAGTTGGGAAGGTATGCAGATCGCTGACCTGCGGAAGCTAACAGAATTCAAACAACTGACCAATGACCCGGCAGCTTATAAAGCATTAAGCAATGGTGGCGAAACCTTTGAACAATTGGCAGTACGTGCAATGGCCGCCCTTTACGATATCATTAAGGTACATCAATCGGGCGCTAATATTTTAGTGGTATCGCATGGCCACACCTTGCGGCTTTTATTGTCCTTATTAGGCGGAGCGACTTTGGAAAACCATCGTGATGAGGGTAAATCCGTGTCATTATTGAATACTTCTATCAGTATTGTGAAATACGATAGTGAAAGTGGTTTTCATATTGAGCAGCTTAACAATGTGGCTCATTTACAATGATCACAATCTGTTACCTAATTCACACATCGACACACTGTTAGTCTGTTAGCTCAAGCCCCAATACGCTCGTTTTAAATCTACTCATTATTTTTTATTTTAAATCTCAACCAAAGCAGCGTCTTTTCTGTATTAATGCCTCTACCGTAACTTCTAAAAAACCGTTTGTACTTAACGATTTAAACGGTTTTTTAGTATCAATTTATTTATATTCCATGCTTTTAAATACGGTCAAATTTTCAGGTGTTTTTGCAAATCAACTTTAAAATCCAACTGCTTGCCCCATCAAGCTCTACCCGTACTTAACCCTGCCTTGCCGTTTTCCCACAAGGTTTTCAGTAAAACTTTCCACGCCGACAATTTAGGATTGGGCTGTTTGCCTTGTCCGATCAAGTCCATTTGCGTCATATACCAGTTCATTTCCAGCATCGCGCCCGCTTTTTTATCAACCAACGCTACGCCCGTTTGGATGCGATCGGTCTGCACGGTTTGGTAAGTGCCGTTTTGCATTTTGTTTGCCAAATCAGGGACTAAGGCAAACGGGCGGGCGACGCCGACCAAATCCAAATGGCCGCTGGCGAGTGCATCTTCCATGGCGTTTTGCGAACGGAAGCCACCCGTAATAATCAACGGAGCTTGGCTGAATCTCTACCAACTTCTAATGTACCGTTAGTAATACTGACATTAGAGCTAATATCACTCATGTTTCTTGGTGCAAATAAAGTGGTGCCACTCCCTCTTTGAACAAAGTCAACAATCTTAGTAGTAGGGGAAGCTGAGGTCATTTCAGGCGTGAAGTTAAAATCATCTGTTTGTGCGAAATCAAATTTGACCTTTTGAGGATTCTCTTCAAGTTTAATTTTTTCTACATCAAACGTGCCTGCTTTGTTGTTATCACCAATTTGGATGTTGGTTGTACCATTTCCTACTCTTAATGTCCCCGCAGTAAGTTTACTTTCATCTGCAACTAATACATTAACAGTATTGGTTTTAGAGCTCCAATCACTTGCGGCAACACGAATTTCGGCGTTTTTCGGGTACTGAAGCAATGAACCTTTACCGGTAACTGAAATTACCGTATTGGTGACATCTTCCGGGGTATCACGAAGCCATCCCCAAAAGTGAGGTGTCGGTTCAGTCCCTTCAAATTCACCGATTACCTGCCCACCATTGGAAACATATAAATTACCACTACCAAAGTTACCGATATTCATTGAATTATTGGCATCACTGGTTACAATGAGTTTACTGCCTTGCCCGTCAACGACAACAGTTCCTTTAGACTTGCGATGGTTGGCTATATGTAATGTCCCTTGTATATTTACAACAGAGCCCCCATCAATTCTAAGATTACCTTCATTACCATTACCACTACCAACTTGAACTAAGCCGTTAACCGTATCTGGGTTTACCTTCCCAAGGGTTTCCGGAATTCCGTCATTAGTCCCTTACAAAGTAACGCTTGCATTCGCAGCCAATGGCGCGGCTAATAGAAGCAACGTAAGTTTATTAAGTTTAAATTCCATAGTTTTTTTCCTCTCTGTCTCAGAATTAAGACGGGGCGCGATCATATCACTTTTTTATTGCTGAAACAAATTAGCAACCATATTATAAGAACCAAAACATCTAATAAAAAACCACCTTCAGAAGAAGGTGGATTTTGTTTTATATATTTGTTATTTGAATTACCAAGCGTAGCTATAACCTAACACGGCTTTCGCACCAGAACGGTTACCTTTATTGCCTAGAGAATGTTCTAAACGAAGATCTGCATGAATAGCGTGATTACCGAATGGTACATTTAAACCTGCACCACCTTCCAACCAAGTGCGGGAATAATTCTCGCCATATTTGGTATCACCGATTAAGACAGATTTTGCTTTAACAAAATCATGCCATACGTTTGCGACAAAATACACGTTTGGGTTACGTTGGAAGTCTTTGCTGTGGCTTAAACGCACACCAATACGTCCACGTAAGTTGTTGTCCGAACCTTGTGCAACATCACGAACTCCATCATGGAATGATTGAAGTTTTAAATGTTGGTAAACCAATTGGGTTTGTGGTTCAAGGCGCCAGTTGGAATTGCCTAATGCAAAGCTGTGACCACCCTCAACAGATACCGCACCGCTCCAACCATGTTGTCTTACTTCACGGCTAAGATTAGGATTATACTTATTGGTTAAGTAAGAGAATTGAGCCACAGTATCCACATAAGCATCATTTACTGCACGGTATAAGTGATATACACCGATGTTTGCTGCTGTTGTTTTACCTTTACCGGTATATTTATCAGCAGCCACAACGCCGTTTTCAGCACGATATTGGTCGTAGAAGCGACTATCTGCACGAGAATAAGCAAAATATACACCGCTTAGAGATTGTGGTACGCCATTTTGCATTTCGCTGCGGTTAAAGTCATAACCTACTTGTGCGACATATTGTGAACTATCAACGTCTAAACGGGAACGTCCCTCGGTTTCCAAGCGTTTACCGGAAACACGCGCCCAAACGGAAGAATTTGGTGATTGACTAATTTCACCACGACGTTGGTGTAACGTATCCAACACGCTATAACCTAATTCCATATTGACTCGTGGCATTTGGATATACGCAGAAACCGGTGCCGCATAAATATCATGGCCAAATGCTTTTAATGTCCATGCGTAAATAGAACGATCCTTCTTGGTTAACTGAGCTTCTCCGGCATTTCTTGTTTTAGCCGTTCCAGTAAACGTAGCTTGAGAATTTATATTTGCGTCCCAAACCACAGGAGCTGAATAAGCATCTTCATGAGCTTTACGAAGAATGTCTCCTTCAATATAACCACTAGCCGTTTCAACTACAGTATGGCCGGTTGCTGAACGTAGAATATACAAAAGATCTGACTTGGTTGTACTTGAATCATTATTCCAAACGGAACTGACAATCAATTTTCCGTTATTAGAAGTATAGTCAAGCACTCGAAGTGTTTTATTTGCCGATTCATCATCAGAGGCAAGACGAATAGTACCTTCATTATTAACGGTTAACGCATCAGCATTATGACCATTTAATGCTAATGTACCTTTGGAACCAATATTAATCTCATTGGTTTTAGTTCCAGCACCAAAAAAGACATTATCTCTACCGACTTTCAATGTACCATCGGTAATATCAATTTTAGAATTTACGCCTCTCATGCTTGTTGGCGCAAATAACGTTGTGCCAGAACCACTTTGTATGAAATTAACATGAGATTCTTTCAGTGAACCATACGTGTGGATAATAGGGGTAAAATTCAACTCATCATTTTGGTCAAAGGTGAATGTTGGTTTTGTAAGACCAATAGAAAAACGTTTAACATCTAGTGTTCCACCTTTACCTTTGTTGCCAATTTGGATATTGGCTGTGCCATTTTCTAATTGCAACACACCTGCGCTGAGTTTACCGCCATTAGAAATCAATACATCAACATTTGTTTCTTTGTGGCCGCCACCAACTACACGAATTAATGAGTCTTTATGATAAGAAAGTTCAGAACCTTCACCATCAATAATAATTTTAGTATTAATAGCTGTTCGACCATCTGGCTTATGAAGAAGCCATCCCCAAAAGTGAGGCGCGTTAGGATCACCATGAAATGTTGAGCTTACCTTTCCGCCCTCTAAAATAGAGAGATTCGCATTACTGTAGTTACCGATATTTAATATCCCGCCTACATTTAATTCACTTCCGGCACCAGTGACAGTCAATTTACCACCGAAACCGTCATTGTTTTGATTTCCAATCATTACTGTATCACTGATATTTAACTTAGAGCCATTATCAATGGTCATTTCACCATTTGCTTGCCCTGCAGGGGTTGTTTTACCCCCCTCCGCAATGGTTAAAAACCCATTTATAGTATGCTCTTGATTATCCGTGATGTTTGTAGCTAAGCCACTTGGCAGAACGTTGGTTCCGTTATGAGTGATACTCGCATTAGCAATAAGCGGAGCTGATAATAAAACTAATGTAAGTTTATTAAGCTTGAATTCCATTATTTTATCCTCGTTTTTAATTAAACAGAGTTCAAATTTTAGCACGACATATACCCCAACACAAATTAAAGGAGTGTTTCGGAAAAAACTGACAGAAAACTCACCGCACTTTTCTAATTAAATCCAAAAAGTGCGGTAATTTTTCAAGGTATATTTCATATAAAAAATCGCCTTACTGCGGAACAATAAGGCGATTTATTTTTAGATAAATAAGTCAGAATATTATTTTGCGTCTTGTGCCGGCGCTGCGACCGGTGCAGGATTAAATTTTTGTTCTAATTCGACACTTTGTTTTTGTAACTCGGCCATTGCATTTCTTAATACTTCAGCTTTTTCAGCATAAGCTTTTTGTTGCTCCAGTGTTTGTGTCGGGTTAGTGAAACTCATATTAGCTTGATCAACCAATAAACCACTCGCCAAGCTTAATACATTTTTGGTTTGCTCTTTGATAGATTTAATTGATTCTGCTTTTACATCTAATGCATCTAAGCTTGTAATTGTATCTTTTACTGATTGATTAAATGTTTCAATCGCTTCTTTCACTTTTTTCTCATCTTGAGCTTGAACTGCAGCCACCAAATCTTGTTGGAATTTTTGTTGTGATTGTAACTGTGTTTGTTCTTGTGCCTTGTTCCAAAAATTATGAATGGTGAAAACCGATTTAGCCGGACGACCTTTATTAAATAAATAGGCTGCGGTTAAACCGGCATGCGCCCCATTGGTCTTGGCGGCGGTTGTGGTGCGGCGAGAGGAATTGGCTGATGAGATAGCCGTGCGCGGCGTGAATTTGTACGCCTGAAAAGCCTGCCTGCTCGGCAATTTTGGCGGTTTGCACGAATTGCTGAATCAGCCCGTTGATTTCATCGGCAGTCAATTCGCGCGGCGGATTGATAAAGCCATCCATGCCTACCAATGGTACAGCGCTCGGCGCAAGCGGCGTTTTATTGACTACCGCAGGCGACTGCTTGCCCGCATGATTGATTTGCATGATGAGCAGCGTGTCGTTTTGCGTGCCGGCTTTCGCCCATTTTTCAGCATCTCAAGGCTGCGGTCGTCTGAAATCACCACATCGTTTATCGAACCTTTGCCGCTTTCGGCGACCATCACATTGCCCGTTACCAAAACGCCTGCGCTGCCTTGCGCCCAAGTGCCGTACAGGCGGACGAGTTTTTCAGACGGCTGGTCGTTTTGGGCAAGTTGCTCTTCCATGGCGGATTTAAAGATACGGTTTTTAGCGGTTTTGCCGTTTTGAAAAGCGAATGGCGTGAATAACATAATCGTTCCTTTAAGTTGATAAGTTTAAAAATGTAAACGTATTCAGGTAAAAATTAAAGGGTTAACGGATAACCCTATTTTGAAAGCGGGCAATTTTGAGCCATCAAATCGGCAAGCTGTTTCAACTTCGCCACCGCATCCGCCATGGCAATACTGTAAAACCGCTCTTTGCCGACCTGTTCCACCGCCACCGCACCGGCTTGCAACATAATTTTCAAATGATGTGACACCGCAGGGCGCGACAGATGCAGATGCTCGGTCAGCTCATTCACATTCATCCTGCCGTGTTCCCACAGCACGCGCAGGATTTGATGGCGGTTTTCATCACTCAACACGGTAAAAATGGGAATGCACTCGCGCATTAAATTCATGGTTTGTTGCGGCATATTCGGCTTCTTGAGTTTATATGTTTAAAAACTTAAACTCATTTTAAAGGGAATGAGGGGGAATGTCAAAGGGAATTTAAGAAGGTTTTTTAAATCAGGATTATTTAACCTTAGCTGCTTAAAAGAAAAGGCCGTCTGAAAGATTTTCAGACAGCCTTTAAACCTTCATTAATATCACAACCTTAACAACATAAGCCTACAGTTGCTTTGCATGTTTCACACATTCTGTATCATCCAATGATATATTGCTTCAATTGCGTCATCTTCAACATTAAGTTTTAATAGGGTTAAAATCAATACCCGTAATATAACGTTGTCCAGCATGAGCTTTAATGTGCACAACAATATCAATGGTCTGCCTAAGCAGGTTTTTAATAACCTCAAACTCCAGACCACTTCCTTCTGGTGATGCTTTTACCATTAATGCCAATTGATCCCATGTTTGTTCTGTGCTACCAGCATGGCAACTTGTAATAGATCCCGGGTGTCCAGATGCACAATTTCGAATAAAATAAAATGATTCGTCACCACGTAGCTCTGCTAGAATAATTCTGTCCGGCTTCATACGCAGACAGGATTCCATACAACTTTTTGCCGTAATATTTGAACTACCTTGTCCACCTTTTGAGTAAAGCAAATGAACTACATTTTCATGAGGAATAAATAGTTCCCTAGCATCCTCAATGCTGATTAGTCGCTCACTTAAAGGAATGTGATTAACCAATGCTTTCATGAAAGTAGTCTTACCACTGCCAGTTGCACCTGAAACGACTATATTCTTTTTATATTCAACGGCTTTTTTAAAAAATTCTTCGTAGTTCCGATTGTTCTTCAGTTCTACTAATTCCTTATCTTGAGGAGATAATTCTCCATTTAACTCAATAATCTGACTAAAGAAACCATCTTTACTATACTGACTTAAGCTCTTTGTGTGTTTTGATGGCAAACGGATCGTAATTGAAGCTTTTCCTGCATCACAGGCAGGAGGAATCACAAATTGGGCACGTTGTCCTGTTGGGAATGTCAACGATACCATCGGCTCTGCTTCTGTAATTCGTTGACCAGTATTACTTTCATTAACAACAGCTGTACAGAACTGACGTGCCCTATCAAAGTTTAGCGTATTTACTTCTACCTTTTTCCAACCCTGAGAGGTTTCTAAAAATACCTCTCCTGGTCTATTAATACAAATCTCAGTCACATCAGGATCTTTTAAGAAAGAGGTAATTCCCAATACTTCATATTGATAATCTAAGAAATCCGCTGAAATTGTTGAGTTTAATTCATCCATAGTTAAAAATAAATTAATTTAAAATATGCGATTATAATGAAATTTAAAACTTGAGGAAGTTTTTTATTCAAGATTAAGAAACACCTATATTCCCCGAGCTTGTACTTGTGACAACTGTCTTTGCTGTGTTTCTAATTCAAATTGCTGAGCTGTTACCTGTACCTTTATAAGACTTTCCTCTATCGGTGTAACTGCAGCTTTTTGCATATCCACAGAAGCAGTTCTTAATTCAGGAGCCTTATCACCAATAAGAATCTGACCATTCTCTTTGATATTGATTAAAGAAGCCCCTCGCATCTTATTTGCATATCCTTCAGCAGCCAATGCCATAGCAATATTATCTAAGCTTCTTTCATCGTAGCTAATATCCTTTTTATTACAGAATTCAGTAAAAATTTGTTTACTTTGCTGATAGATATTTTGAGCATGTTGTGGGATAGCTTCCAACTTTAAAGGCTTCACAGATTGCATATTATCCCAATCGCCAGGAACAGGAGCATGCGCTATGTTGCTCTTAGGTTGATGTAAAATCTTAGTACTCTCTATTCCTGTAGCAGAATGTACTCTAATACTATTACTATCTCTGACACCACTACTATATTGGCCTGTTTTCTTTTCTTGTAAATGAATGCCTAAATCCCCATTTTTGAAATTTTCAATTTTAAGACCATTTATATCTAATGTCCCCGTATTTCTATCCCATTCATATACCATTCCAGCACTACGGTAAACGAAACGGTTTGGTTGAGATAAATCACGTACACCACCCTGTAATATATAGCCATTCAATGATACTTCACCCTTGCCGTCTGAATCTCGGATAATATCTAAATTGTCAGCACGATATTTGTCATGTCCTTTACCACCAAACAATTTATCTCTTCCAGAATTACCGGCTAAAATATCATTACCATTACCACCAATTAATACATCATTACCACTACCGCCTAATAAAATATCATTTTGATTAGTACCTTTTAAAACATCATCTCCGGCATCTCCATACATATATGCCCCACTTTTTAAATAAGTCTTAGCCCTGCCTATTAATAAACTATCACGGCTATATGATCCATCAGCAACAATTTTATTGTTGCCCTTATTTCCAAAAGTGTCATAATTTGCCATATGTTTAACAAATACTTGTTTGGAATTAGGGCTTATGGATGCTTCTTTAAAGTCTTTGGAAAAATTAGTACGGGTATTCAGGAAATGTTCAATATCAGTTTCATAATAAGTCATTCTGATTGATCCAGTTCCATTACTTGGGTACATACCATACATATTCTGGCGAGCAATTAAATCTTTAACCTCTCCAAAACTCTTACCTTTAACGTATGGGTAAAGATTACCACTAATTCCTGTACTATATGCCCTACCATTATATCTTTCTTCGTAAGCAACCATACGCGCTTCGTTAAAGATCGCCTCAGCTTCTCCATAGCCTCGCGCTTGAGCATAAGCCTTAGCAGTATCATAATAACTAGCTGATTTAGCTTGATGTTTACCTAATGCATGTCCTACCTCATGAGACATTGTTCTAGCGGTAATATATCGGATATCTTGTTCAAAATGGATACTTTTATTTTTCGGATCATAATATGCTCCTTCACGATTTTTTGGAGCAGGTTTGATATGTCCCCCTTTACTAGCGAAATGGTTAATTTGCTCCACTAATTCTGAGTCTTGCTTAATTCTATCTAGTTCAGACATTTGATTATTGAATCTTATTTTATGAAAACCAAGTGTCATCAATTCTGCTTCTGCTCTTTTATTCAGTATAATCTTTGGCATCCTAAAACTCCTTATGGCATTGGGCTCATTTTAAGATTGCTACAAAACTCTAAAGCTAAAATTGCACCTCCCCCAGAATTAGTAGCAATTATTTCACGGCCTGATTCTCTCCAATAATAATCTAGTCTTTCTTTTATTGAGTCATCATCTTTTCTTTTGGCTGAATACTCAAAATCTAAATACACCCCCTCAGGTATTTCATGTGTCATAGGCTTTGGAAAAAATTTAGGGAATGCATTTTCAGGAAATATGCTACCTATTTTATCTAGGTACTCTTTTGTTTGAGTAATATATAAACTAGATTTAAGTTCAGTATGCCTGAAAACGACATACATACCTATAGATGAATGAATATCTTGATTATGTTGCATATAATCATATGCCTCTATTACGGGTATTTGCCAAATCTCTTGTAATTCACTTGCGTACATCGTATAAAGGCAGTCATCTTTAAATGCCGTATCATACATCTGCTTAATTAGATCATCCCGATTTTCCACTTTGTGCAACATACTTCGGCAACGATTGCGCACTTGTTCCATAGTTATTTCCTTTTGTATATTCTGCATCTTGGAAGAATCCTTAATATTTTTATTACTAATCTGCGGAGTACAGGAGGTCACCAAGCATACAGTTAATATGGCTGTAATCGCTGATAGTTTCATATAAATTCCTTTTTAATCATTCTGGAAATTTAATTTTCAGACGGCCTTGAGCTTTTATTACTATTACCGTTTTCCTTTTAACGAGGCAACTTTCACTGTCTCCATCAGTCGTTTGGTAAATGTTCCATCTTGGTAATAACGGATTTTCCCCACTTGCGCCGGATGTGACATACCTTCGTAAAGGATAATTTCTTTATCTTGGCTCATTGCCTTTAACTCTTGCGGCAACATCAGTGCGCGACGCTCTTCGCTTTCTGAGACACTACGTTCACGTCCACGGCTGACATTTTTTCTTTTCACTGTGGTATAACCTAGCATTTCGGAGTATTCATTTGCATCCTGCTGTTCTCTAGGTGTATAGATGATTTGCAAAGCATGGTTAGTGATAATAGTACGCGCATATTCTTTGCCATAAACAGCATCTAGCTGGGCGACTGATTGGATAATCGGAAATAGGCGAATGTTGTAACCTGCCATATAGCTGACGGAATGAGCAATAATTTCAACTTTACCAATACTTGTGAATTCGTCCATTAACAACATACATTGGTGTTTCAAATCTGGGTTGTCCTGAGGCAGCTCTTTCGTATTTTGGTTGATAAGTTGAGAGAAAAAGAGGTTAACAATGACTCTTGACTCAGCAAGTTTGTTAGGAAGAATGCCGATATAAATAGTCATTTTCTTTTTACGTACGTCAGTCAACAGAAAATCATCAGCGGAAGTGGCGGCATCAATGACAGGATTAATCCACGGGTTGAGGGGTTCTTTAAATGTACCCATGATAGAACCGAAGGTTTCTTTTTCTTGAGAGATTAAACCGGAAAAAGCAGTTTTTGTAGCCTCGCTGAGGTATGGTTGTTGTGATAGAGATGTAAAGTATTCCTTGAGTTCTGTTCCATTACCTGATGAAAGACGGTATATTTTTCCTAATGTACAGGCCGGCTCATTTTCTTTGCCCACCACGGGAAAATCAGCCATTGCTTCATACTCATCAAAACAATAAAGTGAAAACGCCAAAAACGCATTTCTTGCCTGCGCTACCCAGAACTTATCACGACTATCCCCATCAGGATATAGCATTGCAGCTATCGACATTAAATCCGATACTCGCTGGTCAGGATCGGAAGAAACATAGGTAAACGGATTCCAACGGTGCGTCCTTCCATCTTCGGCAAACGGGTTGAACAAATAGACTTCCTGACCTAATACTTCTTTGCGGTAGCCACTAGTCAAATTGAAGTTCTCCTGTTTGATGTCCAAAACCACTACCGATCCTTTATAACTTAACAGGTTCGGAATAACGATACCGACACCTTTACCCGAACGTGTTGGCGCTGCCAACAATGCGAATTGCTGGCCATTGTAATGTAACAATTTGCCGTTGTATTTACCGACGACAATTGAAGTATCCGTTTGTTTGAAAAATCCTGCTTTTGTCAAATCAGCCATCCCGGCAAATCGTGCTTCTCCATGAAGACTTTGGGAAGCTGTACGCCAAATAGGAATTAAACCAAGCAGACCAATCAGAAAAGTTAAACCAAATCCAACAATTCCTGATGTTTTAATCTGCAGTGAATATTTGGCAACCTGAGGGATATCCAACGTATTATAGTATGTGAACCATGTTGTAAGCAGTAAGGGGGTTTTATCTAAGCCTAACCATTGCAGCAAGATAAAGCCTGAAAGGTAACAGCCTAAAATGAAAGAAATTAATAGTAAAACTACCGTAATAATAGATTTGTTTTTTAGAGTCATTTCAATACCTGTAAGTCAAAGTAATAGATTATTTTAGCTTTCTAGTGAAGATATTAGTTTTCAGATAGCCTAAGGTTAAGGTGATGAGTGTATTATGAAATTTATCACTCTCTTTTAGTACTATCCCTGGCAGTTTCACTGTATGTTTGAACTAAATATTTTTTGCTTTTTTTGATAATACTCATGCACACTGCTCTATACAAACTCTTAGGGATACAGCTGGCAATAGAACTATAGATAATAGTAGGACGAGAGGCTTCATCAGCAATTATCCTTTATGATAAACACATAATGATTAGGCCGTCTGAAAAAACAGACGGCCCTTTAAAATTACTGCATAACCGAACTAAAATCAATGTCCTGGGCAGTATAAATATTAATCAAGGTCCCTTGGTTGATCGTTACTGTATTAGGACGAGCATTATTCCGCTCAAGCTGACTGATAGCCTGTTGCTTCAATGTATTGGCTGTATCACTCTCGTAAGGATTAGTGGTAGTCGATGTGTTGGTTGTAACTGTTTGTCCTTGTGGACCATATTCAGTAGCAGCATATTTAAAAGCATCTGAAATCATACTAATCAATAAAGCCGATGCCAAACGTGATCCCCAATGAGACTTAAATTTACCAACATGGCCAGCCGCACCAAGATTATCTACTCCAGGGGATTCTAGTGTTACATCAACGCCTTCTGGTGTTATGATTCGATTCCAAATGACCTCCATCCGCGGGCCAGTAGGATTACTGGAACCATATTGTCCCATTACTTTCGAACCTTTCGGCAACAAGAGATATTTTCCACTGGCAGAGTATACAGGCTCAGTGATGATACAAGATGTAAACCCTTTTACTTCAGAAACAATTTTAGTTTCTAATACACAGCGTAAATAAGTACCCTGCAAAAGTAATTTATCCCTGTTATGCATATAACGGACAGCATTAGCTTGAGCTATGCCTGCTCCCGATTCTTTCTGAGCAGCCTCCCCATCTTCAACAAATTTAGAATCCGTGTTGGCATACATATCCGCAGGCTGCACGGGAATATTAGGAATTATAGGCGGAGGGGTGTCTATTATCGGTGGAGATAGTGTTTCTATTGGTGGCGTAACAGATTCGGTAGTTTTAGAACTCTCTGGATCAGGCTTCTGCTCTTCCACTAAGTCAACCGGAGGTATCTGAGTAGCTTGAGGCTCCGGAGCAGGTAAATCTGGAACAGTAACTACTTGAGGACGTTCTGGAGGGGGAGCTTCATCAGAACCACTAAATTGATGATAGGCAAATGCCCCTAGTCCGGCTAACCCAAAACCTGCAGCTACAATAAACGCAATAGCTTTTTTGTTGACTGTGCGATCAACAGGAGCATTTAGTTGAGGAGCATTCTCCTCAAGTCCCGCCAATTGTTCTTGTTCGTATTGGCTTGAATATAAATTTTGTGATGATTCACTATCTTTGTGATGTTCATTATTTAGCTTATCAGACATTCTTAATTCCTTTTTAATCCAACTACATCATTTCCATGTCTCAAAACTAAGAATGGATAAGTCCCATGGACAATAACTACATTACCTTCAACATTACTGTTTAAGACAAACTCAGCTCCTTTCTCTGATTTTCTGCCATAAACAGCAGGAAAATCACCTGTGAACTTGCCCTTATTCAAGTGGACATAGGTAAATCTGCCATCATCATAGACTTTTAAAGGAACTAGCCAACGAGATTTTTCATTTGCAGCCACATCATAATTAGTATTATAGATTTTAGAAGAATCATATTTCAGGCTATAACCAGCCAAAGTACTAGCACGAAGACTGAAATCTGTAGAATCGGGATATCTGAATTTAACTTGATAATTTACCCCTTTGTCTGAAGCTTCTGCCAAATTGCCAACAACATTCTTCAAAACCTTAAGCTCAAAAATATATTGGTGAGCCTGAGTACGAACAATAAGATTAGTATCAACTGCATCAGCCTTTGGACGCAGATAAAATACATTTTCTCTACGTACCAAATCCCATCCACCACTTAGGCCCGCACCAAAATCTTTAACCTTTTCACGAGAATCAAGTTCAATTTGTGTGACTACGCCTTGTGCCGTATGAACGGGATAAGTTGTATTTTCTTGAAACGTATACTCTTGAATAGCTGCAGCATAGACGCTTCCTTGCAACAAACACGATGCTGCTGTTGCTAAAAACATTTTTCTTAACATTATTGATTTCCACTTTCAACAGATATAGGAGAAGCATTAGGAACATCATTATCTACAGATGTAGGAGCTTCTAACTGGGGCTGGGGTACACTTTGTACTTGTTGCTGAGCCTGGCTTTCAGATGATGTTCCTGCAGAAAGATAATCTGAAGATAAATCTTGAACAGGTGATTCACTAGCATCAGGATCAACACGATAAGACAATACCTGGAATCCCAGGGGATTTTTTAACCTATACTTTTCATCCATCTTCAAATTGCTATTATAAGTATAGGTCAGAGTAGCAACATTGCTATCCATAAATCTTGATATGCCAGTACTCTTATTTAATAAAAATCTTTGGAATCTTACTGTTGCGCTAGCATCGCGACCATCGGCCTTTCCACTATTATTAAGTACGATACTCAAAATCTTAACGCGAATTGACTGAGCAGACCCATAAAGATTAAATGGGCTATTCGGGTTACTTTTATTCATCAGATTGCGATAGCTGTCAGATACCCCTGCAACCGACATAGAATAAACTGTAGCCCAGTCATTATCATAAATAATCTGACTATCAAAAGACTCCCTTGCAATAATAAAGTGAGAAATATTACTCTTGTTCACTGCCTCATTTTTAGTAATATCGAAATTATTCCAATCACCGGCTAGTCTAGCAACAGTAGCTTGTCCCGTATAGACATCAGCCATAACAAGATAAGGTTCTTTTTCTTTCAGCGGCAAAATATAAAATAATCCGCCAAGCAGACACAAAGAAGAGAAGGTAGAAATACCAGCAACAATCCATGCCCTTTTCTCACTTTTTTTGCGAATATCAACCAAGGTCGTTTCAAAATCCAAAGATCTTTTTACAGCCTTTTGGATATTGCCATCAGTAGTATTTTTACTTAATTTGAACATATGTTTCCATTTTAATCTTGAGTTTTTACATCAGCTTTTGCTGATCTCTCATGTTTTTTCTTTCCACTGTTTTTCACAGCAACATCCATTCTCTTATGCGCCATAATGACACCATTTTGAACATAGAAAACCATCCCTTTATCTTCATAAAGTTTAGATAATTCACTCAGGGCATTATTAAGCTCAGTATTTCGTATTGTTGATACTTTCTTATACAAAGTAAAATCAAGCGTATAGTCATAAACAACAGGCATCTTTGCCTCTTCTCCCCAACGCTCCAACAAACCTTTTACAGTTGTATCAAGTCGTGTCACTTGATAAACATGAGGTTTGACAAGAGGAATCTCAGTTACCTGATCAGGTAGTTCATTTAATGGCCTCCATGAACTTGGGAAATCTGGAGCAGACTGATTTGCACAACCTGCCATTAGCGCGCCCACACTAGCAGACAGTAACAGCGTTCTTAAAAGAAACATACATAGCACCTTATAAAATAACTTAAATTACAACCAAAGCATCTTAATTAAAAATGAAGAAAAGACAATTCATGTTTGGTTATTTTTATTGGTTAAAATCTTGTTAATTATTTTAATCTGTGCTAAATTTCACGTCAATACAAATTCATATTTTCATCTCAACATCATGTTTTTTTCCTGCACCGACTTAGCTGTCCCGCATGATATTATGCATCATGTCGTGAGAGTTGAATCCTCAGGTAACCCATACGCTATAGGTGTTGTAGGCGGACGCTTACAAAGACAGCCTAAAAATTTGGCTGAAGCAGTTGCTACTGCTAAAATGTTGGAACAAAAAGGATTTAACTTCTCCTTAGGATTGGCTCAAGTTAACCGATACAATTTAAAAAAATACGGGTTGCATTCCTACGAACATGCATTCCAAGTGTGCCCAAACGTCAAGGCAGGTTCGCATATATTGCGAGAATGCTACAATCGTGCAAAAGACTGGGGTAAATCTTTCAGCTGTTATTATTCCGGTAACTTTGTAACTGGTTATAAGCATGGATATGTGCAAAAAATTTTTTCATCTATGGGGAAAGGGAGAGCAATCCCACAAAATGCCATTCCAGTCATCAGCAATACTGTGAATACCCCTCGCCCTATGGGCCAAATGCCAGCACAACAAGCTAACCGCCCAAATTTGACAGTTACCGCTAATCCACAACCATACTCGGCCACCGTCTCTAAAAACCAACATTCCTTGCAAGATAATAGTACTGCACAAGCAAAAAGCAATATTTATACAGATAGTGCAGCAGTTTTCTAGACAATACGATTTTTTTCCACATCAACCTGTAATAAACATAGGAAATTTCAAATGAAAAACACTCAGATCCAAAAAAAATCCCGCTTTACTGCTGAAAACGTTGCAACAGCAGCTTTTGTTGCTGCAGCATTTTTAGCGCCAGCTGTAGGTATGGCAGCCGATGATTTCACCTCAGCTTCTGGTGGTGCATGTAAATTTATTAAAAACATCCATACCGTATTGAACTTGATGTCTGTCGCTGTCGTAACCATCGCCATTATCTTTGCCGGTTACCAAATTGCTTTTGCTCACAAACGCATTTCCGACGTCGCACCTATTTTAATTGGTGGTGTGTTGATTGGTGCAGCTGGTCAAATCGCAAAAATGCTGGTTGGTAATGCAGACTCCTGCTCTGCAGGTACAACTTCAGCAATGATGCAAGTATTGCAATTCTTCGCATAATTATTCATTATGCAAAAAAACATCGTTTTTCGAGGATGTACTCGTCCGGCAACCTTTCTCGGCGTACCCTATATACCTTTCTTTATAGGAGCCGGTTCAGGATTATTAATGGGAATGTACTTCAATATGTTTTTTTTGCTAACCATCCCATTCATCATTCTGATTATGAGGCAGATGGCCAAGCGAGATGACATGATTTTTCGTTTTCTAGGCTTACGCCTGAAATTTAGGCTTAAAGCCAGAAATCGAGAAGAGTTTCCTGACACATGGTGCTTCTCGCCTAACGAGTACCGCAACAATCCTCCCAAACAATGACAACAACACGTCCGACAGATACTTTTGTCTGTCGGACAATTCCAACACAAAAAACAAATAAAATGTTTACTCCTGACGCATCAATCAGTCAATTCGTATCCCTATCCACTCATGTCTCTCCCACCATTGTTAAAACCACTGGTGGAGATTACCTGACAACATGGCATCTATCCGGCCTTCCTTTTGTGGGTCGAGAAGAATGGGAGCTCGAACACAAACACAACACATTTAATCGTTTACTCCAATCCTTACGCGCTCCGGACTATGTCAATGTTGCCTTCTGGGTACATGACATTCGCCGCCACCGCGGCATTGATTTGCGCCCAAAATTCCAAGAGTCTTTCAATCAAAGCCTCTCCGACCGCTATTTTTCCCGACTTTCTAAAGAAAAGCTCATGAACAACGAGCTTTACTTGACCATGATTTATCGCCCAGTTGTTGACGGCAAAAAGTTTGTTGATAAATCAGGCAATATCGATCGTCTGAAGGCCGAACAGGAACAAGCTATTGGTACACTTAACGAATTAGCAACCAACCTTGAGGCTGTTCTCAAAGACTACCATCCATACCGACTTGGCATGTACGAAGGTAAAAACGGGACTGTATTCTCTGAAACCCTCGAGCTTTTCGGTTATATCCTTAACCGCATTAATGAGCCGGTTCCTGTACTTCCTGCTCCTGTTTACAACTACTTACCCCTTAGCCGGCATCTCTTTTCTGCCAAAACCGGCGACTATATCGTCCGTACTCCTGAGGGTAAAAACCACTACGGTGCCATACTCAACCTTAAAGAATACCCTGACGGCACCTATCCCGGCGTGCTTAACGGGCTCAAATATTTGGATGTCGAATACGTTATCACTCATAGTTTCAGCCCCATGAGCCGATACGACGCCATGAAAACCCTCGAGCGCACTCGTGGCATGATGATCTCTTCCGGTGACAAATCCTTTACCCAAATTGCAGAACTCGACCATGCAATGGACCAGCTCGCATCTGGCAATTTTGTTCTTGGCGGCTACCATTTTAGCCTTGCTATCTACGCCGATAGCCAAGAGCAGCTTTCCCAAAACATTGCCGCTGCCCGAGCAGAGCTTTCCAACGCCGGTTTTGTAACGACTAAAGAAGACTTGGCCGTCTGCTCCGCATATTATGCCCAACTTCCAGGCAACTGGAACTACCGCACCCGCATTGCCAACCTCTCATCGTTAAATTTCTTGGGCCTCTGTCCTCTTCACAACTTTGCCGTTGGTAAACGTGAGGGCAACCCATGGGGGCAATGCGTTACCGTTCTTCAAACAACCAATGGTCAGCCCTACTACTTCAACTTCCATGCAACCCTTGAAGGTGAAGATTCCGAAGGTGAAAAAGCCATTGCCAACACCATGGTTATTGGTAAGTCCGGTACTGGTAAAACAGCTCTTATCAACTTCCTCCTTAGCCAGGTACAAAAATACGATCCCAAACCCACTATCTTCTTCTTCGATAAAGACCGTGGTGCCGAGATCTTTGTCAGAGCTTGCGGCGGTGCTTATATGGCGCTGGAAAGCGGTCAGCCTACCGGCTTCAACCCCTTCCAATGCGAAAATACAGAGGCAAATGTCCAATTCCTCTGTGGCCTTATGAAGCAATTAGGTGGCAAGGCGCACTATTCAGCAGCAGAAGACGACGACATCCTGCGCGCCGTTCGAGCCATGCTTGATACCCCAATGGCACTGCGCAGTATTTCCAACTTCCAAAAATCGCTGCCCAATACAGGCGACGATTCCCTCTATGCCAATATCCGCAAATGGACTAGAGGGAACAGTCTCGGCTGGGTTTTTGATAACCCTCAGGACAAAATCGACTTCAGTGGTGCCAACATCATCGGCTTTGACTACACCGACGTGATTGAAAACCCTCAAGTACGCGATCCAGTCATCGGTTATCTTATTCATCGAATGGAAGAGCTTATCGATGGTCGCCGCTTCATCTACATCATGGATGAATTCTGGAAAATCCTTGATGGCGAAGGCGGCTTGAAAGAGTTTGCCAAAAACAAACAAAAAACCATCCGTAAGCAAAACGGTATGGGTATCTTCGCTACCCAGTCACCAGAAGACGCCCTCAAAAGCGATATTTCCGCCGCACTGATTGAGCAGACAGCTACCATGATACTGCTGCCAAATCCGAATGCAGATAAAAAAGACTATATCGACGGCTTGAAACTGACCGACTCAGAGTTCCAAGTGATTAAAAGCCTGGACGAGCGCAGCCGCTGCTTCTTGGTCAAACAGGGTCATGCTTCCGCAGTATGCCAACTCAACCTACGCGGATTTGACGATGAATTAGCAGTTATCTCCGCCAGTACCGACAACATCGACATCATGGACGGCATCATCAAGAAAACGGCCGAACGTCTTGGTGTCGGCATCGATGCGGTAAGACCGGAGGATTGGTTACAGACCTTCTACGATGAACGTAAGGGTTCTGGTAAGAAAGCAAGCGCCAATGTGATGCGCAACGCGGATTAGTCGTATAGACGAATAAACTCAAAGGTCGTCTGAAAGCAGCAAGTATTTCAGATGATCCTTACTGAAAAACAAAAAAACTTGGATACGTTTAAATAATTTAATTTAAGAAAGATTGTAAGCAAATGAAAAACACAATGAAAAAACTGGCAGCAGTTTTAGTGTGCTCAGGAATGCTGGGAAATACATCCGTAACGGCAACAGGTATTCCGGTATTTGATGGAGCAGCGATGACCAATGCCTTCCAACAGCTGATGAACTGGCAGGCTCAATTATCCGCTCTCACTCGTGGGGGATTGGACAAATTAAAAGGCGCAGATACAAATGTTCGAGAATCTTCTCAAGCAAAAAAAATGTTTGAGCGACGCAAGAAAAAATGCAGGGAAATACAACAAAACAACCCTGCCTCAGGTACGATTTGTCTAAAAATTACAGGATTAGAACAAGAAAAATATGACCTGCTGGTTAAAATAGATAAGGAGCTTAAAGATGATTTTGATAGAATCAACGGCTTGGTAAAATCTCAAGGCAAATCAGCAAATTCAATGGCTGCTGCAACCCCTTTGTCTAAAGACACGAAAGGTTTTAATTACTCGAATCAGGCAGGTAAAGCTGAAACTGCCGAAAACAATGTACAGATACAAGTAAATGCCGTAATTGCCAAGTATAATCAGTACAAGAACCGAATTGAAACTTTAGACAGCCTGATTGCACATTACAACTCAATGCGTAAAATGCTGACCAAAGAGCAGCTTACCGGCAGCAGTTTGAACAAAAAAATTACTCAAGTAACTACATACGGCAAACTGACTGAAGCTACGAATCGCTTTAGAGAAAAAGCAAAAGACGTAGTTGATGATAGAAAAGAAATCGAAAGCAAAACCAAACCGATCTATAAATCCAATTGAGTATAAGGCCGTCTGAACCGGATCGGTTTCAGACGGCCCAAACAAATCAATCATCCCATTGTTTTACAAAAATTAATCGAAAGCTCTTCTCATTATGATGGATTTACTCCTTTATACCGGCATTCGCGACTATCTTTATGCGCGAATCGGCTACTTTACCGAAGTAGTCTTATCTAAGAACTTAAATCTCGCCCTTACAATGGTTTTGGCATTGCTGACATTATGGATTATGGTTCAGGGCTATCTGATCGTAACAGGTCGGAGTCAGGAAGGCCTCAAAGGATTTATTTTTAACCTTGGTAAAAACTATGTTGTTATTGCCATTGCACTTGGGGTCTCCTTAGGTAGCAGCTTTAGCGTCCGTGTGTTGACTGATAATCTTGCCAATGGCATCAGTCAAGTTATGCATGGTAGTAACGATTTCGGCAGCGAGTGTCTGACCGAACAGACCTCCTATATTACCGGCTGTAAAATCGACTTAAACCTGAAAACAACTCAACTTGTCCTATCCAGCCTTTCTGCCATCGATACAGCAGATGACGACCATCTGGAAGATAAGCTTTCCGAAGCCAAATGGTTTGCCGGGGTAGGTACGGCAGGTCCAGCCGTCGTGGCAGGCACCATGCTCATCATGTACCGTATCGCGATTTCCCTGTTTGTCGGTTTCGCGCCTATTTTTATTTTATGCCTTCTGTTCAAAAGAACCGCTCCGCTGTTCCAAAAATGGCTATACTTCGGATTGGCTACCATCTTCTCCAGCGTCTTGCTCGGCGTCATGGCGGAGATTTCCATGGACTTGGTGGGCCACTTATTCGGCGGCGCGGCAGCCGGAAAATTTGTGGCAACCGTCATCGGTGAAGGCGGCACTACCGGCATTATGGAAACCGTTACCCAGCAGCTGGGCTTGGGTTTGATGCTCTCTACCCTGCTGATTACCGTACCGCCTATGGCAGGCATGTGGTTTAACGGTGTGATGGGCAGCTTCAGTGCTTACTCGGTCATCGGCAATGGAAATCGCCAAGAAGTACCACCCCATTTGGATGGTGGGGCAAGTCGGCAGACTAATTATAATACTCAGAATTCCTATGGGGGAGGCCATGATCCAAAGTCAGATAATCCTCAACTGCCAATGCCAATATGGACAACAGGTGGTAGTCAGACAGGAAGTACCACTACCGATGCCATAAAACAACCTGGGCAACCTGGCAAAGGAAGTAATCCATCCTAATCTAGTATTTTTACATTCAAATATTAAAAATCTAAGAAACAAAAGATTGGAGTTATAATGAAAAATTTGCTTTTTGTATTATTCGGACTGACAAGCCTTAATATTTATGCTGCTGACCCTGTAACCAGAGGAGCATTGCAAAACAATCCGGCGCTGTGTCAATATGGCTATAATCCCAACTGTACGTCGTCTCGTCAATATCAACAAAATCAACCTACGGAAATTATTAATATCGAGGTTCCTTCAAAATATATGGCACTGGCCATGAACATGAAAACAGGTATGTCAGGTGGTGCACTCGATATGGATTCCCGAGCTGCTGCGGAGAGAGAAGCCATCAGAACTTGTGAACGTGGAGGAAGTAATGCTCCATGTAAAGTAATTGTATGGGCAAGAAATGGTTGTATTGCTATTGCACGAGGCAATGAAAAAAAACCAACACTATTCACAGCTTCAGAAAGACCTGGTCTTGCAGAAGAAAAAGCTTTAAGAAAATGCCGTGCTGCTGGTGTTTCAGGATGCAGGCTTTTCATCCCAGAAACTTGTTCACTGCCTAAATTCTAATAGACCCAAAGCCATCTGTTGTTCACAAGACCTTTGATATCCTCCTCCAATCACCAATTTAATTTTAACGAGTACGGCACTATGAAACGCTTATCTATTTTTATTTTAACCGCGGCACTGCTATCGTTTTCAACCTCTGCCGTCAACGCTTCAGACATTGCCGGCAAACTGCTGACTGGCGATAAAAAATATGCCT
>ERZ773079.662-NODE-662-length-22273-cov-20.936178_pt1 | contig 22273 bp, 21 predicted proteins | sample MGYA00511355_ERZ773079 | MGnify/ENA primary metagenome ERZ773079 (study PRJEB29015, sample SAMEA2737979) | human oral metagenome | biome: human oral; feature: human-associated habitat; material: dental | place: China | collected 2117 ... | reverse complement strand
GGCAGCTTCGGCCACGCGCGGAATCAGCAAATCGAAGCGTTCCTGCGCGTGTGCCGACAAACGGCGGTATTTGCTGCTGCTTTTCAACTGCGCGAGCGTACCGGCCAACGAAGCAGCCTGCACGAAGCCCGATTCCGACAACGCCTGTTCCATGCCCTCGCTGTCTTCGGGCAATGCCTGCCATGCCTGTGCCAGCGGTTCGGAAGCGATGTTTTGCCCGTCGGTTTCCGGCTCGTCCAGTGTTTCGTTGAAAATGCGGGCGACATTGTCGCGGTGTTGTTGCAGGCAGCCTGCACATTGGCCAAATGCTGAGTCGGGATTTGGTCGTTGTACACGTCTGCCGAGTGTGCGCCAAACCTCGGCGCGTGAGCCAACGCAGGCATTTCATGCACCAAGCACAGTTTTGGCAGTCGGTTGGGTGCAGGCTGCTTTTTTGGGCATTGCCGTATCCCGTTTTCATTTCGTTTGGAACAGCCGGTCTGCAATTTGATTGACGGCGTTTTGCAGTTGCGCAGTTTCGGCAGCCGTCCAATGTTCGCCGCTGTTGATAATCTGCCCGTAATCAAAATCGCATTTGAAGCGGAAAGACTTCTGCACAGGCAGGAATGCGAAGCAGAAAATATCGGCTTCGGGCGCGAAAACTTGTTCCAGCAGCACAAAGTCAGGCGCATTCTGGAGTGCGGCGACAAGGGCGAGGCAGCGTTCGGCATCGTCGCCCGCAAGTTTGCAGTAAAACAAGTCGTGCATTTTTTGCTCCGTACCGTGCAGGCTGCCTGAAAACATCGGGCGGCTTTTTTATGCCGTTTTTTGCGGCAGGCCCGATTGCAGGAAATCCGCCGTTTCGCGGTAAAACGCCAGCACGGCCTGCGCGTTTTGCCGTTCCGTTTCTTCGGCGCAGGGCTGTATGGCGGTTTCGTTTATCAGCGCGCGCAGGGGGCGGCGTTTGGAGGGGCTGCCCTTGTCCAGCACGAAATACAGGACGCCGCCGTCCTGCACCAGCCTGCGGCACGCATCGGCGATATGGCTGTTGAAAAACAGTTTTTGCAGCAGTTCGGTGCGTTGTTTGTCGTTTTGCGGCGGGCGGGCGGCTTCGGGCAGTAGCACGGTTTTGTTGCGCACGGCGGATTGCGGTTGCGCCAGCGCGTATGCGGGCAGGTAAAACATCATCGACATGGCTTTCAGGATGTCGTCAAAATGTTCTTCGGCCTCTTCATCGCCCTGTTGCAGGCTGCCGGGCAGGAGGCAGGCGCGGAACACGCAGCCCCATTCGCTTCGGCCTGCGGGCAAATCCAGCCCCAAATCCAAATAGAAATGGCCGCGCCACCGCTCCACAAAACCCCACGCTGCGCGGTTGGCGCGCACGCGCGGCAGATGCAGGTAGGGATTGCGGCAAATCCGCAGGTAAAGGCGGATCAGGCAGGCAATGTTGCCGTAATAGGCGGGATTGAGCTTCGGGATGCGTTTGGTGCGGGCTGCTTTCAGCACTTGCGGAGAGGGGGGCGGCGGGCGTTTGGGTTTCATGATTTTGGTTTGGGTAGCGGTTGCAGGCCGTCTGAAAAAGCAGCCTGCACCCCGTCAGTTCTTCATCGACTGCACCGGCGCGGGAATGCGTCCGCCTCGGTTCACGAACACTTCGCAGCTTCCTTCCTTCACCGGCATAATCGGCGCGTAGCCCAACAGGCCGCCGAAATCCACGCTTTCGCCCACGCCTTTGCCGGTAACGGGGATGATGCGCACGGCGGTGGTTTTGCTGTTGATCATGCCGATGGCGGCTTCGTCGGCGATGATGCCGGCAATCGTGGCGGCGGACGTGTCGCCCGGCACGGCCACCATGTCCAAACCCACGGAGCACACGGCGGTCATAGCTTCCAGCTTGTCCAGCGTCAGGATGCCGCTTTCCGCCGCCGCAATCATGCCTTCGTCTTCCGACACGGGGATGAACGCGCCGCTCAGCCCGCCCACGGCGGACGACGCCATCATGCCGCCTTTTTTCACCGCGTCGTTCAACAGCGCGAGTGCGGCGGTGGTGCCGTGCGTGCCGCAGACGGTCAGGCCCATGGCTTCCAAAATGCGGGCGACGGAATCGCCGACGGCGGGTGTGGGCGCGAGCGACAAATCCAAAATGCCGAACGGGATGCCCAGCATTTTCGCCGCTTCCTGCCCGATGAGTTCGCCCACGCGCGTGATTTTGAACGCGGTTTTCTTCACGATTTCGGCGATTTCGGTCAGGTTTTGGCTGTCGCAGTCTTTCAAGGCAGCCTGCACCACGCCGGGGCCGGACACGCCCACGTTGATAATCGCGTCCGCTTCGCCCGAGCCGTGAAACGCGCCCGCCATAAACGGATTGTCTTCCACTGCGTTGCAGAACACGACGATTTTGGCGCAGCCGAAACCTTCGGGCGTGATTTCCGCCGTGCGTTTGATGGTTTCGCCCGCCAGTTTGACCGCATCCATATTGATGCCGGCGCGCGTGCTGCCGATATTGATGGAGCTGCACACGATGTCGGTAGTCTTCATTGCCTCAGGAATGGAGCGGATTAACACCTCGTCTGAAGGCGACATGCCTTTTTGCACAAGAGCGGAAAAGCCGCCGATAAAAGACACGCCGATGGCTTTGGCTGCCCTGTCCAAAGTCTGCGCCACGCTGACGTAAGAATCGGCTTTGGTTGCCGCCGCGATTTGGGCAATCGGCGTGACGGAAATACGCTGATTCACAATCGGCACGCCGTATTTGGCGGAGAGATGTTTCGCCGTAGCGACCAAATCTTTGCCGACAGTGGTGATTTTGTTGTAAATATTTTGGTTCAACACATCGATGTCGGTGCTGATACAGTCGTGCAAATCAATGCCTATGGTAATGGTGCGGACGTCGAAATGCTGGTCGGCAACCATTTTGACGGTTTCTAAAATTTCGCCGGATTGGATACTCATCACATTCCTCCGACTCAAATGCGGTGCATGGCTTGGAAAATTTCTTCGTTTTGCATACGGATATCGAGCGCGAGTTTTTTGCTCTCTTCCGCAAACAAATCCAGCATTTCTTGCCGCGATTTGGGGCATTTCGAGGTATCCACTAAGATAATCATGGTGAAGAAATCGTCCATCAGCTGCTGGCTGATATTGAGGATGTTGATTTGGTTTTCCGCCAAAATTCTGGAAACGTCGTACACGATGCCGACGCGGTCTTTGCCGATAACGGTAATGACTGAATTGTTCATAAGTCAGGGTCCTTGTAGGGGTCGTCTGAAAAATTGATTTGGGAAATTATAGCACCGCTTTAGAATAATATGACTTGGATTGTTGACAATTTTGCATTGCCCGAACCTGATATTCCGTCTGCCGTCATTCCCGCGCAGGCGGGAATCCAGATTTATCCGTGCAGAAATCGTCAAAGAAAAAAGTTTCCTAAATTTTATGTTCTGGATTCCCGCCTGCGCGGGAATGACGGCCGCTCTTAAAATATTTGGATTTTCAAAAAGCCCTATGAAGAAGGTCGTCTGAAAACCATGTAACGAAACCGTTAACTTTGTTTTCAGACGACCTTCAGTTCAAACCGCTACTTAAATCACTCCGAATAGGTAAACTTCGCACGTTTGACGTTGCAAAGGATTTCATACGGAATCATACCGGCGGCTTCGGCGACTTCGTTGATATTAACAATGTCGCCCCACAATTCGACTTCCGCACCCAAACCTTCTTTGGAAGCATCGAGTTCGACGGTGATCATGTCCATTGACACCCTGCCGATGATGCGGCTGCGTTTGCCTTCGACGGCAACGGGCGAATTGGTCGAGGCTCGGCGAGGATAGCCGTCGGCGTAACCGCAGGCAATCAAACCGACGCGGGTAGATTTGCTGGTGTAAAACGTCGCGCCGTAGCCGATGGGAGAATGAGGTTGCAGAACGCGTTCGCCGAATACGCGGGAAGTCAGGCGCATGACGGGTTTCAGGCGTTCGTCCACGCCGCCGAACGGAGAAATGCCGTAAAGTGCCAGACCGGCACGACCCCAGTCGCGGCGAGCTTCGGGCACGTTCAGGATGGCAGCGGAGTTGGCGAGGCTTTCTTCGCCTTCCAAGCCTCCACACGCCAAATCAAAGGCTTCAAGCTGCATTTCGGTCATGCCGTTGTCGGGTTCGTCGGCGCAGGCAAAGTGGCTGAACTTGACGATGCCGTCAACGTGTTTGCATTGTTTCAGGGCGGTGTAGGCAGAAGTGTAATTGTGCGGAAAGAAACCGGCGCGGTGCATACCGGAATCCATTTTGAGCCAGACTTTAACGGGATTCTGCCAATGATGGGCGATTAAGGCTTCGAGTTGCCATTGGCTGCCGATGCCCGGCCACAAATTGTATTTATCAACGGTGGCGTATTCCGACGCTTCAAACACGCCTTCGAGCAATACGATGGGATTGGTAATGCCGTTCTCGCGCAATTCGACGGCTTCGTCCACGGTGGCGACGGCAAACCCGTCGGCAATTTCAGACAATGCGTGGGCGCACCGTACCGCGCCGTGTCCGTAAGCGTCTGCTTTGATGACGGCAAGCATCTTGCCGCCGTGAATCTGTTTCAGGGTTTGATAATTGTGGCTCAGATTGTCCAAGCGGATTCGGGCATTTAATGGACGCATGATTTGTTCTTTCCGTTAATGAAGGTCGTCTGAAAATGGATATTCACGTTTTCAGACGACCTTTCGGTATTTTTAACGACCACATTATAGGCTTAAAGAGAGGGTTTTTAAATATCGTAATGAAATGAAGAAAATTGGAATATATAGCCCGTCTGTTCAAACATATTCTGCCGATTTGTATTTAAATTTCAAAAATCAGCATATCCCCTTCCCAAAGCACTTATAAAATGAAAGAAAAATAAACCCTGCTAATTTGCCGAATCAGGCCGCCTGTAACGCAATATTGTGATGAATCAAACTTCCTGACGGATAAACCTACGATTGCTTGTCAGTCGGTAGATTTTAAAACATAATACTTACGCGCCTAAGTATTGGAGTTTTACTACAAATACATGATAGGTAAGCCGTACGCAGCGCAGCAGTTCCATCCAATCAACTCAAAGCAAGGAAGGTCTAAAATGAAAGTAACCAGTTTCGGCGAAGTGTTGTGGGACGATTTTCCAAGCGGCAAAGTGTTGGGCGGTGCGCCGCTGAACGTTTTGGTCCGTTTGCAATCCTTCGGGGTCGATACCGCCATCATCAGCCGCCGCGGCGATGATGCCGACGGCGAAGAGCTGCTGCGCCAAATCCAAGCGAAAAACGTCAATACCGACCTGCTGCAAGTGTGCAAAGAATGCGATACCAGCCTTGTCAAAGTCATCTTGGACAAATGCGGCAGCGCGTCATACGAAATCGTATATCCCTGCGCGTGGGACCGCATCATCGTCGAAGATGCCGCCTTGCAGCGTGTCGCCGAATCCGATGCCTTCGTGTTCGGCAGCCTTGCCACCCGCGACGAGATTTCCCGTGCGGCATTAGACAAACTGATGGAAAAAGCCAAATTCAAAATCTTCGACGTCAATCTGCGCAAACCCCACTACGACACCGACCGCCTGCTCGCCACCATGAAGCGTGCGGATATGCTCAAGCTCAATGACGACGAATTGTACGAACTGTCCGCAGTTTACGGCTCGCCCTACCACAGCATCGAACAAAACATCGCCTACCTCAACCGCTTGACCGGCGCACAAACCATCTGCGTCACCTTAGGCGGACACGGCGCAATTTTATACAAAGACGGCGAACTCTACCGCCACTGCGGCTTCCGCATCAAAGTTGCCGATACGGTCGGCTCCGGCGACAGCTTCTTGGCAGGGCTGACCTACAAACTGCTCAACAATGCCGAGCCGCAAGAAGCCATTACCTTCGCCTGCGCACTCGGCGCCCTAGTCGCCTCCAGACACGGCGCGACGCCCGACATTTCCTTGCAAGAAATCGAAAGCTTCATGAATCCGGCTTGATGTTTGCCATCAAAGGATGTCACAACAAAAGGTCGTCTGAAAACGGATTTTCTGTTTTCAGACGACCTTTCCATATCCCTCAATCCCGATAAGCCCAATGATTGACCGGACCGTGTCCCGCGCCGATGTTCAAAGGGTTGCGAATCGCCTCGGTAATGTATTTTTTGGCGGTTTGCACGGCTTCGAGTGTCTCGAAACCTTTTGCCAGCTCGGCGGCGATACAGGCGGAGAACGTGCAGCCTGTACCGTGCGTATGCGCCGTCGGGAAGCGGCGGTCTGTAAATTCAAACACATCATCCGGCGTAAACAGCCAGTCTGTGCAGTATTCGCTGCGGCTGTCGCCCAAATGCCCGCCTTTAATCACCACGTTTTTCACACCGCAATCTTGCAGGATTTTGGCAGCGCGTTCCGCGTCTTGGCGGTTTTCAATGCGCACGCCCGTCAAGGTTTCCGCTTCGGGCAGGTTCGGCGTCAGAATGTCGGTATCAGGCAGAAGCAGACGTTTCATCGCTTCAACGGCGGAGTCCTGCAACAGCGGCGCGCCGCCTTTGGCAATCATCACCGGATCAAGGACGCGCTTGCCGAAACGGCATTTTTTCAGATTTTCGGCAACGCATTCAATCACTTCCGCCGTACCCAGCATCCCGATTTTATAGGCGCGGATTTCAAAATCGGAGCGGACGGCTTCGATTTGAGCAGTGATGATGTCGGTCGGAATCAGATGCACCGCCGATACGCCGAGCGTATTTTGCGCGGTCACGGCTGTCAGCACGCTGGTGCCGAACACGCCGCGCATCTGAAACGTCTTCAAATCCGCCTGTATCCCCGCCCCGCCGCCGGAATCCGAGCCGGCGATGGTCAGCATTTGGACAAATGTTTCTTCCATTTGGTTTCTCCTGTTTCTTGGTTGGACAATTTAGGAAGCGGTTTGAAGGTCGTCTGAAAACCAATCATGCTTGTTTTCAGACGACTTTTGTTTTGTGGAAATCTAAAAGTTTGGAATCGCAACAATCTCTGTACATTCGCCCAAAATAGAAGTCTAGATTCCTGCCTTCGAGGGAAGGGGGTGTAAGTGCCTGTTATTCAGATTTATTATAGACTGATTTAATCATTTTTTTGATATAGCACTGCCGTTAGCCGTCAGTCCCCCAACGCCGCCACCATCACCGCTTTAATCGTGTGCATCCGGTTTTCCGCTTGGTCGAACACGATGCTGGCGGGGCTTTCGAATACTTCTTCCGTTACTTCCACGCCGTTTAAGCCGAAGGTTTCGTAAATCCATTCGCCGACTTTGGTTTCGCGGTTGTGGAAGGCGGGCAGGCAGTGCATGAATTTGACTTGCGGGTTGCCCGATGCCGCCATCAGTTCGGGGGTAACGCGGTAATCTTTCAATAAATCAATGCGTTCCTGCCACGCTTCTTTCGGCTCGCCCATGCTGACCCACACGTCGGTATGGATAAAATCGACGCCTTTGACGGCTTCTTCCGCGTTTTCGGTGAGCAAAATCTTTCCGCCGGTTTCTTCGGCGACGGCGCGGGCGCGGGCGACGATGTTTTCAGACGGCCACAAGGTTTTCGGTGCGCCGATACGCACGTCCATACCGAGCTTCGCGCCCAACACCAGCAGCGAATTTGCCATGTTGTAACGCGCGTCGCCGACGTAGGCAAACGCGGTTTGGTTCAAAGGTTTGGCGCTGTGTTCGCGCATGGTCAGCGCGTCGGCGAGCATTTGGGTGGGGTGGAACTCGTTGGTCAAGCCGTTGAACACGGGCACGCCGGCGTATTTCGCCAATTCTTCGACCACATCCTGCCCGAAGCCGCGATATTCGATGCCGTCGTACATCCTGCCCAACACGCGGGCGGTGTCTTTGATGCTTTCCTTATGCCCGATTTGGCTGGCGGACGGCTCCAGATAAGTGACCCCCGCCCCTTGGTCGCGCGCGGCGACTTCAAACGCGCAGCGGGTGCGGGTCGATGTTTTTTCAAAAATCAGGGCGATGTTCTTCCCTTTCATCCGCTGCACTTCGCGCCCTGCCTTTTTGGCGGCTTTCAACTCGGCGGCAAGGTCGAGGTAGGCGGTGATTTCTTCGGGCGTGAAATCCAACAGTTTCAGGAAATGGCGGTTTTTCAGGTTCATATTCGTATTTCTCCTTTCCGGCAGTTCGGGCATTGATGAGCAATCTGCCGCTGCTCTATTTTAGTCAGGTCGGATTTTCGAATCCGATCATTTCAATCGGCGTTGTCTACCTCAAAATCAAAACAAGGTCGTCTGAACTTCACCGCGTTCCAAAGCAAGCAGCGATTGTTTGCGGTTCAAGCCGCCTGCGTAGCCGGTCAGCTTGCCGTCGCTGCCGATGACGCGGTGGCAGGGAATCAGGATGGACACTTTGTTCTGCCCGTTGGCGGCGGCAACGGCGCGGACGGCTTTGGGATTGCCCAAACGCTGCGCCTGCTCCTTGTAGCTGCGCGTTTCGCCGTAGGGAATCGCCAAGAGTGCATCCCATGCTTGCTTTTGAAATTCAGTGCCAATCTGCTCCAAAGGCGTGGCAAAGGTTTTCAGACGACCCTTGAAGTATAAGTCCAATTCCTGCCGCAGAAGTTGCGTTCGCTCATCCTCCCGAAACACAAACCGTCCGCGCAAGGCTTTTTGGACGGCGGTAATTTCCTGTTCCATATGCTTCTGCCCGACAAATTCCAGCAAACACAAGCCTTTACCGCCGAACACCGCCAGCATCTCGCCCAAAGGCGTAGCAATGGCGGCGAAGGTCAGTTCGTTCGGACTGTCGGGATAAATCGCTTCCAACAAACGGATGGCGCGGCGGATACGGACATATTCTTCAGGCGCGCAACCGATACGGTCGATAAAATCCTGCTCGAACTGCTTGGCCTCGTGTTCCGTCAGATTGGGATACGGCATGACTTCACACTCAAAAACTTGGGTTTCGAGCCAATGGCGGATTTCATCCCATTTTGACGGCAGATTGTTTAAGGAAGGCAGGGTAATCATTCGTTTGCTCCGTATCTCTATCATGGATTTGACGGCAAAATCCCCAATTTTTGCCATTCCCGCACGCCGGCGCAGGAACGGGCTATGACGTAAATCTTGAGGTTTGGGTTGCGGCAATTCCTAAATATTCGATATTTCTTAAGCCTCAGGGAAAGGAATTAAAGATTTCAGACGACCTTGCAAATTTAAGTTTGACGTGCGTTCGAAATAAGGCAGTTGATGCGAAGCCAAATTCCGTCGGCGTACCTGCAACTTGACTCCCTCCTCTGTGGAGGAGGGTCGGAGAGGGGGTAAAACGGGGCAGATACAGACAATATTTCCGTTGCCACCCTAATGCCCTCTCCCTAACCCTCTCCCACGGGAGAGGGAATGGATTGCCGTTCAAATAAATCGTTCTACATAAAAATCAATGTGTTATCTCAAACTCACGTTAGGCCTAATCAAATTGTCGGACATCCATATCCGACAGCCCATCTTTCTTTTCAGACGGTCTTTTCAGCCAACAACCGCGCCAATATCCCCTCATACACCACCGACAGCTTCGGAATATCGTCCAGCCGCACGTTTTCGTTGATTTGGTGGATGGTGGCATTGGACGGGCCTAATTCAATGAGTTCTTTCGCAATGGCTTTAATGAAGCGTCCGTCAGAAGTGCCGCCGGTGGTGGACAATTCGGTCTCTACGCCGCAGGTTTCGGCGATGGCGGCGCGTGCCACGTCGGTCAGTTTGCCCGCGTGGGTGAGGAAGGGCTGTCCCGAACATGACCATTGCAAATCGTATTGCACGCCGTGTTTGTCCAAAATGGCGTGAACGCGTTGTTTCAGCCCTGCTTCGGTGGACTCGGTGGAGAAGCGGAAATTGAATTTGACGTTCAGCTCGCCCGGAATGACATTGGTCGCGCCTGTGCCGCCGTTGATATTGGAAATTTGAAAGCTGGTCGGTGGGAAGTATTCGTTGCCTTCGTCCCAGACTTCCTGCGTCAGCTCTTGCAGCGCCGGGGCAAAAGTATGCACGGGATTGATTGCCAAATGCGGATAGGCAATATGTCCTTGCTTGCCTTTGACGGTCAGGTTGCCGGACAACGAGCCGCGCCGGCCGTTTTTAATCATATCGCCCAATTTGTCCACGGCGGTCGGTTCGCCGACGATGCAGTAGTCGATAAGCTCGTCGCGCGCTTTCAATACATCGACCACTTTGGTCGTACCGTCCAGCGCGTCGCCCTCTTCGTCGGAAGTAATCAGGAGCGCAATGCTGCCTTGGTGGTTGGGATGTTCGGCAACTAAGCGTTCGCAGGCGGTAACGAAACAGGCTATGCTGGTTTTCATGTCCGCCGCGCCGCGCCCGTATAATCTTCCGTCGCGCTCGGTCGGCTCGAACGGGGGCGAATCCCATTTTTCAACAGGGCCTGTCGGCACGACGTCGGTATGCCCTGCAAAACAGACGACAGGAGCTTTCGTGCCGCGTCGCAACCAGATATTTTTGGTGTCGCCGAAATGGAGTTCTTCAACCGCAAAACCGATTTTGTGCAGGCGTTCGGCGAGCAGTTTTTGGCAATCTCGGTCGTCGGGGGTAACAGACGGGCGGGAAATCAACGCTTTGGCGAGTTCTAGGGATTGGGTTTCGGTCATTTTTTGGTTTTCTTGTTGATTGTGAATATTTGGAACAGGTCGTCTGAAAATCAGTTTCGGGTTTCAGACGACCTTTTTGTAGCAAATTATATAGCGTTCGATGCTTGAATTCATTCCTATGCGGAAATGGAGACACGGATATTTTCTATTTTAGCCCACCATACCGCCCTACTCGTCCGCAGGCTTCTGCCCTTTGCGTTCCGCTTTTCTGGCTTCGCGAATGGCTTTGAGTTCGGCTTCTTTTTGGCGGGCTTTTTTGAGCCATGTTTCCCATTGGTTCGGCGTTTCGAGGGTGATTCTGCCGATTTTGCCTTCGCGGAAGTCGGTGAGGATGTTTTCGGCGGCTTTTTGGTAGTTGACCCGTCCGCCGCTGAGGACTGCGCCGCGTTTTTTGGCTATCCACTCGAGCCATGAGTTGTCGTCCCAGTGGCTGCTGGGATCTTTGTCGGCTTGGTAGCGTTCTTGCAGCATGGGGAGGTAGTGGCGGCGGAGGTAGTCTAGAAGCTCAAGGGCGACTTCTTCTTCGTCCAGCGCGTTGCGTCCGACTGCGCCGCCGGCGGCGAGGTTGTAGCCGCCTTCTTCGACAATGATTTTCGGCCACAGCATTCCGGGGGTGTCGTAGAGCCAGAAGTCGTCGGCGAGGAAGAGGCGTTGTTCGGCTTTGGTGATGCCGGGTTCGTTGCCGGTTTTGGCGGATTTTTTGCCTATCATGCCGTTGATGAGGGTAGATTTGCCGACGTTGGGAATGCCGCAGATGAGGACGCGCAGGGGTTTGTCTATGCCTTGGCGGTGGGGAATCATGGCGCGGCAGGCTTGGGTGATTTTGCCGTGTGCGCCGGTTTCGGAGGAGTCGAGGGCGATGGCGCGGGTATCGGGGCGGCTGTTGTAGTGTTCGAGCCAGATTTTGGTGCGTTCGGGGTCGGCAAGGTCTTGTTTGTTGAGGATTTTGAGTTTGGGCTTGCCTTTGGAAAGCTGGGCAAGCAGGGGGTTTTCGCTGGAGGCGGGCATACGTGCGTCCAGCATTTCAATCACCATGTCGACGCTTTTTGCGCGCTCGGCGATGGCTTTTTTTGCTTTGTTCATGTGGCCGGGAAACCATTGGATTGCCATGTTTTGTTCTTTCTGTCTGATTTGCGGTGGGGTCGTCTGAAAAGTGGTTCGGCGGTGTTTTCAGACGACCTGAGGTTTGTCCGTTTTCTGTGCAAAGGTCGTCTGAAAGCCTTCGCGGTTTTTCAGACGACCTTTTGGTTTGGGGCGCTCAAGGTTTAGAGGTTGCCGTGTTCGTAGCGGTAGTAGCCGGCTTCGTCCATACATTGTTCAAGGGATTTGGATTCGCGTCCGTGTTTGGCGTCGTGTTGCGCTTGTGATTTGCAAACGTTGATTTGGCGGGAAACGTCAGATTCGCTTGCGCCGGTGCGGTGCCAGCGGTAGGCGGGGACTTCGGTGGCGCAGGCGGCGAGTATGCAGGCGAGTGCGAGGGTGAGGATGTGTTTCATGGGTTTCTCCTTTTATAGTGGATTAAATTTAAACCAGTACGGCGTTGCCTCGCCTTGCCGTACTATTTGTACTGTCTGCGGCTTCGTCGCCTTGTCCTGATTTAAATTTAATCCACTAAATATCGAAAAGGTCGTCTGAAAAGGGGAATCAACGTCCGGACAGGTTGTGCGCCTGTCTGTGGCGGACCAGCAGTTCGTAATGCCCTTGCAGGCGTTGGGCGAGTTTTTCGACGACATAGACGGAACGGTGCTGCCCGCCGGTACAGCCGATGGCGATGGTAACGTAGCTGCGGCTTTCTTTTTGCAGGCGCGGGAGCCAGTGGTTCATAAAGTGGTCGATATCGTCCACCATTTCCTGCGCCAGGGGCTGCTGGTCGAGATACGCTTGAATGGGGGCGTCCATGCCGGTGTAGGGGCGCAACTCGGGATCGTAATAGGGATTGGGCAGGCTGCGCATATCGAACATGAAATCGGCGTTGTTCGGCACGCCGTATTTGAAGCCGAAAGACTCGAGGATAACCAAAAGCCCCCTGCGCTCGATGTTGAGCCATTGTTGAACAGCATAACGCAGTTGCTGCGCGTTCATTTTGGATGTATCGATGCAGTAGGCGATGTCTTTGAGCGGGAACAGCCATTCGCGCTCTTTTTGCAGGCTTTCCAGCAGGGTAAGGTTCAGTCCCGACAGCGGATGGCCGCGCCGAGTTTCGGAAAAACGGCGCACCAGCACGCTTTCTTCTGCCTCCACAAACAATACTTCGACCTGATGGCCTTCATCGCGCAGGTATTGGATTTGCTCCTGCGCTTCCTGAATGTTGATGCCGGAGCGGACATCGACGCTCACGCCGAGTTTGGTTTCATCGGCGCGCTCGATATGGTGCAGCACCAGCGAAGGCAGCATTTCCAGCGGCAGGTTGTCCACGCAGAAATAGCCGAGGTCTTCAAGCTGTTTGAGGGCAACGGACTTGCCCGAGCCGGATAATCCGCTAATCAGGACGATTTTCATGGTTTTGTTCGTTTTCTTTGAGTTGTGTTTGATGGCGTTCGAGGAATTCTTTGGTACTGTCTTTGCCGCGCAACTGGAGGATGTAGTTGCGCACCGCCGCTTCAACCAATACGGCAAGGTTGCGGCCCACGGCGACAGGCAGGGTGACGGAACGGACGTTGACGTTGAGGATGGACTCGGTTTCCGTGCGTATGCTCAAGCGGTCGAGCTGCTTCATGTAATCGTCGTCGGCAGCGACCAGGTTGATAATCAACTGGAGGATTTTTTTCGGACGGATGGAGGTTTCGCCGAAAATGTGGCGGATGTTGAGTATGCCCAATCCGCGCACTTCAAGGAAATCACGCAACATCGGCGGGCAGCGGCCTTCGAGCGTTTCGGGACCGGTACGGAAAAGCTCGACCGCATCATCGGCAATCAGGCTGTGTCCGCGCGAAATCAATTCCAACGCCAACTCGCTTTTACCCAAACCGGAATGACCGGTAATCAACACGCCGACTTCAAATACATCGAGGAATACGCCGTGTTTGACGATGGAAGTCGCCAGCGTGCGTTGCAGATAAATCCGCAACACGTCCATCAAATACGGGCTTTCGAGCTTGGAAGTCAGCAGCGGGATGTCGTTTTTATGGCAGTAATCGCGCAATTTGGGCGAAACCGCCAGACCGTTGGCAACGATGACCAGCGACATGGGGATATCGAAGAGTTCGCCGAAATCGTAATTCAATTCGCCCGATTCGAGGCGCTTGAGATATTCGGCTTCGGCAACACCGACGACTTGGATTTGATTGGGATGGATAAAATTCAAATGGCCGACCAACGCCAAAACGGGTTTGTCGGCCTCTACTCCGATGCGGTTGTCCGCACCCGAATTACCTGCCGCCCAAGCAAGTTGGAGCTTGTGCTGATTGTCGGAAAACAGGCGGCGGACGGATATACTGGGCATTCTTTACTCTTCTGCCAGAAGTTTGCGCACCTCCTCGGCAGAGGTTGCGGACATCAAGGCTTCACGGACGGCTTTTTGCGAGAACCTGCCCGCCAGTTTGGACAAGACTTCCAAATGCTCGCCGGTCGCATTTTCCGGCACCAACAAAGTGAAAATCAGGGATACGGGTTTGCCGTCGGGCGCATCGAAAGCAACCGGCTCTTTCGTGCGGATAAACGCGCCGGTGGCTTTTTTCACGCAGGCATGACGGCCGTGCGGGATGGCGACGCCCTGCCCCAGGCCGGTCGAACCCAGCTTTTCGCGGGCAAACAGGCAGTCGAAGACATCGCCGTGAGGTAATTCTGCTTCATGTTCAAGCAGCAGGCCCGCTTCTTCAAACAAGCGTTTTTTGCTGCCGACTTCCAAGTCTAAAACGATATGGGACAAAGGCAAAATTTCGCCGATAAGGCTCATAGAAATCTCTTTTGATGTGGCAAAATGAAATGGAATTGTACCGACTGTCTGTACAAACCTCAATCCTGAACACGCAATTTACACTCAGATTGCTAACAAGAAACGCTGTTTCTTTGATATTTCTTAACTCATACACAAGGTCGTCTGAAAACGGCGGCAAGTGGCTTACAGCGGGTTCGGATACCGGATAAAACCCCGCCGCCATCCATCAATCCGCCCTTTCCCAAAAAGCAAAACGTCGTCTGAAACCCTTTTCAGACGACGTGTTAACCATTTTATTACCTTACAACCGCGTGGCAGCCAAAGCCCACAAATAATGCCCCGCCAAACCCAAAAACCACAGCAGGCCGATATAGTTGTTATCCAAAAACACTTTAAAACAAGTCTGGCGGTCGCGCGTTTTGATGGCATGGTATTGACCAATTTGCAGCCACACCACCGCAGGCAGCATGATCCAGTACGGCCATGTCGCGCCGATTTTCACGCCCAACACCGCCATCAGCGCGGTAAACCAAAAATGGCAGAGCATAGAAGCGGAAATATCGTGATCGCCGAACGTGATGGCCGAAGTTTTAATCCCGATTTTCAAATCGTCTTCCTTGTCCGACATCGCATAAATCGTGTCGTAGGCAAGCGTCCACAAAGCATTGGCGGTAAACATCAGCCACGCCGTAGAAGGCACGCCGCTGCGGACGGCAGCAAACGCCATCGGAATCCCGAAAGAAAACGCCAGCCCCAAATAAAACTGCGGCAGCGGGAAAAACCGTTTGGTAAAGGGGTAAGTCATCGCCAAAAACAGCGCGGGAACGCTCATCACCCAAGTCAACAGGTTCAGCGGCGTCATGCAGAGGGCGGCAAGCAGGCAGAGGATGACGGTCAGCAGAATCGCTTCCGTTTTAGAAACCAACCCGCGGGCAAAGGGGCGGTTTTTCGTGCGCTCGACCGAACCGTCAAAATCGCGGTCGGCAAAGTCGTTGATCACGCAGCCTGCGCTGCGCATAAAGAACGTACCGGCGGTAAACGCCCAAAAAATATCCGCTTCCGGAATGCCTTCCGAAGCGACCCATAACGCCCAATAGGTCGGCCAAAGCAGCAGCAACGTGCCGATAGGCTTGTCGATGCGCATCAGCTTGCCATATATTAAAATGCGGGCAACGGCGTGGCGGTTGAGAAAATGTAGGAGAAAACGTCTTATCTTCATGTAGGTAATTTGAATTCTATGGCAAACCTGAACAAACCTCGCATCCCTTTTCAGACTTTGCCATTACCTTATTAAAATTCTTGTAACTGTTTCGACGGAAACTTGCCTATTATAAGCTAATTTTCAAGAATGATGATTAAATTTAAACATTTATGACAAAAATTAAATAGGGTGCTATTTGGAAGTCTGGAAATGACTCTAGAAAATACAATACAAACATCTAAAATAAAATACTTAAAAATCAATAAGAAACCAATTTAAAATACCAATTCTCTACTACACACCCAACTTACCCAAATCTCCCATTTAATACGAAAAGTTCCTCCTTTATTACAAAATAAATAATTGGCATCCCCAAGAATAAGGTCGTCTGAAATGCAACCTACCAGTTTTCAGACGACCTTATCTTACTGCAAACATCAGGCTTACGACATTTAAAACGATTCATCCGCCCGCAGATAACGCCATTTGCCGGGCGGCAGTTTGCCCAGTTTGACTTTACCCATCCGAATCCGCTTCAGCCCGACGACGCGCAAACCGACGAGTTCGCACATACGGCGGATTTGCCGCTTTTTGCCTTGTTTCAACACGAAACGCAACTGGTCTTCGTTTTGCCATTCTACTTTGGCGGGACGCAGTTTCTCTCCGTCCAAACTCAATCCGTGGTTGAGCAAGGCAAGTCCTTTTTCGTCCAATTTGCCGCGCACGCGTACCAAATATTCTTTTTCGCTGCCGCTGTTTTCGCCGATAAGCTGCTTGGCGATGCGCCCGTCCTGAGTTAACACCAGCAAGCCGACGGAATCAATGTCCAGCCGACCGGCGGGCGCCAAGCCGAATTTGTGTTTTTCGCTGAACGGAATGCGGCTGTCGTCACCTTCCCAACGGTTGTCGGCGGTAATCAGCTCGGCGGCGGATTTATAGCCTTTTTCCGCCTGCGCGCTGACGTAGCCGACGGGCTTGTTGAGCAGGATGGTAACGCGCTCCGCCTGTTTTTCATGCGCCTGCCGGTTGAGGTCGATGCGGTCTCGTTCGGTTACTTTCTGACCGAGTACGGCGGTTTGCCCGTTGACCTTGACCCAGCCTTGCTCGATGTAGCTGTCTGCCTCGCGGCGCGAGCACAAGCCCAATTGCGCCATACGCTTGGAAAGTCGCATGGTTTCTTCGGATGTATTGTCCATAATATGTCTGAATTTAAAAGAGAAAACGGATTATATCACTGCAATAGGAAAGGTCGTCTGAAAAGAAATCAAGAGACTCTTTCAGACGACCTTATCTTTTCAAGACTAGATCGGGCTTAAGAATATTGTTTTAAGAGTTCGCGGAACTGCGCACCGGTTTCCGGATGTTTCAAGCCGTAGGCGACGGTAGCTTCCAGATAACCCAGTTTGCTGCCGCAATCGTAACGTTTGCCGTCGAAGGCATGGGCGAGAACGAACTCGTGATCCAACAGGCGGGCAATGCCGTCAGTCAGTTGGATTTCGTTTCCTGCGCCGCGCGGCAGGTTTTCCAGAAGACTGAAAATGCGAGGGGTCAGGATATAACGGCCGACAACAGCAAGATTGGACGGCGCTTCTTCGGGCTTCGGTTTCTCTACAATATTGGTAATCCGTTGAAAGCTGTTTAATTTTTCCACTTCTACAATGCCATAAGAACCGGTTTGCGACGGATCGACGGTTTCCACGCCCAAAACGCTGTTGCCGCTTTGATTGTAGATATCGACCATTTGCTTCAGTGCGCCTTTGGGCGCGTCAATCAGGTCGTCGGCGAGAATAACGGCAAAGGGTTCGTCGCCCACTGCGGCACGGGCGCACAATACGGCGTGTCCTAAACCCAAAGCCTCGGCTTGACGAATGTAAAGGCAGGTAATGTTAGAAGGCAGAATGTCTTTGACGTGTTCCAGCAGTTTGTCTTTTTGACGCATTTCCAGCTCGGTTTCCAGCTCGTAGGCTTTGTCGAAATGGTCTTCGATGCTGCGTTTGTTGCGACCGGTGATGAACACCATTTCTGTGCAACCGGCTTCTACTGCTTCTTCTACCGCGTATTGAATCAACGGCTTATCGACGATAGGCAGCATTTCTTTCGGACTGGCTTTGGTGGCAGGCAGAAAGCGCGTACCCATACCGGCTACGGGGAAAACGGCTTTTTTAATCGGTCTCATAAACTTTCCTCTTACTTTATATTTCAAAGTACCAGCTATCCGGGAACACAATAATTCATCTGCTTCATTCCCAGACCACATTGTCAAACAAAAAAATGATTTTGTAATAATCATCAATGTCTTAATTGTATCATGACATAATTTCACTGTAACAACCTCAACCGTAAAGCACAGCAAAATCCTGTATCCGTATTTTCACTCTACACCCTTCTGACCGGCACAATAATACCGGTAACGTTCTGCCAACCCATACAATATCAGCGCAGTCAATCCCCAAATATCGTAATGCAAATACGGCAAAACAGGCGTAGCAATCATATTGCCTTCATGAATGAAGCTGCGGCTGCCATAGTTGCCCATATCCAGTGCGAAATCCAATGGCAAGTAAAAGATTTCAGCCACTTCCCCACTATTGGCACAAGTTGGCGGATTTTCCGGACAGAGTGCCAAAACCGGATGTACTTCATAACCGGACGGCGTGTAATAAGGCGGCAACAGTGGAAAAACCTGCCAAAAATGCGGTGCAATCCCCGTCTCCTCTTCAGTTTCACGCAATGCTGTCACAATAAAGTCTTTATCCCCTTCGTCTGACCTTCCTCCGGCAAAAGCAATCTGCCCGGTATGGTGTCGCAGGGTATCGGCGCGACGCGTCAGCAAAATTTGCCACTGCCCTTCCCGCCGAACGACTGCCAGCAAAACGGCGGCTGTTTTACCTTCCTGCCGGACAAAACGGTTTCGTTCCTCTTGCGCTATGCTGGCATAACGAAATGCCTGCCCGAAAAAATCCACAAGATCGGTCTGCCTCATCTCCATATACAGACTCCGAAAACAATGATTGATAGGTCGTCTGAAAAAAGAATATTACATTAGGTTTACGGTTGCTTAAAGCTCACGAATCTACAAAGACAAGCGCTTGTGATAAAGTATCGGCTGTTTTCACGACGGATTATCTGCGCTTCAGTCCGTTTTTTTTGAATAAAGGCTTATCATGTTTTTGTCTCCGTCCCATATCCGCACACTGACAGCCGCCGTCATGTTGCTTTTTTCTACCCAAACCATCGCCGCCAAACAAGAATCTGTACCAGAAGTTAAAATCCAATCCCAAACCATTCAGAAAAAAAACCGCCGTACGCCCGAAGCAAGGCTCGCCGAACAAGAGCGCTTGATTGCTGCAAACGATCGCGCTTGGAAGGTTTTCACGCTTTTAGGCGGCGAGATGGCTTTGCAAAAAGGGGATGCCGGTATGGCTTTGGGCACCTATATGCATATGCTCGACCGCACAAAATCACCCGACGTAGCAGAACGCGCATTGGAAATGGCGGTTTTACTCAATGCATTTGAACAGGCTGAGCTGATTTATCAAAAATGGCGGGAAATCGAACCTGTTCCGGGTGCAGCTCAAAAACGCATGACCTGGCTGCGCGACCTTCTGCTCGGAAAAAACGACAAACTCCTCAGCGGCTTGGATGAAGTCCTTGCTGGCGCCACCGAAGAACAAAACCGCCGTATTTTCCTGCTTCTCGCCCAAACCGCCGTCCAGCAGCCTGATTTGGCAGAAAAGGCCTCGGCACAAGTTCATAAAGAAACACTCAAATACCCTGAAATGCCTGAAGCAGCGATTGCAGATGCCATTTACAGCGCATACGACAGCAAGAAAAAAAATGCCATTGCTGCCCTGCAAAGACTCGCCAAACTGGATTCAGAAATCCTGCCTCCGACTATGCTCACCTTGCGCCTGATGGCGCAACGCAGTCCGGAAATCCTCAACGGATTCTTCGAACAAACCGACACGCGCAAACTGTCATCCGTATGGCAGGAGCTTGAAATCACCAACCTGGTTGCCAACCACCGCCCCGACAAGGCATACAGTCGTCTGAAAACGTTACTGGAAGACAACCCCTCGCCCGATTTGTTTATCCAGGCTGCGATACTATCCTCCAGCCGTAAAGATGACTTATCCGTTGTCAACCATTACCTCGAAAAAGCCTACCAATCCGGCACAAGCCAACAACAAAGCCGTGCCGCCCTGATCGGCGCCATGACTTATGCCGATGCCAAAGATTACGTCAAGGCCAAACAATGGCTCGGCAAAATCAATTCTGCGGATTACATTTTCGACAAAACCGTTCTCGGCGCCTCGCTCGAAGCCGAACAAGGCAACGGCAAAGCCGCGTGGGAATTGGCACAACGTGCGCTCAAACTGCCCGAGCAGCAAGGACGCTTTTTCGGTGCGCGCGAATTGCAACGTGTTTCCCTGTTTGCCATCGCCAAACACGACAACCCTAAGAAAGCACTATCAGAGCTGAATACACTTATGGCAAAAGCTTCCAAACAGCCTGATGCCAACCAACTGCTGCCCGACATCCTCTACCAACGCGCCATGGTTTACGACAAAATTGGAGAGCGCGACAAAGCCATTGCCGACCTTCGCCGCCAGTTGGAAATATCCCCCGACAGTACCAGCGGCATGAATGCACTAGGCTATATCATGCTTTCTTCCCCGAAATATGATTTAAACAAAGCATTCAAACTGATTCAGGCCGCGTATCAGGTTGATCCGGAAAACCCCGCCATCAACGACAGCCTCGGTTGGGCATATTATCTGAAAGGCGATGCCGAAACTGCCTTGCCCTACCTGCAATACGCCTTCGAACAATATCCCGACGCCGAAGTCGCCTCGCATTTGGGCGAAGTTTTGTGGAAGCTCGGCAAGCACGAAGATGCCAAAGCCATTTGGAACGAAGGTTTGAAACAAGAAGGCGACATCGGTTTATTGAAAGAAACCATGCGCCGATTCAATATTCCCGTTCCCCCACACAAAAAACACCCCTCCGCCAAAACAAAATAAAAAACAGGTCGTCTGAAAACTTTTCAGACGACCCTTCCCCTGCACAGGATTTATCATGAAACAGACCAATATATTATCCGCAGCCGCCCTAACCCTCCTCATCACCGCCTGCGCCCGCCCCGAGCTCCCGCAGCAAAATGGTTGGCAACCGGCTGAAACAGTCAACGATTTTTCCGCCGAAGGGCGAATCGCCGTCAAACTCGAAGGCAAAGGCTCTTACGCCAACTTCGATTGGACATACCAAAACCAAGTTCAAACCATCAACATCAACACCCCGCTCGGCAGTACCGTGGGGCAGTTGTGTCAAGATAATCAAGGCGTATTGGCCGTCGACAACAAAGGCCGCACATATGAAGCCGCTACCGCACAAGAACTCAGCAACCGCCTATTGGGATTCGAACTCCCCATTCAATACCTACACATTTGGGCAAGCGGAAAACGTGTAGCCGGCGCACCATACCAACTGCTCCCGGACAGCCGCCTGCAACAATTCGACTGGACAATTTCCCGCACACTCAACAGCAACGGCAAACCCAAAACCCTCCTATTGGAAAGCCCGAAACTCACTCTGCGCTTGGCATTCGACAACCTCGACGATCATCCCGAGGGCAACACCCAAACCCAATGTGCCGCCAGAAAATAACCATCTCGCCAGACAACCGTAAACAAAATGATTCCAAACGAAGCACAAGCCTTCCCGGCTCCTGCCAAACTCAATCTGGATCTCAGAATCACCGGGAAACGCGCAGACGGCTACCACAACCTAGAAAGCATTTTCTGCCTGATTGACTTATGTGATACCGTTTATCTGAAACCACGTTCAGACGACCTTATCATACTCCACACACCGACAGGCGGTATTCCACCGGAACAAGACCTGGCATACCGTGCCGCATCTTTACTGCAAAAACACACTAACTCAAAATCAGGTGTTGAAATTTGGTTGGATAAAAAAATCCCGACAGGCGCCGGCTTGGGAGGTGGCAGTTCGGATGCGGCAACCGTACTCACCGTATTGAACCATTGGTGGGAATGCGGATTATCCCGCCAGCAGTTAATTAATTTAAGTGCGACTCTGGGCGCAGATATTCCCTTCTTCCTTTTCGGCAAAAATGCCTTTGCCAAAGGTATAGGCGAGCAATTATCCCCTATCGATATACCGAAGCAATGGTATGTCGTCATCAAACCCAAGGCCCATGTTTCCACTCCCAAAATTTTCTCGCATGGGAACTTGACACGAAATTCCAAACCAAGCATAATGCCGACTTTCCAATCTTTGCAGCCGTTTAGAAATGATATGCAGGCTGTTGTTTTTCAGGAATATCCTGAAGTTTGGAAAGCTTATTGTGAATTATCCGAATATGGTTCTGCGCTAATGACAGGATCTGGAGCGTGTATATTTCTCTCTACGGATAGTCGGCAAGAAGCAAACAATATATACCAACAAGTTTCACAATCATATGAAGCATATTGTGTTGAAGGTTTAGACATTCATCCATTGTTTCAAATGATTTGATAAAGTTGGGGAGTCGTCAAGCGGTTAAGACACTGGATTTTGATTCCAGCATGCGAA
>ERZ773079.661-NODE-661-length-22289-cov-4.888594_pt1 | contig 22289 bp, 23 predicted proteins | sample MGYA00511355_ERZ773079 | MGnify/ENA primary metagenome ERZ773079 (study PRJEB29015, sample SAMEA2737979) | human oral metagenome | biome: human oral; feature: human-associated habitat; material: dental | place: China | collected 2117 ... | reverse complement strand
GCGTGAGCCGATCGAGGATCGTCAGATTACGGTGTCGCGTGCGAACGCAACACTGACCTTTCCCTCTAGTATCATTTTGGTAGCGGCAATGAACGACGTAACGTTGATAACGATACAATGTAATGATGAACGAGAGGCAGCTTAATTTTTAACCTTGACAATGTTTGCTGCAGTGCATACTATGATAGTAGAACAAGATGAGGAGGATAGCGAGGCAGTGAAAATTATCAAGAAGGACATTCCTGCGGAATATGGTGTGCTGATTCAGAAATTTCGTCTGATTGACAATACGTTTTTCAACGTATGTTTTGACAACTACGTCGAGGGAATGCAGCTCCTGCTACGTATCTTCCTCGGACGCGATGATCTCGTTGTGAAGCATGTCGTCACACAGCAGAGCGCGGACGATCTCTACGGTCGCGGTGTGCGCTTTGACGTCTTGGCGGAGGACAGCGAGGGAAAGCTCTACGACTGCGAAGTTCAGCGGGCGAATGAGGGAGCAACTCCACGTCGGGCACGTTACAACAGCAGCATGATGGATTCACGGGAACTGGCAAAAGGAGCAGAGTTCTCGGCACTTCCAGAGACATGGGTGATCTTCATTACAGAAAACGACATCTATGGAGCGGGCTGTCCGCTTTACCATGTCGAGCGAATCATAGAGGAGCTTCAGTGTCCTTTTGATGATGAAGCGCATATTCTTTACGTCAACGGGGCGAATCGGGATGACACACCTCTCGGACGCCTCATGCAGGATTTTTTCTGTGAACGTCCAGAGCAAATGAATTATAAGGAGCTTGCTCAAAGAGCAGATTACTTCAAGGCAGAAGCAGAGGGGGTAAATGCCATGTGCGAACTGATGGAAAAATTCGGAGAGAAGAAATTGAAAGAGGGACGTGAGGAAGGGCGGCTGGAAGGACACCGTGAGGGAATGCTGGACATGGCACGAGCCCTGCTCACGCTGAATGTCCCTGTCGAAGTAATCGAAAAGTCGAGCGGCTTGACCCGTGCGGAGATTCTGGCGTTGTAAGATGTATCTGCTAAGTGGCATTGATGCAGGAAGAGTTTGAATGATTGGCAGGAGCGGCCTGTGTATCAGGTGAAAACCAGTTGTTCCTTATTTTGAGATGCATTGTTCTATTCAAAACTTCACCCGAGGGAAATTTGCTTGAGACATTCGGCATACGGAATCCCTCGGTTTTTTATGTGCTGTTAAGAATGGCGCTTTTGTCTTGGTGTATTTTTCGTTAAACATTGATTGAAAAATCTTTACCATATGTGAGACTTATACTATAATAAAAAGCAAGGACAAATCCAAATATATGATGATTTTTCCGTAAAACTGAAAAGGTCGCCTGACAAGTGACCTTTTTCCTCCTACTGTCATTTATACTGTACATAGTTCTGGTCAACAGTATAAGGAGGAGATACTTATGTCATGGGTAAAGAATGGTCTTTTGCTCGCCACGGGCGGCATCATCGGACTCTATGTGGCGGTGGCGTCGGGGGCACACGGTGATGATAGTGAGCGCAGTGAAGGGCTACGCGATGTGGACGGCATCGCCGTTCTCGGTGAGAAGCTGCGGCGTGAAGCGGAGTGGGCGATGGAGGAGTGCATGAGCGACGAGGAGCGTGTCGCCGTGTATGCCGATCTGAAGGCGAGCATTGGTGCATTGCAGGAAAAACTTTCTGAGCGAGGTGAGAAGATTATTGCGGAGTTGGAAGAACAGTTCGCAGAGGAGAGAGATGAGTCAAATAAACAAGCCGTACAAGTCGAGCAGGTACAGAGTGTTCGCGCGGTCATGGACAAACTCGTACACTCCATGGACGAAACGCTAAAGGGCTTGGAGCCAAAGAGGGCGACTGTGTAGCAATGAAAGCCGCATAGGAGGAACTTCCTATGCGGTATTGTGATGAAAGGCAGAGGGGAATGGATATGATGCATCCAGCTGTAAAACTTCCATCAGAGGGGGTTCTCGAATTTCTGCGTACCGATACGCTGGTTGAAGGAAATAAAATCATTGAGAGGCCCTTTTCGGAGAAGACTTCATTGGAGCGCGATGAAATCTGTCTGTATAGGGTCAAACAGCTCAGTTTCGATGAGGAGTATCCCCATCGTGAGGCATTTGAAAATGTCCTGCTTTCTCTCGACAACAAGGCATTTAACCTAATCTATATGTTATCCGGCGATGAATCCAGGGTTCAGCTCTGTATCGGTGTTGCACGGAATCAAAACGAGAATGAAACCGTGATGGGCGAGCGTCTGTCAGCTGTGAATTATGGGGATATTGTCGCCAAGGCTTTTGAGGGGAATTTTGGCGGAAGCGAGCTGGAGAAGCTGACGGGTGCAGAACTCACACGAGAGGCTTTTGAATCGGCGGAGCGATACAAGAATGCCGGTGTTATTGTGGGCATCCCTTCGGTCAATCAGGAGGATACAGGCAACAGCAAATACGGCTTCCAAGGAATTGACCGCTTGATCAACAGCATGCTCGGACTGCGTTGGAGGGTGATTGTTGTCTGTGAGCCAATCTCACAGCAAGAGCTTGTGGAGCAGAAGAACCGCATCTACGACCTGTATAATGAATTGACGCGATGTGCAAAACTTTCTGTTCAGAATGCACAGAATGAGAATCGGAGTGAAGCAAAAGGGAAGAACCAGTCACGGACAGAAAATGTCAGTCATGGCAGATCTGATACAAAAAATCACTCCGAAAACAAACAGCATGGAGGGGGAGATTCAACAGGAACAAATACGGGACGCTCTACGAGTTATAGCGAAAATACAGGAAAAACGTCGGGGACAAGCACAACAACAACAACCTCCATGGGAAGTTCTCGTTCAGTGACGTTCGAGACCGTGAACAAGAAGGCGCAGGAGATTCTGAAATACATTGATGAAGAATTGTTGGAGCGTGTCAAACGTGGCTCAAGCCGAGGGATGTTCAAGACCTCCATCTACTATATGGCGGAGAAGCCGACTGAGGCAAATCGTTTGAAATCGGGGGTTCTATCCCTCTTTCAAGGAAACAAGTCCACCTACAGTCCCTTGCAGTCGTTTCGTTTGGATATGGGGTGCAGTGGGCTGCCCCAGTTGTTGAGGAGTTATCAGAGTCCGTTTGTTCGGGATGATTCTATTTCGAGTCATCTGCTTACGCTCATGAGCCGTCCATTTCATGAAGATCGTCTTTGGTTGAACACCTGCCTTACAACGGATGAGGTCAGTCTCATTGCGGGGTTGCCTCAAAAAGAAGTTCCGGGGATTGTGGTGACGGAGGGCGTAGATTTTGGACTGAACTACACACGGACGAACGGAGAAATCCGATTGGGCAGTCTGATGCAGAAAGGACGCATTTTGCAGAATATGCCCGTAGGCATGGAAGGAAGCGTGTTGAACAAGCATCTGTTCATCGCAGGTGTGACCGGCAGCGGAAAAACGACGACCTGTCACAGACTCCTTCGAGAGGCGCGGATGCCGTTTCTTGTGTTGGAGCCGGCAAAGACGGAATACCGCATTTTGCTTCATCACAAAGACTTCAGGAATCTGGTGATATTCACCGTTGGAAATGAGCAGGTCGCTCCATTTCGCTTGAATCCGTTCGAACTCGTACAGGGCGAACTGGTAGGTGCACATATTGATATGCTCAAGGCAACCTTTACTTCGGCATTTCCCATGGAAGCCGCGATGCCGCAGATTTTGGAAGAAGCCATTTACGCCTGCTATGAGAAGAAAGGGTGGGACGTTGCTGCCAATGAGAATTGGAAATGTAAAAAAGAACAGGGATATCAAAAGGGAGACGAATACACCGACAAATACGATACGATACCAAATTTCAACGATTTGTTGGATGAAATGAAGAAGGCGGTTGACGCAAAAGGCTTTGGTGATCGTTTGGGGGGGGAATACAGCGGATCACTGATTGCACGGTTCTCGAATTTGACGAAGGGGGTCAAGGGCGCAATTCTAAACTGTCGGAAGTCCATTGATTTTGATGAGCTTGCCGGGCAAAATGTCATCATTGAGATGGAAGAATTGAAATCGTCAGAGGACAAGGCTCTGCTGATGGGCTTTATTCTCGCCCGTTTAACGGCGGTCATTCGAAATAAGCATCGGAAAAATCCGAAATATCGCCATATCACTCTTGTAGAGGAGGCGCATCGTCTGCTCTCCAAGACAGAGTACGGGGATAGTGGCTCAAAGAAGGCGGCGGTAGAAACCTTTACCGATCTCCTTGCGGAGGTTCGCAAGTATGGTGAAGGTCTGATTATAGTTGATCAGATTCCAAATAAACTTGCGCCCGAGGTGCTGAAAAATACGAACACAAAGATTATCCATAAATTATTTGCACGCGACGACAAGGAAGCCGTGGGTGATACAATGCTAATGGATGACAAGCAGAAGGAATATCTGTCTGCATTGGAGGCGGGGCAGGCTGTTCTGTTCACGGAGGGGATGCGAAAACCCGTTCAGATCAAGGTCGATTATATTTCGGATACGAGTTCAAAAGAAGTCGAGGATCAGGAGGTCAGAGAGCGATATTGCAGTATGTATGCCGATGTTTTTGTGGAGCAGGAGATTGTGCGGCAGCTCTATGACAGTTTTTGGGAGATGCTGCAGGGAATCCGAAACAATCTGAGCGACTCCTCCTATATAACCGAGGAAACAAGGGGAAGTGTCGAACAATTCCATGAAAGAGCAGAAGTTTTCATGATGCGGCATACTTGTAATATTGAGCGTATTCTACATGTGCTGACCTTCCGGAATCGCCAGATCGTCGACCGGGATGAGGAATATGCAAAGCGTCTGTATAAATTTATGTATATTGTATGGAAGGATGGATGTTCAGAGGAAAAAAATATAATAAAAGATCATTTTGAATGCATTTGCAAACTGCATTTATGAGCAGATTGAGAGAGGATGGAGAACCATGTTTGGTATTCTTGTAGCAGCCGTGAGAGAGGTATTTTCTGTGGCGGCAAAGGTTGTGACGACAGCGCTCCAAGTGGTTGGCACCAATATCATTGATTTTGCAAAAATGCTGGAAAGTTTTTTCAAGGCTGTGGGGTTGCTCGACGAAACGGAGAGTGTCGAGGATCTTGGTGACCGCGCACTTCAGGCAGAGGAGGCGGGGGAACTCGATCCGGAACAGTTTGACAGCTACGAAGAGTATATGAAGAAGGTGCGCGAATTTGAACTGGATGAGGAGCGTTCCAAGACAATCACCCCGGAGCAGAAGATGGAAAAGGGCATCGAGCTGATGACCCAGCTCGCTGTTGCGCATTATGGTGAGGCGGCAGGAGCTGGTCTTGTGACCATGGCGGCAGAGCATAGGGAATATTTTTCCGACGGTGACAAGCTTTCTGAGATTGGAAAACTTACCAAGGATGGAGAGGCGGAGGTTGCTGACATTGTCAACTATGTAGAGGGCAAACCGCAGAGTACGGAGAAGAATGATGCCGCATTTGATGCCCTTCTGCGTGTGGAAAAGAACACTGCGCCGGAGCAGTCCGTAGAGGACGCCATGCGCGCCATTATTGCACTGCGTGACAAAAAGGAGGATGAATAATATGTTTGCACCGCACCCTTATCCGATGCCACAGATTGGAGAAATAGAGGTGAAAATTGTCAAGATAATTCTAGATGCTGTTCTCAAAGTGGCACAGGCGATCGGAAAAAGCGTAATCGAGTTGGCAAAGAATATGGAGGCGTTCTTCAAGGAAATCGGTGTTCTTGATACGGATACGAATTTGGATCAGCTCAGCGACAAGGCGTTCGTGGCAGAAAAGGATCACGATATTCGACCGGAGAACTTCGAGACCTATGAGGAGTATCGTGCGGCAGTTGACGCGGTCGATGTTTCAGAGGAAAGAGCCGCAAAGATTATGGATGATGAGCGCGGAATGCAGGCCTTTCGACTTCTGGCGGAGGCGGCAATCACACGGCTCGGAAGCCCCTTGACACAGAACCTTATGCTCGCTGTACTCCATCATGAGGATTTCTTCCAGAATGGAAAACTTGAGGCACTTGGCAAGGTGCTTGGCTCTAATTTGGAAGCAGTCGAGGCCGTTGCAGGCTATATCAATGGAAAGGCGCAGTCTACGGAGCAGAGCGATTTGGCGTTTGATCGACTCCTTGCGGGTGAAAAATATGCGAACCCAACGCTTTCGGCAGAAGATGCAATGAAAAACGTCATGGCACTCAGAGATCGGGATGAAAAGCGAGAGGGGAGATAAGGATATGGTATCATTTCGATTATTGCTTACGCAGGGGAAGTTCTATGTATATCGTGAGAAAGATGGCACATTCGAGCAGGAATACATTGATGGAAATCCGTGGATGGAGTATGACAGTCATCAGATTGTAGAGAATTTGCATCAGTTGTTCAATGCATTGAAGAACAATCACAATCTCGATGAGACCGATCCGCTGCGTATAAATCTGATCGGATGTGCGGATGAGATTCGCAATCAGCAGGTCAAAAAGAATTTAAAGAATCTGGGCGATTATACACCGCTTTTGTCCCTGCTTCCGAAGATCATGCGCACGCTGTCCGACGATGCAACTTTGCATATCACGGACTTCGGTATCAATTATGACGGACTGAGTTATGTCATGCGCGAGGGGGATTTGGAACAGAACGATTTTCAGCTTCTCGCGTATACTGTATCGGTAGACCAGTTGATGAAGCACGTCGGTTGAATCATGCAGAATGACGTATGTGTCGGAGAGGAGTTTTGTTATGGAGAAAAACACCTGTGGGAATTGTGGATTTCAGAATAAGCAGGAAAGATACTTTTGCAAACAATGCGGATCTTTTTTGACTGCAGATGAGTCCATACCGGAATCCGCCTATGCGCTGCCGCAGATGAAAATGATGCGGATTCTGGAAAATTTGCAGCATGTCCCGCACAGCAAGATTCTTTGGGATGACTTGATCGACCAATATATGGGGCGCGTAGAGAGGATGCGTGCCCTGTTTGCGGTGCCGGGAATGGGGGCGGATAAGAACGCAGCCGTGTGCGAGAAGATGAATGATTTTGCCCATCTGTGCTGCCATGCAGATTTTCAGATTGCATTTGTCGGCACAATCAAGACGGGAAAGTCCACGCTCATCAATGCACTGCTGGGCAAGAACTATGCCTCCATGGCGGTCACGCCGGAGACGGCTGCCCTTACGAAGTTTCGGGCGAGTGACGAGGATTCAATCAAGGTCGTATTTTATACGCCGGAAGAATGGAATCGGCTATGGAAGTCCAGAAGTTCCGCAGCGGATGCATTCAATCAGGAGTACGAGGAACTAAAGGCAGATGAGGTCAGGGATAAATGGGTCGGCCATCCTCCGTATGAAAGAAAACTTGCAAGCGATGACGTGGAGGAGGAACTGAGCAAGTGGTCTTCCTCACAGAGTCCGGAACATTATTTCGTCAAGGAGATCGAAGTCGGAATCTCTACCTTGCCAAAAGATTTCCCGCATCAGGTGGTCTTTGTGGATACGCCGGGTCTCTCGGATCCTGTCGCATACCGCTCTGAACTGACGCGGCAATACATTCGTAAGGCAAATGCAGTATTTGTCTGTGTGGATGCGCAGAAGATACAGAAAGAGGAAATAGAAACAATTTCTTCCGTCTTTTCCTTCTCTTCGCACAATAAGGACAAGGTACATATCATTGCAACACATTGGGATGCATTAAACAACCCGGAAGCAGACTGGGTGCAGCAGAAGGCATATCTTGAGAAAAAGCTGACGGGCAAGGCATTCTTTGATACCGTGGAGATGGCACAGACAAATATCATGCATTCAGCGGCATATATTTATAATTTGTGCCGTGACTACCATACGCTGAACGAGGCTGAACGTAAACCTCTGCGCAAGTTTGCGGTCAACTATGATGACTATAAGCTTCCCGACGATCTTGATCAGATCAAGGAGAAGACCAACATTGATATCATAGCAAGTGTCATTCGCGATAAACTTGCGGACAATTATCGAAAACTGTTGATGGATGATATTCAGGCGATGTACAAGGACATCCTGCATCGGTTGGAACGTGTAGCAAATGAAAAACGAAAGGAGCTTTGCGGACTGCTCGAGACATCTTCCATGGATGCCGAGGAAATGGAGAAGCGTATCGCCTCGCAGAAAGAGCGATTTGATACGGTAAAGCAGGTATCCAATCAGCTGACAGCCATTATGGAGCGCGTCAAGCATGACACGCAGATACGTATGGATGCAATCTGTGGAAAACTTCGTCTGAGCATCAACCCAGGTTATGCACGTAGGAAGAAAACACGTAGGAAGAAAAAGAGATAATATCCTGTATCCGTGTGAGGCATTGATATGACAGCAGAGGAATTGTGCAAGACACTCGGGCTGGCGCTTGTAGGAGATGGCACGCGAGAAATTCGGCGGGTTGGATGTGCGGATGTGGCAGATGAGTATACGCTTGCCATTGTACACTCGGAGCGGGAATTGATTGCCACACGTGCACGTGTCGTCCTCTCCGAACCGCAGATTGTCATAACGGACAAGACCGTCCTCTATTGCTCCTATGGGGAACTTGCGGCGATGTGGGTGCGGGCGATTCGTACACTGATCAAGGCGGGGCTTTATCCGGACTACGATCAGATACCGACGCAGACAATGCAGAACGGTGGATGGATGTGCGGAACGGGAACAACGATCGGGGCGGGGACTGAGATTGCGCCATTTGTTTCGATTGGTGATTCTGTTGTCATTGGTGCGAATTGCCGTATTGCTTCCAGTGTTGTGATTGGTTCTGGGACGGTGATAGGGGATCGTGTCACACTCAATGCAGGGGTGAAGGTCGGAGTTCCTGCCCTCTGGCATTATGAGGAGAACGGCAGACCTATGATTTTCAGCGGAGTCGGACGTTGCATCTTGGGCGATGATGTTCAGGTTGGCTGCAATACTGTGATTCAGCGCGGTACACTTTCGGATACGGCTATCGGCAACGGAACGGTCATCGGAAATCTTGTGGAACTTGCCCATGATGTCAAGGTCGGTGAAGATGCCCTGATTCTCTCGCAGAGTGGAATATGCGGTCATGCAGAGATTGGGAACGGCGTTCGCATCATGGGTCAGGCGGGTATTGTGGAGCGTATACGCATTGCAGATCATGCGACCGTATTGGCGCGTTCCGTGGTGACCAAACATGTGGGCGTGAATCAAACCGTTTCCGGGGTATTTAGCCGGGAACATCGGAAAGAACTCAGATTGCAGGCGCGTATGCGCAGAATTTTGAAGGAGGAATAAGCATGGGATGCTGTGTCGGTTTTTGCTGCGTGATTGATTGTGGTTTTTGCTGCGTGTTTGATACGAGTAGTGGCTGCGGTTATCATCCGAGCGAGAACAAAACGGAAGCACATGCAACAAAAATTGCAAATGAGCTGGCGGCGATGAAGGAGAAAATTTCGGCATCAACAGGGGCAGAAGAGGAAGAGATTCTAAACTCAATCAATATAAATATGAAACAATTTATTGATAGTCTGGAAGAGATCAATAAGGGAAATTATGGCGGAAAGCAGCTTAATATTAACATCGAGGAAATTGTTCGTCAAAAGAATAAGCTGACATGCGACGTAGTCGGTTTTATCGGGCGCAGAGTGGATGATCGCCTTGTGCATACGGATAAGGAACTGGCACTGGTCTTAAAAGAACCCGATGATAAAACGCGTGCAAAGAATTTCGATGACTTTGTGGAGCGTGTCCGAAAAACGGCTATACGCGATCTGATTCAGATCATCGAAGAAACAGTCAAGGCACAGTCAGAGGCGATTGACCGTGAGATCCGTAGTCGTCTGCATGAGGTGAACAGCAGCATGGAGGAGGAGATGCAGGCATATCAGGAACTTCGTGAGCTGAAGGAGAAACGAGTCGAGGAGCTTGTTGCACGACAGTCCGAATATATGTTTGAGCAAACGCTATGCGATATGATCTTGGACGAGGTCGATGCGGGCAGAAAAAGTGCTGTCTGAAGGGGCGATGATATGGACATCATTATTTCGGGAAATGAGAAAATCATGTCATTTCTCTATGGGGTGCATCCTCACTGGAGGGAGAAATTGCAGAGGGGTGCGGAGATTCGCAAGGAAATAGCCACGCTTTCCTCTGCGCAGGGCGGTAGAAAACCATCTGCATTTAATTATCATGTGGAATGTGACGGGCGGCACATGGTCTATAACGCTATGTATAACACCTTGGTCCGTATGACGAAGATGGAATATGAAAAATTGCTTGGTTTGCGCCCATGCGGGAAGGAACTGGCAAAGCTCTATCTAGTACATGGTATTGCCGTGCCTGAAGATCTTGATGAACGGCAGTGTTATGCTGTGTGGCGGGGAAGGCAGGGGAAACAGTCGCGGTATCTCTCGCTCAACATTACGACAACATTGAAGTGCAACGCCAGATGTGCCTACTGTTATGAGAAGGGGGTTGTTCAACAGGATTTTCAGGAGAGTATGCTGCCGAAACTCATTGCCTTCATCAAACGCAAGAAGAAAAAGACTTCGGTGCGGCTGAACTGGTTCGGTGGTGAACCGCTCATGAATCCGTCTTTGTTGGATGCTGTAGCACGGGAGCTCATGGCGGCAAAGATCGACTTCAACTCCTATCTCATTACCAACGGCAGTTTGCTGACAAAGAAAATGGTACGGGAGAAATTTCCGCAGTGGCATATGCAGGATGTACAGGTCAGCCTTGATGGGATGCCGGAAGAGTATGAGGCGCGCAAAGCCTATGTTGGGAAACGCAGAAATGTGTTCCAGAAACTCATGGAGCAGGTTGCTGTCATGGCGGAGCATAAGATTCGTGTCCACATTCGCTTGAATATCGACAGTGAGAATCGTGCGAGCATTTTACAGTTGATGGAGATCTTGCATCAGCAGGTGGATGCACTTGAATATGTCACCTATTACCCCGCCTTTTTAACAGGAAATGAAAACAAACTCACGGAAGAAGAAAAGGTGGCGTTTCTCAAAGAGATGTTTCATCTGCTGCACGATCCGGAGAAGATGAGCATGGGCAATCGTATGTATGCGATGCCAAGACCCTACCCGTGTATGAGAAATGATCCCGGATCCTATTCTGTCGATATTCATGGGAATGTCTACAACTGTGAGCATCTGGTTGGACGCAGTGAGAAGGCGATGGGGACTCTTGCCAGGATGAGACCGGGGGTGGCGGCACGACGGAGCGAAATCATTTTTCAAGAAGAATGTGATATATGTCCTTTTCTTCCTAAGTGTATGGGCGGATGTGCGGCAAATTTTGAAACGCAGGATGCGCCCTGTATGATCGAAAAATATATGATACAGGCGTATGTAGAGATGCTCGCGTAAGGGATTGGACGGCTTTCCCATATGCTGATAATATCTCATGTTGATGAAGGAGTGGAAAGTATGTGGATTGGTCTGATGACGCAGGAAGATAAATCCGTGCTTGAGGAGCGTATGGAAGGGCTGAATCAGCAGATGAGCGTTCTTGACGAACGCTTGTCGCAGATTACAGACATTATGAGCTCTTTGAAAGCGGAGCAGGAAAAAGGCATTCAGATTTGCAAGGAAGAGATTCGGAACGAAGGCGTCAAACGTGTGGAGGGAAATGAGCATATTCTGTCTGTTCTGCAGCAAGGAAATGAGTTCGTACAAACAAACATGGACGAGGTGATGCGCGGACTGCATCTCCTCGGAAATATGCTGACGGAGCATAGGAAATATGTAGATACGCAGATGCAAAACGCTGTCACAAAGATATTGGAGGGGAACGGGACTCTCATTTCCCGTGTCGATCAGCTGAAAGAGGACAGCACAGCATGTCACATGGAGTTGAAGCAAAAAGTGGAGGATATTTTGGTCCGACATGAGCAAATGAGAAAAGATTTGATGGAAGAAGGAGAGAAATTAAATGCGAATGTAAATGACCTTCGTGTATGGATCAAGCAGTTGTCATCATCTCATGTGGAAAAAAGTGATCTGGAACTCCTTGCGGGCTATCTCCGCCTCTTGCTTGCAAATCAGTTGATGGATCAGGCAGAGGCACTTTTGGAGGAGGATTGTGAGGGTGGTTCTCCTGTCTGATGGAAGGGGGCAGTACTTGGTATGGCAGAACGTGTCTCGGATAATATTGACGTTATTTTGGAAAAAAGAAAGAAATTGGAGCAGGCAATTTCCCCTTACTTGCAGAATGCCTATTGCACCGCTTTCAATCAGGATGATCTGATGAGCCTTGTAGATGAGGGCTTGTCCGTCATTTACCTCTATGGCGATGAGTTCACTATTCCTCATGACAGAGAGAATATCAGCTATGTGGGGATACTCAAAAAACCTCTTGTTCATTGTGCCGTTTACGATCGCTCCGAATTGGATGAAAAGAAAATCTTTGTCAGCAATTCTGTTCTCTGTCTTTCGTATGAGAATTGTATAGTGGACATCTTAAAGGGGAAATCCGTCTGGAATATCGGTGCTATAAAAAACCCATCTGCGGAAGTAAAGGAAGACGTTGCTCAGATATTCTGTGGAATCGGTTGTGACAATGTACGTTATTTGGAGATCGATCCTTCGAGGACATTCGGGACAGCGTTTACCGATGATTCGTTTGTGCTTATGATTCAAGGCTGTGCACGTCAATTTTTTTATGATGAAATTGTAGAAATTACTTCGCCTCAGATCAATGATAATAAATATATCCATATTGACTTTACCAACGGCACATCTTATACAACGGATGCTATCCCGACGGAGATGCATCTATCCTTTGATGATATGATCACGCTTCTTCGGACGTATGTTGAAATTGCACAGGGCAAGATGAATGAATCAGATTAAGCAAGATTATTTTTCTTTAGTGGAGGACACCCATGGCACGATTCTATCCCGCATTCGTAGGAGATTTTCACGGGAGCGAGGGGGAGCGGCTTGCCTATCATGCGCTCGAGATGCTCGGGGATGACTATACGGTGTTTCACTCCTACTGCTGGCTCGGCGATGGTGTTCGGACGGCGGCGCAGGGGGAGGCGGACTTTCTCGTCCTCCACCCCCGTCACGGCATTCTCGCGATTGAGGTGAAGGCGGGCGGGATTGCCTACGAAGGCGGCGCATGGCAGCAGACGAACCGCAACACGGGCGAGACGCATGCGATCTACCCATTTCAGCAGGCAGAGAGGAGCCGTCAGCGGGTTCTTGCGGAGCTGCAAAAGAGAATGCAGCAGAATATTCCGCTCGTGGGCAAGGCGGTCTGGTTCACGTCTGTTCAGATTCCAATGGGAAAGGCTCTGCCGCTCGAATCGCCGCGTGACATCATCCTCGATGCGGACGATCTGCGCGATCCGAAGGAGAGGTTGGAGCATATATACGCGTATTGGCGCGGAATACTTCACATTCCGGAGCGTACGCAGTCGCCGGCGGAGTTTCAGCAGACCATTCGCATCCTGCAGCCCGTGTTCCGTATCGTGGAGACGCTCGCCGCTGTGTCGGCGGCGGTGGAGCAGTCGACGGCGCGGTTGACGAACGCGCAGTTTGCCCTGCTTGAGTATCTGCGAGATCAGCGCACGGCGGCGATCCACGGCGCGGCTGGGACGGGCAAGAGTCTGCTCGCAGCGGAGAAGGCGCGGATGCTTGCACGCGAGGGGCAGAAGGTGCTCTATCTCTGCTTCAATGAGTTCCTGCTGGAGCGTCTGCGTTCCTGCCGCTGGGATGCGAACATTACGATTCATAATGAGCGCACGCTTGCGGAGGAGTTGATGACGGGGCGGGAGCTTCGCATTGAAACGGTGCTACGGGAGTTCGAGGAATTTTTTCAAAACGAATACGATGGGGCACAGTGGGCATATCCCAACATCATTGTCGATGAGGCGCAGGATTTCCCGAGTGCGCTTCTGGAACAGTTCGCGATGCTCGCCGAGCTTTATGACGGGGCGTTCTATCTCTTCTATGACCGCGGGCAGACGATCCTTTCCCGCCGTGTCGAAGGACAGGCACTGCAGATGGCACCGGCATGGATTGACGCGCATATGGACTGCCGTCTCGTGCTCTACCGCAACTGCCGCAATACAGCGGAGATCGGGCGGACGGTGGGCAGCTTCATCGAGCGCAGACACAAGAACTACCTGAGCGATGTTCACGGCAAGCGTCCGTGTGCGGTATTCGTCTCCCAAACGGAGGCGCTTGCACAGGCGGCGGCTGACTTTGTGCGCCGTATGCGCAGCGCGGAGAGATTGGAGCTGAGGGATATCGTGATCCTCACGGTATCGACGCTCGCAAAATCTGTGCTCGGCTCTCTAACCGAGCTCGCGGGGATTCCTGTTTCTCACAAGCCGGAGGAGGGAAAACTCTGGTTCACAACGGTGCGCCGCTACAAGGGGCTTGAGTCGAAAGCCGTTCTCCTCGTGGATGTGTGCGTATCTAGGCTCACCGATTCGACCAGTCAACGCCTCATCTACGTGGGAAGTTCAAGGGCGACTGCGTATCTTGAGACGCTTTTCCTCAATGATGTTGCCAAAGAGGAATATCCTGCGCTGACGGCGCAGCTTGGCGAGGTGGTCGCACCCACTCCACAGGGGATTGCGAACTGGCTCGGAATGGAGTGCAGAGCGAATGGATGAACGACTTCTTGCGGCACTTGCGGCATATATCGATGCGCATTACGAAGCGGAGCGAGAGGTTCGCCGGCTGCACATAGATGATCTGCGTACATTTGCGGGACCGCGCACGTCATCCATTGATCTCTTGGGGGCGGTCAATGGTCTGCTCAAAAAGATGGAGGATTCCTTCTCGGAGCATCTTCTCTATCTGATTGAGCGCACAGGGCGCAAGCCCTCCGAGATCTATACGAAGGCGGGCGTGACAAAGGCGCATTTCTCCAAGATTTGGACGGATAAGAAGTATCATCCGACGAAGGAGACGGCGCTCGCCTTTGCGATTGCGCTGCATCTTTCGCTCGATGATGCGCAGGATCTTCTGCGGCGTGCGGGCTATGCGCTCTCACACAGCAGCGAGAGTGACCTTATCGTTGAGTTCTTTATTGTGCATCGCAAATACAATGTGGATCAGGTGAATCTCTGTCTGGCCCATTACGGTCACAAGCCGCTTACGAATCGACGGGAAAGCGTGGATTCCGAGTAGAGCGTGAAAATGTAAAACTGCTGAGATCTTTTCCAACAAGGAGAGATGTCAGCAGTTTTTTCATACAAGAGATTTAAATGTAATTTTCATTAGAGAGTCAGACATCATTCCTCCCAGAGAAATGGGAGTATTTTTTTGACGTTTTTTCGGCCACTTTGTCCCAAAACGTCCAGTGGGAGAATGAAGGAGATTTTTTTTAGTCTTTTGGAGGAGATGTTGCTTATAAATTTGCAGATAATTGCTCGTAATGCACTGGTAAATCATGGGGATGAGAAGGACGAAAATGCCGTCGTATTTCACGATGGTATGCAGGGTAATCCAAGTCAGAATGTTATCAGCGGAACAAGGGAGTAACGAAACGTGACCCCCTTTGCCACGCATTCGGAGTTACCTGTGAGCAAGAGTACGTACAGAGCCAGATGTATTGAAAAAAATTATTTTCGACAGGAGACCAAAAGTTCATTTTCTGTCCTCTATCTATTGAGAGAGAAATGATCATTTTCCGTGACACGGTGAAAGAGAGGTATCTATGACAGCAGCTTGTTCACAAGTTGAAATATTATGTAGGTTTAATCAAAGGAAGGTGCGTGTATGAGAGAATTAGCATTTTGCCTTGGCAATAGCCGTGCGGCACTTGTATGGCATCCCGGAAAAATGACGATGGAGGTTCTTTGGGAAAAATTGCAGAATCCCATCCGAACCGCCGAAACCGCTGCGGAATACCACGCCATGAAGAAAAGTGAACGGGATGCCGTGAAGGACAAAGGCGGATTCTTTGCGGGAACGCTGAAAGGGACGCGCCGGAAAGCAACTGAGGTCATCAGCCGTTCCATGATCACCTTGGATCATGACCGACTGAAGCCGGGCTGTTTCGATGCCTTCGTCTTTAAGCATTGCGCCATTGTCTACACAACCCACAGCCATATCCCGGAAGCCCCACGGGCGAGAATCCTTGTGCCTCTGACACGGGATATCACCCCGGATGAGTACAATGCCATCGCCCGCTATCTTGCAGATGAGATTGGCATGGATACGGTTGATCTCTGTTCCTTCAAGATCAATCAGCTGATGTATTGGCCGACCTGTTCTTCCGACGGGGAGTACATCTGCCGCAAATATGAGGGCGACTGGCTCGACCCGGATGTGTTTTTGGCAGCGCATCCGAACTGGCAGGACTGCAGCTTACTTCCGACTGCGCCGGGCGAAAAGGAAGCGGTGGAACGGGAGCGCAAAAGACAAGCCGATCCTCTGACCAAGGAAGGAATTGTAGGAGCGTTCTGTCGTGCGTACTCCATCCAGGAAGCAATACAGACCTTCCTCTCCGATGTGTATGAGCTGACTGCCGACGAGAATCGGTGGGGCTATACGAAGTCGGCGAGCATCCCCGGTGTGATGATTTATGACGGCAAATTCGCCTATAGTCACCATGCCTCCGATCCTGCCTACGGAAAGCTGTGCAACGCATACGACCTCGTAGGGACGCATCTCTTTGATGGTGACTTTACCCGGATGGCTGAATTTGCCGCCAAGGACGAAAAAGTGCGTACCCTTGCACTCAAGGAGCGCCAGGAACGGGCGGTTGAGGAGTTTGCCGAGGAGGAAGATTGGAAGGCAAAACTGGTGCGGCAGAAAAAGTCCACACAGCTTGAGAACTCCCTCTACAACATCAAGCTCATCATGCAGAACGATCCCTACATGAAAAATATCGTCTTCAATCAGCTGGCAGATGGCATGGAGATCAAGGGCGAAGTGCCGTGGTTACACCCCGGCAAGTTCTGGCGTGATGCGGACGATGCCCAGCTCATCTGTTACGTGGACGACCATTACGGAACATTCTCGGCACGGAACTATGACATCGCCGTAGCGAAAGCCGTGGACGACCGCTCCTACCATCCGATACGGGAGTATTTTGCCGCGCTGCCTCCTTGGGACGGTGTGGCACGCGTGGACACGCTTCTTATCGACTACTTAGGCGCAACCGACAACGCATATACCCGTGCCGTCAGTCGGAAAGTGCTGTGCGCCGCCTATCGGCGGATCAAAGAGCCGGGCATCAAGTTTGACTATATGCCCGTTCTGAACGGCGCACAGGGCATTGGAAAATCCACATTCATTGCCAACCTTGGCATGGATTGGTTCTCCGACAGTCTGACCTTATCGGATATGAACGACAAGACCGCCGCCGAAAAGCTGCAGGGCTACTGGATTCTTGAAATCGGCGAGCTTGCAGGAATGAAGAAAGCCGACCTTGATAAGGTGAAAGCCTTTGTGTCGCGGGTGGATGACAAGTATCGGGCAAGTTTCGGCAGACGTGTCACATCCCATCCGCGTCAGTGTGTGTTCTTCGGCACGACCAACAGCGAGAACGGGTATCTGCGGGACATCACAGGAAATCGCCGTTATTGGAACATCAAACTGAGCGGCAGCAGCAAATATAGGCCGTGGCAGATGACCTCGGAGCTTGTGCAGCAGATTTGGGCAGAAGTGATGATTCTTGCTGATGCCGGAGAAAAGCTGTATCTGCCCCCAGAATTGGAGGAATACGCCAAAGAGGAGCAGCGGGAAGCGATGGAGCACGATGAGCGTGAAGGTTTGGTGCGTCTCTATCTCGATACGCTGCTTCCCGCCAACTGGGACGAGATGGATCTCTATCAGCGGCGGGAGTTTTTGCGGGGCGATGATACGACTCCCGTGGGGACAGACGTGCGCGTGATTGTCAGCAACATGGAGATTTGGTGTGAGTGCTTCAGCAGGAAAAAAGAGGATTTGCGTTCCATGGACAGCTATGCGATAGCGGCCATCATGTCCAGACTTCCTGAATGGGAAAAGCAGCCCACACCCCAACGTATCGCAATTTACGGACTGCAGAGAATCTATCGCCGCTTGTAACTTGTACGGAAGTTGTAACTTGCAGCAAAGCCCGTACGATAAGGCTTTGTTACAAGTTACAAGATTTATATATGTAAATAGAAACATAATAATTCCGTACATGAAAAACGCGAATACGCGCATATATGCGTATATAGAGATTTTCTGTAGCCTTGTAACAAGAAACAACGTGAATCCATTGATATGACTGGATTTAGAGGTGATACAACCTCATGTTACAGGAGGAAAAAGTTGTACGAACGGACGATTGAGCAGGAACTTGTATCACGAGTCAAAGTGATGGGCGGAATTGCACCAAAGTTCACCTCACCGGGATTCGCCGGAATGCCCGACCGACTGGTGCTTCTGCCTCGCGGCAGGATGGGATTTGTGGAATTCAAAGCACCGGGAAGAAAGCCGAGACCGCTTCAGCTGGCACGGCACAGACTGCTTCGGCGGCTTGGATTCAAGGTGTATGTGATTGACGAGATAAATCAAATTGACAGCGTATTGGAGGAAATCGACCATGAATGAACTTACCGTTTTGGAACATAACAGCATCCGTGTCATGACGACGGAGCAGCTTGCCGAGGCGTATGGATGCGCTCCGAAGCAAATTCAGCAGAACTTCAGCAACAACCGTGCGCGGTTTATTGCGGGAAAGCACTTCTTTGTTCTGGAAGGGCAGGATTTGCAGACCTTTCGTTTGCAGGTCGAAAATATCGAACTGCAAATTTCCCCGAAAACACGTCATCTGTATCTCTGGACGGAGAGAGGCGCAGCCCGTCACAGCAAGATGCTTGGGACGGAGCGGGCGTGGGATGTATTTGAACAGCTCGAAGACAGTTACTTCAAAGTTGCGAAGAACATGACACCCGAGGAATTTCTGCTATACAGTGCACAGCGAATGGTGGAGCAGGCAAAGGCAATCAAGGCGGCAAATGCCCGTATCGACAAGGTGGACGAGCGGCTTCTTGAGGTCGAGTCCAAGCAGATGACTATCGATGAGCACCACTACACCATCATCGGCTATGCCAATCTCATGGGAGTTCGTGGCGTGAGTCGGGATGCCGCCGCAAGACTCGGACGCAAAGCCTCGGCAATGTCCAGAAAGCAGGGCTATCACATCGGCAAGGAGTACGATGCCAAATATGGCATGGTGAACACCTATCATGTGGATGTGCTGCAGGAAGTGTTTCGGTAATGAATTCCGTTGAGATTGGAGGTGATGCCCCATGAAGTTCATACCGCATGATTACCAGCAGTACGCCATCGACTTTATCGAAAGCCATAAAACTGCAGCCGTACTCCTCGATATGGGACTTGGAAAGACGGTGATCACTCTCACGGCTCTAAATGACCTACTGTTTGACCGCTTCGAGATTTCCCGTGTCCTCGTTATCGCTCCGCTCCGTGTAGCGCGGAATACATGGCCGCAGGAGCTTGGAAAGTGGGAGCATTTGAAGCATCTCCGCTATGCTGTGGCGGTCGGAACGGAGAAAGAGCGGCTTCAGGCACTTCGGCAGCAAGCCTCTCTCTACATCATCAACCGTGAGAATGTGCCGTGGCTCGTGGAGAAAACCAACTTCAACTACGATGCCATTGTGATTGATGAACTCTCCTCGTTCAAGAATTGGAGCAGTAAACGCTTCAAGGCACTTATGAAGGTTCGCCCTTTGGCAAAGAGAGTCATAGGTCTTACGGGAACGCCATCCGGCAACGGCTTGATGGACTTGTTCGCAGAATTCAAGGTACTCGACATGGGAGAGCGTCTGGGGCGATTTATTACGAAGTATCGCCAAGATTACTTCGTGCCGGACAAGCGCAACGGACAGGTGGTATTCTCCTACGCTCCGTTGCCCGGAGCCGAGGAGCGGATTTATGAAAAGATCGCTGACATCACCATCTCGATGAAAGTCGCCGACCATCTGAGAATGCCGGAGCTGATCGAGAGCGAATACAGCGTCTGCATGGATGAGTCTGAGAAGAAGATATACACGGAAATGTGCGAGCAGTTGGTTTTGCAGATGAAGGGCGATGAGGTGACGGCGGCAAATGCCGGTGTCCTGTCCGGGAAACTCGCGCAGATGGCAAACGGCGCAGTCTACACCGACGATGGAGCTACGCTGCATATACATGACCGCAAGCTCGATGCCTTGGAGGACATCGTTGAGAGTATGAACGGCAAACCGCTCCTCGTTGCGTACTGGTTTCGGCATGACGCAGAGCGCATCGAAAAGCGCGTGCCGTGCGTCCGACTGGATACGGATGATGCAATCGCCCGTTGGAATCGCGGAGAAATCCCCGTTGCCCTGATCCATCCTGCAAGTGTGGGGCACGGTCTCAATCTTCAGAGCGGTGGATCGACCTTGGTGTGGTTCGGCATCACATGGAGCTTGGAGCTCTACCAACAGACCGTGGCGCGTCTGTATCGGCAGGGACAGAGTGCAAAGACCGTGGTGGTGCAGCATATCATCGCCGAGGGCACGATTGACGAGAAAATCCTCCGTGCCTTGAAGCGGAAGGACAAGACACAGACGGCTCTGATTGAAGCCGTCAAAGCGGAGGTAACATCATGAACTATGAGATTCTGTCAAACGCCATCGTCGAACAGGCGGCAAAGGATTATCGGTGGGCGAGGGCGGCTCTTGGAAAAGACGAAGAGAACGTTGCAGCGGCAGCGATGCGCTCTGAGACGGAACGGTTCTTCCGTTCTGCATGGTTTGGACAGCTGACGAGCATAGACGGAGAGTGGCTGCTTGAAAAGTTGGAGGGGGAATTTGCATGACAGCGAAAGAATATTTGAGCCAAGCATACTGTATTGATCAACGTGTCAACAGCAAGCTCCGTCAAGTGGACTCCCTGCGTGATCTTGCCACCAGAGCCACATCCACAATGGGAACAGAGCCTGTCAGCGGCACGAGGAATGTCCATCGCTTGGCAGATACCATCGACAAGATTGTTGACTTGGAGAATGAGATCAACGATGACATCGATCATTTGGTAGATTTGAAGCGTGATGTTATGGCGACCATCAGCAAGGTACAGGACACCAATGCCCTCATGCTGTTGGAACTTCGGTATCTCAGCTTCATGTCGTGGGATGAGATTGCGGGGGAGATGCACTACACTTCCCGCTGGGTGCATATTCTCCATTCCAAAGCTCTCGCGGCTGTGGATAAGATTCTTACAGAGAGATGAAATCCATCCCGTTTTGAAATTACGCAAAAAGACTTCACTATAATTCTCTTGAGTTCCAGTGTTGACATGGTAAAATGGTGTTATGAAAAGTATGCTTAAAGGTTCGACCTCCAATGGGAGCAATCCCTGCGGAGGTTTTTTCATGCCGCAATGGAGGTGAAGCGATGCCGAGAAAACCGAAGCGTCCTTGTCGAATGACAGGCTGTCCGAATCTTACGGATCGAAAAAGCTGCTACTGTGAGGCGCACGAGAAAGTTATGCAGCGTCATTACGACCACTTCACGCGCGGCTGCGATCAGCACGAGAGGTATGACAGCGCGTGGCGCAGGATTCGTGACCGACATTTGGCGGGGCATCCGCTCTGTGAGAGATGCAAAGAACAGGGCAGATATATCCTCGCGACACTTGTGCATCACATCAGACCTCTCGCCGACGGAGGCACGCATGACGAGAGCAATTTGATGTCGCTCTGCGTATCGTGTCATGAGCGGATTCACCAAAGAAAAAAGCTGTCCTAAATGAACAGCTTATTCATCGAATATATCCGCATGGGTTCCAGTTTTGACAAGAGTCAAGGTTAAGATATCGTTTTCAACGAAGTATATCAACAACCAATTCGGTTGAATATGGCATTCGCGAAATCCAGCCCCATTCCCATGGAGTTCGTGGTCACTGTATTTGGCATCCAACTTGTTCCCTTATCTCAATTCCTCGACAACATCATCCAGGAGCTTGAGGTTCAAGCCGCGTTTTTTGGCACACTTGTAACTTTTCTTATAAGCGGTGGTAAATTTGATGCGATCGGTCATTCTTCCAATGCCATCTTTAAATCATCCATGTTGTCATAACTAGGGACATTCGGGTCGTAGGAGATCCTTCTTGCTTCTTCCATTGCCATCAAGGCAGTTTGCTTATAACGGGGCATTTCGATAGAAAACGGAATACCTCCACGAAGGACACACTGATGCAGAAACATATTAACAGCACCGGACATATCTAGACCTAGCTCGGAAAACAAAACGCCAACCTGTTCTTTTATGTTCCGGTCAATTCTTATTTGAGTGGGGACAGTTGACATGAT
>ERZ773079.660-NODE-660-length-22290-cov-7.572746_pt1 | contig 22290 bp, 20 predicted proteins | sample MGYA00511355_ERZ773079 | MGnify/ENA primary metagenome ERZ773079 (study PRJEB29015, sample SAMEA2737979) | human oral metagenome | biome: human oral; feature: human-associated habitat; material: dental | place: China | collected 2117 ... | reverse complement strand
CCGGATGAGCTGGAGATCACCCCTCATGAAACAGGTTGAGTCCGCCGAAGCGATCACGAATGCCGGGAACGTTCCGATCACCCCCCCATGAAGCTGGTCGAGCCGGACCGCGACGAAGGAAGGGCCCGAGCCGAAACCACGTCGGGCAACTGACAGCAGCACTGCTCACCTACACGTCCCCGGGCGTCTGGGACAGGGGCGTGACGAAACCGGCTCGCATGAACCGCGCAGACCGGCTCACGCCCATGCGCGAATCCCGGGATCCCACCGCAGGTTCTTGGCCTTCCCGGCCAGCACTGGTCCCAACAGCGCATTGACGAGGTTCGTGGCCAGGGGGTATCGTCATGGTGTGACATCCCCGAGCAAGGTGCTCACGTCACATTGTATGGAAAGGAGCGGTCCCCCATGCAGAGAACTTTGCTGCGCATCAAGTCAATCGGAGACACGTGCTCCCGATCCGGTGCGGCCAGGTTGATGCTCCCTGACCATGCCCAGGATGCTGATCGAGACTTCGAACTCGAACTCATGAAGGCCATGGAGATGGACAAAGAGCTGACCGGCGCGGTTCGCTGAGAACTGGGGGTGTGGACGCTTTCGTCCGCACCCCCTGGACCCAAATCGGAACGAGGACCCTCGTGAAAAAGAGTCGATACGTCCATACTATACGGGGGGTACGCCACGCGGGCGCCTATGACGTACGGCGCCCTGCGCTTTTCAAGGTCTCGGAGGCAGAGCTCCAGAGGCTAGAAGGCGGAGCCGCGCATGGTCTTGGGGAACTCGGTGCCGTTGGTGCCGAACAAGAAGGTGCTCTCGTTAGGGCGCTCAATGATCAGCGGCAGCGCCGTAGGAGCAGTCAGAGCGGTTGTTTCACGGATATGCGGCTGTCCTTGACGGAGCGATGCAATATGTCCTGCGACTACTGTTTCCAGCAGACTCTATATCCAGAGTCGCGGCCTCGAATGTCGGAGGAGACACTGAGGGAAACGCTCTCTTGGTTCCTGGGACAAGCCAATCAGTGCGCAGTGACTATTCAGTACTTCGGCGGTGAGCCCATGCTGGAATGGCGACATCTGGTTGCCTCCCATGAGATGCTGGAAGAGGCTCGCAGTCAAGGTGTCATCGAGGGGTACCGAGAGTCGATGACGACAAATGGCACCGTCATGACTCGCGAACGTGCTAGATGGCTGATTGATCGGGAATTTGAGGTCAGATTCTCATTTGACGGCCCCCCAGAGGTGAATGACCTTCACCGCGTCATGAGAAACGGAACTGGTAGTTCGGAACGGGCATTGCGAGGGCTCCGAAACTGGGTGGATGAGGGAGGCGAAACGGCTATTCTCATGACTGTCACCCCGGAGAATCTGAGGAGTCTACCTGGCCATGTAAAATGGTTCCTGGAGCAGGACGACCTCCAATTGGCTCAGATTGGAATCAACTCGCCCCAGCCGAATGCGGAGGGCTGGGAAACTGGTGGTCCAGAACTCGCGGAAACGATCTTCGAAATTTGGCAAGAGTGTAACAAGCGGGGAATCAAGTTTCACGGACCGGGTACACAGATACCGCAGTACATCAATTCTGGGAGGCCGCAGCAGCGTTCTTGCGCCGATAGTGCCTGGATGACCGACGGGCCGGGGCAATGGCCCGTGTATGTCGCAGCCGATGGGCGTCGGTCGCTCTGTTTGGTCCATCACAATGATAAGAGGGTCGCTTTCGATGCCGCGTCAGAGAAGACCCGCGCCCGAGAGTGGCACTTTTCCCACGGTGTGCCTCTTGATTGCGATGCCTGCCCAGCTTTGACCGTTTGCGGAGGGCCCTGTGTTCTCGAACGCCTACTATGGGGAGATAATCTGGCCAGCCAGAAGTGCGGGTTCATGCGGACGATGCTTGATCTTGTGATCCGTGATGAACTGTCCTGATCCAGTTGAGCGGGCCGCGCGCGGAATTATTCGAGCCACGCTTCAGGCTCTCGGCGGTAGGACCCCCTCCGTAGTTCATTTGGTGGTCAAGGAAGACGCAGCCCTATGGCTTCATGTGAAAGCGATTGCCCATGCGATGGGGTGGCACGTAACAGAGGCTAGCCACGCGTCCGACGAGGCCCTTCCAAGGGTCACTCGCTCAGAGGGCCCGCGGGTTCTCTGGTGGCAGGAGGCTTTCCGCAAAGAGGAGCCGGCGGGGCTAGTCAGCTGGCCAGAGTATTGGAGCGAGCACTTCGAACTGTTAGTCAGCATCGGTTACCCGGAGGGTTTGACATCCAGAAGATTGTTCGAACTTGTAGCAGGAGCCTACGACATGGCTTTAGCGGTCGATCCAGGCCGAGTGGAGCGTAGGTCGGCTGCAGTATCGCACCTGATGTCCCAGGCCAGTGAGGTCCTGCTCAAGCATGAGGATTCCTACATCCGGATTCCCCGACAGCACGAGGCCCGTACAGATTTTGATTCAGTAGGACGCGACGCGCCGATATTGCAACTCCCGCTTGGTGAATCCTGGCTTCCGGTTGATAGTCCAGGGTTTACCATACAATTGCCCTATCTTGATGACTTCGACATTAGAAATGCTCAAATAGAAGACGGGCGTTTCGAAGGAATCAACATTTGCGAGGTGGGGATAGGGACAAACTCTGCTTGCCGCCCGATCCCGGGCACTCTCCTTCCAGAAAAGACCGATGGGCGCGTCCACCTTGGCCTGGGAGACAATATTCTAATGGGTGGGGATACTTCTGGATCTTTCCATGGGGATTTGTTCCTGACTCCCGAGGTCAGTCTGGTCGCTAAGATCGATGATTCGTTCGAGGTTCGTGTTTCGCCCGCGAAGACTTCCCCTCAGGCCTACGTGGCGGTCACCGGGGAGGGCCAACGAATCGTGCGTGTCCCACTTCGAGGCTTCGTGGGACCAAACGATGGAGATCCGTGCGAAATCATAGAAGCGTTTGGCGAAAGGATTGCTCCCTCCTGGTCAAACTGGGAATCGCTGGGGTCCTTGGTTGATCCAAGATCAACCGAACTCTTCGTATTCCCCGAGACTGATATCGAACGGGTATGCTCTCTCGATAACGGCGCGAGTGAAGGCCCCTACGCGGACCTATGGCAACGCTTTCAGATCACCCTGGGGCCACTGCCTTGGCCACGGGTTGACATCTTGCGTGCCCCCCTATCGAAGCTAGGGCTTGCGCAAGCAGTCTCGGTGCCCGGTGCAATTCTTCTGGATCATTCGCTCAAGAGTCGACCCCTAACTGAAAAGTGGCTCTATATCTCGCATGAGATGTGTCATCAGTGGATTGGCGGAATGATGAGGCTGGGGCCCAAGCACAGCTCTACCTGGGAAGCTGCCTGCGAGGGCATTGCGCAGAGGATTTCGGAGGAAGTTCTAGGGAGTCGGTCCGCTGAAGTGTTCAGATTACTTAGAACCAGGCAACGAGTATTCTCTGACGGCCTATCTCGTATAACGGAAGAATGGGCAACCGATGTCGCCCTGTGCTCCGTCGTTAGACAGATATGCGAAGAGTCGCTGCTTCAAGCGAGGCGACAGGAAGATATTCCACTACCACCCAGGAGTCGTGCATGTTCGCCAGTCAAATGATCTCAACCGCTGTCTCGTGCAATCTTAGCTGCACTTACTGTTACTACGTGACAGGGGCTTCGGAGTACGTTGCTAGCAATCTGCAGGCCGATGACTATGAGGCTTGGTTTGAGAAGTGCCGCTCGGCCGATGTTCCGTTGTATTCCATTGACATAACGGGTGGTGAACCGCTCCTGCATCCAGGTATTGAAGGAATTCTGCGGGTTGCTGCCGATGCTTTCCATAGGTATGCCCTGCTGACCAATGGCGTGCTAATGACGGATACTATTGCGCATCTGTTGGCTTCCCTGGGTTACTCGGTCCATGTCTCGCTTGACCACGTTTCACCCGAGGTTGGCGATAGAGTACGTGGCGGGACCAAGGGAGCGCTTCGTGGTATTGAACGCTTGCTTGAGGCGGGAGTACGAGAAATTGAGGCGGCGATGGTGGTGACCAGCCAGAATTGGCGTGATATTCCGAATGTCAGCCAGTTTGCTGCAGACAAGGGGGTGGCGCTGGAGCTCCTGCCCGTAGGTATTCACTCGAGTCATCATCTTAGTCTCACACGGCTCGCGCCGGAGGAGAGAATAGCTTTGGCAACTATGGTTCGGGATGTGCAAGCAGATCGTGAAGACTACTCTCTTAACGTGGCGTCTGCAGTGTTGACGGGAAGGTTGCCGCGGATTGAGAGATGCTCCTTTGTCGAGAGCTCAATCTTCATCGAAGCGGACGGCGGCATCTGGCCCTGCGGTCATGAGATGGGTCCAACGCAAAGGCTGGGGAGTATTCTTGATGATCCAACTGAGATCGTCTTGAAGCACGCCGAGGCCGCTTCTGAACGTCGCCCGCCTACCTGTGCTGGGATCCACTGCCTTCCTCTTGCGAGCTGACTTGAAAGACTTGATGATGCTCGTTAAAGGGTCGGTTGGGAGCGGGAGGAAACTCCTCGCATTGCTCGCCGTTGTTGGTTTCGCGGACTTCATTTTCGGGGCCACATTCGTATCGCAGATGCTTGCTGCTGGTGTCGGGCCCGCGGTCGCATCACTCGCGGTTTCGATTGCCGGCCTCGTATCCGTGGTGGTTGAGGTGCCAAGCGGTGTGCTGGGTGACAAGTATGGTCATAAACGGTTGACGGTATCTGGGCTCCTGGCCTGGGGGCTTGGACTTGTCGCGTTTGGCGTGTCTACATCGACATGGATGTTTGTCTGTAGCTTGCTGCTTTGGGGGATCGGGATGTCGTTGTTCTCCGGGGCCCCGGGAGCTCTGGTGGTCAACGAATTGCGTGCCAACGGCCGGGAGGACGTGATTCCACGTCTGGTCGCCCGCATACATATTGCCCACTGGGTTGCATCCGCGGCAGGGGCATGTAGTGTATTTCTGTTTGGTGAGCGCGTTTCAGCTCCTGGATTGGTTGTGGTGGCCGGTGTACTGCTGGTGGTGCTGTGCGTCTGGGTGTGCCTTACTTGGGGAAATGGTGTTAAAACTTCCGGGCTGCGGATCACTGAGACGTTTTCTCTCGCCATCAAGTACTCGTGGCGGAAGGCTCGGCTTCCACTGGTGTATGGCGTTCTGCTAGGGATGCTACAAGGGATCCTCGTTCTTTCTTGGCAGCCATTAATATTGGAAGTCGGATCGGGGAGGGCGAGCACACTTGGGTTGGCACTCTTCTTCTTGAGTCTTGCGGCCGCATTGGGGTCTTGGTTTGCTGAGCGTCTAGTGAGGGTGGGGCGTAACCTCGTGACGTTCGGTTCCCTGCTGCTCTTAGCGTCCGGGCTTATTCTTGCAGCAGGTGGTGGACTTGGTGCCTACGCGGGTATCGGAATCGCTGAGTTGGGAATTGGCTTGGGCCTGGCAGTCGTATCAATGTGGCAGCATGAGGTGTTTGAAGATTCCGTTCGGAATACCCAGCTGTCTCTGGCCAGCGCTAGTGGGGCGATTGGAATGGCCGCTGCCCAGGCGGTGTTTGGGTTGAATTGGGAGAGGTGGGGGCTCGGGCCAAGCCTTGTTTCCGCTTGCGTTATGGTCTCGTTACTCGGCCTCCTGGCCCAGGGCATTGCTGTCATGACTCGTCTACGCACACGTGCGGAAGGGGGTGCTTGATGTACAGAATCGGATTGCTTTGGCATGCTCGCGGAGAATGCTACTTGATTAGCGAGCGCGGTTGGCTTCGACTGAGGTCAAATTCGAGGATCGCAAGAAGAGATGGCCTGGTGAGGGTCTACGGCGAGGCATTGAATGAAGGTGAGTGGCTTGTAGAACGGGTTGAGGAAATCTTTGGCGGCGCCTCGGAAAAGAGACCTCTATATTACGACCGTCCGCCCGAGAATGTCTTCGGAGCAAGTATGCTGCGGAGCCGTGTGCATAAATTCATGGAGGCTCGGGGGTACGCAGAAATAATGCTCCCCTCGGCATGGCACACTGCTCAGGAGTGTGACGCCGAGGAGTTGCGGGTCACGCATCCACACGTCCTTGGTGACGTGGTCCTTCTGCAATCCCCTCAGCTTCCCGCTTATGCGGCGGTTTCAGGCGGTCTGGATGGTTGGTATTCGTTTGCCCGCTCATGGAGGTGTGGGCCCAGCGGCGAGAGCGTGGAGGCAAGCCTGTTTGAGTTTGAGCAGTTGGTACTGGGCGGCGTTGGTGTCGTGCTCGCGGATCTGATGGGCGATGTCCAGGATCTCTTCTGTGAGTTGGCTGCTACCCAAGGAATCACGGTTTGCGAAGACGAGTTTCGCTCTGTGCCCGTTCGGACGGACTCCTTTGGTGTAGGCAAGATGGATCCTGTGTCGGTCTTGAAAGTGTCGACCAACATGGGGCGTCAAGCCCGAGTGTTGATGTACCGACGGCTTGCTGAGCTCGGTGCACATGTCACCGTCTTAGACGAGTTTGGGTCGACCCTATACGGAGAAGATGCTGTCTTGTCGAGCGCCTGTGAACGTCTCGTGGTCCAGGTCGCCGAGGAACACTTCGATGAAGTAGAGCGGTTGTTTGCCGCCGTGCGGCGCGCCCTAGCCCGCAGCCAGCTCACTGATATGACCAACCAGATTACGGATGCCTGGATGCCGACGTGGAGGATCCTGACCACGGCCATAGAGAAGGACTCTGCAAAGATCGGAGAGGGTAGCGGTGGAGGGCGCGCTATCGCGGCAACCAGACTCGGTGAGGATCGTTGTCGTGCGGCCTCCCTAACAGTCGGCGGGGTTAACGTAGCCCACGTGGAGGAATTTAGCGCCCTGGATCGTTTCGAAATGAACCTGCAAGCAAATGGCTTGCCCCATGAACGGTTCAGGTATCTACTGGATCTCAAGGGGAGTGCGCCTAGGGCGACGGGGATGGCGTGCTTAGGGTGGGAGCAACTGTGTGCAGTTATTCTCGGGACGTCGCCGTATCGATGTCAGCTATTTCCGCGACGCAGTAATGGCTCTGCCGGCAACGCGCAGACGCCCACGATCCATTCGTAAGCTTTGAGAAGGAGGCTCAGCATGGTTCCAGGGACGAAGAAGTTGAACGTGCCGCGTGGGTCGGGGGCCGTTCCGTCGGCAGGGCCACTGCTGACGATGCAAGATGCCCTACGCCGTCTCTCCGATTACTGGACCTCGAAAGGGTGCCTCACGTGGCAGCCGTTCAATTCCGAGGTCGGTGCGGGTACCATGAACCCGGCGACGGTGCTGCGGGTGCTTGGCCCTGAGCCGTGGGATGTGGCCTACGTGGAGCCGTCGGTGCGCCCCGACGACTCCCGCTATGGCGAGAACCCGATGCGTATTCAGACGTTTACCCAGTTTCAGGTGATCCTGAAGCCGGAGCCTGGCGACCCGCAGGAGCTCTACCTCGGGTCGCTGGAGGCCCTCGGGATCGACCTCGACGCCCACGACGTGCGTTTCGTCGAGGACAACTGGGCGCAGCCCGCCATCGGCGCCTGGGGCCTCGGCTGGGAGGTGTGGCTGGACGGGATGGAGATCACCCAGTTCACCTACTTCCAGCAGGTCGGCGGGCAGGACCTCGACCCGATCCCCGTGGAACTGACCTACGGGATCGAGCGCATCCTGATGGCGCAGCAGCGCGTCACCCACTTCAAGGACATCGCCTACGCCCGCAAGGCCGACGGCAGTATCGTCACCTACGGTGAGGCGTTCGGCCAGCAGGAGTACGAGATGAGCCGCTACTACCTGGACGACGCCGACATCGAGACGAACCGGCGGCTCTACGAGGCCTACGTTTCGGAGGCCACCCGCATGGTGGAGGCACGGCTACCGGTTCCCGCCCACTCCTACATCCTCAAATCCAGTCACGCCTTCAACGTGCTCGACGCCCGCGGCGCGATTTCCACCACGGAACGCGCCCAGGCGTTCAGCACCATGCGCCGCCTGATGCGCAACACCGCAGCGTTGTGGGTGGAACGGCGAGGCGAGCTCGGGTTCCCGCTCCTCAAGGAAACCGAGAGGAAAACCGAGGCGCCGGAGGAGACCACTGAGGAACCCGCCACGGACCGGCCCCGGACCTTCGCCCTGGAGATCGGACTGGAGGAGCTTCCCCCGCACGTTGTCGGCCCCACCGTTGAGGCGGTGAACAAGACCCTCACGAACGGGCTTGCGGCCTCGCGCCTGGCGCACGGCGAGATCCGCGTCGACGGCACCCCCAGGCGCATAGTGGCAATCGTCGACGAGGTTGCGGCCCGGGAACCGGACGCCACGAACCTGCGGAAGGGCCCGAAATGGGCGGTTTCCTTCGATGCCGACGGCAACCCCACAAAACCGTTGCAGGGTTTCATGCGCGGCCAAGGAGTCACCCTGGAGCAGGTCGTAAAGGCCGAGGTGAACGGCGCCGAACACGCCTGCGTCGCCGTCGAATCACCGGGCCGCAACGCCCTGGAGGTGCTGAAGGGCATCGCCGAGGACTGCGTTTCCGGGCTGCGCGCCGAGAAGAACATGCGCTGGCGCGACCCGAAGCTGTCCTTCTCCCGGGCCGTGCGCTGGCTGGTGGCGCTCTGGGGAGAACAGATCGTCCCGGCCCGCGTCTCTGAGGTGGCCGCGGGGCGCAGCACCTATCTGCAACGCACCACCGCTGCATCCACCGGGACCGGGAAACGTCTCGACGGTGTTCCCGTCGGATTCCACGACCTCGCCTCCGCCGACGACCTGCCGGGCCTGCTCGCCGAGGGACGGATCGCGCTCGGTTTCGTGGAACGCCGAGGGGCGGTCGTGGCCCAGGCGGAGAAACTGGCGGCCGGTGTGGGAGGCGTCATCGATTTCGAGGACAACGCCGCGCTGGTCGACGAGATCGCCAACCTGGTGGAGGAACCATTCGGGGTGCTGGGCAGTTTCGACGAGCGTTACCTGGAGCTCCCGGACCGGATCCTGGTCTCGGTCATGGCAAAGCACCAGCGCTACCTGCCGGTCCGCGACGCCGAGGGGCGCCTGTTGCCGTACTTCGTGACCATGGCCAACGGCGCCTGCGACGAGACCGTGGTGGCGGCGGGCAACGAGTCGGTGCTGCGGGCCCGCTACGAGGACGCCCTGTTCTTCTGGAACCAGGACCTCGAGGTCGAATCGGTCGATGTCTTCGTGCCGGGCCTCGAGAAGTTGACCTTCGAGAACCGGCTCGGTTCGGTGGGGCAGCGCGCCCGCCGCATCGCCGCGGTGGCCACCAGGGTGGGGGAGGGGCTGGGCCTCGCCCCGGAGCAGGCCGCGACCCTGGCACGCGCCGGGCAGCTGGCGAAGTATGACCTGGCGACGAACCTCGTCACGGACATGACCAGCCTCGCCGGTTTCGTCGCCCGCGAGTACGCGCTCCGCAAGGGCGAGACCCCCGCGGTCGCCGAGGCCCTTCACGAGATGGAGCAGCCCCACACCTCCGCCGACGCGGTCCCGGCCTCGCTCCCGGGCGCCCTGCTGGCCCTCGGGGACCGCTTCGACCTGCTGATGGCGATGTTCGCCCTCGGCGCGAAACCCTCCGGTTCCTCCGACCCCTACGGGCTGAGGCGGGCCGCGCTGGGCGTGGTGCGCGTGCTGCGTGAGGTTCCCGGGCTGGCCGGCATTGGTGTGCGCGACGGCCTGGAGGCCGCAGCGGAGGCGTTGACGACCCAGGGCATCGCGGTTTCGCAGGACGCGATCGTAGCGGCCGAGGAATTCGTCATCGGCCGCTACGCCCAGCTGATGCGCGACGAAGGGCGCTCCGCCGACATGGTGGCCGCAGTCCTGCCGTCGGCCACCCACCCGGCGGACGCGGAGACGAAGGCCAACGACCTGGAGGCCCTTCTCGGGGAACCCGGCTGGCGGGCCGTCGTGGAGGCCATCGTGCGGATCCACCGCATCCTCCCCGCGGGCACTACCCCGGGGTTCGATCCGGCGGCCCTGGTCGACGACGCGGAGAAGGCCCTCGCCGAGGCCATTGCGGACAGGAAACCCTGCGAATCCGTCTCCGGTTTCGCAACCTCGGCGAAGGACCTGGTCGACCCCATCGCCCGGTTCTTCGACGACACCTTGGTGATGGCGAAGGAACCCGGGCTGAGGGCGGCACGCCTGGGTTTGCTGGCCGGCGTCGCGGCCCTCGCTCCGGTGGGCCTGGACTGGGCCGCCATCGACGCGGCCACGAAGTGAGAACACCGGGGACGGTTCCGGGAGCGGGCGGTCCTCGGTGTCATTACCACCCACCCTGCGGGCGCTGGGTGATGCGGTTCACGCATCCAGCAGGCGCAGGATCTGTTCGCCGACGGCCCCCTCGTTGTTGGGGCCGATCCGGGTGAAACCCCGGCCGAGCAGACACGGATCGGCGTCCGCCATGACGTAGCCCCGGCCCACCAGTTCCAGCATCCCCAGGTCGTTGTGCATGTCACCGAACGCGACCGCGTCGGCCGCATCGACGCCGATCTCCTCCAGCAGCCTCGCCAGGGCGGCACCCTTGGTGACGCCCGGCGCCGACAGCTCGACGGTGCCGCACTCGTCGTGCCAGGAGAAGGTGGCCTGGAGGATCTCCCCCGCGGCGGCGACGGCCACGGGGGAGAAGGCGTGGGTGTCTGCGTGGCGGGTGCGGGCGAGCACCTTGATGACCGGGCCGGCCGCCAGCAGGTCCGGGAGGCCGGCCACCTGGTCGGCCCCGGAGAAGTGCCCAACCGGGTAGCCGGGTTCGCGACCCCAGCCGTGCTCGTACTCCACCGCGAACGAAACCTCGAGTTCCGGCGGCAGCGCCGCCGCGAAGGCCAGGGCCCGTTCCGGTTCGATCGGGTGGAGGAAGTCGGGGCGGGGCCTGGTCAACCGGCCGATGGCCGCCCCGTTGCTGGAGATCGCCACGGGATCCAGGTCACGCAGCTCCGCCAGGGCGTCGAGCCAGCGCCTGGGCCTGCCCGTGGCGATCACGAAGACGACGCCCTCCTCGACGGATCGTCGCGCCGCCGCCAGGTTTGACTGGAGGAGGACGGCGTTCGCACCCAGGAAGGTGCCGTCCAGGTCCGTGGCGATCAGGGCTGGTTTCATGCCATCAGGCTACCGGCGTTCACCGGGGTCACCTGCCGGGCCGGCTGCTCTGTTGATCCGCACCGGGCTGCCCGCTGCCCGGGCCGGAACCCATGCCGGTCGCCTACTGGTTGGCGGTGACTGTGCCTGCCGATTCGCCGCTCAGCAGGATCTCGATCGAGCCCGTCGCCCTCCGAATCGATCGTGACGGTTGAACCGTCGATCGTGACCCCGCCGCCCGAGGCGGTGGCCGAGGAGCAGCCGGCGAGGACGGCGACTGCCGCGAGAGAGGCGAGTCCGAGTTTGAGCTTTCGCATTTTCATAGTCGGTCCTTCGGTGGTCTCGTTTGTCAGAAGTGTCGGTTCAGGACCCGGCGCCAGCGGTTCGCGGGCAGTTCGGGGTGCAGGGCGGCGAGGCCAGTGGCGTATTTGGAGATCCGTTGTGGGCGGTAGCCGTGGTACCAGAGGGTCCGGTCCGCGGAGCTGGGGGCCGGTCCCGCCTTGGTCTCGATGATCGCCAGCCGGGGAGCCCGCAGGCTGTGGCCGTTCTCCGTCCAGACGAGTTCCCGGTCCAGGGTGAGCCGGGCCCGGCCATCGGCGGCGAGCAGCGTGGTTCGCAGGTAGCTGGTTTCCAGGCTCGGTCCCAGCCACTGCGGGCGGATGCCGCGGATCCCCCCGGTGGCAAGGCGGCCGCTGATGAAGCCGTACTGTTCGGGCGCGATCTCGAACAGTGCAGAAGGATCGTGGGGGATGCGTTCCTTGACGGTGTTTCCGCCGCGCCGGGTCTTGACCTCCAGGAAGGCCTCGCCCGAGTCCCGGTAGTGACGGACCCTCACCTTGAACCGGTGCGGGCGGCCCCTCGCGGCCAGCAGGTAGGAGTCGCGTGCCGTGGTGTCGAAGTAGACGGATGTGTACCCGAACTCCGTTCTTCCCCCGATGTTCAGGACCCTGGTGCCGGTCGGCAGGCAATCGAGTATCGCCTCGGCGGCGCGCTGGTGCAGCGGATATTTGCGGTCCACCCGGCTCATGAACTCCGCGGCCGCGTTGAGTTCGTCGAGGTGAACCGGGGCGAGATCGCTCAGGCTCATCGCAGCACCTCCACTTTCTCGGTGACCGGGAGACCGGCTCCCGGGGCGTAGCGAACCTCGACGAGGGTGGTGTCGGCGACGAAGTCGAGGCGCTGGACGTTCACCCCGAGCACTCGGCCCCCGAGACGGGTCGCCAGTTCGTAGCGGAGTTCCTCGGGATCGGTGATCGCCCGGTCGAGGTTGACGACCTCGCGTTTGACCCCTGTCCGGAACCGGGAGGAGTCGGCCAGAGCCAGGACGACCACGATTAGGGCCATCGTCGCGTAGGTGGTGGTGGAGCCCCCGAGCCCGCCCAGCAAACCGAGGGCGAGCGAACTGAAATAGTAGGCCACCTCGTGCTGGGCCAGTTCATCGGACCGGAGCCGGATGATCGACAGCACCCCGAACAGGCCCAGGCCGAGTCCTGCCGCGACGGTGCTGTTCAGCAGCCCGATGGAAACCGCCATGACGCCGATGTTGACGCCCAGATAGGCGACCGCCAGATCGCGGCGGTGATGCCGTGGCAGGTAGATGGCGAAGACGAGGACACAGATTGCGACGATGTTGGCTAGGTAGGGCAGGAATTGCATGTGCTGGCCTTGTTGATCGGTGGAGAGGATCTTTCCTCAGGGCGATCACCATTGAGCCGGGCCAACTTGTACGTTGCCTGTGTTCCCCGGATGCGAAAGATGTGAAGAAGGACGGTTACAACTTGCGTTCGGGGCTCGGGCTGCCCGGGCCCGAGGAGTCACCCGAGGGCTGTTCCATCGAGGGGGTGTCGCTGCGGCTCTCCAGTTCCGAGGGTTTCCCGGAGGACGACTCCCCAGAAGACGGTTCCCCGGAGGACTGGCTGGGGGAACCGCTACCGCTACCGGTAGCGGATTCGGAACTTGGCACGGGGGCGGGAGGGGACACCTTCTGCTGGTTCTGGAACACCAGGATCGCCAACAGCACCGCGACGGAGGCGATCAGCAGCATCAGCAGGAAGGATGTGAGCAGGCTGAGCCAGCCGGCCCGGTCCTTGCGGCCCGGCCAGGGAAGCGGCCACATCCGCCATGTCCCCGGGCGGATGTTCTGCCACCAGTGCATCTGGAAATCCGGTCCCGCGGGGGAACCGAGCTGGGGGGTGTGCACGAGATCGACGGCGGCGAGCACCCGTTGCGCCTCTGCCACGGCCTTGGGGGAACCGGAGAAGGCCAGTGCCACCCACGGGGCTAGAGGGCGGTGGGAGGCGACGATCGGGTCGTCGTCCTCGTCCCGGAAACGCACCGCCATGCGCCCCTCGTCCTGATCCTGACCGCCGCGGGCCACGACGGTGTCGATGTGCATGGCGTTGATTTCACCGGAGAAACGTGCCCGCGCAGCGGGATCCGAGGCGGCGCCGTCGCGCAAGTGGATCAGCATCACCGGATCCGAGCCGTCCGCGTGCGCGCAGTAGACGACACCCGCTGGGCTCTCCGCGAGACGTGAGTCGATCCAGAAATCGCCCACGCGGACCGGGTCCTCCGGAAGAAGGGGATGGTGTTCCGCGTATTCGGGTGTGGGATCTGGTGGCTGAGTCATCAAGGACTATGACATCACATCGCGAGGTCCTCCGTCTCCGGGCATCGCATCTCGGTCCTGCTCGGCGGGCGCGGTATCGTGGTGCGCGATCGTTTCAAGGAGACTCCAAGTTGACTACCCCCAGCGCGCAGCCGCCCCTGCCCACCACCGTTGCCGACGCCGCTCGCCTTCTGGGCGTGGCCATCAGCCAGGTGCAGCGGGTCATCGTCGGTCAGGAACACATGGTCCAGCAGTTGATGGTGGCTCTTCTGGCTAAGGGCCACTGCCTTCTCGAAGGCGTACCGGGCGTGGCGAAAACCTTGGCGGTGCGTTCCTTCGCGACAGTCGTCGGAGGGGATTTCGCTCGAGTGCAGTTCACCCCGGACCTGGTTCCCTCCGACATCGTCGGAACCCGCATCTACTCCGCCAGCTCCGAATCTTTCGAGATCGAGCTCGGACCGGTTTTCGTGAACTTCGTGTTGGCCGACGAGATCAACCGGGCGCCCGCGAAGGTGCAGTCCGCGATGCTCGAGCTGATGGCCGAGAAACAGGTTTCCATCGGCGGCAGGACCTACCCCGCGCCCGAACCGTTCATCGTGATCGCGACCCAGAACCCCGTCGAGTCCGAGGGCGTCTACCCGCTTCCCGAGGCGCAGCGGGACCGTTTCCTCGTGAAGGTGGACGTGCCCTACCCGAAGGGCAACGAGGAGTTCGAGATCCTCAGGCGCATGAGCGTCAAACCCCCGCAGGCGGAGCAGGTGCTGAACCCTGGTCTGGTGCGCCACCTGCAGGACATGGCGTCCAAGGTTTTCGTCCACAACCTGGTCAGCGAGTACATCGTGCGCCTCGTGCTGGCCACCCGGAACCCTGCCGATTTCGGAATGCCGGACCTGGAGCCGGTGATTCAGATCGGTTGTTCCCCCCGCGCCACGCTCGGCCTTGTGGCCGCGTCGCGTTCCCTCGCGCTGATCAACGGCCGCGACTACGTGCTCCCCACCGATGTGCAGGCGGTGGCCCGCGACGTCATGTCCCATCGCATCGTGCTCGGTTTCGATGCGGTGGCCGACAACGTTCTCACCACCGACGTGGTGGATCGCATACTGGCCATGGTCCCGGCACCCACCCCGGTGTGGAACGACCAGTCACGCCAGCAGCGTCACCAGCAACACGGCTACCAGCCCGGTCATGCCTGAGGGAACCTTGACCTCCCCATCCTTCGCACCCGCACCCGCGACACAGGCGCCCCACGATCCCGGGGCCGCCACATCCGTGCTGCACACACCGAGCGGCCCCACCATCCCGCTGACCAAACTGGCCCCGGAAGCCGCCCTGCGGCGCCTGGAACTCACCGTCGTCCGCCGCCTGGAGGGGTTCCTGCACGGAGATCACCTGGGTCTGCTCCCGGGACCGGGTTCCGACACGAACGACGCCCGCCCGTACCAGCCGGGCCAGGACGATGTCCGGATGATGGACTGGGCCGTCACCGCACGCACCACGGTTCCCCACGTCCGCGACACCATGGCCGACCGGGAGCTCGAGGTCTGGGGACTGCTCGACGTGACCCCGTCGATGAACTGGGGGACCGAGGGCATCACCAAACGCGACCTGGGCATCGCGGCCATCGCGACGATCGGTTTCCTAAGCCAACGGATGGGGGACCGGTTCGGCGGTCTCATGATGCTGCCCGACCGCATCAAGCGGCTGCCCGCCCGTTCGGGCCGGACCGCCCTGTACGGGATGCTGCGGCAGATGCTCACCGAACCCATCGTCCCCGACAACGCCCCCGGTGACCTGGAACTGGTCGACGGCATTGAGCAGATGGCACGCTCCCAGCGACGCCGCGGCATGCGGGTGGTGGTCTCGGATTTCCTGACCTCGGGAGAGGCCGAGCTTGATCCTGACCGGCCACCGGCCTGGGAACGGGCGATCAGGCGGCTGGCGGTTCGCAACCAGGTGCTGTGCGTCGAGGTGGTTGACCGGCACGAACTGGAGTTCCCCGACGTCGGGGAGATGCTGATCCGCGACCCGGAAACCTCCTTCCTGCGCTACATAAACACCTCCGATCCGGCCGCGCGCCAGCGGATGGACGACGCCTCACGCGCGCAGCGTGAACGCATCAAGGTGGCGCTCAGGCGCGCGGGGGCGGGACACATCCAGCTGCGCACGGACCGCGACTGGGTATCTGACATCGCGCGATTCGTCCTCGGCTACCGGCGGGTCGCCAGCGCCCTTCACGCGCCGCCCCAGGGAGTGAGCCGATGATGGACTGGTTGGCTTTCAAGACCCCCGAGAGGCTGTGGGTGCTGCTGGTTCTTCCCGCGCTGATCATCGCCTACCTGGTGCTGATGCGTCTCAAGGGGCGAACCTCACTGCGTTACACCAACACCGGGGTGCTGGGCCGGGTGATCGGTTCCCAGCGCCGCTGGACGCGGCACCTGGCCGTTTTCATGTCGCTGTGCTCCCTGGTGGCGCTGACCCTGGCCTGGGCCCAGCCACTCGGAACGGAGAAGGTCCCAAGGGAACGGGCCACCGTGGTCATGGTGATAGACACATCGCTTTCCATGCAGGCCTCCGACGTGGACCCGAACCGGTTGGAAGCGGCCAAGACCGCCGCGAAACAGTTCGTGGATGCGCTGCCCGACTCCTACAACGTCGCCCTGGTCTCGCTCAACGGTTCCCCTGCCGTGGTAATGCCCCCCTCAACGGACCGGGGCGCGCTCACCAGGGCCATCGACACCCTGGAACTCAAGGAGGGCACCGCCATCGGGGATGCTCTGGACCAGGCGCTCAAGGCCGTCAGTGAGGCCCCCGCTCCCGAGGACGGTTCCGAACCCGCGCCGGCCATGATCGTGATGCTGAGTGATGGTGGAAACACCACGGGAACGGACCCAGCAGAAAGTGCAACGCGTGTGCACCAGGCTGGCGTGCCGGTGTTCACCATTGCTTACGGAACTGAGAATGGCTATGTCGACCTGGACGGGAAGCGGTACAATGTCGCGCCAGACAACGAGACCCTCCGCTCCATCTCTGCGACCACGGGTGGGGAATCAGTCTCCGCTGACAGCGCGGACAGCCTCAAAGATGCCTATAAGAAGATCGGCTCATCGGTGGGTACGGAAGAGGTGAGGAAACCAGTGACCGCACAGTATGCGTTCGGGGCTCTCGGTTTCGCTGTCGTGGCTGCGCTGGGTGCCGTGATGATGGCCGCGAGGTGGCCCCGATGACGACGTTGGTGCTCGAGTTCATGCAGCCCAACCGTCTGTGGGCTCTGGCTCTGATCCCGGTCATCGCTGGGGTGTACTGGTACCTGGCGAACCGGCGTCCCCCATCGCGGGCACAGAATTCTCGCCTGCGGCTCGTCATCCCCAAGGACGCGGCCTGGAAACGGCACGGTGCCGTGCTGCTGGCGTTGCTCAGCCTTGCCTCGCTGGTGATCGCATGGGCGATGCCGAAAGACTATGGTCGCCAACCGAGGGATCGTGCCACCATCGTCGTCACGATCGATGTGTCCTGGTCCATGGAAGCCGAGGATGTGACACCCAACCGGCTTGAGGCCGCGAAGGAATCGGCAAAGAAATTCATTGCGAGCCTCCCGGAACGCTTCAATGTTGCGCTGGTCACCTTCGCAGGCACCGCGAATGTCAGTGTTCCCCCAACCGTGGACAGAGGTGTGCTGAATCGCGCCATTGACGGTCTCCAACTGGCCCCCTCCACTGCGATCGGGGAAGCGATCTACACAAGCCTCGATGCCCTGAAGCTGGTGCCATCGGACCCTGATCATCCTGATGAGGCGGTACCTGCAGCAATAGTGCTGCTCTCGGATGGAGCTTCCAACCTGGGCCGGAATTCGGCCACAGCAGCCGAGCAATCGAAACACATGGGAGTCCCCATCTACACCATCGCTTATGGCACACAGGATGGGTACGTCGAGTCCAATGGCAGACGGGAACGCGTGGCCGTGGATCATCACGAGCTCTACGTCGTTGCGGAGAACTCTGGGGGTAAGAAGTTCTCGGCTGAGTCGGCGGGCGAGCTGAGCGAGATCTACCAGGCGATCTCATCCGATCTGGGATATGAACTGGTTCCTATGGAGATCACGGATCAATACGCGGGACTGGCTATCATTTTCGCGGTTCTCGCTGCCATGGGTGTTATCTCCCTCGGGGCCCGTTGGCCGTGATCGCGCTCTGAATCAGGGTACAAGGTTCTCGATCGACAGGACAGGGATGTCATCGCTGAGGGGCATCCCGAGTACTTGCTCAAGAAAGGAGAGCTGGGACTCCAGTGATTGTCTGCGGGCTGCGAGTGAACGGAAACCGTGGCCTTCGTGTTCGAATGTGACCAGCGCCAGCGGAAGACCTTTGGTGCGCACTGCTTTCGCCATGTCGAAGGCCTGCCTGGGTGGTACCACTCGATCTTCCAACCCCTGCAGAATCAGCATGGGGGTGTCGAGTCGGTCAAGTTGGGTGATCGGGGAACGCTCCCGGTAGACCTGCTCGCCCTCCGGCCACGGAGCGACTAGCGTGAAAGTGTAGCGGGACTCTGCCTTGTGGGTTTCCTCAACGAGGGCTCGCAGATCCCCAATACCGTATGAACTGATGCCGGCTGCGAAGAAGTCGCTGGTGACCAGGGCCTGAAGAGTGGTGTAGCCGCCCGCGCTACCGCCAGCAATGGCCACACGTTCGGGATCCGCCAATCCAGCCCGGCACACCTCGCGAGCTGCAGCCACCACGTCGGCGACATCGAGGACGCCCCATTGCCCCTTCAACCGGTTCCGGTAGGCACGACCGAAACCGGTGGACCCCGAGTAGTTCACGTCCAGGACACAGATCCCGCGGGAAACCCAGAACTGGATCAGCCTGTCGAAGCTCGGGTAGTGCACGGAGGTCGGGCCGCCGTGGGTGAGAACGAGCATGGGGGGTGCTGTTGCGGCGTCGGGTACAGGGTAGAACCAGGAGTGCACCGGCCCTGCGGGCCCCTCGGACCAGTGGCGCATAGGGCGACTCAGGTCTGTCTGTGGCTCAGAAGTCACGAGTTCGGTGTGCTCTCCGGTAGGGGAGATGCGTACCAGGGATGCGGGACGGTCCTCCCACTCGGCTATCGCGAACAAGCTCTGTCCGTGGGAGGCCAGGGATTCGATCATGGCTGTCCCAGGCAACGGGTAGGTGACCTCATCGTTGTGCGGATGCCACAGCGCGAGCGCACCGCGACCGTCATCGATCTCAACCGTCGCCAGCAGGTCATCCCCAACGGCGCAGGCCGGCGGGGTGTCCAATACCCATACGGGAATCGAGCAGTCGTGAGGGGTACGCCAAGTTGACGTTGTGTCGGAGTGGTGCACGACCCAGTTCCAGTGACCGGATTCGTCCGTGACGTAGGCCAGGGAACCGTTCTCGAGCCAGATCGGGTGTTGCGTGCTGACTCCGGATTTCCCGTGGATCCTGTCGATGTTCCCGGGATCGTTGAGGGTCGTTACCCACACCGATGCCTCGTCCCAGCTCATGTGTGGGTGCATCCACTGGAACCATGCGAGCTGCCCGTCGTGCACCGCTGGAGCCGCATAGAAGTCGGCGCCGCTTACCAGTACGCGGCCTCCACCGGCATTATCAGAATCCAGTTTCAGCGCAACGATCTCACTGCGTTCCTCGGGGGTTACCTCGTGATCTTCACGTACTGCGAGAAGCAGTCGATGTTGTGGGTCCAGGCTCAACCCGCCGTAGCGGAATCGGGCGCTCTCAGGTGTCAGGGGGCGGGTACTCTCCCCGTCCCGGAGCCATATTCGTTTGGTGAAATCGTCACACCAGGCCACCAGACCGTCCGCCACAGCATAGGCGCCTCCGCCGTATTCCATCACCCGGGAACGCACGTTGAACCCGGGAGTGATCTCGGTAATCTCGCCCTCCCGCCAGCACCGGATGGTCACTCGACCATCCTCGGAGGCGATTCCTGCCAGCCAGAAAACCCCGTTTTCACTGGCCCGGACCTGACGGATGCTGTCGGTGCCCACGAGGGCTTGATCAATGGACATGCGCTGCATGGCTACAGTTTATGACCGGCGCTGTTATCGCTTGTTGTGCCTTTCCCATAGCTGTAGCACAATTGATCTCGCCTGGAATCGGGATGGATCGCAGGGGAAGGCAATCCGGCCGAGACCCAGGAGAACAACATGAACGCTTGCACGGCCACCGAGAGCCTGCCCGGGGCGCGGGGGATGATCTTCATCCACTCCACCCCCGCTGCGCTGTGCCCTCATCTAGAATGGGCGATCGCCTCGGTGCTTGGTGCGGGACTCAGTTGGCAATGGACCGAGCAGAACGCTGAGCCCGGTTCCCAGCGGGCAGAGCTGTCGTGGTCCGGGCCAACTGGCTCGGGGGCGAGACTCGCATCCCGCCTCGCCGAGTTCGCCCGCATTCGCTTTGAGGTGACTGAGGAAGCCAAGCTCGGAGCCGAGGGTACCCGTTACTGTTACACCCCTTCACTCGGCCCATTCGCCGCCACTGTCGGAGTGCACGGAGACATCCTGGTTCCCGAAGATCGCATCCGTCATGCCCTTAACACCGCATCAGCCAAGGGGATGAGCGTTCACCAAGCCATGGAACGTCTTCTCGGAACTGAATGGGACGAAGAACTCGAACAATTCCGGTACGGCTCGGAGGATGCACCGATCCGCTGGCTCCACCAAGTTGTGTGACGACCATTGACCGGGAAATGGCTGACGCGCTCCTGACCAGGTGCGTCAGTTGGTGATGTTAGCGTTGGTTACGGTCACCGCGACATTGGAACCTCCGAAGCCGAAAGAGTTGTTCAGGGCCGCGAGATCCCCATCGGGGAGCCGGCGCGGTTCGTTCACTGCGATGTCGATGGGGAGGCCGGGCTCCAGGTTCTCGATGTTGATGGTGGGCGGCGCGGTTCGGGTCTTGAGAGCCATCACGGTCGCAAAAGTCTCCAAGGCGCCAGCACTGCCGAGCAAGTGGCCGCTCATCGACTTCGTGGAGGTCACGACGCACTCGTCCACGGCAGAACCGAGGGTGGTTGCGATGGAGTTGGCCTCAGTGATATCGCCCTGTGGGGTCGAAGTGCCGTGGGCATTGACGTGCTTGATGTCGCTGGGCTGAAGATCTGAAGCTTGCAGGGCCTTGAGCATGGCAGTTGACTGACCGCGCCCCGTCGGCTCAGGCTGGACCATGTCGTGGTTGTCGTTGCTGATCCCGGCTCCGGCGAGAGTGCCGTAAATGCGTGCCCCTCGTGCGCGGGCATGTTCGAGAGTTTCGATGACCATGATCACGGCGCCTTCCCCCAGGACGAATCCGTCGCGACCGGTGTCCCACGGGCGCGAGGCGTGTTCCGGGTCGTCATTGCGGCGGCTCAGGGCCTGCATCTGGGCGAAAGCATTGATAGGCAAAGGATGGACGACACCTTCCGAGCCCCCGACGACTGCGATGTCGCAGCGTCCCAGCCGGATCTGGTCGAGGCCCAGAGAAATGGCCTCGTTCGACGATGCGCAGGCGCTGACGGGCGCGTGAACACCGGCGGCGGCACCGAAGCTCAGGCCCAGGTTGGCGGCGGGTGCGTTGGCCATAAGCATGGGAATGGTGAAGGGAGAGACCCTGCGCAGCCCCTTCTCCTTCTGGACGTCCCAGTTGTCGAGGAGGGAGTGCAGACCGCCGATACCGGTTCCCACGCACACTGCGAGCCGATCCGGATCCAAGGAATTGTCCTCGCCGAGCCCGAACCCGGCGTCCTGCCACGCCTCCTGGCCGGCGACCATGGCGAGCTGTGAACTCCGGTCGAGACGACGGGCCGCGACGCGGTCGAGTTTCTCGGTCGGGTCACCGGCCGCCTCTGCGGCGAAGGTCACGGGCAGCGGTTTCGCCCAGTCGTAGGGAAGGGTGTGAACACCGGAGCGGCCTGCGAGCATGGCCTCCCAGGTGCTGGGGGCATCTACTCCGAGTGGGGTGAATGCGCCAAAACCGGTGATGACTACCTCGGTCATGTTGAACTCCTGGGGCTGAAGGATTTCTCAGGTGTGGAAGATGGTGGGGGAAGGCAGCAGCCACCCCCCACCTGTTCGACGTCAGGCCTGGGCGCGTTCGATGTAGGCCACCGCATCACCCACGGTCTTCAGGTTCTTGGAATCCTCATCGGGAATTGAAACGCCGAACTTGTCCTCACACGCATAGATGATTTCCACCATGGAAAGAGAGTCGACGCCCAGGTCATCAACGAAGGACTTGTCCAGCTGGACGTCCTCCGCGGCCACCCCCGCCACATCGTTGACGATTTCGGCGAGGTCGGTGCGGATCTCTTCAGTGCTTGCCATTGCTGTCTCCTTGTTGGTTGATGGTTGCGTGGATCATGGAAGGGCGACGACCTGGCCCGCGAAAACGAGCCCGGCGCCGAAACCGATGATCAGGGCGTTCTGCCCGGAGGTTGCCTCGCCCGATTCGAGCAGGGCTTCCATCGCCAGCGGAATAGATGCCGCTGACGAGTTGCCCATGTGCCTGATGTCGCGGGACACCACCACGTTCTCGGGCAGTTTCAGGTGGCGCAACATTGAATCAGTGATTCGATTGTTGGCCTGATGAGGAATGAAGACGTCCAGTTCCTTGGGAGTAATCCCAGCGCGTTTGACGGCTTCCAGGGCTTTGTCGGTGATGTACGTGGTGGCCCAGCGAAACACAG
>ERZ773079.658-NODE-658-length-22321-cov-11.483832_pt1 | contig 22321 bp, 25 predicted proteins | sample MGYA00511355_ERZ773079 | MGnify/ENA primary metagenome ERZ773079 (study PRJEB29015, sample SAMEA2737979) | human oral metagenome | biome: human oral; feature: human-associated habitat; material: dental | place: China | collected 2117 ... | reverse complement strand
GCGCTTTAGCACAACTCAATCCAGAAATTGAAGCCTTCTACCAAAAACATTGGGACGAAGACATTCTCCTAGGTTGTATCCTTCCTTGGAAACCAGAAGCCTTTGAAAAATTGAAAGCATACGGTGATGGTCGTGAAGAACTCATGACAGACGTGCGTGGTACTAGCTGTTTTGTCATCAAGTTTGGTAAAGCTGGTGAACAGTTGGCTGCTAAACTTTGGGAAGAAGGTAAAATGGTATACGCATCATCAGCTAACCCATCTGGAAAAGGAAATCGTGGTAAGGTGGAAGGTATCGGAGAACGTATCGAAGGAGCAGTGGACCTTGTCATTGAAGCAGACGACTACGTGGCATCAATCCAGCCTGACAAAACGATTGAAACTCGCTACGAACAAGGGGTGATGGTTTCTATGGTTGATAAAGATGGTAAACTCATCCCAGAACAAGGAGGAGCTCGCTCAATCTCACCAGCTCCAGTTGTGATCCGCAAAGGGCTTGACATTGATAAAATCATGATGCACTTGTCAGATACCTTTAATTCATGGGACTACCGTCAGGGAGAGTATTATTAAGATAAAAAGAAGTCTAGTGTTACGAGGGAATAAAGCTCTCTACACTGGACTTTTCTTTAGAAATTCTTTTCTTTTTTTATAGGATATGATATTCTATATATGAAATATATGGTTTTTTATTTGAACATTATTATAAAAGGAGTAAGATTGATGCTGAAAAGAAAGGTTAGCTTGGAAGATTTTTATGCTTGGTATCAAGAAAATGAAATCAATTTAAGAGAATCTGCAAAACAATACAGTTTGAAAAATGAAGAATTGAGAGAAGAATTTCTTAAAGAATGGCCACTTGATAGAATTTTAAGCATGTCTATCGATGAATATGTCATTGGGAAAGGTGCTAAAAGTAATTCTTTTTGCTATGCTCTTGAGACAGGAAAGTACCAATCATTATTTATGGGAATTGGAGGCGGAGGTTCTTCAAAATTTGGTATTTATTGGAATGAGAATACCAAAAGCTATAAAAATCAAGCAAATAAAATCATTCCAGAATCAGAACTAGAAGAGCGATTTAACAAATTAAAATCGGATTTGTATGAGATCATCCAAGCTGGTAGAAAGTTAGATTTCAATAACCCTATTTTTGACATAAAAAAGTCAAAGAATGAGTTTATTGGTCGTGCTGCTGTGGTGACAAAACTACTTTGTATTTATTCGGAAAACCATTCATTTTTAGGAGTAAATATGAATAGTCAGAATGACTTTTGGAATAGGTTGATTCCTCAACGTAATCAAGGAGGGCCCTATCGTCAGAATCATGAGATTTGTAAACTGTTTTCTAAAACCTATCCTGAACTAGAATCTTCAATTTTGGGTAGTATTTTATTTGAGTATTCAAAAGATTTTATAGACAGTAATAATAAGAAAGGGGAGAAAGAAATGTCTGAACAAAATAATATTCATCATCCCTTGAGTAATATCTTGTTAAAATCCAAAAACCTTATCCTTCGAGGTGCACCTGGTACAGGAAAAACACACCTTGCTATTGATATTGCAAATGAATTAACAGATGGCAACGAAGACCAAATCGGCTTTGTACAGTTTCATCCATCCTATGACTATACGGATTTTGTAGAGGGGTTGAGACCGGCATCAAATGGGGATGGAGCTATTGAGTTTAAATTACAAGATGGTATTTTTAAGCAGTTTTGCCAGAAGGCTAAAGAAGCTCAGAAAACTGGAGGACAAGATAATTTTGAGGAAACGTGGGCTAAGCTAACGGATGCTATCAATGAAAAGCAAGGACAATATTTCTTCCCTCGTAGTTCGGTTCCAGCCAGTTTAAATAGTCAAGGGAATGTGAAGTTTGATTCTCCTGTTGCTACCAAAGAAAAAGTGTATCTTTTGTACAAGGGTGAGGAAACTAAGTTAAAGTACGAAACTTATCAAAAAATCGTTTTAGATCACATGAAAGAAAGTTATGGCTTATGTGATTATGTGTCTCCAACGATCAACACAGATAAGAAATTCGTCTTCATCATTGATGAAATCAACCGTGGGGAGATTTCTAAGATTTTTGGCGAGCTCTTTTTCTCTATCGATCCTGGTTATCGTGGTGAAAGGGGGAGTGTTTCTACCCAGTATGCTAATTTACATGAGACGGATGACAAGTTTTATATTCCTGAGAATGTCTACATTATCGGAACAATGAATGATATTGACCGTTCAGTGGATACCTTTGATTTTGCTATGCGTCGTCGTTTCCGCTTTGTTGAGGTTACAGCTGAAAGTCAACTTTATATCCTAGATAAGAAACTAGGTGAACATGCTGAAGAAGCGAAAAAACGTTTGAGAAACTTGAATACTGCTATCGAAAATGTTCAGGAGCTAAACAGTCATTATCATATCGGACCAAGTTATTTCCTTAAGTTGAAGGATGTAGATTTTAACTATGAATCACTCTGGTCTGATTATCTCAAACCACTCTTGGAAGATTATGTACGAGGTTCTTATGAGGAATCTGAAACTCTGGAAACATTGAAAAAAGCATTTGAGCTGACAAATAACGAGCGAACAGGTCAGCAAGATACTGGTGATAATGATGCGGATAACTGATAATCAGCATAGAATTGCTAAAGAAGACTTTGTCGCAGAATATCCTAAACTAAGTCAAGCCTTTCTTGATAGAACACTGGATAACCTTTCTCGAGAGGACAGTATCTTTATTTTCCCAAATGACCTACAATATTCTCCTGACTTAGAAAGAGACCAAAAAATCTTTGAAACAGTCAATCAGAAAATCAAGACAGGTAATGTGATTGGTTTTCTGGGATGTGGTCAGGAAAGATTGACGATTTCCTCTCGTTTTTCTGATGAAAGTAACGACCATTTTTTACATTATCTTTTACAAAAGGTTCTCAATATCAATCTGACTAGTTTGGATGTCGATCTATCTCAAGAGGATAGACTCTATCAACTTTTGATTTACCTCTTTCCCAAGTATCTGCAAGCTGCTCTCCGAAAAGGTCTTTATAAGGAATATCAGAGATTTTCTCATAACGACAGTCATGTAAAGGGAGTGATTGATGTAAGAAACCATCTCAAGAAAAACCTTCCTTTCACGGGAAATGTTGCCTACACAACGAGAGAGTTCACCTATGATAATCCACTCATGCAGTTAATCCGGCATACGGTTGAGTACATAAAGACTCAAAAACCTTTCGGAGCTTCGCTTGATAATAATCGTGAAATTATAGCTGAGATTACTTGTGTAACCCCTTCTTATAAATTAGCCAATCGTGCTAAGATTATCAGACTAAATCAAACTAAACCTGTCCGTCATGCCTATTTTCGAGAATATAGAAAATTACAGGAACTCTGTCTGTTGATTCTGAGTAGAGAAAAGCACGGTTTAGGACTTCAAGAGCAAAAAATACACGGTGTTCTCTTTGATGTTGCTTGGCTTTGGGAAGAGTATGTTCAGACCTTGTTACCAAAAGGTTTCATCCATCCACGAAATAAGGATAAGACGGAAGGGATTTCATTATTTTCTAATCACAAGCGAATAGTCTATCCAGATTTCTATCATAAAGATTTAAAAATCGTAATAGATGCCAAATATAAAAAGCTAGAATTTACTGAAAGAGGAATCAATCGTGAGGATTTATATCAACTGATTTCCTATGCATACATTTTAGAAGCTAAAACAGCAGGTCTCATTTTCCCAAGTGTGGAGAAGGTTGTTGATAACGACATAGGTAAATTATCAGGTTACGGAGCGCTCTTGAAAAAGTGGTCCATTCTTATTCCTCAAGAAGCTGAAAATTATGACCATTTTGTTCAACAGATACATCAATCGGAAACAATAAATTTTAAATTTTAAAGCAGGTTCAACCTGCTTTTTCTTTACCCAGTTTAAAATTATTTCCAAATAGAACAAAATACTTGACAAATGTAATGGACAGCATTACAATAAGTAGAAAACAATTCGATATAGAAATAAATTGGAGTAGTATGAGAGACAGTCATCTAATAGCCCACCATATTCGTTTGTTGAATGGGCGGATTTTTCAAAAGTTACTGAGCCAAGATCCAGAAGCTCTTTATCGGAGTGAGCAGGGCAAGATTCTCGCCGTTTTATGGAATAGCGAAACGGGCTGCGCGACGGTGACAGATATTGCTCTGGCGACGGGACTTGCCAATAATACGCTGACAACTATGCTGAAAAAGCTGGAAGAGCAGGGGTTGGTGACCTTTAGTCAGTGTGGTTTAGACAAGCGAAAAAAATATGTCAAGTTGACAGAGCAAGGTTGGTCTCAGAAAGATGTTGGGCATCGTGTCAGTCAAAAACTGGATACTATTTTTTATAAAGGCTTTTCAGAGGAAGAAATTCGTCAGTTTGAAAGTTATCAGGAACGTATTTTGGACAATCTGAAAGAGAAAGAAAATGAGGTGTAGAATATATCAAAACAAGTTGAACATGCACGTAATCTATACATTCACGCCATTCAAGATGGGCGTGTGGCCGAGCCTCAAGCTCAGTCTGTAGGGGATACCTACATTCAACAATCGACAGGTGTGCCAGATGGAAAAGAAGGTTTTGCGGCTTTCTTTGCAAATTTCTTTGAGCGCCATCCCGAGCGTGAGATGAAGATTGTTCGCACCATTGAAGACGGCAATCTAGTCTTCGTTCATGTTCACCAATATCTCAATGGCGGGGAAGCTCAATGGGTGACGACGGATACTTTCCGTGCGGATGAGGATGTACGTATCGTGGAGCATTGGGACAATAAAGAAGTCATGTCTAAGGTAGAATATTTGACCAATCGAGGAAAGTTTTAAAATGGGGACAAACAATGATTGAATACAAAAATGTAGCGCTACGTTATACAGAAAAGGATGTCTTGAGTGATGTCAATTTACAGATTGAGGATGGTGAATTTATGGTTTTAGTGGGTCCTTCTGGGTCCGGTAAGACAACTATGCTCAAGATGATCAACCGCCTCTTGGAACCTACGGATGGCGATATTTACATGGATGGCAAGCGCATCAAGGACTATGATGAGCGTGAGCTGCGCCTTTCTACAGGCTATGTCTTACAGGCTATTGCTCTCTTTCCAAACCTAACTGTGGCTGAAAATATTACCCTGATTCCTGAAATGAAGGGCTGGAGTAAGGAAGAAATTGCTCAGAAAACAGAAGAGCTCTTGGCAAAAGTTGGCTTGCCAGTAGCTGACTATGGTCATCGACTACCGAGTGAGTTGTCAGGTGGGGAACAGCAGCGTGTTGGTATTGTCCGTGCTATGATTGGTCAGCCTAAGATTCTTCTGATGGACGAGCCTTTCTCAGCCTTGGATGCTATTTCAAGAAAACAATTGCAGACTTTAATCAAGCAACTGCATAGTGAGTTTGGGATGACGACCATTTTTGTCACTCACGATACGGACGAAGCATTGAAATTAGGTGATCGGATTGCTGTTTTGCAGGATGGGGAGATTCGTCAAGTGGCGACACCTGAGGAAATCCTATCTGCACCTGCGACTAGCTTTGTAGCAGATTTGTTTGGAGGTGTTCAGCATGGCTAATTTGTTTTCTACTTTTCAGGAGCGCTTTGGCGAATGGTTGGCAGCCTTAGGGCAACACCTCCAGCTATCTCTTCTGACCTTGCTAGTGGCCATCTTCCTGACTATTCCCTTAGCTATCTATCTCAATAGCCACAAAAAAGCGGCCAATTTGGTGCTGCAAATTGCGGGAATCTTTCAAACCATTCCTTCAATGGCCTTGCTGGGACTTTTTATTCCTCTTATGGGGATTGGTACACTGCCGGCACTGACTGCTCTGGTGATTTACGCTATTTTCCCGATTTTAGAAAATACTGTCACAGCCTTGAATGGGATTGATCCTAGTTTAGAGGAAGCTGGAATCGCCTTTGGGATGACCAAGTGGGAGCGACTCAAAAAGTTTGAACTGCCTCTGGCTATGCCCGTCATCGTGTCAGGAGTTCGGACGGCAACTGTTATGATTATCGGAACAGCAACTCTAGCAGCCCTTGTCGGAGCTGGTGGACTAGGTTCTTTTATCCTTCTGGGAATTGATCGTCGCAATGCCAGTCTAATATTGATTGGAGCAATTTCCTCTGCAGTTTTGGCAGTTCTTTTCAACAGTCTCCTTAAATGGATGGAAAAGGCTAAGCTTCGGACAGTATTTGCAGCTTTTGCGGTTTTAATCCTCGGACTAGGCGCTTCTTACACACCCAGTCTGATTCCCAAGCAGGAGAAGGAACATCTGGTCATTGCTGGGAAATTGGGTCCAGAGCCAGAGATTCTTATGAATATGTATAAACTCCTCATCGAGGAAAATACGGATATGACTGTGACAGTCAAACCTAATTTTGGGAAGACTGACTTCCTTTATCAAGCACTGAAAAAAGGTGATATTGATATCTATCCTGAGTTTACCGGTACGATTACTGGAACTCTCTTGCAGCCCGCTCCAAAGGTCAGCAATGATGCTGAAGAAGTTTTTGAAGCAGCGCGTGATGGCATTAAGAAACAGGACAATCTAGTCTTGCTCAATCACATGGCTTATCAAAATACCTATGCCATCGCAGTACCTAAGAGTGTTGCCAAAGAATTCAATCTTAAAACCATCTCTGATCTTAAAGCAGTCCAAGACAAGCTAAAAGCGGGCTTTACCCTAGAGTTTAACGACCGTGAAGATGGAAACAAGGGCTTGCAATCTCTATATGGTCTTAATCTTAATGTAGCGACCATGGAGCCAGCCCTTCGCTACCAAGCTATCCAGTCAGGTGATATTCAAATCACGGATGCCTATTCGACTGACGCAGAACTTTCGCGTTATGATTTACAAGTTCTAGAAGACGATAAGCACCTTTTCCCTCCTTATCAAGGGGCCCCTCTCATGAAAGCTGAATTGCTCGAAAAACACCCTGAATTGGAAGGGATTCTCAATAAGCTAGCTGGTAAAATTACGGAAAGCCAGATGAGCCAAATGAATTATCAAGTTGGCATTGAGGGCAAAAAGGCCGAAAATGTTGCGCGTGACTTTCTAGTTAAGGAAGGACTTTTGAAAAAATAAGAAATAAAAGTTAGACTCGTAAGGTCTAGCTTTTTTGATTATTGTAGAATATATAAACAGCATATTGAAGAAGGTACATCAGCAATCTTCATCCTTTTTTGGTATAATAAAGTATCAATTCATGGAGGTGTTTCGATGGCATCTAGTCAAGAATATTTGGATTTTATCCTGAAGCAGCTGCAAGGCTTAGGTCAAGAAATCAGTTTTCGCAAGATGATGGGGGAATATTTGCTCTATTATCGAGGTCGCTTATTTGGCGGAATTTATGACAATCGCTTGCTGCTCAAGCCGGTCCAGCCAGCTCTGGATTTTTTTGAAAATCCGGTTTATGAGTCTCCTTATCCAGGCGCAAAGCCAATGCTTCATATAGAAAAAGTAGAAGATGCTGCCTTTCTCTGTAGTCTGATTAAAGCTGTCTATCCTGCATTACCAGCACCTAAAAAGAAGAAATAGTCTTTCTGTTCTAATGGATATTTCTAAAATTTTCCGTTCAAATAGACATTTTAAGAATTTTCCGTTATAATGGACTTAAAGGAGGTTTTATCAGCTATGCTTTATATTGCTCTTATTGGAGATTTGATCGAATCTAAACAGCTAAAAAACCGCAAGCAGGCGCAGCAAGAGCTGCAGGAATTAATGGCAGTCTTGAACCAAGATTATCAGGATTACCTGGTGTCGCCTTTTACCATTACGACAGGAGATGAGTTTCAGGCTTTGTTGCGCCCTAATCCTGAAGTCATGCAGCTCATTGATCAGATTGCATTAGGATTTCCCCACCCGATTCGCTTTGGCCTTGGTCTGGGTGAGATTGTGACCGAAATCAATCGCGAGCAAAGTATTGGTTCGGACGGCCCAGCCTACTGGAGGGCACGCGCAGCTATTAACGCAGTCCACGAAAAAAATGATTATGGCAGCAGCCGTATAGCTGTATCCTTAGGAGATGAAGAGCTCAGTCAGGCGGTCAATACGGTTCTGGCAGCTGCGTCCTTTATCCAGAGCAAGTGGAACACCAGTCAGAGAGAGGTGCTGGAGCGGATGCTCACAGAATATATCTATGATGAGAATTTTTCTCATGGAGAAATAGCAGAGCTGCTGCAGATTAGTCCCAGTGCGCTTAGTAAGCGGCTCAAGTCGTCTGGGCTGAAGATCTATCTGAGAAATCGCCGTTTAGCTATGAAAATGATTTTACAGGCTGCAAAGGAGGCTGAACAATGACAAATTTCATGGGATTTTCAGAATTTTTCATGCAGAATCCGATTCTTGTATTGACTTTGCTGGCTCATGTACTAGCTGATTTTCAGCTTCAAAGTCAGAAGATGGCTGACCTTAAAAGCCGGCGGTTAAATTTTTTAATTCGCCATTTGGGGATTGTTTTGCTACCCTTGTTGTTCTTAGGGCTCATCCTACCTAAGTATCTGCTATTTTTCGCCTTGGTCTGGCTCAGCCATGGGCTTATCGACTTTTTGAAATACAGATTAAATTCTTTGATTGTCCGTCGCCATGCTCAGAAGTCTGCCTTTTTACTGGATCAGCTCTTGCATCTGATGAGTATTTTTGCTCTTTATTTCCTCTTAGGGCAGCAGCAAATTCTTGCTCCTAATTGGCTGTCTGAGCGCTATCTCATGCTGCAGGCTCCCTTTTTCTTCGCCCTTACTGGTAAGCCGGTCAATATCCTCTTTAAACTCTTCTTCAGCAAGTATCAGGCAGGGGAAAACAGTGGAGAGACTATCGCAGGAGCTGGTGCCATGATTGGAATTTTGGAGCGCTTGATTATGGGAATTTCCCTTATTTTTGGACAGTTTACAGCGATTGGTCTGGTCTTCACGGCTAAGTCTATCGCCCGCTATAATAAGATTTCAGAAAGCCAGTCCTTTGCAGAATACTATTTGATTGGCTCACTATTTAGCATGATTAGTGTCTTACTAGCCTATGGTTTGCTTTATTGGTAATAAAAAACGAGACTGGGATAGGATTCCCAGTCTTTACTCTAATTCTCATTTGATACAAGGTAAGGAGAAGTCACATGGCAAAGGCCCTAGAAGATATGTCTTTAGAAGAATTATGGCAGTTGTTCCCGATTTTCTTAGAGGAGCACAATAAGGATTGGGCAGCTTGGTATAAGGAGGAAAGCAGAAGAATACAAAGTTTTTTGCCAGCAAATCAGTTGTATGAAATGCACCATATTGGCTCCACATCTATTGAGGGGATATGGGCTAAGCCGATTATTGACATTCTTTTAGAAATTCCTCGAAGTGAAGATATGGGGAGCATCAAGAGAGAATTGCTGGAGCAGGGCTACCTGCTTATGTCAGAGTTAGAAGGCCGCATGTCTTTTAACAATGGCTATACACTGCAAGGTTTTGCGGAGCGCGTTTTCCACTTGCATCTGCGCTACTATGGAGACCATGATGAACTCTATTTCCGAGACTATCTGCAAGACCATCCAGCTGTCGCCAAAGACTACGAGCAGTTGAAATTAATCTTATGGAAAAAGTACGAGCACAATCGTGATGCTTATACGGCAGCTAAAACGGATTTCATCAGGCAGTACACGCAAAAAGCTAAAAAGCTTTATGAGGAGAGGTATGACGACAAGCTTGCATAAGCTGGAACTTCTGCAGACCAAGAGAACTTTGTTTTAATTAGAAAAATATCACGTAACAGCTACACCGATTCGTTATAGTACGTATTCGTTCCGATAAAATTCGTTTTAAATAGGTTGATATGAATTAAATTGAATCAACTCCCTTTGTTTGTCTATAAATACCAGAAATGTTATAATACTAATCTATACAAGATGGGAGGTGGAAAATGAGAAAACGGTCTATTATCGCACTCTCAACATTTCTGTTTATTGCTCTTGTCACTTTATTTTTAGTGTCCAAGCTACAAACAAGAGAGTTAAATAGTAGGGACTATATTCAGTCAAGGACTCCGACCTTATTTTTCCATGGTTATGGCTCAAGTGCTAATGCTGAAAAGCATATGGTAGAGGCAGCCAGACAAGCTGGAGTTACTCAAACCATCATCACAGCTACAGTTGATAGTCATGCTCAAGTAACCTTTAAAGGAGATATACCAAATGATGCTATCAATCCAATTGTCATGGTTGAGTTCAAAGACAATCGAAATCCCGATTATGCTCAGGACGGAGAATATGCAGCAGCAGTTGTTCGAAAGTTGCAAGCAAAATATGCTTTCAAAGAGATGAATTTTGTCGCACATTCTATGGGAAATATGTCTATTCTATTTTACCTATTAGAGCACGCTCAGAATGAAGAATTTCCACAGTTACAAAAACAGGTAAATATCGCCAATCATGTCAATGGTTTGGAGGGCATGGATTTGCCAGCTAATTTGACCATTCTAGATTCCAAAACGGGGCAGCCTAGCGCCATGAGTGATAGCTATCAAAAACTTCTGGGCTTGCGCGAAATTTATCCGCAAGATCAAGTGGATGTTCTCAATATCTATGGAGACTTTAAAAATCAATCAGATGGTTCTGTTTTAAACGTTTCTTCTCGCAGTCTCAAGTATCTTGTAATCGACAATGCTAAGTCCTATCAGGAAAAAAGAGTGACTGGCCCTCTGGCTCAGCATAGCCAGCTGCATGAAAATCCAGAAGTAGATCGATTATTGATTGATTTTCTTTGGGGCAAATGATTTTAAGAAATGCAGGCTATTCCCTGTCTATAAGAAAACTTTAAGCATTTTATACTATTTTGTTCTATGGAAAGTTTTCCTTTCCTAATTTAATGTGACAGCGCAATCCGCTGATTATAATCGAAGCTTCTCTAAAACCTTATTGTTTAGAGATAGATTGAGGAGTAAAATGAAATTTAAGAAAACTTTACTAACGGCAGGAGCTTTTCTAGCTACGCTCTTTACCGTATCCACAGCAACTGCTGATACAAACGTTCAAAAAGTCATTGACGAAACCTATGTTCAGCCTGAGTATGTCTTGGGCTATTCCTTGGATGATGGTCAAAAAGAGCAGACTCTTCAGCTCTTAGGCTACAATGCATCGAGTGATTCTAAACCTCTGAAAACAATGACACCTGATGTCTATTCAAAGATTATGAATGTAGCAAATGATCCTAGTTTGCAGCTGTATTCTTCTGTTAAGATTAAGAAGTTGGGCAACAAGAAGCCGCTTCAAGTCAAGATTGTTACGCCGCAAAACATCACCAAGGTTACAGAGGATATGTATCGCAATGCAGCAGTCACCTTGGGAGTACAGCATGCAGAAATTACAGTAGCAGCACCTATCCCTGTGACTGGAGAAAGTGCCCTAGCTGGTATTTATTACTCGCTGGAGGAAAATGGAGCTAGTGTTCCTCAGGAAAATAAAGACTTGGCTCAGGAAGAATTAGCCGCACTTTCAAATATCAATGCTGAAAACCAAGGTAAGGAAGGCTACGATGCCGATAAGCTGAATGTGGCACTGACAGATATTAAAACAGCTGTTGCTAATGCTAAAAAGAATAACAGCAATTTGACCGAAGCTGATGTCCGTAAAATCGTTGAAGAAACACTGAAAAACTACGGTCTCAGCAGTTCCGTCACAGCTGACCAAATTAATCTGATTATTAACTTTGCAGTCAATCTTTCAAACAGTGGAGTCATCACAAATTCTGATTTCACAAAGACGCTCACCGACTTGAAAAACAGTATTGTTTCAAAGGCTGGTGACACCTTCAATAATATCAACCTTAACTTTGATGCAAACGGACTTCTTGAAGATGGCGGTAATTTCTTTAGCAATATCTGGAATGCAATCGTCAATTTCTTTAAGGGCCTGCTAGGTCAATAAGACTGTCTTTAAAAATATAACAAAAAACCAGCTAGAATCTAGCTGGTTTTTGCATATTTCTTACTCCCACTCAACGACTAGATAAGGTCGTTAAAATGTTGATATAACAGTGTTTTTAGCATGTCACAATGATTTTGGAGACAGTTTTGGAGACTCTCTGAGTATTGCTTGATTTCCATTGAAATGAACTTTTGTGCTTTCTGAATGTTGTATATTGATTAGGCCAGTCATTTCATTAGCGAGTTCCTTATCAACACCTGACCACATGTGAGCATAGTGCTTCAAAGTGATTTCAGGACTTGAATGTCCTAGTCGTTTAGAAACAATTAGAACAGAAGCATTGAGCTCATTGATTAGATAGGAAGCGTGAGAGTGTCGCAAACCTTTCGCTTGAATCAATGGAACATTTGCCAACTTGGCATAACGCTTAATAATTCTTGAAATGGTTGATTTAAGCATAGGATTACCATCATAACTTAAAACAAAATTCACTTTTCCAAGTTCAGATTGACGCTCTTTCCATGCTTTTAAGATTTGGATGGTATCATCATCTAATGAAATGATACGCAGTCCGGCATCTGTTTTAGTATGATTTTGTCTTTGCCAGTTATTTTTGTTAGTCATAATCAGCATATGAGCCACTCTCAGCTCTTTTTTCTCAAAATCAATATCATTCCACCAGATGGCAGTACCCTCGTTCACACGCACACCAGTACAGAAATAGAGCCATAGCATAATGAAACACAGATGTTCATAGAAGTCAGCGATACAGATATTACTGATTACTTCTTCAAAGTCAGTTTTCGTCCAGTATTCTGCGACACTCTTACCTTTCGGAATTGCTTTTACTTTCATTGAAACGTTTTTCTGTAGATATTGCATATCAACAGCGAAATCCAACGATTTTCTAAATGTACCAAATGTAAGACCAGCGTATGCTTGTGAGTAGTTACCACCATTTTTAGCTAACAGCCACGTTCTGAAATTCTGAACCTCACGAACAGTTATATCCTTGAGTTTTTTCTTTCTGAATCGATTGATAATGAGCTTAAGGATTGGCTTGCGACTAGCATAAGTATGCTCGCTTACTTCCGATTGATAATAAGGCAAATAGACAGTGTTCATAAACTGCTCATAAGTCATATCATAGTTAGAGTAGCCATCTGACTGAAGATAGTCATTTTTAACCCTAATCGCTTCTGCATAGGCTTCTTTTGCAGTAGTAAATTTCTTATCATTTGAGTCTTTACGAGCCTTTTTCTTAATACGTTTACCAGTGATTTTATCGTTACCTAGGCTAACCTCATAGTAGAATTGACCTTTATCATCAATATACACATCTTGGAAGTTTGTTTTAGCCATAAATTACCTACTTTCTATTCGTTCAGTAACTTAAAGCCAAGAATTTCCTCAACAGCTTCGATTGGAACAGTTCCCAATCGTCTATTGTTATAAATGGTATATCCTTGTTGTACCATATTCAACTTAGTTTGTCTAATGATTTGTTGTGCTGTAGCTTTTGCATAGCCTAGCTTAACTAGGTCATCACAAGTAATAGTCAATAGATTTTTACTATTCATTTTTTTCCTCCTTCTTGGTATTATTACGCTGAGGATTGCAACGCCGTGAATCAAGATACTTAGCGAAAAAGTAAGTACGTTCAATAATAAGTCCAAGTAGTGGTGTATGATTAGAACGAGCATACCACACTAATTCTTCAAATTCAGTGAAGTCATTCTGTTCAATAATGTCCACGACTTCGTGCATAAAATCCTCTGAGTTCGTTTCGATAAGGAATTTATCGAGGTTGAAGCCACAGCCTACCTCAATATCATTTACATCATACTGACTTTTATCCTTATCCTCAGCATGCGTGAAGTAGTCAAATAGCCCTTTTGGAGATTGTACGATTTCTACATGAGCAGGGCCATTCAACTTGTCCTTGATTAGCTCAGAAACTTGTTTATAACTTTTAAGAGAATCAAAGAAGAAAGCACCGTGTTTGTGAGATTTTTTGACTTCTCCAGTTTGTCGGTTAATATCTTTATCGTGCCAAGGGCTCAGGATGAAGGGGATGTGTAGTTCTTCAAGAACTTCAAGGTAGTCAGCAGGGGCACTTTCTTTGTAAAAAAGGAATGTCCACTTGCTAGAGCGTTGTTCTTTTGCCATAAATTTGCATGCCTTTCTGATTACTGATTATTGAATAATTGGGGGTCGTAGTAGCCCCCAAATTATCTTGGCCAATAGAAAAGAGGGAGCTATTTGGCTACTGCTAAACGCAAGCCATAGCTCCCCTCTTTTATCGTTTCTTACCAATTAACCATAGGTTATTGTGTAACCGATTAGGGGTGGAGAAGTAGTAATCTGGATGTTGGCTGGCTATTTCTTCTTTTAGTTGAGAGGTCATATCTCCTAAGACCTTTTGTCCTTGTTGGTCTTTTGGGACTTTTATGAAGACTTTGACTTCATCTTTTCGGATATCTACCACGCTTTTATGAGCATAGCGATTAAAGCTACTATTGATCGGGTTGTAAGTGGTAATGGTGTGGTTATTAATGGTTGTGACCTTCTCCGATTTTTCCCGTTGTGTCAGAAAATGACGAAATTTAAAAGTATGATAGATAGATTTGAAATAGTTGATTAGATTATCACAACGAAATCGAGTTGAGAATTCAATACTCACTGATACTAATAACAAATAGAAAAGGAAGTACATTGCTATGTAAGAGTAGTGACTCCCCAATACCAAATAAAAATTGACTTGAGAGAGGTCAAGTGCAATAGGAATCTTTGTATCAATTGTACTTGCTAGAAAGCGTAGTGCCTCTCCGAAGAAACCTGTTAAAAGAAAAAATATAATTAAGTTGATATTGAAGTTAAAAGTCTTTATAAAAAACGATCTTTTTATCATCAGATAATACCTTTCTTAGTGTAATACGTTGGACAGAGTAAAGGGAGTACTTGATAGGGATGTTCATTATCAATCACCTGTATCAAGCCTGTACCGTGTCCAATGGGAATCACAATTCCTTCGGGGTCTAGATCGGGAAATAGGAATTGGGTCGTTTTTTTATTGATATTTCCGATTTGAATGAGAACGTTTAGCTGTTCACGAACAGAAATCGGAATGGTAGTATGGTCGAATCGTTGACTGACAAGAAGCAAGTGAATTTTAGTAGCTCGTCCAAGTAGGGCGATTTGTGATAAGAGAGAAAAAAAAGATTCCTTGATAGTTTTATTTACACCCTCAGATAGGGCAAGTACCTCATCAATGACAATAGTCAGATGAATGAATTCCTGACGTGGATTATCATATAAGAGTGCCTGACGTTGTTGAATAAGATGCAAGCATTGACTCAAATGTTCATTAACTTCTGAAACAAAATCTGACTTGGAACGATTCTCTACTGGGTGAATCACAGCAATTTGATGTTCACGAGCAAATCGGCTTGGGGAATCGAACTTAGGGTCTACGATAATAAAGTCACTCTGATTTTTGAGGACGGATAGCAAGTAGGTGAGAGCGTAGCTTTTACCTGAACCTGAATTTCCACAAATAGCCATATGATTGACTTTATCAAGATTAAGAGTGAAATTTTCCATAATTGGAATCTGATTTTTGGGCAAACTTGTTGTATATCTATCAAGGTCAGGAATGACCAATCGTTTTGAAATTCCTACCTTCCACGGAAAGAAGAGTCCTCGCTGAACATGGATATCATCCGTTTTTAGAGGGACAAAGTATGTTGCATTTTGCTTCAATAAAGTATAATGTGGATATAGGGATGCGTTAGCAATCAAGAAAATTTTATTATAGAGTTCATCATCTAAAATATAGGCACAGGGAAGCCGTGGGATGAAGATAAAACCGTTTTCTTGAATGACAATGTTAAAACTGTTTGTATAACTTGTTTCGCCTTGCATCAAGGCTCCAAGAGCCATATTAAGGCTCTGGAGCAAGTATGATTGCAAGACTGCATCTGTTTTAGATACCATTATTTAACCTCCTTAATGCCGTCAGCTTTAAAGTAAACGTTATAGCGTACTTCAACGGCTTGAAGGTTATCGAATTGAATCAAACTCATGAAATCAGGTAGCTTAATTTTGTCTTCAAACTTAACTTGGAACGGTTCGAGTCCTTCTTGGATGAAGGTTGCCTTGTAAGCGATAATTTCGCCAGTAGGCTTTCCATCCTCAAAGAGTTGCTGTGCTTCTAGTTCGGTACTCAAGCTATGAATGGGTTTTTCAGGATTCACATATTGTGATGCGGTTGCAACAGAGTATCCACCTTGTCTATGTTTGGTCTTAATAGTCATATTTTATTCCTCCATATGAGTATTTTGATTGATATGCTCGGTTTATGTCGTGAGCTGGACTATTTTTAGAGATATTTCATACCCCTATCTATAGGAGATTTGGAAGGGCATTTTCGGAATTTTTTTATAAAAAAGTCAAAATATTTTGAAATGACTTTTCCGTAATTATTGAAATTCGCTACATAGTTAACTAATAAAGAAAAATATTTTTAGTTCTTTAATGTATAGCTTTATTTTTTATGAATTATCTGTTATACTTTTGTTAGTTTATAAAATAACAAAAGAGGAAAGAAACATGTTTTCAGGTCAACGATTAAAAATACGTAGGACAGAACTGGGATATACTCAAAGTCAAATCGCAACCGTACTTGGAGTCAATCGTACTTCTTATCATCAATGGGAAGCAGGGAAAGCTCAACCTAACAAGAAGAATTTGTCAGCTCTAGCAGAATATCTTAAAGTAGATGAATTTTATTTTGAATCAGAATACAAAATTGTTAGCAGCTATCTTCGACTCAATCCAGTCAATAGGCAAAATCTTGAAGATTATGCTGTTAAGCTGTTAGAAAATCAAAATAAAGTTATTCAGCTTTATTCTATCCAAGTTCTTGATGACATTGCCCTTTCAGCAGGCTCAGGGGAATCAATCGGTAATGAGTATGACATTAAAGAAGTATTCGCAGAAAAAGACTATTCCTATGATATTGCTACATGGATTAAAGGGAACTCAATGGAACCAAAGTATCTTGACGGAGAAGTCGCCTTGATTCGTGAAACGGGATTTGATTATGATGGAGCGGTCTATGCCCTTGTAATTAATGGCGAAGGCTACATCAAGAGAGTTTACCGGGAAGAAGAAGGTATCAGACTTGTTTCTTATAACCCTACTATTCCTGATAGACTTATATCTTACGAAGAAGAAATCAAGATTGTTGGAAAAGTTATTGGTCATTTTATGCCAGTAGTTGGAGGCTAAGATGAAGATTGATGAAATTCTTTGTATTGATGAAGGCAAGCCTATCTTCAGCTGCTATTTGAAAGAGTATGATATAGCTAGTTTTGCACTGAAATTGCATTATAAGTGGTTTCAAAAGAGCAATTATCACATCACTAAAGGAAAAGATAAAAATAGTTGGTTTAACGCTTTAGTATTGGCAGAACATGAAGAGATTTCTCAGTATGTGAAAAAATTTTATATAATCAAACTCTCGGATTTCAAGCTAAATTGCAGGGAATTTAAATCAGAACTTTATAGTATCGTTTCTTACGAGGAATAAGCGATGGGGTATATTGACTATTCAAAAGAACCTCGTTCTGATATTGCTTTCGTTGATATGAAATCTTTTTATGCTTCTGTTGAGTGTGTAGATAGAGGGTTAAATCCTCTTACTACTTCTCTCTGTGTTATGAGTCGGGCTGATAATTCAACAGGCTTGATTCTAGCTTCTTCTCCTATATTTAAGCAGGTCTTTGGGAAATCTAATGTTGGCCGCTCTTATGATTTGCCTTTTGATATTGGGACAAGAAAATTCAACTACTACAATGCTAAAAGACAGGGCTTACCCTTATCCTCTAAGTATATCTCTTATGTGGAAAGTTGGGCAAAAAGAACCTTGATTGTACCCCCTCGAATGGATAGATATATTGAAAAAAACATTGAGATTCAGCGAGTCTTTCAGGACTATGCAAGTGTTGATGATATTCTTCCCTATTCTATTGATGAAGGCTTTATTGACCTTACAAGTTCTTTGAACTACTTTATTCCCGATACAAATCTAAACCGAAAGGAAAAACTTGATCTTATTTCTGCTAAGATTCAACATGATATTTGGAAGAAGACAGGAATTATTTCTACTATTGGAATGAGCAACGCTAACCCTTTGTTGGCAAAGTTAGCTCTTGATAACGAAGCAAAAAAAACTAACACTATGAGAGCAAACTGGTCATATGAGGATATAGAAAGTAAAGTTTGGTCAATTCCTAATCTTACTGACTTTTGGGGTATAGGAAATAGGACAAAAGTCAGACTAGAAAAACTAGGAATCCATTCGATTAAGGAGCTAGCTAATTCTAACCCTGACCTTCTTAAAATGGAATTTGGAATAAACGGGGTGCAGCTTTGGTTTCACGCAAACGGAGTAGATGAGAGTAATGTCCATAAACCTTATAAACCGAAGTCGCACGGATTGGGTAACTCACAGGTTCTTCCCAAGGACTATGTAAGACAAGGTGATATAGAGCTTGTCCTAGCTGAGATGGCAGAGCAAGTTGCTATCCGTTTGAGGAAAGCTAAGAAGAAGGCAACAAATGTATCTATCAATGTGGCCTACTCTAAAATCGAGCATAAGAAGCCAATAAATGCCCAAGGAAAGCTAGAGGCAACAAATAATACAAGAACACTAACTGACAAAGCACTAGGGCTTTTTAGAGCTAAATATAATGGTGGAGCGGTCCGCCAAATAGGAGTTTATTATAGTGGATTTGTGAATGAAAATTATACTGTCCTCTCTCTCTTTGATGATCTAGATGAACTGGATAAGGAAAATGATTTACAAATAGCCATAGATGGCATTCGTAACCAATTCGGCTTCTTGGCAATCCAGAAGGGAACTAGCTTATTAGATAGCTCCCGTAGTGTTGCTAGAAGTAAGTTGGTTGGTGGTCACTCGGCTGGAGGATTGGAGGGATTAAAATGAGTGTTGACCGCTCTTATTTACCGTTTAAGTCTGCCTGTTGTTATCAGGATAGAGGGATGCAAAAATGGATGGGCTTCTTCTTATCTGAGCATAATTCTGCTCTTTCAGATAATAAGAACAGGGTTGACTTTGATTCTAATCTATCAAGTACTGAACGCTATCTTCTCCTATCTCAGGCTTATGTTAATAAGTTAGTGGTAGCTATTTCTGTACGGAAAGAAAAGATAATTCAGCACTATCAGGGACGAGTGAGCGAAATTTCTCGATCTGCTATTCTCTTAAAGAACGAGCAAAGCTATATTCGTATAAAAATTCCAGATATTTTAACAATCGTCGAAGTAGAGGAGGTAGTTTTAAGATGAATCAGCTTGACTTTCATAGGAACGAATTACAATTAGATTATTTTTCAGATAGTTATCGCAAATTTGAAAGCGACTTTTACCGTTTTTCAGCTATGAATATCCCTTTGACATTTCTGACGGATGACCTTCTCTTGACTATGGCAAAATCTCAAAAGAATTATTTTAAGCTCAATAAGGAAAACGCACTAGACAAGCGAGATCACTACTTTCTCTTCCGTGTTGAAGCTAGTCGGGATAATAAGCTGATTCGAATTTATCAATACCAAGGAACAGTATTACATATGAAACATGAAAGGAATGATTTATGAGATTTTTTGATAATTATTGGTCAAAAGATTTTGGCGAACGTTTAACTAGATTAAGAAATGATAATGGTTTGAAACAGAGTGCTCTGGGTAATGCGAGTCAAGTTAGTCAAATTGAAAAAGGACAAAAGGATATAACAAGATCTATCCTATATAATTTAAAGAATCAACCACAAATAAAAGCACTTAACATTAACTATGAAGAAATTATTTTTGGTGATTTAAATAAGTTTGTAGCGGGAGTGTTTCATCATTATTTTAGCCTTATTTTATTTAAGGACTTAAACAAAGTTTCTAAAGGAACTTACATTTTTCAAAATGAAAAAAGTTCATTAATTCAATATAGCTGTTTACAATTAGCAAAGACTTTTTCTGATTTCAATATCCAAAGAAAGAATTTTGAGGACTCAGATGACTTAGAAATGGATACTTTCCATAAAGCTGATGATTTTGATTTTATAACTGGAGGTAAAGTTTATAACTTAGCAAGAAGTTTTAGAAAGAGACCTATAAATGAAAAGACTGTAATTGATTTTGTTGAAATGTGTAACATACTTTGGACGATATTAGAGGATAAACTAGTACTTTCATTTAAAAGTAATGTATGTGAGGAATTATTCAAAGAAAGTGAAGATGGTTATCCAAATAATTTTCGACAAGACTTGATTGATACGTTAACAATTAATTGGTGGATTAAAATCGTTAGCATAGAAGTATTTCCTTTACTAACTCAAAAATTTAAGGAAAATCCTCTGTTTAATATCGGTTACATGGTTGATGAAATTTTAGAAAAAATGTACAAACCCGATATACCAAAATCATATTTAAGATCAGTCCCTTTAAAAATTCAAGCGACTGCTGTCACAACGTTTGCTACTAAACTAGATATTTATTCGCAACTTAGTAAGGATGAGAAAAAAGAATATAGGCAAATAGTAAAAAGAGTGGAGGAACTACTTTTACAAGGGAAGGACATGCATATTATAATAGAAGAATTCTCTAAAGAAAAATTAGAACGGTTTGGACTCGGGGTTATTGATATTCCTGCTATTAATCAGACGGAAGAAAGAACATTCGATGAAATTCTAGATATAGTTACTAATCCTAATGCAACCACAATGATTAGAGATAGAAACCAGATAGAATACGAACCCTTACGGTTCACAGATTATGATAAGAAAAGGATTAAAAAATTACCCAAAAGCATGTCTGAACTAGAATTATCGATCTATGCTGAAATGTACAGTATGAATTTAGATAATACTAGAGTAAAAAGGTCAATTGAAGGATTACTTACCAATAATTCGCAAGTGACATATTACTTTCAAGAACAACTAAATGAGGAGTTAGTTGAAATGGCCTTATATTTAAATGATGTTCAAAATGCATTCATTAGACTTTTAAGCAAAGATGAAATTAAGAATTTTTCACTATAAAGACTTGGTTAACAGCCTAGTCTTTTTTACTTTGTTTTTTACTAAGATATACATAATAAGTAAAATTCAAAGTACACTATAAATAAATAAAATTTTCTAAAATATAGATATCAAGATAAGTCTTGAAATAAATTTAATAGTCCTTGACGGTGCGCACCATCGACGGATTGAAGCAATATGAGTAACCAACAATGACAGTCAGTTACTGCATATCAGAGCTTTACCGTTTATTTGGTGTGTATTTTTATACTTGAAGTGATACTGATATATGATATTGATTCTTTTCGTCTATAACGAGGCATAGAAAGGGTCGAAGATATGACTGTAAACTATCTAGTTAAGAACAATACTGCTGTAACTCATTTTAGTGAAGCTGAACTTAAATATTATAAAGAATTGGAACGAGAACGAAAACGTATTGATAGTAACTATCGTCGAAAACAAAATTACCATGGTGAAAAAAGTCTCGATGAAAATGTATCTAGAAATGGTAAATATTCTGAACGATATGAAATAATTCAAAGCTCAGCACAAAATGGATTAAATGTATTACTTGAGAAAGAAGAAGAAGAATGCATTGCAGTCTTTGTATCGGAGCTACCATCATTACAAAGGCAGGCCTATATTGCAATGATTATAAATGGGTTAAATGCTACTCAAGCTAGTCAACTTCTAAACAAAAGTGATAAAACTGTAAAAAAATATTGCAAACTAGCTTGTATTGCTGTTTATTCAAAATTATATCAGTATAAATATGGAGAAATATGGAATTATAAAGAAAATAAAAATATATAAATTACACTTATTAAAAATATTTAGTCAATCAGGTGTATAGTCGAGTCTAAAGATAGTAAATTTGTCACTATTAAACTTAAAAAAGTAAGTAAAGAACGTTTTTGAATCAAGAATATCTTAAAACTTATGATAATGAATAATGGAATTTCTAATCACGAGAAGATTGGTAAAGGCAGGCTTAAAGTCTGCTTTTTAAAAGTCTCTATTCTGTCAAAAAGAATTCGCCAATTTGACTTTTTATGTGGATTAAAGGCTTATTTGCTAGCAGAAGCATATATATAGTTGTTTTTTATCTTCACTTTAATAATTAGACTACTTGTGTTTATTTATCAAAACTATTATAATTAATATTATAATATTAATTCTTAGTTTTATAGTTAGTTTTTGGCTATCAGATGCATCTTTGATTCAATTGTTAGTGATTAAAGTTTAAGACTCAAAATAAGTCACAGTTTTAAGGTTAAATCATTTATTTGCTATTGTTTTGATGAG